>Ga0116219_10002008_pt1 | contig 17885 bp, 13 predicted proteins | sample Sb_taG_4_FD_91019 | JGI IMG/M metagenome (GOLD analysis project Ga0116219, IMG submission 91019) | Peat soil microbial communities from Weissenstadt, Germany - Sb_50d_6_BS metaG | ecosystem: Environmental > Terrestrial > Soil > Wetlands > Peat | place: Germany: Weissenstadt | collected 2010-09-21
CCGCTCGGAAGGTGATTACAACGTCGCCCTGTGAATTGAAGCCGCAGGCATATCCCATATAAGCGTTATCGTACGTCGCCGCAAACATGTTGTCGTACTCGGTCCAGCCGACACCCTTCAAATGGATCGTCACCGGAGTTCCAGCCGGACCGGACTTCGGCTCGATGCTCACGATGGTCGTCTCAATAGCAAAGTAAGCGCGACCGAGCGTCTTCTCTCCCTCGCGGAGTTCGATCCCATGCTCCCCGCCCAGGTCCTCTGGAATCTTCAGACGGAACTCGATCTTTCCATCCTTTCCCACTTTCACTTTTGCGATCGGCTTTTCCTGTGGCTCGAATCCGTTGCCGCCTACCCGGTTCCCGACGTACGTCTGCCAGAATAGATCCAGTGTCGAGTTGGCTGGAAAACCTTCACCGCGCAACACGGATTCGCTGCCTACCGGCCCCTGGATCGGACTGACGCTCAGCCTTCCATTCGCAACTTGGACTTCGGCCTCCGGCAGGGAATACGGCTGATATTCGTCCGCGTATGCGTCAGGCGTCGAGGAAGGAACTGATGTCGTGCGGAACGTGAAATCGGGACGCGGCAGGTACGCGTTCGGTGCCTGCTCGAAGTTGAGATAGCTCTGCCCTTGCCATCCCGTGTAGATCTTCACGAAATGATCGCCGGCGGGACCCGCGGCGCGAAAGCGCGCCACGGCCGAGCCGCGCGTGCCGGCGGCAGTGACGAATCCGACCCCCCGATTATCCCAGTTGACGACCCAGGTATTTTCCATCGTTCGCCAGCCGAGTCCTTTGACGCGCAATTCAATCGGCGTTCCGATCGGACCTGACGCAGGGGTCATTTCGAAGCTCTGGGTGACTTCAATTCCATTCTGCGCGACGACTCTTCCCTGGATCGTCGCGATGACGTCGTGAACACCGCCGTAATCCTCGGGAATCGCAAACGTTGCATCCAGACGGCCACTCGCGTTCACCGGAAATTTACCGAGAGAGAGTGTCGTCTCGGAATATTTTCGCCCGCGAAAGTAGTAATCATCCTGGATCACCCAGCCGCCCGTCACCGTACCCCAATTGAGTTCGACGGTTTCGCCGGCAGGCAAACCCTCGGCGGCGACTCGAACTTTCGCGCCGACGACGGCTTTATCGTATTTCAATTCCAGCTTCTGAACGGAAGCAGGATCCGATTTTGCCGTTGCTTGTAAATTCGCAGCTCGCGCGGGGGAGATGTTCAGAGGCAAACAAATGCAGAAAACAAAAGCCGGGAGAGTGGCAATACCGATACGGAGAGAACAGCGGACCAGAAACTCCTCCATCACTGAACGATGGTTACCCAGGACGGTTCGCCGCCCTTCGGCGTCCATTCCGCCTTCCGGCCGTACTTATCGGTGGCCGTGGCTGAATATTGAACGGTGCCAGTCGGGGCGTCGTCAGGTACGACCCATTTTGCGGTCCACATGCCGGGACGGATCGGCATGTTCATACCCTTCTCGTTCTTTTGTGGTATGGCGCGATACTTGGCAGGCAGTTCGTACTTCTTGCCGCCGGAAGAGATGTGTACCACGACCGTAGCCGATTCCTCGGGCTTATCGGTCCCTCCGTCAACGGCATAGAGGCGGAATCCAACGTTGTCGCCTCTCTTGAATCGATTCCTCAGCGTGCAATTTTCGGGGTTCTGGGGTTCCGCGAACACAGCCGTGTCCGCAAACAAAAGCAACTGTCCTACGGGCTTCGGTGCGGATTCTTGCGCTGCCAGGGGCATCGCGGCCAACATTCCCAGGAAAATTCCGAACGTCATCAGCTTGGCGATCGAAGGTATTCTTTTCATAGAGGCGACCTTATTCCATTTCTGATTTTCTGTCCAGAAATTTAGCTGCCCAGTCGCGCACTGTCAGAACCAGAACGCCAAGTTCAGTTCCGCAGGCCCGGGCCGCGAGTCGCAGATATTATACCGCCATTGCGTACTGCCGGGTAGTGTCCCAGGTTCAGGTCGTTTCTCACAATCGAGTTCGAATTTGATGCTATGAATTTGCTGCCCTGAATTTGCCTTTTTGGAGGTCCGACCTTTAGGTCGGACGACCAGCGACGCAATAGCGAGGCCTTCAGGCCCTGAAGCTTCAGCGGCTAAAGCCCTCAATTGAACGCAACACGAATGGCCGAGCTGAAGCTCGGCCCTCCTAACGGCCAAAATTTTCAAATTGGGGCAATGCGTCCTTGCGCGCCTGCTTGCCCATCATTCCCCGCATAGCCTAAGATGCACCGTTGTCTTCACTCTGGCGCCATTGGGGGAACGATGGGATTCGACACCATTATTCGCAACGGCACGATTGTCACCGCCACGGATACCTATGCGAGCGACGTCGGCATCACGGGCGGACAGATCGCTACCATCAGCAAGGATCTCCCCATCGAAAACGCCACAAAATTGATTGACGCCGCTGGCTGCATCGTCATCCCCGGCGGCATCGACGTGCACACGCACCTGGACATGCCCTTCGGCGGCACCACCAGCGCCGACGATTTCGAGACCGGCACGCGCGCCGCGGCCTTCGGCGGCACGACGACGCTCATCGATTTTGCGATTCAATACAAAGGCCAGACGTTGCGCCACGCCTTCGACACCTGGATGAAAAAGGCCGAAGGAAAAGCCGTGGCCGACTACGCCTTCCACTGCATCATCACCGAGCTAGGCGATACGCAACTGGAAGAAATGGGCACGCTGGTCCGCGAAGGCGTTTCCTCCTTCAAGCTTTTCATGGCCTATCCCGGCGTGTTCATGCTGGACGACGCCACGATCTTCAAGGCCATGCTGCAGGCCGCCAAGCACGGCGGCATGATCTGCATGCACGCGGAAAATGGCGGCGCGATTGACGTGCTGGTGCAGCGCGCCCTGGCCGAGGGAAAAACCGCGCCGAAATATCACGCGCTCACACGCCCCACCACCGCCGAAGGCGAAGCCACTTCTCGCGCCATCGCGCTCGCCGAAATGGCAGGCGCGCCCGTGTACATCGTGCATCTGTCCTGCAACGACGCGCTCGAAAAAGTGCGTGAGGCGCGCGACCGGGGCCTGCCCGCCTACGCCGAAACGTGCCCGCAATATCTTCATCTCTCCCTCGAAAATATGGACGTCCCCGGCTTTGAAGGCGCGAAATACGTGTTCACTCCGCCGCTGCGCGAAAAATGGAATCAGGAAAAACTCTGGCAGGGCCTCGCGCGAGACACGCTGCAAGTCGTCTCGACCGATCATTGCCCCTTCTGCTTCAAGGAACAAAAAGAAATGGGCAAAAACGATTTCACGAAAATTCCGAACGGCGGCCCGGGCGTCGAACACCGCCTAAGCCTGATTTATTCCGGCGGCGTGCACGGCGGAAAATTCTCGGCCAACCGCTTCGTGCAACTCGTCTCCACGGCCCCGGCAAAACTATTCGGCCTGTACCCGCGCAAAGGCACGATCGCCGTCGGCTCGGACGCCGACATCGTGATTTTCGATCCCGACGCGGAGCAAGTGATCAGCGCCAAGACGCACCACATGCGCGTCGATTATTCCATGTTCGAGGGAATGCGCGTGAAGGGCGTAACGAAGACCGTGCTCTCGCGCGGCCGCGTCATCATCGACAATGGCGCGTTCACAGGCAAGCCCGGCGCCGGCGAATTTCTTCGCCGCAAGACTTATTCCGGCGCCGGGTAGAAATCTTGAACCTTCTCTACATCTGTTGCGGCCAGGTTCCGATAAGACTTATCGGGACTTCTCCGAGGAGCGCACTATCTCTGACTTTGCTGCCCTAGAGTCTCGAACTCCGCCTCGGAAACCCACGTGAGATTGTACAGAATCCGCCCACGCAGATCAGGAGGTAAGTCGCTTGGCTTCGGCCAGCGCTCAACGGCCGCAAGCGCGTCGGAAGCGCCGCGTTCCACAAAGTTCCGCCAAGCTTCTCCAGCTTGGCGCTCCGTTACCCACGTATATACGCCCGGGGGCCCTTCGCGCTGAGGAACGCTCATGTACCAACCTATATCAGTGATCCACCACTACTCCCCACCCAATACTCCCATTCCGTGAGAACGAAGGAAGTCAACTACTAAGGGAATTTGTTCTCGGGTCCATCCGAATTCGTCACCGGCCCGGAAGGCATTCGACTCTAGTTCCAGTGGAAACATGTTCCTTCCCAATGATCAGTTTAAGGAGCTTTATACGCCCAATCAGCCAAGCGTTCCGGAAAAGGATACAGCAGGGCCTGATAAATGGGATTATCGGAAACTGGCTAATCATCCCCATGGTCCAAGCCGCACGAAATGTCCTACTGGCGAAAGACTCCGTAGACCCAGGGAATGCCCATGGCGCCCTTCTGCGCTTGAACGATAATGTCGTCGCCCTTCTGGAAACGATCGAAGTCGTTCTGATCGACGGCGATGTGTTCAAAGGGCCGCCCATATCGCCAGGACGTGACGATGAGGCGGCGGCTGCGCGGAAACGCGCCCGTGGCAACTTTTCCGACGACGGTTGCGGGAACGCGAATGGGGCGCGAAGTGTCCAGCCTGCCGTTCAGAAAAAGAAGGCCCGCGAAAATCCACGGCACGGGAATCATGCCGAAATAAATCCGCTTCATGACTTCGACTTCCTGATGCTTTCTGGCGCGATAGTCGATCCAATAGCCGAGCGCGAGGGTGAGGAAGAAAACGACGCCGCCAAAAATCAGGATGGAATCGAGTTCAAGGGCGGGATAGACCTGGCTCGCGGCCACAAAGACGATGATGCCCACCAGAAAAAACGCCGTCCGCTTCACCAGGCGCCGCCGCACCACCAGCTCGGCCGCGGCGGAAGTCAGCCCGCACGCGGGGCACTGATCGGCGATGCGATCGGCGCCGCAATCGAGGCATCGCGTCATGCCGGAGACAAACTCATCAAGAGCGCTTCCAACTGCGCCTTGCCGCTCTCTTCCGCAACTTCAAAAACGACGGCAATCCCCGTGGCCGGCTCAACCCTCACCACGGTGCAATCCAGCAAGAGCACAGGTTTCAACATCAGCCGCGCGCGGAACGCCGCCCCGACCCACAGCGGCGGCGTCAACTCCACAAAGAGGCCGCCAGGGCCGATGTCCCGCACATCTCCGGTCAAAACCGTGGATCCCCATTCCATTTCCATTTTTCCGCGGAATTTCCTGCGCTGAAAATGGCGGCGCTCGGTTTTAACGGCAACTTTTTCCAAAGGCTGGGTGGTCATCTCTTGCCCCCCAGCAGGATGCTATGTGCCGAGTGGCGGAGTGTCAAGTTTCGGATAGCGCGTGCATTGGAACATGCATGTTGATCGGAATTGCCTCGCCATCAGCGCGAAAAGGCAACGCGTGAACTTCCCGTTGCAATGCGTGGTTGCGAAATACTGAATTCCCGGTGAGAATCCGGGCTAGAAGTTTGTCCCGGAGAAAATTTCAGCCACTGTCAATTTGCGGCGTCCTGCAGTGTTGCTCGAAGTCCCGGAGGGACGGCACACCGTAGCCCACCGTTTAAACGGTGGGAGGACGGTGCACGATCATTCAAAGCCCCGCAGGGGCGGCACAAGGTTCAACCTTGTGCCGCCCCTGCGGGGCTTTGCTTTCTCGCCTCGCGCAAACCCAGCGCTTACGCGGTGGGCTACGATCTTTCGTCCCTGACGGGACTGACCAAGATAATAAAAGCGGCAATCCGTTCTGTGGGATAAATTTCTAGCCCATGTCGTGCTCATTGATCACTGCTTTTTCCTGTGCGCGAGTTCCTCGCGCAATTGGACGCGCACATATTCCGGCAGCCGCGAAAGCTCGAGCAAATCCTCGATCTCGCGGCGCGGCAGGCCGGGCACGAGCGCGGGCACGCGGTCGGGTGGGGCGTGACGATGGCGCAACAACGCCACGCGGATGTTGACCAGCTTCGACCATTTGTCGTGGTTCGCCACGACGGCGACGATCCGCGCGGGAAGCGCTTCCTTGGCGAGAGTCTTCAATAGTTGCGATTCAGTCAGAAACGAATTGTCGAGCGCGACGCGCGCCACTTGTTCCGGCCCGTGCGCGACGAGCCCCGCCGCGATGCGCGTCGAGCCGCGGCGCGCCAGCATCAATTTCTGCCCCAACGGCAATTGCGGCAATTGCGTCAGGACGCGCTCGTCCGCAAGGCGGCGGAGTTCCATGGAAGAAGTCGGCAGCAGGCCGATCCGCACGATGTCCATCAAGTGCAATTCACGCAGCAGGCGCATGGCGATGAGGCGCGGCGTGTGCGGATGCGCGGCCAGGCCAAGCCGCACGCGATAGACCGCGCGCCACGATTTGCGCTTGCTGATTTCCTCGAGCAGCAAACCCGGGAGATCTTTCCGCTCGAGCAAGAGACACACGTGCGTCTCGTCGAATCCCGGATTGTCGATCAAACAGCGGAGCGCTTCTTCGCTGCCCGAGGCGAGCAGCGCGGGAATCTCTTCGCGGGCCGCCGTGCGCGCGGCCTGCGATTCGGCTAGGTCTTCAGGCGCCATGGGACGCGGCTTGCGGCGGCGCTTCGGACAGCCGCGCGGCCATGCGCGCCGCTCCAACCGCCGGAGAAATTTCGAGACGCAACAGTTTCGCGCGCAGAGCGCCGCTCGCGAGCACGGAATCCAGAAGCGAGTCCAGCGTGTGGCAGCGGCCAAACACGCCGCCGCATTTCACGAGCGGAAATTGCTGGCCCTTCAATCCCAGGCGGCGGATCACGATCATGGCCAGATTGCCCAGTCCGATCGCCGACGCGAACATGATTTCCTTCGCGGCGCTGTCCTCGGCATTTGCGGCGTCGGCCACCACCGGAAATAATTTCGGAAAAACATCGTCCGGATTCTTCATGATCCGCAGCATCAGATCGTCCCAGTCCGGACATTCCAGCGCGGCGGAAATCATCTCCGCCATCACCGTGACGGGCGCATCCATATCGCGCGAGTGCGCCACGGCGGAGACCGCTCGCCGCCCGATCTCGAATGCGCTGCCTTCATCGCCGAGCAGCGGTCCGTAGCCGCCCGCGCGCGCGGTTTCGCCCGCGGCGTTGCGTCCGTACGCCACAGATCCCGTGCCCGCGATCAATACGACGCCCGGCGCCGAGCCGACCGCCGACTCCAGCGCAACTTCATAATCGGTGGCGACCTGCGTGAGGGCGGCAGGGAATTCTTCGGACAGGAAAACCATCATGCGGCGCACGACGCTGCGGCGGCCCGCGCCCGCGAGGCCTGCGCAAACGCCGGCGATTTCGGCCGGGCGAATTCCCCCAACCGCGATAGCGCCAGCGGCGGCTTCGCGCAGCGAGGAAAACGCGCCGTCGTATCCGGAGCGCAAGGGATTCGCCGGTCCGCCGCGGCCTTCGCCAACGACGTTTCCGTTCGCGTCGAGCAAAACGCAATCCGTCTTTGTCCCGCCGCCGTCAAATCCTAAGGAGTAGCCCATGGCACCTCATTGCTGAAAGCTGAGTAGCACAGCCACTCTTGTCTGTGTGGTTTTGCGAGCCGCACACGCAAACTTCATGACTCGACAATGATCGCAAACCACACAGCCAAGAGTGGCTGTGCTACTAAACCCATTTCGCAAGCTCTCAGTCCATCGGCGAAAAGCAGCCACGCGCGCTTGACGCCGCCTGGATGCGCACCTATCATCGCGACGCTCCCAACATGCGCCTGACCTCTCTGGACATTGCCGTCATCGTCGCCTATCTTGCCGGCATCACTCTGTTCGGCATCGCGTTCCGTCGAGGGCAGAGCAACGTACGCGACTATTTTCTGGGCGGACGCACGGCGCCGTGGTGGGCACTGGCCCTCTCGATTGTCGCCACGGAAACCTCGACGCTCACGATCGTCGGCACGCCCGCGCTGGCCTTCGCCGGAAATCTCACGTTCCTGCAATTCGTGCTCGGATATCTGGCCGGGCGCGTGGTGATCGTCCTGTTGTTTCTGCCTCACTACTTCCGCGGGGAATATTATACGGCCTACCAACTGATGGAAAGCAGGTTTGGCGCAAAAGTAAAGGCGGTCGCGGCGTCCACGTTTCTCGTGACCCGCGTGCTCGCCGAAGGCGTGCGCATCGCGGCCATCGCGCTCGTCGTCACGGCTGCGCTCGGCACCGGGCAGCGCACTTCCATCCTGCTGATCATGGCTCTGGTGTTGATCTACACCTTCGAAGGCGGCATGAAGGCCGTGATCTGGACCGACGTCGTGCAATTTATTCTTTATTTTTCCGGCTCGCTCGCCGCGTTTTTTCTGCTGTTGCACCGGATTCCCGGGGGATGGGAAACAATCGTTCACGCAGCCGCCCCGGCGCACAAATTTCGTATTTTCGATTTCTCTTTCAGCCTGACGAATCCAGCGAAACTCTTCACATTCTGGTCCGGCGTAATTGGCGGAACGTTCTTCACGATGGGAAGCCACGGCACGGATCAGACCATCGTGCAGCGGCTCCTGGCCGCCAAATCCGAACGCGAGAGCAAACTCGCGCTGCTCGCCAGCGGCGTCGTCATCCTTCTGCAATTCGCGCTGTTTCTCGTGCTGGGAGTGATGCTCTACGCCTGGCACGGCGCGCCCGCCGTGATTGCCGGCCGCAGCTACGATTCCGTTTTCCCCGACTTCATCGTCACCGCCATGCCATCCGGCGCGCGCGGCGCAATCCTCGCCGCCATCCTTGCGGTGGCGATGTCAAACGCCAGCGGCTCGCTCAATTCTCTCGCTGCGTCGAGCGTGGTCGATTTTCAGCACCTGCGCGGCTTGCAAGTGTTGGAAGAAAATCCCGAGCGCCTGCTGCGCCGTTCGCGATGGATGACGCTGGTCTGGGGAATCGCGCTCGCTGTCCTTGGCACGGTGCAGTGGGGACCGATGCTCGAAGCGGGTTTGACCATCGCGGCCATCACACTCGGAAGCCTGCTGGGACTTTTCTTGCTGACGTTCCTGTTCCCGCGAGCAACGGCCCCTGGGGTTCTCACCGGCATGTTCGCCGGGCTCGCCGTAATTCTATACGCCCACTTTCGAACGCCGCTCTTGTGGACCTGGTACGTTCCACTCAGCGCGGGGATCACTTTTCTGACCGGCGCGCTCGTCAGTCTCGCAACCGAATCATCGGCCACCGCGAAGTGAAGGGGTGTCCGCGGGCGCCAGCGGCGCTTCTGGCGGACGAAATGTCTACGGCCGTAATCCGGTGGCTTGCGCGCACCATTTGTTTGCCTAATGGTCTCTTATTGATTTTTTCGGAGTTGGTTTTCTATCGGCAGTGGAAGTGAAAGTTTTCTTTTTATGCGTAGTTCGTTCGAATAGATCAGCCGGCGGTGGCAACGCGAGCGAGCAGCGCATCTGATTCGAACGGCAGCGGGCGATTCTGCTTTCCCGCGTGGATCGCGCCAGCGAGAACCCCTAAACCGGCGGCTAGGCGCGGCCCGGGCCGCGAAAAATAGCCCGAAGCTTCGACGACAAAAACGCGGCCGTCTCGCACGGCGGGCAAATCATTCCACCCGTGCGGCAGCGGCAGATTGCGAAACTCCGCCTCCGCAGCTGCAAGACTGTAACCGCACGGCATGATCACGATCACTTCAGGGCGCGCCGCAATCACTGTCTCCCAATCCACGCGGAACGACGGTTTTCCCTGGTGCCCCAGGACATCGACTCCGCCCGCGCGCTCCACCATTTCAGGAACCCAGTGCCCCGCCACGTACGGAGGATCGAGCCATTCGAGACACAGGACGCGCGGCCGATCGAGCCCGGCTACGGATCGTTCGACGTTGGCGATGCCTTTTTCAAATTCAGCGACAAGTGCGTTCGCTTGCTCGGCTCGCCCCGTCGCTTCGCCCACCGCGCGAATGTCCGCGCACACATCCGCGAGAGAATGCGGATTGAGCGTCACCACTCGCGGCTGGCGCTCCAGATGCGCAAGCGCCGCGCCCAGATCGTCCGGCGTGGCGGCGCACACGTGGCAAAGGTCCTGCGTGACGATGAGGTCGGGTGCGATTGCGCGCAACTGCTCAAAATCAACACTGTAGAGGCTCTCGCCCCGTTCGAGGAATTCACGCACCTGCCGGTCAATCGCCGCGGCGCTCTCTGTATGTGTAAGGCGCGACTTGATCAGGACATTTTTGGATTTGGCCTCCGGCGGGAAATCGCATTCGTGGCTGACCCCGGCCACCTGGTCGCCAAGCCCCAGCGCAAATAAAATCTCGGTACCTGAAGGCAGCAACGAGCAAATCTTCATGCACCGCAATTTACCACGGAAATGATCCTCTTTCCCTGCTTCCCTGCTCACCGGTGGTTGGTCAGGTTTCGGTTTTAGTAGGACAGCCACTCTTGGCTGTCCTCTGCGATCTCGCTAGGTTAAAAGCAGACAGCCAAGAGTGGCTGTCCTACTAAAACCACTTCCTGCCTCACCGGTACAGCAAGTATTTCGCCCGCACTTTGCGAAACGCCTCTAGGTCCTTGTTCCAACTCGCCACGATCGCGGACGGATCGCCGCCCTCCATGAACTGCTTGATGGTCGCGGCATTCCCTACCAGCTCAATCATTTTTGCCGATTCAAATTTGCGGGGATAAAGTTTCCCAAGCGCTGAAGCAATTTCAATCCCCATCCGCATCGGTTGCAACTTATCGCGATCTGCAAGCACCACTCTCAACCCCTCGCACAGCTCGCCTTTGTACAAACCGGAATCCGGTGTGAATTTCCCCGGCTCGAATCGCACTCCTGGAATCGCGCGACGATTGAGGTTGGCCGCGAGTTCCTCGCCGCGAATCCATGGCGCGCCCAGAAACTCGAAAGGCCGCGTGGTCCCGCGCCCCACGGAAACGCCGCCTGCCTGCAGAATTTCCAGGCCGGGATACAAAATCCCCTCGTCAGGAGAACGCAGGTTGGGAGAGGGATTCACCCACGGCAGCCCTGTATCGCTAAACCACATCTGACGCCGCCAATTTTGCATGCGGATAATGTGGAGGTCGCAGCCGATCTTTTTTTCCGCGTTGAACATCTGCGCCATTTCGCCGAGCGTCATCGCCATGCGCACCGGCATTGGGAAATAGCCGACAAAATTCGTGCGGTCGCGATCCAGCATGGGCCCTTCGATGCGCTCTCCACCGAGAGGATCGGGCCGATCGAGAAGGTAAAATGCGAGGTGATGCGCCGCCGCAGATTCCATCGCGTATCCCATCGTCGTGATGTACGTGTAGAAGCGCACGCCCGCATCCTGAACGTCGAACACTAGCGCATCGAGACCCGCGAGCATGGCATCGGTAGGCCGCTCGGTTTCCCCATAGAGGCTGTAGACGGGCAGCCCGGTCGCTTCATCGGTCGTGGAAGAAACGCGCGCATCGAAAGAGCCGCGTATCCCGTGCTCGGGGCTAAACAAAGCCACAAGCTTCACCCCCGGCGCATGGGCCAGCAAATCGATCGTGCTGCGCCGTTTGCGGTCAATCCCGGTCTGATTGGTGATGAGCCCAACGCGCTTCCCCACCAGCGGAGCGAATTTCTGCGCCTCAAGCACGTCAATTCCTGTGAGCGTCTGGGCGGCGGACGCAGGGATTTGAATCCACAGATGCACACAGATGAACACGGATAAAACAAATCGAAATAGGAAAAGTGTGCGACCGACTGTAGCCAAGCCTCGTGGATTTTTTGCCCGGCTGGGTCTCGCGAAACAAGGTTCCGGTCCTGGATCTGTCTTGTTCATGTTTTCATCAGTGTTGATCTATGTGCATCTGTGGATTCATTCTGTCTTTGCTTTCATCCGTGTTTATCTGTGTGCATCCGTGGTTCCAATCTAGTTTGTAACCCCCTCGCGCGGGTGCTATATATGATTGCGGCATGCGGGCGACCAAACTGGAATCCACGCGATGCGAACGCTAAGTCGCTGGCTCCTGCTGCTCGCTTTGTCCCTCATGGCTACCACCGGCAGCACACAAAAAACTCCGCGCGCGCCGGCCGCGCCGAAACCCGCCAAGCTCTCTGCCGAGGGCGAGCGCTGGGTCTCGCAAACGCTCAAGCAGATGTCGCTCGATGAAAAGATCGGGCAACTCTTCGCCGTCTGGGCCTACGGCTCCTTCCTTTCCACCGAAAGCCAAGACTACAAGGATCTTCTGAGCGATGTCGAGGAAAAGCACATCGGCACGTTCGCGATCCAGACGCAAGGCTCGCCGCTCGGCGTGGCATACAGCCAGGTCTACCCGACCGCGATCCTGGTCAACACCCTGCAAAAACACGCGAAAGTTCCGCTTCTGATTGGAGCGGATTTCGAGCGCGGCACAGCCATGCGCGTCGAGGGGGGCACTTCGTTTCCCTACGCCATGGCCGTGGGCGCGGCGGGCCATCCGGAAGACGCCTACACAATGGGAAAAATTACGGCTCTCGAAGCGAGAGCCGTAGGCGTACCCTGGATTTTCGCGCCCGACGCCGACGTCAACAGCAATCCCGAAAATCCGATCATCAACACTCGCTCCTTCGGAGAAGATCCGGCCCGCGTCTCCGAATTCGTCGCGGCGTTCGTGCGCGGCGTTGAGCAAAATGGCGGCCTGGCCACCGCGAAACATTTCCCGGGCCACGGCGATACCAGCACGGACTCGCACCTCGATCTTCCGACGGTGACAGGCGATCGCGCGCGCCTGGATCGCGTGGAGCTTGTTCCCTTCCGCGCCGCCATCGCGGCCGGCGTGGGTTCGATCATGACCGCTCACCTCGCCGTCCCTGCGCTTGAGCCCGACCCGAATGTGCCCGCGACGATGTCTCCCAAAATCATGACCGACCTGCTACGCGGCCAAATGGGTTTCGACGGCATGGTCGTGACCGACGCGCTGGACATGGGCGGCGTGACAGTACGCTACCCGCCCGGCGAGGTTGCGGTGCGTTCGATCCTTGCGGGCGCCGATGTGCTCCTCGTTCCGCCCGTGCTGGATGCCGCGCTCCAGGGAGTACGCGAGGCGGTGGCGTCCGGCCGAATTCCGATGTCGCGCGTCGATGAAGCGGTGACGCGCGTTCTTCGCGCCAAAGCGAAACTCGGCTTGAACAAATCGAAGCTTGTGGACCTCGACGCCCTGGCGCGCAATTTTGACCGGCCCGAGTTTGATAAAGCGGCCCTGGACATCGCCGACCGCGGCATCACGCTCCTGCGCGACGACCAGCATTTACTCCCGCTTGACGCGGCGAAGCCGGCGCGCATATTGCTCGTCGCAGTCTCCGGAGACAGCGATCCGTACCCGGCCGGGAACCTAGAGAACGAAATTCGCTGGCGACTCGATTCCCTTACCACCATTCGCATGGACACGCGCTTTGTGCGCGCCGATACGGTGAAATTGCCGCCGGCGGATACGTACGACGTTGCGATTGCCGCGGTTTACGTGCGCGTCACCGATCGCAAAGGCAGCGTCGGGCTTCCCGACGACGAAGCTGCCGTCGTCAACCGTCTTCTCGCCGCGGGAAAACCCGTGGTCGTCGCCGGCTTCGGCAGCCCGTATCTGGCGGAAAGTTTTCCTTCCGCCAAAACATACATCGCCGCCTTCGGTACCGGCGACGTCGCACAACGAGCCATGGGCCGCGCGCTGTTTGGCCAGACGGCAGTCGGAGGCAGGTTGCCCGTGAATATTCCGGGCGTGGCGGCGATCGGCGCGGGGCTCAATGTCGCGGCTAATCCCATGGAATTGCGCGAGGCGGACGAACGCTCGGAAGCGAAATTACAGCGCGCCTATGATGTGCTCAATCAAGCCGTGGCGGATCACGCGTTTCCGGGCGGCGTGCTCGCGGTCGGTTACAAGGATGAGTTGATCGTTCGCGAATTCGGCCGGCAAACTTACGACGCAAAATCGCCGGCCGTGAACGTGGACACAATCTACGACGCGGCATCGCTGACCAAGCCCGTCGTGACAGCGACACTCGTCGCCATGCAGGTGGAAGCAGGCCGCATCGGGCTCGACCTGCCTGTGGCGCGCTACATTCCCAATGGAATGACGGCCCGAATCCCGATTGGCGCAAAACCGTCACGATTAGAAATTTGCTGACGCATTCTTCGGGGCTCCCCGCGCACAAGGACTATTTCCTCACGCTCCGCTCCAAGCGCGAATTTATCGCCGCGATTTGCCGGGAACCTCTCGAATATTCGCCCGGGACGAAAACGATTTACTCCGACCTCGGCTTCATCCTGCTCGGCGAAATTCTGGAGCGCGCCACGGGGAAGACGGTGGATCAGCTCGCGCACGAACAAATCTTCGCGCCTCTTGACATGACGAGCACCATGTTCAATCCGCCGAAGAATTTTCTGAGCCGCATCGCGCCCACGGAGAATGACACGACGTATCGCAAGCAACTCGTGCAGGGCGCCGTGCACGACGAAAACGCATTCGCCATGGGCGGTGTCGCCGGGCACGCCGGATTGTTCTCCACGGCGTCCGATCTCGCCGTGTTTTGCCAAATGCTTCTGAACGGCGGGATTTACGGCCACCATCGCCTGATGACTCGCGCAACGATTTCGCAATTCACCGCGCCCCAGGCTGTTGCGGGCAACGCCCGCACGCTCGGTTGGATGACGCCGACGCCCAATTCCTCAAGCGGCCGCTATTTTTTGCCGCACACCTTCGGGCATTTGGGATTTTCCGGCACGTCCATCTGGATTGATCCGGACCGCCGGCTGTTCGTCATCCTGCTCACCAACCGCGTCTATCCCACACGCGAAAACGACAAGATTGCCGCCGTGCGGCCTGCGGTGCATGACGCTGTGATCGAGGCGCTTGGGCTTGCGCCAACGGCGAAGTAGGGGCATCCGCCGCCGCGGACCGTGCCCCGGCCCCACCCTGGTTCCCACTTGCCGCCCCTTACTTAATGAGCGATTTCCGCACATTCGCGACACCAAATCCGCGCCCGCACATGCGAAGATAGTGTTCCAGCTCATATCTTGAGAAGCATGCGAGTGGACGGAAATCACAATCATCATAGCGATTGCAGGAGCATGGGTTTTCGTGGCGCCGGCGTCTCGCCGGCGATTTGCTCATTGTTGAACATCGAAAAAACCGCCGGCGGGACGCCGGCGCCACAAAAATCATGACTACGCCTAGAGCGACCGAGCAGCGGAATTCACGCACGCGCGGGATTGACGCCAAATCCACGATTGAAATCCTGCGCGCGATTCATCGCGAGGATGCTTCCGTGGCCAAGGCTGTGTCCGGCGCGCTTCCCGCGATTGCGCGCGCGGTGGACGCGATTGCGGGCGCCCTCGAGCGAGGAGGACGCCTCTTTTACGTCGGCGCCGGAACGAGCGGCCGCCTTGCGGCGCTCGACGCGGCGGAGCTGCCGCCGACATTTGGGACGCCGCCGCGCATGGTTCAGGCAGTGATCGCGGGAGGCCGCCGCGCGCTCACGCACGCCGTCGAGGGCGCCGAGGACAATCGCGTGAAAGGGGCGGAGGACCTCGCCGCGCGCAGCCCAACCGCCAAGGACGCTGTCGTGGGCATCGCGGCAAGCGGCGCGACTCCCTACGTCCTTGGGGCTTTGGAATACGCGAAGAGAAAAGGCGCAGTCACAATTGGAATCACGTCAAACCCGCGGACGCCGATAACACAAATGGCCAAAATCAGCATCGTCACGGCGACTGGGCCGGAGGTGATTACCGGCTCGACGCGCATGAAGGCAGGCACGGCCCAGAAGTTGGTCCTCAACCTGCTCTCTACCACCACGATGATTCGTCTCGGCCGCGTGTACGACAACTGGATGATCGGCGTGGCGCTGACGAATCGCAAGTTGCAGGCCCGAGGGTTGCGGATCCTCATGGAGGCTTCCGGGGCGGGCGTGGCCGAATCGACACGCGCCCTGCGTCAATCCGGACACAATCTCGGCGCTGCCCTCATAATGTTAAAGACAGGAGCAAGCGCAAGGCAGGCCAAACGCCTCTTGCGCGATACCCACGGACATGTCCACAACGCACTTAACCACGCCAAAACAATCGCAGGCGACCGGCACAACCCACATGGATAGACTCCTGATTGAAGGCGGAAGGCCGCTCGAAGGATCGGTGCGCATCAGCGGCGCAAAAAATGCCGCGCTGCCCGCGATGGCCGCCGCACTCCTGACCAGCGACCGCGTGGAACTCGACAACATTCCGCGCGTGCGCGACATCATCACGATGGGGCGCCTGCTCGCGCATCTGGGCGCGATCGTCGAGACGCCCGCGATTCCACCCACGGCGGTGATCATGCAGGCGGAACAGATCAACGGGGCCGAAGCGCCGTACGAGCTTGTGAAAACCATGCGGGCTTCGATCCTGACGCTCGGGCCACTCGTCGCGCGAAGCGGCCACGCGCGGGTTTCTCTCCCGGGCGGATGCGCGATCGGCGCGCGGCCCGTGGACCTGCACCTGAAAGCGCTCGAACAGATGGGCGCCGAAATCGGGATGTCCCACGGCTACGTGGAAGCGCGCGCTCCACGCGGAGGCCGCCTGCCGGGCGGCCGCGTTTTCTTCGACAAGATCACCGTCACCGGGACGGAAAACATCTTGATGGCGGCATCTCTTGCCCAGGGCGAAACCCTCATCGAGAATGCGGCGCGCGAACCGGAAATTACGGACCTCGCGGAACTGCTGATCAAAATGGGAGCGGACATCGAAGGTGCGGGAACATCGACGATTCGCGTGCGCGGAAAAGAAAAGCTGCACGGCGCGACGCACACCATTATCCCCGACCGCATCGAAGCCGGCACGTTTCTCGTGGCCGGAGCCATCACCGACGGCGACCTCGAACTCACCGGCTGTGCGCCGGAACACCTGACTTCGGTGATCGCCAAGCTTCGAGAAACCGGCGTCGAGATCCGAGAAGCGGGTCCGGGGGCGCTGAAAGTTCGCGGGGCGAAAAAGCTCGTGGCCGCCGACGTGACCACCGAGGAATACCCCGGCTTCGCCACGGACATGCAGGCACAATTCATGGCGCTGGCCACGCAGGCCAAGGGAACTTCCGAGATCACGGAAACAATTTTCGAGAACCGCTTCCTGCACGCGAGCGAAATGATTCGCATGGGCGCGAATATTTCCATCGAAGGCCGCCGCGCCGTGGTTCACGGCCCCACGACGCTCTCCGGCAGCCAAGTGATCGCCTCGGACCTGCGCGCTAGCGCATCGCTGGTGCTGGCCGCGCTAGTCGCGCGCGGAGAAACCGCCATCGACCGCGTGTATCACATCGACCGCGGCTACGAGCGCATCGAGGAGAAACTCGCCGCTGTTGGAGCGAGCATACGCCGCGTGTAGTGAGGCGTGTGACTGGTGACTTGGATTCCGGCTCGCCACGCTAACCCACTTTAAAAATGCCAGTTTCCGAGAAGCGGGCTTCACAGGTGTTGGCTTTGGTTATCGATAAAGAGAAAATGCAGTTGGACGAACACAACGCGTAGATCAGCTCAGTTTTAAAGTCCGTAGACCTTATACAAGAAGTATCCAATGAAAAAAACACCACCGAGAAACTGGATTGCGACTGTCCACCAAAACTCCTTGGGATCTTCGGCGCGGTTGACGATTTGACCATAGGGTGCCAACGTTTGTCCGGTTAACGTCCCACCCACGGCCAGGAATAATAAGAAAAGTCCAGGTATTAACCAAACACGCGCCCCCATCAAGTCCGAATTAGGCATGAGCAAAGTCCCCATTTTTTCCTAGTTGCGTGATTCCCTGCGACAACGGTGGGCATGCGAAACTCATCGGAACAAGGTTACAGTAAATGCGTCAAAATGAGCGATTCGGGGAATTCCGAACACTCAACATGTAACGCCCCTGCCAGCTCAACCGGTCGATGCAACACCATCTGATCGGTTGATCCGGCAATACTTCCCCTAGCGTACCAACCTGTTGAGCTGTGTTCCTTCATACATAGACGGGCCACTGTAGCGCTTGAATTCCCCCAAATCGCCTGCGACCGGTCCCCGTTCAGAA
>Ga0116219_10002017_pt1 | contig 17841 bp, 18 predicted proteins | sample Sb_taG_4_FD_91019 | JGI IMG/M metagenome (GOLD analysis project Ga0116219, IMG submission 91019) | Peat soil microbial communities from Weissenstadt, Germany - Sb_50d_6_BS metaG | ecosystem: Environmental > Terrestrial > Soil > Wetlands > Peat | place: Germany: Weissenstadt | collected 2010-09-21
CAGTCACGATCTCACCTGCCGTCGCAAGGTGCGCCTCGCCAACGGGCGGGAGGTGAGCGCCCTCGACATCCAGTCCGAGTACCTCAACCGGGCGTTGCGATATCGCGACACCCACGGGCTCTCCCCGCAGGAGGACCGCGCCCTCGACATGTGGGAGCACTGCCTGAAGGGTCTCGAGTCCGACCCTTTGACCCTGGGGCGGGAGTGCGACTGGGTGGCCAAGCACCAGTTGATCGAGGGGTACCGCGCCCGGCACGGGCTGCCGCTGGGCCATCCCAAGGTCGCCCTCCTCGACCTGCAGTACCACGACGTGAACCGCAGCCGCGGCCTCTACTACCGCATGGAGGCACGGGACCGCATGGACCGCATGGTGGAGGAGGCGTCGATCATCGAGGCCATGAACCGTCCTCCCCAGACCACCAGGGCGCGCCTGCGGGGCGAGTTCATCCGGCGCGCCAAAGAGCGTCGCCGCGACTTCACGGTGGACTGGGTGCATCTCAAGCTGAACGACCAGGCCCAGCGCACGGTGCTGTTGAAGGACCCGTTCCGGTCCCACGACGAGCGCGTCGAGAAGCTCATCGCCAGTCTTTGAGGGGCTCCGAGGCAATTAACGGGGCGGTCTCCAGTAGCCTCGTAATTTCGTGACCCCTGACCGGCCCGAGGCGGCGCCACCACCGAGATCGCTCGACTCGCTGTGGCTCCCTGGGTCAGCCCCCTCCGACACGTGGTTGGTCGCCGTTCCCACGGCTCCGGTGGCCCCCGCCGCTCCGGTGGCCCCCGCCGCTCCGGCGGCTCCGGTGGCCGCCGTCGCTCCCGGGGCTCCCGTGGGTCCTGTGTCTCCTGTGGGTCCTATAGGTCCTATGGGTCCTGTGGTTTCAAAGCCCGACACCTTGATCCCCCGGCCCCGGGCGGAGCGGGGCCCCATCGAGGCAGGGGTCGGGACGGCCCCGCCGCCGCCCCGGCTCCGCCGCAGGCGCAGCAGTCGCTGGATCGTCGAGTGGGCGGTCGTGCTCGTGGTGGCCATCTTGGTGGCCCTCGGGATCCGCACCTTCGTCGTCCAGACGTTCTTCATCCCCTCGGCGTCGATGGAGCCCACGCTCGAGATCGGCGACCGCATCCTGGTCGACAAGCTCAGCTACCACCTTCACGCCGTGCACCGGGGCGACATCGTGGTCTTCGCCACACCGCCGGGCGAGGATGCCGGGCCCAATGTGAAGGACCTGGTCAAGCGGGTCATCGGCCTGCCCGGCGAGACCATCTCGTCGGCGGGGGGCCAGGTGGTGATCAACGGCAAGCCCCTCAAGGAGCCGTGGCTGGTGAAGGGCACCGTCACCACCGGGATCACCACGCAGGTCATCCCCCCCGACGAGTACTTCGTCATGGGGGACAACCGGTCCGACTCTCAAGACAGCCGCTTCTTCGGTCCCATCCACCGCTCGCTCATCGTGGGTCGGGTCGTGGTCAAGATCTGGCCGCTCACCTCGTTCCACTTCTACTGATCCCGAACCGCTCACGGGTCGGGGCCGAGGTGATGCGCCGCCGCCGATGAGGCGTCCCCGGGCCGGGCGGCCGGTTCCCCACCGGCCCGGAGTCGTAGACTCGCGCCGAGATGTTGTCGCTCAGCCCGGCGAAATTGCTGGTCATCCTCGTCATCGCGCTCGTCGTCCTCGGGCCCGAGAAGCTGCCCCAGGTGGCGCGGCAGCTGGGCGCGGCGTGGCACGACCTGCGCCAGTGGCGGAGTCGGATGGAGAACGAGGTGCGGGGAGCGTTTCCCAACCTGCCCCCGACCCATGAGGTGGCCCAGGCCGTGCGCTCGCCCCTCGCCTTTCTGGACCGCCTGGCCGACGAGCACGAGCGCACCCTGGGCGGGGACGCCGACGACACCGACCAGTCCCCGCAGGCGACCGATGCCGAAGCGGCGGGGCCGGCTCCACCGCCCGACGCCGAGCTCGGGTCGGGCCCCGGGGACAGAGCCGCCCCGTCCGTCGGGAACGGGTCGGCGGCGCACAACGGATCCGTCGGGGGCAACGGGTCCGGCCCAGGCGCGCCGGGGACGACGGCTGCAGGGAGGGATGCGGACGCGTTGGCGCGCGGCTTCCCCGCCATGACCGACGACCCCAACATGAACTGACCGGCTCCGCCCGTCGCCGCCATGGTCGCCCGCCTCCGCCTCCCGTTCCGAAGCCGGTCGACGCGCCCCTCGGCCGACGCCATGACGCTGGGGGAGCACCTGGCCGAGCTGCGTCGCCGTGTCGTCATCTGTGTGCTGGCCTTCGCGGTCGGGGCCACCGTGGCGGCCATCGTCTATCCCAACATCCTCCACTTCCTGCAGGAGCCGTACTGCCGGGTGGTGGGGCACCGCAGGTGCCAGCTCTATGTCACCGGGCCGCTCGACCCGCTGGCCCTGCGCATCAAGCTGGCAGCCTACGGGGGGCTGTTCCTGGCGTCACCGGTCATCTTGTGGGAGCTGTGGAGCTTCATCACCCCCGGCTTGCACCGCAACGAGAAGCGCTACGCCGTCCCCTTCGTGGTCGCATCGATCCTGCTGTTCTGCCTGGGTGCGGTGTTGGCCTATCTGACGTTCCCGCACGCCCTGGGATTCCTGGACAGCGTCGGCGGCCCGACGCTGAAGCAGATCTACGACCCCAACAAGTACCTGAGCCTCATCGTGGCGCTCATGACCGTGTTCGGGCTCACGTTCGAGTTCCCGGTCATCATCGTCTCGCTCGAGCTCGTCGGGGTGGTCTCACCGGCCAAGCTGTCGTCCTGGCGGCGGTGGGCCATCGTCCTCATCGTGGTGTTCGCCGCCGTGATCACACCCAGCGGGGACCCGTTCTCCATGTTGGCGCTGGCGGCGCCCATGTACCTGTTCTACGAAGTGTCGATCGTCATCGGCAAGCTCCTGCGCCGTTGAGGCACCGCCCCCGGTGACCGCCGGGCCCGCCGGGGACGGCGCAGTGCGTGCCGGGGTGCGGGCGCGGCTCGGGTTCCCCCTCGACCCGTTCCAGGAGGCGGCCTGCGACGCCCTCGACGCCGGATGCTCGGTGCTGGTCTCGGCCCCGACGGGCTCGGGAAAGACCGTCGTCGCCGACTACGGCGTGGCCCGGGCGCGTGGTCGCGGCCTGCGCGCCTTCTACACCACGCCGCTCAAGGCGCTGTCGAACCAGAAGTTCGCCGAGCTGGCCGAGGTGTACGGAGCCGATGCGGTGGGACTGCTCACCGGCGACGTCTCGCACCAGCCCGACGCGGCGGTGGTCGTCATGACGACTGAGGTTCTGCGCAACATGCTCTTCGCCCGCTCCCCGCAGCTGGCCGGACTCGGCCTCGTCGTGCTGGACGAGGTGCACTACCTCCAGGACCCCTACCGCGGCTCGGTGTGGGAGGAGGTGCTCATCCTGGCTCCGCCCGAGGTGGTGTTCGTGTGCCTGTCGGCGACGGTGTCCAACGCCGGGGAATTCGGCGCCTGGCTGACCAGCGTGCGCGGTCGCACCGAGGTCGTCGTCGAGCAGCACCGTCCCGTGGCGCTGCGCCATCACGTGGCCATCGCCGAGAAGGGGAGCCGGCGCGTCGACCTGGTGCCGTTGTTGCACGACGGCAAGGTGCATCCCCGGGCGCTGGCCCTGGACCAGCGTGTGGCGCGGCAGGCCCGGCGCCCCGGCGGCCTGCGCCACTCGCGTCTGACCAGCCCTCGCCGCAGCGAGCTCGTCGAGGCCCTCGACGACTTGTCGATGCTCCCCGCCATCGTCTTCATCTTCTCGAGGGCGGCATGCGACGACGCCGTGGCCCAGTGCCTCGCTGACGGGTTGCGCCTCACCAGCGCCGAGGAGCGCGCCGAGATCAGGAGGCGTTGTGAGGAGCACACCGAGGGCCTCCCCGACGAGGAGTTGCGCGTGTTGGGCTACGGCCCGTGGGCGGCGGGGCTCGAGGCGGGCCTCGGGTCGCACCACGCCGGGCTCATCCCCGCCTTCCGGGAGGCAGTCGAGGACTGCTTCTCCTCCAACCTGCTGCGCGTCGTGTTCGCCACCGAGACGCTGTCGCTCGGCATCAACATGCCCGCCCGCACGGTGGTGATCGAGAGGCTCACCAAGATCCGCGAGCACGGACGCAGCGGGCTGTCGTCGGGGGAGTACGCCCAGATGACCGGGCGTGCCGGCCGACGGGGCCTCGACTCGGTCGGGCACGCCGTGGTGGTGTGGTCCCCGCAGGTGTCGACCGTGGGCGTCGCCGCGCTGGCCACGTCGGCTCCGCCCGATCTCCGTTCGTCGTTCCGCCCGACCTACAACCTCGCCGTCAACCTGGTGCGGCGCTACCGCGCCGATCAGGCCCACTACATCCTCGACCGCTCCTTCGCCCAGTTCCTCGACAGCCGCCACCACCACGCCCTGTCGAGGCGTCTCGACCGGACACTGGCGTTGCTCGAGGACTTCGGGTACGTGGAGAGAGGGGCGTGGCGCCTCACCGCGCGCGGCGCGGTCCTGGCCGGGATCTATCACGAGTCGGACCTCCTGGTCGCCGAGGCGCTGGCCGAAGGGCTCTTCGACGGGCTCGACGCGCCCGAGCTGGCGGCGGTGGTCTCGGCGTGCACGTTCGAGACCCGGCCCGGGCGCGCCCCGAGCCTGCTGCGCCCTCCCCGTGGGTTGCGCCCCAGACTGGAGACCCTGGCGGCAGTGGCCGAGTCGTTGCGGGCCCACGAGCAGTCGTCGCAGCTTCCCCGCACGCGCCCCCCCGACGACGGGTTCGCGGATGTGGCCTGGCGCTGGGCACGCGGCCAGCGCCTCGAGCACGTCCTCGAGCGCGCCGAGCTCGCCCCCGGCGACTTCGTGCGCAACGTCAAGCAGCTCGTCGACCTGTTGCGCCAGCTGGCCATGGTGGGCCGGCCCGACACGGCGGCCGCCGCCCGCCAGGCGGCCCGGTCGCTGCTGCGCGGCGTGGTGGTGGCGTCGGTGGGCCCGGCCTCGGCGGGGGGCGAATTCCCCGGGCCGCTGCCACCTGACCCGGGCCCTTCCCCTGCCCCCGAACCAGGGCGCGAACGGTCTCGGGGCAGGTAACGGGGGGTCCGCCACCGCGGCGCCGGGCCGGTCGTAGTGTTGCCGGGGCCATGTTCCCCTACGCCGAGGAGACCTTCACCGCCGACGAGGTCGAGGTCCTGCGCCGCTACGTCACCAACGTGGAGGGGCCGGTGTTCGCCCTGGTGAACCTGCCCGAAGTCGTGAAAGGGGCCCTGTTCGCCCGGTACTCTCGCTCGGCCAAGAGCCTGCGCCGGCTGTTCCTCGACGAGTTCGTGGGCGAGCTCGACGTGACCGGGGACGCCGGGGTGGACGCCACCATCGGACTGCGACGCGCCGAGGAGCTCTACGACCGGGTGTTCCTCGAGTACGGCGACGACTCGGTGGCACAGCTCGGCGGTGTGCACCTCGCGTGCGAACAAGCCTCCAACGTGCTCACCAAAGTGCTCGAGTGGGGCCGCCTCATGGCGTACCTCGAGCAGTCGACGCGCTATGTGCCCTACGACAGCCGTCTCACCACCGGCCACTACCGCTACCACCGCGACCCCGAGGTGCTGGAGTCCGCCGTGGGCGCCCGGTACGTGGGCGACATGGACCGCATGTTCGACACCTACGGCGCGTTGCTCCCCGAGTTGCAGTCATGGCTGACCCGACGCTTCCCGCAGCGCGCCGGTGATTCGGACTTCGCGTACCGCCAGTCGATCCGGGCCAAGGCGCTCGACGCGCTGCGAGGCCTGCTCCCCGCCGCCTCCCTGTCGAACGTGGGCGTGTACGGCACCGGCCAGTCCTACGAGATGTTGTTGCTGCGCATGCGCGCTCATCCGCTGCCCGAGGCGCGGCATTACGCGCAGCTCATGCTCGAGGAGCTCCGCAAGGTCATCCCCTCGTTCCTCCAACGAGTCGACATCCCCGAGCGCGGCGGTGTGTGGACCGAGTACCTCGCCGAGACGGCGGCCCGGACCGAGGAGACCGTGGCGCGCCTGTGGCCCGACGCGCCGGGCGAAGCGTCGGAGCAGGCGTCGAGCGTGCGCCTGGTGGACTGGGACCCCGAAGGGGAGGACAAGGTCATCGCGGCCATGTGCTACCCCCACACCACCCTGTCCGACCAGGAGGTCCTGCGCCGGGTCCGGGCCCTTGGCGCCGACGACCGGCGGTCGGTCATGGCCGCCTACGTCGGGGACCGCGTGAACCGCCGCCACCGTCCGGGCCGGGCTTTCGAGCGCACCGAATACCGGTTCGACGTGGTGTCGGACTACGGCGCCTTCCGGGACCTGCAGCGCCACCGCATGCTCACCATCGAGTGGCAGGACCTCGGCACCGGCTTGGGATACGAGATGCCCGAGTCCGTCGCCGAGGCGGGGATGGCAGAGCATTACGAGAGATCGATGGCTCGATCGGCAGACCTCTACGGAGTGATGGCGCGTGCGTGCCCGGCGCAGGCCTCGTATGCCGTGGCGCTGGCGTTCCGCATCCGTTACGCCATGCAGATGAACGCCCGCGAGGCCATGCACGTGTTGGAGCTGCGGTCAGGGGAGCAGGGTCACCCCGCGTACCGCGTCGTCGCGCAGGACATGCATCGGCTCATCGCCGAGCACGCCGGGCACCGCCTGATCGCCGAGGCCATGGCTTTTGTGGACCATGCATCATACGACCTCGAGCGCCTGGGTTCCGAGAAACGTGCCGAGGCCCGGCGCGCCGCGGTCGGCCCGACCTGACCCCGCCCGTTTTCGGGGTCCCGTCCGTCCTGGAGACAAAAACCGTCGTCGCCGTGACCAGGGGAGATGGGCGAACTTCCTGGTCGGCGCGGACAAGCGTCGCTTGAGTCGCCGAGAGCGCGGCGCGTATTGTGCGCCCAGTCCCAGACGCCCCGAGTACTGCTCCACCGGTCGACCGGCTGAGTAGGTGGCGAGGGGGGGATTGCTGTGAGAGGCGGAGGGTGGCCCGAGGGACCGAGTAGAGAACGTCCCCACCATGACCCCGGCGGTGGCGCCGGTCTGGTGGGAGATGGCACCAAAGGTCCCCGGGCCCAGCCGCCCGCCGCACGCGAGATGCCGGGATCCCCGGGTGGCCGCGTCGCGATGGTCTGATCGCCGGATCGGAGCCGATATGCTCCGCGCCGTCAAACGACCTAAAGGGCAGAAGTGGCCGACGACCTGGATGATGTGGCAGAACCCGAGGAGCTCGACACCGAGGACCTCGAGGACCTTGCCGACGACGAGATGCTCGAAGAGGTGCTCGACGAGGAGGACCTCGACGAGGCCCTCGTCGACGACGAAGACGACGATGTCGTCGCCGATCTCGACGTCGTCGAGGAGGACGTGGAGGACGAGGCCGTCGTCCCCGTCGCTGTTGTCGCCACGCCGGAAGAGGGGGACGAGGAAGAGGAGGAGGTCGACGACGAGGACGTCGAGGCCAGCCTGGACGAGATCCTGAAAGAGCGTCTCGTCGTCGAAGAGGAGGAGGCCGAGGACGAGGAGGTCGTCGAGCCCGACGATCGTTCCGAAGGGTCCGAGCGGGTACTTCCCAAGCAACCCGACGAGTTCGTGTGCAGCTCGTGCTTCCTCGTCAAGCATTCCAGCCAGCTGGCCGATCTCGAGAAGGGGCTGTGCCGGGACTGCGTGTGAGAGGCGTCGTCGTACGGCACGGGGGAGAGGAGGGCGCAAGGTGACCGACAGCAAGTCCCCCGGGGACCGGCTGCTGGAGCTCATGGTGTTCGGTCCGGCGGGACTGGCGGTGACCCTGGTCGAGGAGTTCCCCAGACTCGTCGAGAAGGGCCGGCATCGCGTCGAGGGTCAGGTGCACACGGCGCGCCTGGTCGGACAGTTCGCTGTCCAGATGGGTCGTCGGCAACTCGAGGAGTCGCTCGGTCACCTCGGGGCTCGTCCCGGGGACCAGGAACCGGGGCGCGGTGTCCAACACGGCGACGCGCCCGGACCGGAGAACCGGACCGAGGCGCGGCACGAGAGCCAGGCGCCGTCGGCGCGCCAGGAGGCCGAGCCTGTCGAAGGGCCCTGGCGGCCCTCTGTCTGGCTGGGGACCGGGGTCGGCAACGGCAGCGCCGGCGCGACGCCCTCGTCCCTGGCCATTCCGGGGTACGACAGCTTGTCCGCGTCGCAGGTGGTGCAGCGCCTCGAGGGGTTGTCGCTTCTCGAGTTGGAGGAGGTGCGCGCCCATGAGGCCGCGCACCGGCAGCGGCGTACCATCCTCCACCGGGTCGAGCAGCTGCTCGCCGGCGGGGACGGCGCGGCGCGCTGACGGCGACGGAGCGGGGCGGGCCCGTGGAGGGCACGCGGCCGGCCCGGCGCGAAGACGCCGAGCGGTGCGGGGAAATTTGTCAGGAGGCGCTCGACGGGCTCCAGCACGCCCGTGGCGGGCCCCTCTTCGCACGGCGCGAGACCGGATTGATCGCCAAGGCGCTGCTGCGCCCCGGGGGTCTCGACCGGCTCCTCGCCGACTCCCGCCGCCGGGTGCTGGTCGGCACGGTCGACGACGCCGTGGTGGGCATGGCCTTGGGACGGATCGAGGACGTAGGGGAGACGAAGCTCGGAGTCATCGACGCGTGCTATGTCGAATCTCGTGCCCGCGGAGTGGGCGTGGGCGGCGCGCTGCTCGCGGAGCTGGTGTCGTGGTTGGCGACCTCGGGGTGCCGTGGTGTCGACGTCAGCGCGCTGCCCGGCGACCGCGACACGAAGAACCTCCTGGAGGCGTCGGGGTTCAAGGCCCGTCTCATCACCTTGCACCGCGCCTTGGGGTGACCGCCATGCATCCGGACCGTCCCGGCATGCCGGTGGTGGCCGTGGGCGGAGTGGCCGTGGCCGGCGGCGCGCTGCTCCTCGTGCAGCGGGGGACCGATCCCCAGGCGGGGCGGTGGACGATCCCGGGGGGACGCGTGGAGCGGGGTGAGACCCTGGCGTCGGCCGTCGAGCGCGAGATGCGCGAGGAAACAGGACTGCGCGTGCACTGCGGCCCGTTCCTGGGTTGGGTCGAGCGTATGGGCCCGGGATACCACTTCGTCATCCTCGACTTCACCGTGGCGCTGACCGACGACGACGGTGTTGCCGTGGCGGGTGGCGATGCCGCTGCCGTGGCCTGGGTCCCGCTGGCCGAGGTGCCCATGTTGACGCTCGTCGACGGGGTGGAGGAATTCCTCCGAGCCCACGGCGTGATCGACTGAGCCCCGGTTGTGTCGATCTCGCGGCCGGGTCAGGCGCTCGTCGGGTCGCCGGCCCTGGTGCTTCACGCCCCCCGGGCGCCGGAGGTGGTCGGACGGCGGGGCCCGGGCGGCGGGGGGATGGGCAGCCCCAGCAGTCGGGCGAGCTCGGGAACGAGCCCCGCGGCGCGACGCGCTGACGACCGCAGCTCCTCTCCCGCGGGGTCGGGGAGGCCGGCGGGCTTGACGGTGCGGCGCACGGGAGAGTCCACCACCGCCTCGAGCAGTACCTTCCACTCGGCTTCGGCCAGGTCCGACGACATGGCGGACCCCGCCGCATCCGCCAGCCGGACGGCCAGCTCGGCGGGGACACGGGCGGCAGGCTCAGGCGGCCGGGACGAGACCCGGAGCGCGTCGGCGACCCGCCCGTCATCGAGTGCCGCCACGATGCGCGCCAACCACGAGTCGCGCAATGCCGTCACCCGCGCCCCCAACGCGTCGCGCAAGGTGCCCATCAACTCTCGGCCCTCGTCGTCGAGAGTCACCGTGGAGGCCGACGCCACCACCGAGCGGACCTCGCGCAGGGGGGCGTCCTTGCCCGCGTTTCGGGCCGCGACGGCGCGGTCCTTCCACGCTGCCAGGTTCATGCGGGGCAGGAGCTCCTCGGCCAAGGTCAGGAGAGGTTCGGGGGACACCTCGGCACGTCCCTCGGCGCGAGCCCGCGCGTTTTGCTCCTCGATGGCATTGCGCACAGCGGGGATCCCACCCCGCAGGAGCTGTTCGGCCACGGGAATCTGCTCGGGACGGAGCTCGGCGAGGGCGGCGTTGCGATGGGTGGACACCGTCTGAAGCCGGCGGGGGCGCTCGCCGTGCTCGGCCCGAGCCGGCCGCGGGGCCCCTGCGGCGCGCCCGGCGCGCTCGGGACGATCCCCCGGTTCGCCCCGCTCGGGTCGGGACGGCCGTGCCTGGCGCGTCGGGCGTTCGTCGCGGCCCCCACGTCCGGCCCTTGGTGCAGCGCGCTCCTCACCGGGAGACGCGCCCGGCGCGCCGTTGCGGCGAGGTGCGGGGCCGCGCCCCGGGGAGTTGCGTCGGGGACGGCCGCCGTCGCCGTCGGCCTCGCGCCGCCGACCTCCGGGGGCGAGGACCACCGACACACCGCCGGGCGCGCTGTCGCGGCCCGATCCGATGATCTCGATGCGCGCCGCCTTGTCGACACGGCCGTCGCCCTTGGGGGCCTGCACCGACGTCACCACGATGCCGTCGATCTCGAATTCTGCTTCGGCGCGCAGGATGTCCCCGACCTTGGTTCCCTCGGGGAGGAGCGAGCCCTCGAGCGAGCCGCGCGGCTGGCGGGCCCCGGGCGCGCGCCAGGTCCAGGTGCCGTCGTCGCGGCTGCTGGTGAGCTCGATGTCGATCCGTCGCGTCATATCGGTCGGACCACGCTACCGTCGGCGCCGACGGGGCGAGAAAACACGCCATCGGGTCCGTGGCGGCGCTCGGCGCGCCGTGTCTGTGGACGTTCTGAGAATACGGGCCAAACGCGCCCTGGGACGATGCCCGGTCTCTAATCTGACAGGGTCCGGGCGAACACCGACGGGCAGTCCGGTCCCGAGGGAACAGGAGCCAAAGCGGTGGACGAGACGCGTCAGAACCCCACAGCCGACGAGGCCGGGTCGACGCCTGTGCCGCCGACGCCGCTCGGGTCGGCCCAGGCGACCCCCGACGTGACGGGAGCGCCCGGTCCGGTGGGGGAGGGGGGCAGCCCCATCACGGGGCCGGGGACCGCCGATCACGGCCCCGGGGTCGGGACCGACCCGTTCCCGTCGGGTCCGGGGGACTCCTCCGCACCGCCACCGCCATCGACACCCCCGTCGAGCACCGGAGCGTGGGGGGCACCGGCACCGACCTCGTCCGGCCCGGTGTGGAGGGGGGCCGAGGCACCCCTCGTGCCCGGATGGCCCCCGCCGGGGGCTCCCGCGGGCACACCCCCGCCCCCGCCTTTGCAGACGTCGCCGTGGGCCGCGCCGGCGCCCTCGAGCTCGCCGGCCGACCCCAGGGGCTGGCGCGGATGGGTCGTGGTGGCGGTGGTGGCTGCCTTGGTGGGGGGCGCGGCCGGCGCCGGGATCGCCGAGGCCGTCGGGACCGGCAACGGGACCAGCTCGGCCCCGCCGGTCAAAGTGGGTCAGGAGACGCCGGGACCGGCTCTCGCCGGCGGCGCCCAGATCCCCACCATCGTGAAGAGCGTGCTGCCCGAGGTGGTCTCGATCGACGCCAAGGGCCCCGGGACGGGCGCCAACGGCCTCTTCAGTGGGGCCGTCGAGGACCAGGGCACGGGGATGATCATCGACGACACCGGTGAGGTGATCACCAACAACCACGTCATCTCGGGCGCGACGGCCATCACCGTGACTCTCTACGGCCAGACCGCGGCGTTGCCCGCCACCTTGGTGGGAGCCGACCCCTCCAGCGACATGGCCCTGCTCAAGATCAACTCGGCCCCGGCCAATCTCCAGGCCGTGACCTTCGGAGACTCGACCAAACTCCAAGTCGGTGACGCCGTCATCGCCATCGGCAACGCGCTGGGCCTGTCGGCGGGGACGCCCACGGTCACCTCGGGCATCATCTCGGCCACGGGCCGGACGGTGCAGGCCGGCGATGCCAGCGGCGGCACGGGCGAGACCCTGCAGAACATGATCCAGACCGACGCCGCCATCAACTCGGGGAACTCGGGCGGTCCGCTGGTGGACTCGGCCGGGCAGGTGGTGGGGATGAACACCGCCGTGGCGTCGTCGAGCACGGGCAACGCCCCGGCCCAGAACATCGGCTTCGCCATCCCGTCGTCGACCATCCAGGGGTTGGTGCCGACCCTGCGAGCAGGCGGCACGGCGGGCAAGTCGAAGTCCTACCTCGGCGTCGAGGTCACCGACGAGACGCCACAGGAGCAGGCCGCCTACGGGCTCGTCCCCTCGTCGGGCGCGCTGGTGGTGTCCGTGGTGAGCGGGTCACCGGCCGACACGGCCGGCATCATGACCGGCGACGTCATCGTGGACTTCAACGGCAAGGCGGTGGCCTCCGCGCAGGGTCTCACCAACGACGTCCAGGGGTCGTCCTCGGGCTCGTCGGTGCGGCTCACCTTGTACCGGGGTCAGCAGAAGCTGACCGTCTCCGCCACCCTGGGCCTCGCCCCGGCCAGCTGATCCCGGGGTCTGCGGGGTCCCCGCCGCGTCCAGGTCGCGAGGGCGCCCGGCACGGACGGAACCCTGCACGCGCCTCAGCGACCCGTGGTGCCGTCGAGGAGCTCGCGCAGGATGTCGGCGTGCCCGGCGTGGCGCGCCGTTTCCTCGACCAGGTGGGTGAGCATCCACCGCAGGGTGAGGCCGTGGCGCCCCCGCGCCAGAGGCTGCTCCACGTCGCTGCGGGCGGCGACGATCTCGTCGGTCTTCCGGCCCGCTTCAGCGTAGGCGCGGCGCACCGACTCCACCGTGTCGGCGGGCTCGAGATCGAAGCCGTCGCCGCGCAGCACCACGTCGGAGCCGGCGAAGCGGCGCTGGGACCAGTAGACCTCCACGAAGGCCAGGTGCTTCACGATGCCAAGGAGCGTGGTGCCCGACACCACGAACGACCGACGGGCGTCGTCGTCGGTGATACCTCGCAGCTTGGCGTCGACACTCGTGCGCAGGTAGCGGAGAAAGGTGAGGAGGGTTTCCTTCTCCCCCGAGACAACGGCCGGGACGTTGTGGTCGGCGGCCTCGGCCTCCGTCACGGGCCGGTGGGGACGAGCAGCGAGTCCTCGAAACCGGCGCCGCCCTGCGCCCCGACACGGATGTACCACTCGGTGCCCCATACGGCCGCGAAGGCCTCCGGCGGCATCATGAGGAAGAACGACGTGTCGCCGATCTGGCTGGTGTGCACCTGCATGGCACGGCGCTTGCGATCCAGGTAGTCGTGCACGTCCACCGCGGTGGTGATGCGCTCAGCCCGCACGCCCAAGGTGTCGAGCATGGACTGCTGTTCCTCGGGCATGGACAGGCCGAACTCGTCGCTGCGGGCCGCCAGCGACAACATGTGGTCGCGGTTCATCGTGGCCATGAACACCCGATCGGTCCCGGCGTGTGCCGCGGCGCGCAGCCCGACGCGGTGGACCTGGATGTGGTCGGGGTGGCCGTACCCACCGTTCTCGTCGTACGTGGCGAAGACCTCGGCTCGCTCTTGGTCGAGGATGGCGGCCAGGCGTGTGGCCGCCTCGTCGACGTCGGCTCGCCAGAAACACGACGGGTCGTCGTTGGTCGGCTCACCGGCCATCCCCGAGTCCCGGTAACCGAGGTACTCGTGACGTGCCACGCCGAGCACCTCGCATGCCGCGGCCAGCTCGACGGCGCGTCGGTCGGCGAGGTCCTCGCCCGGGGAGAGGAGTCCTTCGGGGGTCTCGCCCAACTCGCCCCGGGTGGCGGTCACCAGGACGACACGATGGCCGTCGGCCGCCATCCGGGCCATCGTCCCGCCCGTCTGGATCGCCTCGTCGTCGGGATGCGCATGGAAGAACACGGCAGTGGCCATCGTCTGGGCAGGCTATGGCACGGGCGGGGCCCACGAATCACCGAGTCGAGGGACCGACCGCCGGTGGCGACGGGGGAGCGGTGCAAGACGTCGGTGTCCGGCCGGACCCGCCGCGCCTATCCATAGCAAATCTGATATATCGCCGACGGTCCGGATGGCCCGGCAACGGCCATCGATGGCATCGTGGGCGTCCCCTCGTGCGGGCCTGCGCCGCGTCGCCGGGGGAGGCCGGGCGGATGAAGGACCGGCGAGGACGAACAGCAGCCGAGGACGAAGAGCAGCAAGGAGGACCGGTGGCCAAGACGGTGACACTAACGACGCCCGACGGTGACATGGGGCTGTACGACGCCGAGCCCGACGGGAAAGCCCGTGGTGCGGTCATCGTGGTCCAGGAGGCCTTCGGGGTGAACGACCACATCGAGGACGTCACCCGCCGGCTGGCGGCAGCCGGGTATCGGGCTGTCGCCCCGCACCTGTTCCACCGCACCGGCGACCCCGTCATCGGCTACGGCGACTACGACCAGATCATGCCGCACTTCGCCGGGCTGTCGGAGGCCGGGGTCCTCGACGACATCGACGCCGCCCTCGACTACCTGGGAGAGGCGGGCTACGCGCCCGCCCGCATCGGCGTGGTGGGGTTCTGCATGGGTGGGACGGTGGCCTTCTTGGCGTCGGTGCGCCGGCCCCTGGGCGCAGGGGTGACCTTCTACGGCGGAGGGATCGCCCAGGGACGCTTCGGCATGGCATCGCAACTGGAGCTGGCCCTCCACCTCCGGACTCCTTGGCTCGGCCTCTACGGCGACCAGGACCAGGGGATCCCGGTCGAGGATGTCGAGGCCCTCCGCACGGCCGTCTCCGCCGCCCCGGTGGAGACCGAGATCGTGCGTTACGCGCCGGCCGGCCACGGGTTCAACTGCGACAAACGGGACAGCTACCACGAGGCGTCGGCCGTCGACGCCTGGCGACGCATGCTCGAGTGGTTCGAGCGGCACCTGGCCTCGGGCTGACCCGCCACGAGGCGCCCTCGGACCCGGGGAGGGACGCGCCCGCGACGACGGGGAAATAGGGGGTTCGACGGGGCACCGACCTCGCTGTGAGAACCGATGTCCGTGCCCCGCCGACGCCCTGCAAAGGTCGCCAGCGAGGTCGTGGATGGTGCCTGCGGGCCACCGTAGGCCCCGTGAGACTCGATGTCCATGGTCGGCGCCGATTGGGCGCTGGACTGCACAAACGGGCCCGCGCCCGACACTCCCCGGGGCGCCGATCGCCCGTGGCCCATACGGCGGCGTCGCCCGGGACAGGCCCCGAGGGTGAGGGGCGCCGGAGTCCCAGCTCGGCTCTTGTCCGTGCCTGGGACGACGGTCAGGAGCATAAAAAGCCGCCGATAATGTATCTTATGTAAAGTTAGTTCAGATCGATCCGGGGGCTTGGAGACACGCTCACGGCCCGATCCGGTGTGGCCCCTCCCCCCGGGGCCGACGTCCTCAGGGCCTCGGTCGAAAGCCGAGCCGTGGGGTGCGCAGGGGGTACACGCGTGCGTCGGGACCGCAGATCTCGTCGATGAGCCCGTATTCGCGTGCCTGGGCGGCGTCGAGGAACCGTCCGGTGGCGAGGTCCCCCTCCAGGGTCTCGGGGTCCGTCCCGATCGACCGGGCCAGGCGTGCGCAGAACCTGTGGAGCTGGGCCCGCTGGTGGGCCGCCCAGGCCCCGATGTCCCGGGCCGGTCCCGACAGGTCGAAGACGGGCTCCGACAGCCGGAAACGGGCGTGCGGGGTGGCCCGGCGGCGGTGGGCGACGGCCAGGGGCCCGATGGCGGGTCCCACGGCCTGGCCCACGCAGGTGGCGGTGACCTCGACCCCGAGGAGGTCGATGACGTCGACGAGGCACAGGGCGGCCTCGAGGGTGCCGCCGGGACTGTCGATGTGGAGCTGGATCGGGTCGTCGCCGGTGGCGTCGAGGGTCATGAGCTCTGCGGCCAGCTGCCCGGCCCGGGCGTCGTCGAGGGGGCCCCACAGGAAGACCACCCGTTGGTCGAAGAGGCGGTCTCGCACCGTCGGGCGGCCGGCGTCGTCGGGCCCGCTCTCCGCAGCAGGCGTAGGGCCCGGGAAGCTCATGGCTCGGGCTCCCCCAGCCGCCAGTCCAGCTCCATGCCCACGGCGGTGGCGTAGCGCTCCAGGGTCGAGAGCCGGACGTCGGCCTCCCCCGCTTCGAGGCGGGCGACTGCGGACTGCGACGTCCCCATGCGGGCTGCCACCTCGGTCTGCGACAGGCCCATGGACTGGCGCCTGCTCACGAGCTCGGCACTCAGATCCTTACGTCGTCGTGCCATCTCCCGGAATCCGGGGAAGACCGTTTCGTGTCGGCGCGCGCTCACCGGCCTCCTCGTGTCGGCGGACTGGCTGCATCGGAGCCGGTCGGGACCCGATCCGATCCGATCGTACCTCGAATATGATATCTCGTAAATGAGATATCATCGCCGGTGTAGCCCCCGAGGGGCGGCCGCGGCAGGAGGAGGAGATCGCCCATGGCCCTACGACAGTCGGTGATCCCCACCGTGCTCGAGCAGTCGTCGCGCGGCGAACGCGCCTTCGACATCTACTCGCTGCTCCTGCGCGAGCGCATCGTGTTCCTCGGACAGGAGGTCGACGACCAGATCGCCAACCTGATCATCGCCGAGCTCCTCTACCTCGAGGCCGAGGAGCCCGAGCGCGACATCTCGCTCTACATCAACTCCCCCGGCGGCCTTGCCTATGCCGGCATGGCCATCTACGACGTCATCCAGCACATCCGCCCCGACGTGTCCACGGTGTGCGTGGGCATGGGAATGTCGGCGGCCGCCATGGTCCTGTGCGGCGGCGCGCCCGGCAAGCGCCTGGCCCTTCCGAGCGCCAAGATCATGATCCATCAGGGCTCGGCCGGAGCCCGCGGTGCGCCGCGCGACATGGAGATCCAATTGCGCGAGGTGCTCGCCATCACCCGGCGTTTGGCGGAGGTCATCGCGCACCACACCGGGCGTCGGGTCGAACAGGTCGAGAAGGATCTCGACCGGGACTACTTCATGACGGCGCAGGAGGCCATGGAGTACGGGCTCATCGACGAGATCATCGTCCCTCGACGCGGTCTCGCCTTCCCCCCACCGGCGGCCGTGGCCGGATAGGGGCGACCACGACCCGATCGCAATTCCCAGCAGGGCCCGGAGTTATTTGGCGGGCAACGTGGAGAAGGCCACGGCACCGGCCGGAGCGCTCAGGTCGAGAGCCTTGCCCCAGTCGGTGAAGATCCCCGTGTCGTGCACGTGTTGGGAGCCCTGGCTCGCTGTCCCGCTGAATTTGAGAGGCACAGTGGGTTTCGACGTGGCCACGAACAGAGTGGTGGATCCGGTCACGCCCGACTGCGGCGTGCCGGGAAGCCCGCCCTTCACCCCGATCGCCTGGAGGCCCCCCACCGTGGTGACGCCGGTGATGGCCAGCGTGCCCGAGGGATCGAGCTGCTCCAGGGTGCCGGCCAGTGTGACGGCCGACACGATCGACTTGTACAGGCTGTCGGAGCTGTGGACGGCGATCCACTTGTCGGCGTAGGTCTTGGCCACCGTGGCGGTGATGCCCATCGCCGAGGTGAGGCCGGCGGCGTTGCCCTGTACGTAGGCGATGCCCCCCACGTAGATGACCTGGATGTTCTGGCTTCCCTGGACGACGGACTGCCGGCCCTGGGACTGCGCGGCGTCTCCGGTGATGGTCTGGGTCTGCTTCCCCTGGACGGCGGTCAACACGTAATGAGCCGAGCCCGCCTTGTTGGCTGCGGTGGTGGCGGCGCTCAGGATCTGCGCCGGTGTCTTGCCGTTGAGGTCTCCGACCGTGGCCTTGGTCGTCGGCGCGCTGGGTGAGGAGCTGCAGGACGTCGCCGCGGCGGCCAGGAGCGTGCCGAGCACGATGGTCACGAACTTGCGCATCCGGGCAACGGTAGTGCATCGCCCACTCCCCTCTTCCGGGGCTCGGCCCGCCACGCACGCGGCAGTCCGTGCCCACCTAGGGACGTGTCGACCCTGCGCTGTGGCGGTGCCCGGGTTGCGGTTCGAAGTCGATGACGAGGTCCGTGCCCAGCGCCCGGGCGATGCGGTCGAGAGTGATC
>Ga0116219_10002034_pt1 | contig 17737 bp, 16 predicted proteins | sample Sb_taG_4_FD_91019 | JGI IMG/M metagenome (GOLD analysis project Ga0116219, IMG submission 91019) | Peat soil microbial communities from Weissenstadt, Germany - Sb_50d_6_BS metaG | ecosystem: Environmental > Terrestrial > Soil > Wetlands > Peat | place: Germany: Weissenstadt | collected 2010-09-21
GCATGAACGGCTGGGAGTTGATGTTCTCGTCGTCCTTGGTGAAATCGAGCCCGCCTTTCAGCGCCTCATAGACGACCCGCCCGTAGTTGCGGCCGGATAGTCCGAGCTTGGGCTTGACGGTCGCGCCGAGCAGGGGCCGGCCGAACTTGTCGAGCCGCTCGCGCTCGACCACGATACCGGTCGCTGGACCTTGGAAAGTCTTCACATAGGCGACCGGAAGACGCATATCCTCGAGCCGCAGCGCCTTGAGCGGTTTGAAGCCGAACACATTGCCGATGATCGAAGCCGAGAGGTTGGCGATCGAACCCGGCTCGAACAGGTCGAGATCATAGGCGATATAGGCGAAGTATTGTCCCTCGGTGACCGGCACCGGGTCGACGCGGAAGCACTTGCCGCGATAATTTTCGCTCGCGGTAAGGCGGTCGGTCCACACCACCGTCCAGGTCGCGGTCGAGGATTCGCCGGCGACGGCGGCCGAGGCTTCGACCGGATCGACTCCGTCCTGCGGCGTCACCCGGAAGCAGGCGATGATATCAGTGTTTTTGGGCTGATAGTCGGGCTCGTAGTAGCCCATCTTGCGATATTCCATCACGCCGGACTTGTAGCGGTCCTTGCCTTTGACCGTCTGTGAAGGTTGAACGTTCATGGGTCTCTTCCTCTGCTTCGAGTTCGGGCTTCGGGGACTAGCCTCGTGGATCAGGGAGCAAGCTTCGCCGCCGCGGCGACGATTGGGTCTACGCGCGAAGAGCGCGGCGCCGCCGCTCCACAAGATTCAGAATCATCGGCGTCAGGATGAGCTGCATCGCGATGTCGAGCTTGCCGCCCGGGATCACGATCGAGTTGGCCCGGCTCATGAAGCTGTTGTGAATCATCGACAGGAGATAGGGGAAGTCGATGCCGTGCGGATCGCGGAAGCGGATGACGACCATCGATTCGTCAGGCGTGGGAATCCAGCGCGCGATGAAGGGGTTCGACGTGTCGACCGTCGGCACCCGCTGGAAGTTGATGTCCGTCTGGGCGAACTGCGGACAGATGTAGTTGATGTAGTCCGGCATCCGCCGCAGGATCGTGTCGGTGACCGCTTCGGTCGTGTATCCGCGCGAAGCCTTGTCGCGATGCAGCTTTTGGATCCACTCGAGATTGATGACCGGCACGACGCCGATCTTCAGTTCGACGTGCTGGGCGACATTGACCCTGTCGGTGACGACGGCGCCGTGCAGGCCTTCGTAAAAGAGAAGGTCGGAATCAGGCTCGAATTCGCGCCAGGGCGTGAACGTCCCCACCGGGCAATCGTAGTGCTCGGCTTCGAGCGCATCATGGATGTAGGCGCGCGTGCGCCCTCCGCCGCTTTCAGAGTAAGAGGCGAATGTCTTCTCGAGTTCTTCGAACAGATTGGCCTCGGGACCGAAGTGGCTGTAGTGGTTGTCGCCGCGGCGAGCGGCCTCTTTCATCTGCTCGCGCATCTCGAGGCGGTTCCAGCGATGGAACGCGTCACCCTCGATGTAGACGGGGCTGATCTTCTCGCGACGGAAAATCTGCTCGAACGTCATCTTGACTGATGTCGTGCCAGCCGCGGAGGAACCGGCGATCGCAATAATGGGATGCTTGATCGACATCTTGGGGCCTATCTAAGGTTCTTGGATTACCGGCGGAGGAGACCGCGCTTCCCGAACAGGGGCGCGCGCGGCATGGCGCCGCCTTCGCTGTAGTAGCGGGCGATACGCTCGACCTTGTCCTTCGAGCCGAAAATCAGCGGCGTGCGCACGTGGAGGGAGGTTGGCTTGACGTCCAGGACGCGATGAAAGCCGTCGATCGCCGCCCCGCCGGCCTGCTCGATGAGAAGTGCGATCGGATTGGCCTCGTAGAGCAGGCGCAGTCGCCCCTGGCCGTAGCCCTCGCGCGAATCCTCCGGGTAGAGATAGACGCCGCCGCGGATCAGAATTCGATAGACGTCGGCGACGACCGAGCCGACCCAACGCATATTGAAGTTTCGTCCGCGCGGGCCTTCGTCGCCTTCCAGGCAATCCTCGATATAGGCGCGGACCGGCGCCGGCCAGTAGCGGGAATTCGACGCGTTGATCGCGAATTCGTTGGTCCCTGAAAGGACGCCAAGGTCGAAGCCACTCATTCGAAACGCGTCGGAGTCCGGGTCGAGAGTCGCCATGTGAACTCCTGAGCCGATCGTGAAGACGAAGTCGGTGTGCGGCCCGTAGAGTACGAAACCGGCGGCGCGCTGGCTGACGCCTGGCTGCAAGAAACACGCAGGCTTGAATTCTCCCGCCGGGGCGTCGAGCACGCAGACAAGCGTCCCGATGGACGTATTGGCCTCGATGTTGTTTGAGCCGTCGAGCGGATCGATTGCGACCAGAAACGTTCCGTCGGCGTCCAACACAACGGCGTCGTCACGCTCTTCGGAAACGACGGCGCGCACGCCTGCCCCTTTGAGGCCGCTTATGAACATGTCGTCGGCGATAACATCGAGCGCCTTTTGCGCCACTCCGTCGTGGGCGGGACCGACGGGCGCGTGGTGCGAGCCAGCGAGACCGCCGCGGCGAATGAGATGGGCGAGGAGCCGTGCGGATTCGGCGGTCGCACGAAGAACGCTGGCGAGCCCTCGAGCCGCGTGAATGGCAAGAAAGGCGTCGAGATGCGTGCCGATCTGCGGCGTAGCGGCCACAGGCCCCTCCCTCCTTCGCGCCCTCCTGCCCGAGGGCTTAAGTCCGCTTCCGACGATACGCACCGTTGCGGGCAAAAGAAAACTGACTTAGTTTTGTGGGCCCATTCAAATTTTTTGAATCCGCCCTGAGGAGCTGCGGTGCGCAACCTGTCGCTCAAGCACATCGAGACGCTGCGAGCGATCGCCGCGGCGGGCTCGCTCGTCCAGGCCGCGGCGGCGCTCAATATGACGCCGGCAGCGCTCACCGCCCGGGTGAAGGGTCTGGAGGACGCGGTCGGGCTCACCCTGTTTGACCGGACGTCGACGGGAATGCGCCTGACTAAGACTGGCGAGGCGGCGCTCGAAGCCTCACGTGGCGTCGAGCGGGCAATGCGCGATTTCACAGATACGATGCTGGCTATCAGGACCGGGGAGGGAGGCAGGCTGTCCGTCGGCGCGGTGTCGACCGCGAAATATTTCGCGCCGCGGCTCATCGCGGCCTTTGTGGCCAGCCGGCCGAAGATCGACTTGCGTTTTCAGATCGGCAATCGCGACGCAACGATAGAATCGCTGCGGAGCGGCGAAGTCGAGATCGCGCTGTCAGGACGCCCGCCGAGAGACATGGCGGTCGAGAAGTTTCCTCTAGGCCCGCATCCCTACGTGCTGATCGCCGCTCCGGAGCATCGCTTCGCCGGCGCCAAGCGCTTGACCCGGGCCGATCTTGCCGGGGAAGCGTTCCTGTTTCGGGAGATCGGCTCCGGCACGCGTTCGCTATTCGACGACTTCATTGGCGACATAAGAATAAAAGCCGTTCAGATGAGCATGGAGCTCGGCTCGAACGAGACGATCAAACAGGCGGTGATGGCGGGGATAGGGATCGCGCTCATTTCGGCCCATACTGTCGCCGCCGAGGTCGAGAGCGGGCGGCTCGTGTGCCTCGACGTCGAAGAGCTGCCGATCATACGCTACTGGTATGTGATCAACCGAACTGACCGCATCCTGTCGCCAGCCGCGCGCGCCTTTCGCGATTTCGCGGTGGGCCAGGGATCGAAATACTTGCCTCGGGTGGCGGGGCTCGATCCGGCAGCCTCATTCGAGCTGTTGTCACCCGGACAAGAGACGGCGTCAGAGAGCTGGGGAAAGCCAGATGCTTCAGCTCGGGGTCATGCGGCGGTCAAAACCGTTTATCCTAATGGCTCCCCGAGCTGAACCCGAACATGCGACCATTCGGCGCGGATGCCGTCCTATTTCACCGCAAGCCGCACACCGACCCGCTGCGGATGTGGGCCAAGAAGCTGATCGAGAAGAAGCCCTTCAAGCTCGTCGCCGTAGCGCTTGCCAACAAGATGGCGCGCATTGCGTTCGCGATCCTGCGGTAGGACAGTCTATCGGGAAATTCCGGCGTAGGGAGCGCCGGCTGGGTTCGCGGCTGAGGCTCGCCAAGAGCCGAGGCGGCACAGGAGTCGAGGGTGACGAAGAGGCGATGCGTAGGAAAGCGGGTTCATCCTGAAGCCCGAGGCTTTGTCTGCGCAGTCAAGCGAGCTGCTCTGATAGGGGCAAAGGATCAGCGGACAACATCAGGGCCGGCGCACGCGCGCCGCTCGCGCCATCCTCGATCAAAATGAGAGCACAATGCCTTGCGCGGCGACCCTGAGCGCTCGATCGCAGGGATCCGGCAGGCGCTCAGTAAAGTTGCAGGGGTCGTCTGAATGGACTGGAGCTTTCCATATTTATCGACGCGCCGGCCATTGTTCGCCGCCAATTGCGTCGCGACGACGCAGCCGCTCGCCGCCCAGGCTGGTCCAGCCGGATATGCCATCGATTTCCGTAATTGAGCGGCTCCGACAGTACGTCGGAGCCGCCCGCCAGCGCTACTTCTTCAGCTCGTTGGCGAACACGGTTTGGGTGATCGTCGGCAACACCTCATCGAGGTTCTTCTGCGAGACGACAATAATCGGCACAAGGATTTCCTTCGGCGGCGTCTTCCCGTCGAGGTGATCGAACATCGCTTGAGCCAAGCCCATCAGATATGGCTGCTGCATGCCCGAGGCGACGACTTTGCCCTGACGGATAAGGTCGACAAACTCTGGCACGCCGTCAAACGCGGCAAGAAGCACCGTATCGTTCCGGTGAGCCGCCTCGATCGCCCGAACCGCGCCGAGGGTCGGCGTGTCGGTTTGAACGAAGATGCCGTGAAGGTCCGGGTGCGCCGTCAGCATGTCTTGCACGTATTTGAACGTCTCGTCGGCCGTGTAGCGCTGCATCTGGTCCAACGCCACTTCCTTGATGTCGCCATTCTCCTTCAGCGCGTCACGGAAGCCTTTTGTGCGGGCCTTGCCATTGTTGCGTGCAAGCGAGATCGTCACCAGCCCGACCGGCCCTTGGTCCCAGTGGCGCTCTTTAAGTGCGGCCGCCAGCGCCACTCCGGTGTCATGCGCTCCTTTCTCGTTGTCGGAGATGATAAAGGAGACATAATTGCCGGAGACGGTGCCGATATCGGCAATCACCACCGGAATATTTGCCTTCTCCGCGAGAGCCAGCACGCTGGGCGCCGTCGAGGAATCGGTCGGCGAGATGAGGATGCCGTCGACGTGGCCAGCGATCGCATCCTGCGCGTTCTTGAGCTGGGTCGCCGCATCGTTATGAGAGTCGTAGTCGGTCACGGTGGAATTGTGTTTCTTGGCCTCGTCCGCGATGCCCGCAGCGAGGTATCGCCAGAAGGGCAGATCAAGTCCCGGCGTGAGATACGCGAAGTGCCGTTCTTTTTCCTGCGCGTGGACAGGACCGACGAGCATTAGGGCGATCGCGGCTGCGATCGCCGCCCAAAACGACTTGCTTCTCATCTTGTTCATTCCTCCCAAGAGTACGCCGCCCTTCCAGGCTGGCCAGTTGACAGTGGCCAGCTTCCACCGGGATCCGCCCGGACGGCACGGGGCGGCGGCATTTCGAATCGACTCAACCCATTCAGGCGTCCTCCGGCTCAAGGCGGCGTATGCCCGCGCGAGCGCTAAGGAAGCGCTCAAGAAGCACCGCGGCGACAATGATCGAGCCGATCGCCGTGCCTTGCCAATACGGGTTGACGTTCAGCAGATTCAAACCATTGCGGATGAGCACCATGATGAACACACCCATGAAGGTGCCAAGGACCGTGCCACGTCCGCCGAAGAGGCTGGCGCCGCCGATCACTACGGCGGCAATGGTGTCGAGCTCTAGCCCGGTCGCGGCAATCGGATCGATCGACAGGATGCGAGCTGCAAGGAACACGGCCGCGACGGCGCTTAAGGCGCCGGAGATGACATAGACGAGGATGCTGTAAAAATCGACGCGAAGGCCTGCGGTGCGCGCCGCCTCAACGTTCGATCCGATCGCATAGATGGTGCGACCCCCTTTGGCGAAGGTGAGGTAGTACCAGGCCATGGCGTAAAGGATCACCAGCATTACGAAATTGGTCGGAAGGCCGAGAATGGTTGAGCTCGCGAGGTTGCCAAGTGATTCCGGAAGCTGGGTGATCGAGTTCGCGCCGCTCAGCACGTAAGCCATGCTGCGGCCGATCGACATCATGCCCAGCGTGACGATGAATGCGGCGACCCGGCCTTTGGTTATGATGAAGCCGTTGACAAAGCCGGCCAGGCCGCCAGTGAGGACGGCGACGATTATCGCGATCGGGAGCGGCAACTCGGCGAGCGCCAGGCCAAAAACGATGCCGGTGGCGCCGGTCAACGAACCCACCGAAAGGTCGATGCCCGCTGTCAGAATAACGAAGGTCTGTCCGATCGCGACAATGCCCGTTATCACGGACTGGTCCATTAGGTTGAGGATATTGCTCAGGGTGAAGAAGTAGGGCGAGATCAGCGATAGCGCGAGCGACAACAGAGCCAGCAGCGCGAGCATGCGCAGCTCGAGCTGCGCGGCGCGAAAAAGCCGCCGGATCGTTGCAGGGCTGCGTCGGGACGCCGCCTCGGTCTTCGTCGTCACGTCAGGCGCCTCCAGCAGAGGTCATTGCCGCTGTGGCCGGTCCGGCGCGTATGATGCGTTCCACCACCGACGGATAAGGCAGAGCGCCGTCCGGCGGGAGTGTCAGCCCAATATGGCCGAGGTCGTGGCCGCGATGGCCGCGCAATGGCGTCAGCAGACTGGCCCCTGCCGGTTCCGATAGGAAACGCCGGGGCCTCTGCCGGAGAACCTCTGGGATCTTCGTGCAGGTGATCTCCGGGAAGCTGCCGCGCGAGAAGCCGATATTCGGCGCGTCTGAAGCTGTTACCGCGTCGAAACAATAAAGCCTCTCGCCTTCAACGAAAATCCAGTAAGCGACGCCTCCGAAGCGCCGAACAAGATCCTCGAGGACGAAGTGGGTCGCCTCGGCTGAGCTGCGGGGCGCCGCGAACATCGCGAGCTTCTCGACATCGATAAGGCCGCTCGGGATGCTGGTGACGTCCGCGCCGTCGCTCATGACGACAATGCGGTCGGACACTCCGATTACTTCTTCGAAATCCGATGAGACGAGCAGCACGCCCATACCCTGTTGCGCGAGGCGGCGGATCATCGCGTAGACCGTGCTGCGCGTGCCGATGTCGACCCCGCGGGTCGGCTCGTCGAGAATGAGCAGCTTCGGGGACATGAGAATCCAGCGGGCGAGAACGACCTTCTGCTGCATACCACCCGAAAGAGTCAGGATGCTGTCGTCCAGGATGCGCGGCGATAGGCTGAGATCCTCGAGAAGCTGAGTTATCCTCACGCGCTGCTCGTCGTCGCCCAGACCAAGGCCCCGCCGCCGGCCGAGATGAGCGAGGAGCAAGTTCTCGCGCACGGTGAAGTCCTGCACAAGCCCCTGCCGCCGCCGGTCCTCCGGAATGAAGCCGACGCCGGCGCGGACTGCGTCGGTCGGCGCCCGCGGTCGGTAGGACGCGCCGGCGAGGCGGATGTCGCCGCTTTCGATGCGCCGCAAGCCGAACAGCGCCTCGACGCATTCCGAGCGTCCGGCGCCGACCAGCCCGGCGAGGCCCAAAATTTCACCCTCGGCGACCTTGAAAGACACGTCCCTCACGCGCGGGGGGGACGCAAGGTGGTCGACCTCGAGCACGGGGGCGCCGCTGCTCCGCGCGCCCCTTCCGGCGGCGCCATGTGCGTAGATATCGGCGATTTCGCGTCCGACCATCAGCCGGACAAGATCTGCGGGACGCATCTCCGTCGTGGATGTGGCGTTGGCGACGACACGGCCTTCACGAAAGACGGTGATGCGATCGGTTATCTCGAAAATCTCCTCGAGCCGGTGCGAGACGAAGACGAGCGCCTTACCCTGTTGGACGAGGAGGCGCATGACGTCGAAAAGTCGGTCGACCTCGTTGGGAGAGAACGAGGCGGTAGGCTCATCGAAGATGATGACCTTGGCGTTGGTCGCCAGCGCCTTCAGGATCTCCACCATCTGCCGCTGGCTTGCCGACAGATCGCGCAAAACCGCCCGCAGCGGCAGGCGCCCGCGCTGACCGAACTGATCGAGTAGCGCCGCGGCGCGCGAGGCGAGATCTTTCCAGCGAAGCCTGCCGGGCGCGCTGAACTCCGGCAGGTAGATATTCTCGAGCACGCTGAGGTCCGGCGCCAGACTGGTCTCCTGCATCACCATCGTTACGCCGGCGCGGATCGCGTCACGCGCAGAGGTGAATCCTGCAGGCGCGCCGAAAAGCTGAATCTCGCCCCGATCGGCCGATAGGTGGCCCGAGACGATGCGGGATAAGGTGGACTTGCCGGCGCCGTTGGCGCCGACCAGAGCATGGATCTCGCCGGGGCGAAGCGCGAGAGCCGCGCCGGAGAGCGCTTGGGTGCGCTCGAATGCTTTCCAGATGTCGCGCGCCTCGAGCGCGAACTCGGGCCCGCTTTCCACTGTCGCAGTCGCCGTCATGACGCACAAGCTGTGACAAAGGCGACGGCATAGGGCGAAAGCTCGAGGTTGCTCCTAGGAAGCGGCGGGGCAGGCTCTTTCGTCCAATCGGGGCCGGCGGTTGCCGCGCCGAAGGCGTCCGCGTTGAGCGTCCGACATGTCGCGCCAGCGAGCGGGACGCCCTGCAATCCTACGTGTCGACTTTCTGGAGTGAGATTGGCCACCAACAACCGTACGGCTTTCCCATCAAGCCAGCCTAACGCCGCGATGCGGCCCGACGCGCTCGAACGCGCCGTAAGCAACTCCGCATCCGAGGCGGAGGCTGCAGCGGATATGACATGGAACAGTGGGTAGATGAGCCGCCCCGGACCCTCGTCGAACCAGGGAAGGGAATGCGCGAGACGCCTATGGATCGCGCCTCGTGGTCCCGTGGCGGCGCCAAGTATGACCGCTTCGGCGCCGCTTGCGGCGGCGGCTGCTAGATAGCCCACGGTCCAGGCTGCGCCGAAGAGGCCGCGGTGGCGTGGATCTGCCTCCGCCATGCACACTCGGCGATTGCGAGGGTTGGGGGTGGGCCCCGCGCCGTAGGGATTGTCGCGCGTTCCAATCCCGGAAGGCCCGACGCGCCAGGGCTTGCCGCCGGCGATGGCCGCCGCCGAGGCGAATATTGCAGGCAAGGTTTCCAGGGTCTCCATCACCGACCGGTCGTCGGCCGCATGCACGATCGGGGTCGTCGTGAAGCTGATGTAATCGACGAAATGCGCGAGAGGCCGGCGACGGTTCAGTTCAGTGAAGAAGCCATGCGCTCCGCCGCCGATCCGCGCTCGCGGGAACGCCGCAAGCGCAGCCCACCGGATCGCCTCGAGCGGCGGCTGTTGGGGCCAGGCGCTGCCTGGCAGGACGCCCTTGATATCGGCCGCCGCCCAAAGCGTCAGCGAGTGAATCTCCGCGCCGGCGGCGGCGCACTCCTCGGCAAGGCGGTTGGCCTCCTGCTGCGGATCTTCCGTTCCCGAAATCGACGCCTCGAGCGTGAGGCTCGCCCGGCATGCATCGGCGATCTCGCGATAGAGCGCGATCTCGCTCCTCCCGTGCCCCAGTTGCCGCTGCGCTTCGCCGACGATGACACCCGGCCCCAGTGCTCGCAGCAGTGCGAGATTCGACCGGCTCGCAACCCCCTCCGCCGCGGGGATTTCTACGCCGATCTGCGGCATCTTGCCCGCAACGCCGCCAAGGGCGACTTCTGTTTTGTCGGCCCTAGCCGTGCGCGCTTCCGTCCGCGGCCGACCTTCGATGATCAGGCTGACACGCTGCTCAAGCTGTTGGCCGGCCTTGAGCTCGTATGGCCAGGGCAGGCCGATCGGACGGACATATGTCTTGAACGACGCGTCGCTCCAATTGCGCTGGTCCTCCATTTCGAATGCGTCACCCTCGAGCCGGGCCGTCACGAAAGCGCCGGGAGCGAATTCGTGCTTCACCGCGCGCACTGAAAAGAAGGGCTGATAAGGGTTGATCCGACTCGGGAACTCTGCGAGCTCCTTGCGGCCGTCGACATACTCCACCTCAACGGGGCAGCCGGCGCAACCGTCCAACGGATGAAGAATCACGAAACCGGTGCGGTTGGTGCGGAAGTCGCGCGCAACGATCACGCGAGCGGCGAAAACGAGCTCGTTCTCGGCGCCCGTGATGTCGGCTTGGTAGATGACCGCGCCTTCGGCGCAACGGCCTTCATAGCGGATCCGGAACGCATTCGGCGCCTCGTCGATCTTCAGCGCGGCAACCTCGGTCTCGTAGGTACCCCAGACCTCGTCCCGCACAATGAAGGCGACGGCGCGCATCAGTTCCCTGTCGCCGCGCCGGACATATCGAAGAAGGCCCCTGTGGAACTCGACCGAGAGCGAGCCGGCGTTTAGTACGCGCCCCCTCTCGTCGGGCTCGTTGGCGCCAAACAGGATAACGCTGTCCGAGGTTTGTTGCGCCGCCATGGTTCCCCCTCCTCTCCTTGCCTGGCCATTTCGGAGCCACTCTTCAGCCATTGCATCATCTCATGCGCGGCAGACCCAGCGCTGCGCCCAGCCGAGGCCGACTCGCGTCTCGGCAGCTGGCCGGTATTCGCAGCCGACCCAGCCGCCGTAGCCAACTTCGTCGAGGAGCTCGAGCAGATAGGCGTAGTTCACCTCTCCGAGATCGGGCTCATGGCGTTCGGGGACACCCGCGATCTGCACATGCGCGTAACTTCCCGCCAAGTGTCGGATATGCATAGCGAGATCGCCTTCCATGATCTGGCAATGATAAAGATCAAGCTGCAGCTTGAGATTGTCGCGTCCGACCGCCTTGATCACCTCCAACGCGTCGGCGGTCGTGTTGAGGAAATAGTCCGGCATGTCGCGGACGTTGATCGGTTCGATCAGTAGCGTCACGCCTTGCTCGGCCGCGCGCTCCGCGGCGCGCTTGAGATTGGCGACGTAGATTTCCCGTCCCTCACGACGGTCATGGCCGGACGGCCAGTTTCCCGCCATGACATGGAGGCGCTGGCATCTCGTTAAGCGCGCATAGTGGAGCGATCGCTCCAGCCCCGCCATGAATTCGTCGTCGCGTCCGGGCAAGGCGGCCATACCGCGCTCGCCCCTGGCCCAGTCCCCAGGAGGCAGGTTGAAGAGCGCCTGGGTCAGGCGGTGTCGCTCGAGATGCTCCGCGATCTCCTCGGCCGGGTGGTCGTACGGAAAGAGACATTCGACGCCGGTGAAACCGCACTCTTGCGCCGCTGCGAAACGGTCGAGGAACGGCGCCTCCTGAAACATCATGCTGAGATTGGCGGCGAGCCTCGGCATCGCTATTCCCTCCCCCGAATCAGATGGACTTCAGCGCGCCGACCTGCTCTGGGGTGAGCAGCCGGAGCTTGGCGCCGCGGAGAAGCAGAAAAAGCTTCGCCGTCTCCTCGAGCTCCTCGATTGCGTTGGCGGCGGCGTCGAGCGAGCTGCCCGCAACGACTGGTCCGTGATTGGCGAGCAAAACCGCGTGATGCTTGCCGGCGAGCTTTCGCACCGCCTCGGCGAGGCTTAGATCACCGGGCGGGTGATAGGAAACGAGCGGCAGGTGCCCCAGGTATGGATGAGAGAGACGAGCGCAAGCGATCCTCTGATGACGCATCGAAACGAACTTGGACGGCATCGAAACCGGGGTCTCCCTCTTGCTCCGGGATTAGCGTGGAAGATACCTACGACGCGCATGACGTAGTAGGCCGTGATTGGCGGCAGCACGTCATCGGCGTCGACGTCGGCGAGCGCAGAAACCGCCACCGAATAGGTCGAGTGGAGGTGGCACGACCGCGTGGGATTGCTGGCGCTCGTCATACATGGCGCGATGGAGGAAGGTCTCCTTCGTTGGCGGGTCGCCGGAGACCAGCCTACCCGCGGCATCGAGCTTCGAGAGTCGCGCCGGATCAAGCCGGCCGAGAGACACGTTGGTCGGGGTCATCAGCCAGCCATCCTCGATCCGCACATTGATGTTGCCGGCGCTCCCGAACGTGAGGCCGCGCGAGAATAACGAGGCTCCCAGCCGGCAGATTTCGTCGCGCAATTTCGCTTCGCTCAGTCGAGACATGCCATCGCTCTCAGAAAGAAATCCTCTCGGCCGAAATTCCCGGATTTCAGCGCGAGCGCGAGCCTCGGCTCGTCGAGGCTGGCCGTCCAAGGCACCCCCGGTTCGATTTGCGGGCCGATGCGCAGCTCGGCGATGCCGAGCGCCTGGACCACGGCGCCCGAAGTTTCGCCGCCGGCCACCACCAGGCGGCAAACGCCGCGTTGGACGAGCCCCCGAGCGATCTCGGCGAGCGCAGACTCGACAAGGGATCCCGCCCGCTCGCGGCCGAGTCGATCCTGCGCGGCGCGCACGCGGTCAGGATCGGCGCTCGCCGACACAACCAGCGGCTTGTCGCTAATGAGCGGTTCCGCCCAGTCGAGCGCCCGCGCAACGACCGGCTCGCCGGCGGCCAGCGCCAGAGGATCGACGTCGAATACGTTGTGCGACCGGCGCATGAAAGCCACCTGTGCGAGCGTCGCCGTCGAGCAGGAGCCGGAGATGACCGCTGAGGCCCCGGGCGCCGGTGGTAGGCGATCCGCCTGCTGTGCGGTCTGCAGCAGGCCGGCGCGGCGAAAATTCTTCGGCAAGCCCAGTGCGATTCCCGAGCCGCCTGTCACGAGCCGGAAATCGGCGAGCGCTTCGCCGAGCGTCAGAAGATCCTCGTCGTCCACCGCATCGAGGATGGCGTGTCGGTAACCCTCCCCACGCATTCGCGCGAAGTCGGCGCGCACCGCCTCGGCGCCGCGGTTGACCGTCGCGAGCGGCATGAGACCGACTTTGCCCCGCGCCTGGCGGGAGAGGACGCGGCGCAAATTGGGATCGCGCATCGGCGTCAGCGGATGGTCCCGCATGCCGGATTCCGAGAGCAACACGTCGCCGACAAAAAGATAGCCGCGATAGACGGTCCGCCCATTCTCCGGGAAAGCGGGACAGAAGACGGTGAAGTCCGCTCCCAGAGCGTCCAGAAGCGCATCGGCCACAGGGCCGATGTTGCCTGCGTCGGTCGAATCGAAGGTCGAGCAGTATTTGAAGAAATATTGTCTCGCGCCAGTGGCGGCGAGCCACGTGAGCGCGGCCAGGGATTGCGCCACCGCTTCGTCTGCCGCGATGGCGCGGGTCTTGAGCGCAACGACAATCGCGTCGACGCCGTCCGGAACGAGGCGCGTCGGGACGCCGATCATCTGCACCGTGCGCATGCCCTGGCGAACGAGCGTGTTCGCGAGGTCGGTCGCTCCCGTCAGGTCGTCGGCAATCGCTCCGAGCAGAATTGTCATGTCCCGTCTCTTATGTCCGGGCCCGTCGAGCTTTCACGGCGAAAGTCCCAGCATGGTGAGTGCGCGGCGCGCGCCCAGCCCGGCAAGATCCATCGTCGCGGCGTGGACGAGAAATCCCACGGCCGCGAGGGGCTCGCATGCCAATGACGCACGTCCTCAAGGACAGGCAGCACAGCCTCTTCCCCGACAAGCGGCTCGCGCAGAATGTTCGAGAAGAAGCCGGACGCGGCCCTGTTCGGCTTCCCAGGCCTAATGCAGATAGTGGGCAGACGAAGAGCGACGCCGTCGCTGAAACCGCGACGCGTATAGTCGCAAAGGAGCAGCCCGAGATCGCCTTCTGGGCCCCGTAACCGGTTAACAGCGTCGCGAAGAACTCGTCGCCGATCGGTCCCGGAAAGGGCGCACCGAAAAGAGCGATCGACGAGGCGAAGACAAAGCGCGGCTGGTAGGGCGTCCCCCTCCCGCGGCGCCTTACCGCCTCGAGAAGGCTGCGGACACCGTCAAGGTTGACCCTGTAGCCCTTCTCGAAATCGGCCTCGGCCTCGCCGGAGACAACCACCGCTAAGTGAAAGATGACGTCGGGCCGCGCGGCGATCACGCCCTCGATAGCGCCTGCTTCGGCGATGTCGAACCGCTCCGCGGAGACACGGCCCAGGAATCGCGCAGGTTTCTCTGGCTGAGCGACGTCAACAAGGCTGAGGGCCGCATTTTCGCTTTCGCCCAGCCGACTGTCCCGTGCGAGGCGCTGGGTGAGCTTGCGTCCGATCATGCCCGCAGCGCCGATGATCAGCACATGCATGGCCTTAACTCGATTTGGAGGCGGCGCCTGAAGACTTATTCTCCGCCATCGCGTCGAGGATCGTACGGGTCGTGTCGTAGATGCGCTCGAGATGGCGTTCGAAGGCGGCGACCACGGCGGCGGAGTCCCGCGCACGGAGCCCTGCGAGGATCTCAGAATGATCCTTGTAACTGCGCAGAATAGCGCCGGGCTGCGACATCGCGGTCCGCCGGTGCTCCATCAGGTAGGTGTAGAGGCCAGTTACGAAATCGGAAAGCAGCGGGTTGGAAGAGCAGCGATAGATAGTGCAATGAAACTCGCGATCGCAGATCAGGAAGCGCACCGGATCATCGAGGCAGTGTTTCTGCTCGGCGAGCGACGCCTCAAGCCGCGCGAGGCTGAAGCTGTCGATGCGCTCGGCAGCCTCGCCGACCACTGCCCGCTCGGCGAGGAGACGCGCGCCATGGACCGAGCGCAAGTCGTAACGGTTGATCGCAAAAGGGCTTGCGAGACTGGGATTGCGCCCGGCGAATTCGGCGCTCACCACGCGCGTGCGCATGCCCTGCGACACCTCCACCAGGCCTCGCGACGCCAGATCCTGGATCGCGCTGCGAACGGACTCGCGGCTGACGGAGAAAGCCGCAGCTAGCTCGCGTTCGCCGGGGAGGAGGTCGCCGACCTGAAGGCTGCCGGAGGCAATGTGCGCGGCCAACTTCTCGCTGATTTGCTCTCTGACGGTGCGCTTGACGATGGTCCCGGCGATCTCCGGCAGCGCAACGGACACACCCCCTTGAGGAACCCGACGCGCCACGGGCTCACCTCCCTAACTGATCTGTTGGACCAACCAGTAGACAAGTTAGGTCGCGAGTGTCAACTACGTCTTCCCGCTAGCAAGCGCCGTCGGCACCACGACGGCGAACTCGCAACCAGGATCGACCTTGCCTTCCGTTCGCTCGCCCAGCCAGGAGGCGCGCCCGACTCTATTGCGCATCGGCGTCACCCGGTCCCGCCCGTCGCGCGCGGCAGCGACCATCTCACCCGCGGCAGCGGACAGCGGTCGGCCCGCCGAGAGTGCCGCCGCAAAGGCTTCCGACGCCGGGAGGAGCACGTCGAGCAGCGTCTTGTCGCCCGGGTGCGCCTTGCCACGCGTCTCGACGCCTTTCGTCGCCGCGCTGAGGAGCGGCGGCAGATCGGCGATAGCGAGCTTGTCCTTGCCGGTGACGGTCTTGCCCGCCTGCATGAGCGCCGTCGCCATCAGCGTGCCCATTGTGGACGGAGCGGCGCGGTTGAGCGCCATCCCGGTCTGAGCGAGTAGCTTTCCAATGTCGGCGCCCGTTGGCTGGCTGGCGGCCATCTCGAGCGACTCGGCGAGCTTGACCGCGGTCACGCCGAGATCGCCGTCGTGCGACCTGTTGCGCTTAGCAGCTCTGCAAAGGGGTCAAGTTGGAGTGTGGCGTGAGAGGCTTCCTGTCGGCGTCCGCGGCAGCGTGTCTGGGCTTTGCATGCGGGCCCGCTTTCGCCCAGCCCGCTCAGCCGGCCCCCAAGGCGACCGCCCCAAGTCCGTCCGAGTCCGCCAAGGTCCGCCGCACCGAAACCATCGTCGACGACAACTGGACGGTCACCTGCGCCCAGACCGACCAGGGGGGCGCCAAGCGGCAGTGTTCCGCGGTCTTGAAGATCGCGCAGAGCGACGCGAACGGCGCTCAACGCATCGTTTTCACCTGGGTGATCGGGCATCAGGAGGGCAGGCTGGTCTCGGCGCTCTCGATGCCGTCGGGCGTTTTGATCCCGCCCGGCGTGCAGATCAAGATCGGCGACAAGGAGACCCGCAAGCTCGGCTATTCGCTCTGCCAGCCAGACCACTGCGAGGCGCTCCTTCCGCTTGATGATCAGACGGTCAAAAGCCTGGATGCGGCTGCCACGACCGAGGTCACGATCTCCGCGGTCAATGGCGCCGGAGCGAAATTCACGGTCAACATGAAAGGGGTCACGCAGGCGGTGGCCGATTTGGGCAAGTAGGGCGGGAATAGGGCCCCCACCGTCGAAAATGTCGAGATTTTCCCCGTTAACTGTGGCCGATCCGCCACACACCTTCCGCTTCGGCGCCGAACCGCCGGACAGGCGCCGTACTTCGCCACAAAACCGTTGCCTTCGCCTTTCCCCTCGGGCAATTTCTCCTTGGAAAGGGACGCGCGAATCTTTTCGTTCGGACCGGCCATCTGGGGCGGGCTCTTGGACGCCAGCAAGACGCCAATTGCGCGAGGGTTCCCCGAGCAACCGCTTGCTGCGAGGCGGCCCGCGCTCTTGTTTCTGGCTTGGGCGCTCTCGATGGCGCCGAGCTTGGCGAGCGGGCAGGTCGTTGCGCCCTCGCGGGTGACCCCCAGCACGTTAGCGCCGGCGGCCGGTCCGCCAGGGGCGATAACCATAACCAGCCCGGCGGGTCTCACTCCGCCGGCGAATGCTTCGAACCTCTCCGTAGCCATTTCGAACGTTGTCGTCGACGGGGGCTTTCCTGAACTCCAGGCCGAGACCGCCGCCATTACCGCGGGCATCCGAGGCAAGCGGGTGACCGTCGCCGAAATTTTCGCTGCCGCCAACGCGATCGAGCAGGCCTACGCCGCTCGCGGCTACGTTCTGGTTCGCGTCGCGGTCCCGCCGCAGAAGCTGCAAAACGGCGGAACGCTTCGCCTTGTCGTGATTGACGGCTTTATCGAGGGCGTCGATGTCAGGGGCGTTCCCGAGAAGCAGCGGGCGCTCGTCCAGGCGCGGCTTGCTTCCTTGATCGGCGAGCGCCACGTGACGTTGAGCGAGATCGAGCGCCGGCTGCTCCTGGCGTCCGACATTCCGGGTCTTTCCCTCAGTTCGACAATCACACGCGGGACGGCCCCCGGAGGAACGCTGCTGGTGCTGGAGGCGACCTGGAACCCGGTTGCGGGCACGCTGGGCGTCGACAACCGCCTGCCGAGCTCGCTCGGAAATTGGGAGCTCAACGGAGCCCTAGCGGTGAACAGCCCGCTCGGCTTCGGCGAGCAGATCTACGGCGCCGCATCCACCGGTTACGACCTCGGCAAGGTGTTCGACGCGACGACGCCGATGCAGCTTCTGGGCGCGGGGGCCGTGCTGCCGATCGGCGTCGACGGACTCAAGATCAATCCCGAATACACCAACTCGGTGACCAGGCCCGCTCCCATTCTGGGGGCGCCGCCTGACGTCGGCTACTACCAGCGCTTCGATTTGCGCGCGAGCTATCCGCTGCTCCTCACTCGCGCCCAAGCGCTGACCTTCCAGGCGACCTACGAGTGGGCCCAGGAACATCTCTCGCCTATCGGATTCGATACCGATATCTATGACGACCAGTACGATGTCGCCCGCCTTCAGCTCGAGGATCACCTCCGGCTGCCATATGGCCTGCTCGCGGCGACCTTGATCTTCTCCCAAGGGCTCGGCGGGCGCGACGAAACGCAGGCCGCTCTGACCGGCGTCCCGCTCTCGCAGCAGGGGGCGTTCCCGACCTTCAGCAAGCTCGGACTCAACGCGACCTGGACTGAGCCTCTGCCCTACGATTTTCAGGGCGC
>Ga0116219_10002035_pt1 | contig 17732 bp, 14 predicted proteins | sample Sb_taG_4_FD_91019 | JGI IMG/M metagenome (GOLD analysis project Ga0116219, IMG submission 91019) | Peat soil microbial communities from Weissenstadt, Germany - Sb_50d_6_BS metaG | ecosystem: Environmental > Terrestrial > Soil > Wetlands > Peat | place: Germany: Weissenstadt | collected 2010-09-21
CCGCGGGCGGAGATCGAGGGGGAGATGGGCGACAGCCACGTCGGGTTGCAGGCCCGTCTGATGTCCCAGGCGTTGCGCAAGCTCACCGGCACGCTCTCGAAGTCCAACACCATCGCCGTCTTCATCAACCAGCTCCGCGAGAAGATCGGTGTGATGTACGGCTCGCCCGAGGTGACCCCGGGTGGTCGAGCGCTCAAGTTCTACTCCTCGGTCCGTCTGGACATCCGTAGGGTCGAGCAGATCAAGGACGGGGCGGAGGTCGTCGGCAGCCGCACCCGGGTGAAAGTGGTCAAGAACAAGGTCAGCTCACCCTTCAAACAGGCCGAGTTCGACATCATGTACGGCCGGGGCATCAGCCGTGAGGGCTCGCTCCTCGACGTGGGCGTGGAGCTCGGCCTCATCAAAAAGTCCGGGGCCTGGTTCACCTACGAAGGTGAGCAGCTCGGCCAGGGGCGCGAGAACGCCAAGCAGTTCCTGGTGGAGACGCCCGAGCTGATGATCGAGATCAACGAGCGCATCCGCTCCCAGCTGGCGGGCACGGTCCTCCCCGCGGGGACCACGGTCGGCGCCATTGAGGACGACAAAACTCCTGCCGCCGTGCCGGACTGATCCCGCCCTCCTCAGGTGCAGGCACGGACCGGGTTGCCGTCGGGCGACCCGGTCCGTTGTACGTCTTCGCCCCGGTTGCACTCGGTCCCGTCAGGGTGGTGCGGGACCAATCGGGTGGGCGGGGCCGGCGTGTCGCGGACCGGTCAGGGTCGTGTCGTCGCCACCGCCGAGGCCGGTGTGGTGGTGACCGCCACCGTGGAGGGCACGATCTCGACCCACGTCTGACCGGGCGCCAGCGCGATGGGAGAACCGTCGGAGGCCGTGAGCGTGGTGGGGTCGTGTATCGAGGACCGCTGCCACGTCCCGGTGACGGCGACGCCGTTGCGAAGCACCGTCAGGGGACCGCTCCCGGTCATCTGCGACTGCACCTCGAGCCCACCCTCGCTGTTCTCGAGCCACGGTCCGTAGGTCACGTGCACGGTCTGGACCACGATGTTGGTCGTCGTGATCTGCCCACCGCCGGCGAGCAGGGCGGGCTCCCCGCTGTAGGACAACAGCCAGTGTCCGCTCGACGCGTTCCACGTCCACAGGACGTTGTTGGTGCCCGAGAACGGGATGTGGACCGACATGGTCGGCGTGCCCGAAGGCGTGGCGGTGGAATAGGTGAACAGCGCCGATGGCGGCGTCTTGTAGCCGGCGTCGAGGCCCCACCCCGCCGCCGCCGAGATATAGGTGTCGTAGGGCGCATAGCGGCCGGGGACGGTCTGGACGATCGACCCGTGCGTGCGGAGGTCGAAGTCGATCAGGTTCCCGCTCTGCAGGAGCGACAGGACCGGGCCGATGCCCCCGACGTGGACGAGGATGGGCCGGCTCAGTTGGTCGAGGATCTGGAGGTCGACGGCACGAGCGGAGCGGATGGGGCCGATCAGCGCCGGGCTCTGGCACTGGAACACGGCCGCGAAACGTGTGATCAGTCCCTCGACCGGCTCGTCGAAGACGATGTCGGCCTGGCCCAGGCCCGACTGGGGCCGGGCCTGGGGATAGTTGTCGATCTTCACCGCCAGGGCGGGGCGCTGCGGCACGTGGCCACCGGGCGCGGGGAGCCCGGTGAGAGGACACAGCGGGCCCGAGGGCGACGTCGTGGTCACGACCGGGATGTTCGGTGCGGCGCCCGACGCCTTCTTCTTGGTACCCCCTCCGGCGGTGACCGCCAAGGCGATGCCGGAGCCCACGACGAGGACGGCGACCGCCACCAAGGCGATCACCCAGGCGCGCTGGGAGGAATTGCGAGCCCGGCCCCCCGCAGCGTCGCCGTCGGGCCCCGTGGCCGCGGCCGCGCCCGCCGCGGCGGTGACGGGGGTGCCGACCGGGGGTGTGGCGGCACTCGCCATGGACCGGGTCGTGTCGGCGGGCACCGCCTGGGTGACGTCGCCGGCTCCGGTGTCGGCGGGCACCGCCTGGGTGGCGCGGTCCCACGGTTCCGGCACCCCGGTGTCGTCACCCCCGACGCCTTTCGGGACGTCGCCGGGCTGCTCGGGGGTGGTTTCGTCGGGCATGGGCTCCTCCTGCAGACCCCGCACCCGGGGTTGCTGTCTGACCGTCGCCGGCGTACGTCCGCACCGTCAGGGGGGCGGCGACCGAAAGTGGACCGTGGCGAGGCTAGTGCTCGGCTCTGAGGTCGCGGGGTGAGCCTCCGTCGAGCCGACACCCCCACCTGGTCCGGCGCCGGCCCACCGGCTATGACCACGTCATGAGCGCCGGTGGAGTGCATCGCACCGCGACGGCCTTCTCGGATGCCGCCACCGTGTACGAGCAGGCACGGCCGGGCTACCCCCCCGAGGCGCTGGCGTGGCTGGACCGGCAGCTCGCCCTCGGTCGGGGGCGGCGGGTCCTGGACCTGGCGGCGGGGACGGGCAAGCTCACCCGGGAACTCCTGGCCCGGGGGGCGACGGTCGTAGCCGTCGAGCCCGTCGAGGGGATGCGCCGGACTCTGGCGACCACCGTGCCGGGCGCGATGGTGGTGGCGGGCGTGGCCCAGGCCATCCCTCTCGGCACGGCGACCGTCGACGCCGTGACGGTGGCGCAGGCGCTGCACTGGTTCGCCACGCCCCGGGCCGTCGGGGAGATGCACCGGGTGTTGCGCCCCGGGTCGCGGCTGGCGGTGGTGTGGAACCGTCGGGACCTCTCCGATCCGCTGCAGGCGGAGCTCCAGCGGCTGATGGCCCCGTTGCAGGGCGACACTCCCTCAGGGACCTCGGGCGAGTGGCGGCGGGCGCTCGAGGAGGGTGCGGACGGCGCAGGAGGATCGGCGCGCTTCTTGCCCGAGGCGCGCTTCGAGACGCCGTGGAGACAGCCCACCGACGTCAAAGGCGTCGTGCTGCGGGTGGCCTCGGTGAGTTTCGTGGCCGCCTTGGCCCACGCCGAGCGCGAGCGGTACTTGGAGCAGGTGCGCACCGAAGCCCGGCGCTACCCACCCCCGCTCACGTTGCCCTATACGACGGAGATCTTCACGTACCGTCGCGCCGGCTGACGGAAGCCGCCCGGCGGTGGGCCGCGTCGGCCGAATGCCGTCGGCGGGTGCATCGGCGGCGCGACGTTCATGCGCGACGATCCGGATACGTCCAAACGCGGGTGTGCGAATATGTGGCCATGCCGTATTGCAGGGCGACGGACGAGCCATGAGCTCCACGAGCGAAGAGCGCGGGACGGGGCCCGTCGCCGGCGCGCCGCCGGTGACGGTCTCTGTCTGCATGCCCACATCACGCCCGGCAGATGTGCTGGAGGGGGCGCTCGCCAGTGTGCTCTCTCAAGACTTCGAAGACTTCGAAGTACTGATCGGCGACGAAACCGGGGAGGCAGAACCCTTGGTCGTGGCCGTGAACGACCCACGGGTCCGCTACTACCCCAATCCTCATCGGTTGGGATTCGCCGCAAATCATGTCGCACTTCTCGACCGGGCCCGGGGCCGCTACATGACCGTCCAACACGACGACGACTGGTGGGAGCCGAGATACCTGTCCTCGCTCGTCGCGGTGCTCGACGGCGACCCGGGGATCGGACTGGCTTGCTGCGGGACCGTGCTCGACCACGATGAACATCGAGAGCTCTGGCCCTTCCCCCTGCGCCCCGGACGTCACGCGCACGTGCTCGAAGACCTCCTCCGGGAGGACTGGTTCCTGCTCCTCAACGCCACCGTGTGGCGGCGCCAGGTGTGGACGGGAGCAGCCCGGCAGTGGCCCGACCTCCGCTGCGGGGACCTGCAGCTCTTCCTCTCCGCGGCTGAGGACGATTGGTCGTTGTTCTACCTTCCCGAGCCCCTCGCGCACTGGGTGCAGCACGACGAGCAGTCTGGCGCGTGGCGCGGGTCCGATCACGGACTGGGGGTCGCCGACGACGTCTTGGCGTTCTGGGACGGTTGGCTCGAGGGGCGTCCGGCCCACCAGGTGGCACTGACCGAACGCCAGCGGGCCACCTGGCACCTGCGTCGCGCCCGCGCCCTGTTGCTGGCGGGCCGATCCTCCGAGGCGCGGGTCGCCATCCGCAGCGCTTCGGGTTGCACGGGCGCCCATCTGCCGGGCCTTTGGCGCATGAGGATCGCTTCCCGCCTTCCCCCGTCGGTGGTCAGTGGCGCGGTCGGCGCCAAGAGGCGCGTGAGTGATCGGCGCTAGCAGCGGGTCCGAGGTGGCTGGGATGGGCCTCGTGACTCTCAGCACGCCACTCCGAGGTGACGGTAGGCAGCCGCGGTCGCCGATGCTGTTGCGCTCCAGCTCAGTGCCCCGGCTCGAACGAGCCCCGCGTGTGCCAGCTGTCTCCGGCCCTCGTCGTCGGCGAGCAAGTCGCGAAGCGCCGTGGCGAGCTCGACCGCATCGCCGGGAGGCGTAAGCACCGCAGCATCGCCCAGCGACTCCTCCAAAGGCGGGATGCGGAAGGCCACGACCGGTGCTCCGCACGCCATGGCCTCGACCGGCGGAAGGCCGAACCCTTCGTAGATCGACGGGTACGCCACCACGGTCGCTGCCCCGTACAGAGCGGGGAGATGGGACCTCGGCACGTAGCCCAGGAGGTGCGCCCCGGTAGGCGCGGTCGTACGCGCCGCCCCTGCGATCACAAGAGGAACCCCGACGTCGCGGCACGCGGTTGCCAACGTCGCTACGTCCTTGCGGGGCTCGATCGTCGCCACGCAGAGGACGAACCGGCTCGGGAGGTCATACCGGAGCCGAACCTCGGCCAGCTCAGCTTCCACCGCCGGCACCATGTCCCTCGACGGGGCTTCGGGCACCACCGTCGCATCACGCCCGAAGCGATCGTGGAGGCGTTGTGCAGTGAACTCCGACACGGCCAACAATGTGTCAGCCCGGCGCGCGGCATGGGCGATCGCGGCCCGCTCGCGCATTACCCAGCGACGCTTGAAGGCCCACGGGACGTCGTAGACGGCGAGGTCGTGCACGGTCGCCACCGTGGGGGCTCCGGGCCGGACCGGGATGTGAACGTCGAGTCCGTGGACGAGCGTGGCCGGTCCGAGGCCCCTCGCCTCGGTGGCTATCGCCCGCATCCCGTGTCCGGGGCGCCGGACGATCGGGGTGATCGCAGGAGGAAGAAGGGAGCAGGCGTCGGCGCGCACCGATGCCACCATGTCGGCGTCGACCACCTCCACCAGAGCGGACAACAATTCCACGATGTACGTCTGCACGCCGCTGCCGCCCGGCCATAACGAGAGCGCGTTGAACGCGAGACGCGGCCGTGTCATGGGCGGGGGGACAGCGTGCCAACCATTGTCACCGATTGTGGCGCGTTCGCGGGCCGGACCGCCGCATGGTCGATGCCCGTGTGCCCGATCCAGGGCAATTCGGCGCCGGCCCGGTCACGCCCACGGGAGAGGGCCTCGACGGGGGATCGAATCGATCTCCCTCGGGTCACCGGGTACGTTCAGCGGGTGCCATCGCCACGCCAGCTGCCCCCGTGGGCCCGCCGCGTCGCTGCGAGCGCCATCGACATCGGGTGGACCTGGGTCTGTGACCTCGGCGCCATCGGGCCGAACCACCCACGCGCCCGGCGCTTCGGAGCCTTCGGGGAGGGGAGCCTGATCGCCTTTCCTCCCGGGGCGATCTTCAACGAGCGCTGGATCCGGATCGGGAGCCACTCGATGGTGGGCCCCTACGTGTCGCTGTCGGCGGGGATGGCACCGGGCCAGGAGATGGTGAGTGATCCAGTGGTGTCAATCGGCGACCGGACCCTGATCGGACGGGGGAGCCACATCGTGGGCCACCTCTGCATCGAGATCGGAGACGACATCCAGACCGGGCCCTACGTCTACATCACCGACCAGAACCACGTGTACAGCGATCCCGACACACCCATCGGGGCGCAGTGGCCGATCGAGTCGAGCGTGCACATTGGGTCCGGGAGCTGGTTGGGAACCGGGGTGGTGGTGCTCCCGGGAAGCCGCATCGGCCGCAACGTCGCCGTCGGCGCCGGTTCGGTGGTCACCGGCGAGATCCCCGACCACTGTGTGGCGGTGGGGTCTCCGGCCAAGGTCGTCAAGCGCTACTCGCCCGACGACGGCTGGCGCGCCACGGATGCGGTCGATTCGGAGACGTCCGGTCCAACGCCGGCCGCCCTCGAGCACGGGGTTGCACCGAGCACCGGCGCGCCCCGCGCGGTGCGCGGGCGTGCCGCTCAGAAACTGGCCGGGAGCAACGGGCTCACCGCGGCGAAGAAGAAGAAGAGCGCCACGAGCGAGCACGCGCCCCCCACCGAGTAGACGGCCCAACGCCGGGCCCGCCCTCGCTGGCGACGCGCCACGACAAAGACGGCGATGATCACGATCGTCGACAGAAGTCCCAGCTCCAATGTCGGGACCCAGTCGCCACCGGGGTTACCGGCGAGGTCGTTGGTTCCCGAGGCGCGGCGCGACCCAGCCTTGGGGGGCCGCAATGTGGGTGCGGGGGCGGTGATCAACCTGGCATGGACCACGAGGCGTTGCGACGCGCTGAAGCGCGGGTTGCACGTGGTCAGCGTGAGCTCCGCTTCAGTGGTGTTCGCCACCACCGCCGTGTCGCTCGGGCTCACCACCAGCGTGCCGGTGACGCTGTAGGTGAACGATCCCTGGACGGTGGTGATCCCAATGAGGTCACCGCTGTGGAGCTCGTCAAGGTTGTAGAACGGGGCTCCGTAGGTCGTGCGGTGACCGGCGATGGCGGCATTGCCCGCTTCGCCTGGCAGTGGGGTCCCGGGGTAATGCCCGGGCCCTTGACGCAGGTCGTTCTCGGACGTTCCCTGGACGATGACCTTGTCGAGTCCGAGCTTTCCGATGTGCAGGACGCCGACGGGGTTGCCGTCGTTGGGTGCGGTGGTGTTGGCGCCCACCGTCGGCTGGTCGCCTGACGCCGAGGTCGTCGGTGGTGTCTTCAGCGTCGTGGTGGTCGTCGACGACGGGGCTTGCCGCCCGACGTGGTGCAGTTCGGAGTCGAACTTCTGGCGCAGCACCGCTTGGCTGTGGGACTCGGCGATGCCGGTCCCCCACAGCTGGTACGCCACGAAGAGGAGGATGAGGACGCCCCCGCTCAGCAGGATCCGGCCGAGTACGCCGGTGACGAGCCCCCGTCGCACGTACTCGACAATACCCAGGTGTGGTCCCTTTGGATCGGCATGCCTTGGATACACTCAGCAGGTGCAGGTCCTCTTCGTGTGCACGGCCAACATGTGCCGCTCGCCCATGGCGGCCGAGCTCTTCCGCCGCCATTCCTTTGTCGGGGGGGACGGCGCCCCCGAGGAGGTGGTGGTCAGATCGGCGGGCATTCTCCCCGGAGGGTACGCGTCGCCTCCTGAAGTCGTGACCGCCATGGCGGAATTGGGAATCGATCTGTCGGAGCACCGCAGCACTCAGGTGTCGCCCGAGCTGGTGGCGGCCTCGGACGTGGTGGTGGGCATGGCGCGCCGGCACGCTCGCGAGGTCGTGCTCCTCGATGCCGGCGCGTTCGACCGGACGTTCACGCTCAAAGAGCTCGTGCGTCGGGGAGACCTGATCGGTCGACGCCAGCCCGACGAGGAGCTGAAGGCGTGGCTCGGTCGTCTGCATCACGGCCGGCAACGCACCGACCTCGTGGGTCGCTCCGACGACGACGACGTGTCGGACCCTCTCGGCGGGCCGCTGTCCGCGTACCGGACGACGGCCCGCGAGCTCGGCACGCTGGTCGACCGGGCCGTCGCGCTGCTGTGGGCGCGGCGCGTGATGCGAACGTTGCCAGGGTGAGCGGCCCCGACGCACCCGACACACCGGAGGAACCGGATGCGGCGCCGGCCGTTTCCGACCCCGGCTCTCCCGCTCGGCCCGCGCGGCGCGGCGATGCCCGGCGCCGGCGGCGACGGCGCCTTCTCCTGCGCGGCGCCATCGTCGTGGTGGGGCTCTGGGTGGTGTCGACGGCGGCGGTTCTCGTCCTCGGAATCGTGCACGCCAGCCACGGCATCTCGGACGTGGACGAGGCCAAGTCCCACCTCACCGCCTCCGACGTCGTGGACCGTTCGGCGACCGCACCGCTGTTGGCCGCCGTCAATCAATTCGACTCGGCCAACGGCCTCTTGCACTCGCCACTGGTGGCCCCACTCGACATCCTGCCCGTGATCGGACGGCAGCTGCGTTCCGTGCAGGATCTCTCCGCTGCCTCGGGGCAGGTGGCCCGGGTCGGCGCCCGCGCCATCGACCAAGCCCATGCGGTGTTGCAGGCGCCCCACAGCAGCGGCCCCCAGAGAGTCGTGGAATTGCGCAGGCTGGCGGCGTTGGCGGCGAGCACGGACCGTGCCCTGGGGCGTATCGACACGGGCCCGGCGCATGCGCTGATCTCCCCGCTCGCCTCGAAGCACGACACCTTCGTGCGAGATCTCGATCAGGTGCGTTCCCGGCTGCAGCACGCCGCCGGGGTGGCGGGCACCTTGGCCGACATCTTCCAGGGCCCGCAGACCTACCTCCTGCTGATGGCGAACAACGCAGAGATGCGAGCCGGCTCGGGCAACTTCCTCGAGGTCGGCACGCTCGTGACCTCCGATGGCCATCTCCAGTTGTCGCACCTCGAGCAGACGGTGAACATCCCCGTGCCCGCCGGCAAGGTGCCGGTCACAGGCGACCTCGAGGCGCGCTGGGGCTGGCTCAAGCCCGGCCAGGACTGGCGGAACCTGGGGTTCACGCCCCAGTTCGACGTCAACGGCCCTCTGGCGGCCCGGATGTGGGCGGCCGAGACCGGCCAGCACGTCGACGGGGTGATCGTCGTGGACGTGGAGACCCTGCAGCAGATCCTCGAGGTGACCGGGCCCGTCACCTTGAGCGACGGCACCGTGGTGCACGCCGACGACGTCGTACAGCTCCTGGTCCACGACCAGTACGAGGGCCTGGTCGACCAGCCGACGGGCCAGCAGGCCAAGGCCGAGGGAGCGCGCGAGGACCGGTTGGGGGCCCTCGCCCAGGCGGCGCTCAACGCCTTGGAGAACGAGTCGCTCGACCTCAAGTCGCTGTCCACGGCCATGACCACGGTGGCCGAGGGCCGTCACCTCATGATGTGGTCGGCGCAGCCCGACGCGGAGGCGGCCTGGGTGCAGGCCGGGGTGGCGGGGCAGCTGGCCCCGGACTCGATGATGGCGGCGGTGATCAACCGGGGCGGCAACAAGCTCGACCAGTACCTCTCGGTGGACACCGACCTCGACCTGCACACCCAGGGAAAACGCACCCTGGGCACCTTGACCGTGCACCTCCGCAACGCCACCCCGCCCGGTCAGTCCCAGTTCCTGGCGGGCCCATATCCCGGCCTCGGGACCCAGTACGGCGAGTACCTCGGCGTCATGGCCGTGAACCTGCCCGGATACGCCTCGGTCCCCAGTGTGGCGGGCAACCCGCCCTTGGACGCCTTGGGGGCGGAGGGCCCCACCTGGGTCATCGCCGCGCCCGTGGACGTGAAGGCCGGCCACGAGCAGGACGTCGTCGTGCACTTCACGCTGCCCCAGTCCTCGGGGCAGTTCACGGTGCTCCCCACGGCGCGCCTGACCCCGGTGACCTGGCACTTCCGGGGGGCGACCACGACCGACGCGGTGCCCTTCACCGTGTCGTTCTGACCGGCTCCTGACCGGCTCGGGCTCGGGCTCCCACCCCGGCCCCGGCTCCCTTCGACCCCATCCGAGTCGACTCCGACCCGGACCGGTCCTCGCCGGCGGGGCCACCCCGCCCTGCCCTGACCTGCGGAGACCTGGCCGCGACCCCGGGACCTGGGGCTTTGGGCCCGATTCCCGCGGACGGCAGTTGACCGAATGTTGACTCTCCATAGGGTCTGTGTCGATGCGGGTCCGTGACAATCAGTTGCAGGTTGCTCACGCAGTGGCGTGGGTTTGCAGGACCTTCGGAGCACGCTCCCAACCGAGCGTGACACCGGAAGGGTAGGGGTACAAGTGCAGGTAGTTGCCGGTCGGCGGTGGCGGGACCTTCCGCCGTTCGGCAAGTAGTGGCGAGTAGATTCCGGTCACGGAGTGTGGCGGGAGTCGACGACCGGGAATTTCGGGATGCGGCAGCACAGCTGCTGCGGGGTGAAGGGTTGACAGCGAAATGAAAAGCAAGCTCCTCGGTATGGGACTCGGCCTGACCGTGTCCGCGCTTGGAGTGGTGTCGGTTCCGGCGGCGGTTGCGTTCGCCGACACGCCGGCCCAGCCGGCGACCTGCTACACGGGGTGCACGACTCCGGCGACGGGAACGTCTACACCCGTCACCCCGGCGCCGTTGCCCTTGAGCACGCCGATCGCGCCAGTGCAGGAGCCCGCCGCCGGCGGTCTGCCTTTCACGGGTGCCGACATCGAGGAAATGGCGGCAGTTGGCGCCGGTGCCTTGATCCTCGGTGGCTTCATGGTGCGCCGCAGTCGTCGGCTGCGCCAGGCCACGATCTGATCTCCACGCCAATACTCAAGCAATCGACCAGAAGCTCGTAGAGCTATGTCCGTTGGGCTGAACTACCAGTCCTGGGTCAATGCGAGGCCGTCCGAGCGTCATGCCCGGGCGGTCTCGCTTCAGGCTCGGGCTACCGCGCATGCGGCGATGAGCACGGTGGCGTTCTTCGACGCCGTTCTCGTCGTGGTGGTGGTCGCTGCCCTCGGGCTGCCGCTGGCGGCGTGGTGGACGTGGAGCGCGGCGGCCGCGGTACTGGTCGCGTTGGCGCTCACTGGCCATTACCGCCCTCGCATCACGCTGAGCGTGGCGCGCGAAGCAGGATCGCTCGCCGCCTGCGCGGTGGCGCCGTTCCTGGTCCTGGCCTTGGCCAAGGTGCCCGGGCCCTCCACGGCCAGGTTGATCGTGACCGGGGCCGTCGCCGCGGGCGGGATCGTCGTCGCCCGGTGCGCCATGTACTGGGTCGTGCGGCTGCTGCGGTCGCGGGGCTGGTTCGCCGAGCGGACCCTGTTCGTCGGGGCGGGCGACGTCAGCTCCAAGATGGCGGCCATGCTCGACGAGCATCCCGAATACGGCCTGCGCCCGGTCGGGTTCCTGGACGAGGTCGACAGCGCCGGTCTCCCCCTCCCGCTCTTCGGCGGGGTGGGCATGCTCCGCATGGTGCTCTCTGAGGAGCGCATCGATCGAGTCGTGGTCGCCTTCGGGGTGACGCGTGAAGCCGACATGGTCGAGGTCTTCCGGACGTGCGAGGACGCTTCGGTCGAGATCCACGTCCTTCCCCGGTTCTTCGAGCTCGCCACGGCCATGAACGGGCGCAACGTGGACGACGTCTGGGGCTACCCGCTGCTGCGCCTGCGCCGGTCGCTGTTGCGGCGCAATGCCCGCATCGTCAAGCGGGTCTTCGACGCCACGGTCGCAGCCTTCGCGCTGGCGGTCATGTCTCCTCTGTACGCGGCGATCGCGGTGACCGTGAAGCTCACCAGCCCGGGCCCGGTCCACTTCCGCCAGCAGCGGGTGGGCGAGCGGGGCGTCATCGTCGAGGTCCTCAAGTTCCGGTCGATGCGGGTCAACTCGCGATCGGACGTGGAGTGGAACCCCACCAACGACGCCGTGACGAAGATCGGCCACATCCTACGGGTGACCGGCCTGGACGAGCTTCCCCAGCTGTGGAACATCTTGAAGGGGGACATGTCCCTGGTCGGACCCCGCCCGGAACGTCCGTTCTTCGTCGAGCAGTTCAAGGTCGACGTTCCCCGCTACGACGACCGGCACAGGGTGCCTGTCGGCCTCACGGGGCTCGCCCAGGTGCACGGTCTGCGCGGCGACACCTCGATCGACGAGCGGGCCAGGCTCGACAATCAGTACATCGAGAACTGGTCGTTGTGGCGTGACATCGTGATCTTGTTCCAGACCTTCACCGCTGTGATCCGCAACACGATCGAGCCGAACGGTGAGACCGGGCGTTCCGATGCGCCCGTCCTGCGTATCCACAGGATCGAGGAGCCGACGCACATCGAGCCGACGCACATCGAGGCTGCCACAATGGATACGGCGACGACGGGTCCGAAAGAAGCTTCCTCGATGGGCTGAGCGAGCCCCTCGAGTCCGCTCTCGCTGGAACGTCACCCCACCGCCTCGGGTGACGGGGTGACAACAAGAAGTCGTCCCGCACACATGCTCGCCTATGACTGATCTCCCGTTGCACCAGGATTCCGCCGTTGCCCAGCGGCGCGTTTCGCCGCGGCCGGATGCCCCCGAGCCGGCGGCGCGGGTCCTTCTCGTCGACGCCTCGGACCGGGGAGGTATCGCCCACTACACCCGCTGCCTCCGGGCCGCGCTCGCGGCTGAGCACGCCGATGTCGCTCTGGCCGCGCCGGCCGGTGTGGGCGACCCCGATCTGGTGATCAGGGGCCCGCGATGGGGACCAGATGTGGACCGCATGGGAAAAGCCCGCCTCTACGCGCTGCGCCTGACCGAGGTCCCCCCGTCGATCCTGGCGCTGGCCAAGGCGGTCTGGCGCGCCCGTCCTGACGTGGTCCATGTCCAGACCGAGGTGGTTCCCGGCGTCGACCCCTTGCTGCTGCGTCGGATCTCGCGGCGACGGCCTGTCGTCCTCACGATCCACGATCCGATGCCTCTCGAGGGCGGCGCCCGGGCGGCGGCCGACCAGGCGCGGCGGTGGCGGGCCGCCGACGCCCTGATCATCCACGGCGAAGAGCCGCGTTGTTTCGTCGAGGCCAGCGCTCCGGGCGTCCCCGTCCACGTCGTGCCCGTCGACCTGATGCTCGGGGGCCCGGCCGTCCCCCGCGACGAAGCCAGGCAGAAGCTCGGGCTCGAAGAGGTCCCCACCGTGCTCCTCCTCGGCCAGGTCCGCCCCTACAAGGGCATCGGGCTGTTGGCGCAGGCTTGGCCCCGGGTGGCCGCCGCCCTGCCGAGGGCCAGGCTTCTCGTCGTCGGGGAGGCCTACGACTCGGCCGACCTGGCCCGCCTGGAGGAGTGCCCCGGGGTGGAGGTGCGACGGGGGTTCGTGCCCGAGGGCGACCTCGACCTGTGGGCGGCTGCGGCCGACCTCCTCGTCCTTCCGTACGCGGTCGGCTCGCATTCAGGGGTGCTGCACCGTGGGCTGGGGGCCGGGACACCCGTCCTGGCCTCACCGCCTCTCGCCGAAGAGGTGTACCGGACCGGAGCCGGCCAGATCGTTCCCCTCGACCCCGTCGCCTGGGCGGAAGCCCTGGTAGCGGCCCTGAGCGACCGGCCGCTTCCTCGCCCCGACCCGCCGACGGGCCGGGGCACGGCTCGGGGGACGCTGGCCGTCTACCAGGAGGTCCTGGCTACACGGGCGCACAGGGTGGCGTGACGTTGGCCACGCTCGGCGGAAATCGAGCCGCGAGCGACACATCCTCCCCGGCGAGGCCGCCCGCGGCCACTACAGGGCGGTCTCGAATCGGACGAAACTACCAGGCATGACCCGACGTTCGAGGCTGGGCGTTGGCGCCCTCGTGATGGCCGCGTCGAGCGGGCACCTGTGGTATCCCGCGTGGTTGGCCCTGGCCTCGCGACGCAGGCAGGCGGCGTCCGGCTCCGATCCGGAGCAATGGCCTCCGGTCACCGTGCTCGTCGCTGCCTACGGGGAGGCCGAGTGCATCGGGGCCAAGATCCGCGACGTCCTCGCCAATGGATACCCCGGTCCGCTCGACGTCATGGTGGTGGCCGACGCCGACGTCGAGACCGCGGCGCGCGCCGAGCAGGCCGGAGCCACCGTTGTCACCGCCGATGAACGTCTGGGAAAGGCGCAGGCGCTCAACCTGGGATTCTCGAAAGTCACCGCGCCTGTCGTCGTGGTGAGCGATGCCAACAACGTCATAGCCCCGGGGGCCATCGCCGCGCTGGTCCGGCACCTGGGCGACCCCCACGTCGGTGCGGTGGCGGGCGAGAAGGTCGAGGCCGACGGAGCCGGGGAGGACCTCTACTGGCGTTTCGAATCCTGGCTCAAACAGCGCGAGTGGCGGCTCGGTACGACCATCGGTCTCGTCGGGGAGCTGGCCGCGGTCCGCACGGAGGCCTGGCAGCCTGTCCCCCCCGACATCGCCACCGACGACTTGTGGACAGCCCTCGATCTGTCGGCACGGGGATACGCCATCGCGTACGAGCCACGGGCCCGAGCGGTTGATCCCCCCGTGCCGACCCTGGGGCAGCAGTGGGAGCGCCGGACGCGCAGCGTCTCGGGGGCGATGCACGTCTTCATGCGCCGTAAGAGCCAGCTGGGACCGGCGGGTGGAATCGTCGCCGCCCAGATCTGGGGGCATCGCCTGGCGCGCTACACCCTCGCCCCTGTCGCGCACGTCGCCCTGCTCGTGACGGCGCTGCGCCGTGCCCGCACCAGCAGGCTGGCGGTCCTGTTCCTGTCCGGTCATCTCGTCGCGTTGTGGGGGCTGGCGCGCAAGGCGACGGCCTCGTCGAACCTCGGGGGCGACGCGAACCGACCTGATGACCCGGGGAGCCCTGCCCCCGACGTTCCGCCTGCTCGCGCCGGCGCGCTCGGCCGCCTGGCCGACGCCCTCGGCCAGGCGCTGTTCCTCAACGCGGTGGCGATCGGCGGCTTGGTTCGGTACCTCCGTGGCGACAGGCAGACGCAGTGGCCTGTCGTGCGTCGCCCCAAGGGCATGTGACTGGTTGCCCCGGTGAGAGCGCTCATGGTTACGAAGTTCGTGCCCTTTCCCGACAACGACGGCGGGAAGCAGCGCGTCCTCGCCGTGGCCCGTCGGCTGGCGCAGAGAGCCGACCTGGTGCTGTGCGCGTACGACGACGGCACCGCCGACATTGCCGGCCTCGAGAAACTCGGGATCGACGTCCGCAGTGTCCCCTGGAGGCCTACGGCGGGCCGCTCCGTTCTGGGCGCGCTGGCGACGAGGAGTCTTTCGGCAGGCCGGTTCTTCAGTTCTGAGCTTCGGGCGGAGGTGCGCGCCGCGGCCGCCGAGGGCCCGTTGGACCTCCTCCAGATCGAGTACGTGCAGATGGCACCACTGGGCCGGGACGTGACTGCGGCAAGGCGAGTTCTCGACCTCCACAACGTCGAGTCCGCCCTCATGCGCAGCTACGGGCGGACGGCGCGTGGACCTTCGGCTGCGGCGGCCTACACCGAAGCCGCGTTGCTGGCCGCCATGGAGCGCAAGGCGTTGCGGGACTTCGACACGGTCGTGGTGGTGAGTGAGCGCGAGCGCGACCGCCTGGGCGCGGGCTTGCCCGGTCTCCTCGTATGCCCGAACGGCAGGGACCCCGACCCGTCGTGCCCGCTCGAGCCCGCCTCCACCCCCACGGCTGCCTTTGTGGCTGCCCTCGGGTGGGCTCCGAACGTCGATGCCGCGGTGTGGTTCGCCCGGGAGGTGTGGCCCGAGGTCGTCAGGCGAATTCCGGCGGCCCGCCTGCTGCTCGTCGGCCGGGATCCCGCCCCGTCGGTCCGGGCCCTGGCATCATCGTCGGTCGAGGTTTCCGGTACCGTATCGGATGTCCTTCCCTACCTTGCTCAGGCGCGTCTGGCTGTTGCCCCGCTGCGGTCAGGAGGAGGTACCCGGCTGAAGATCCTCGAGGCACTCGATGCGGGTCGCCCCGTTGTCGCCACCTCGGTCGCCGTGGACGGCCTCGAGGACCTCATCGGGCGAGGTGTGGTCGTCGCCGACGATGCCGAGACGATGGTCGACGTCGTCAGCTCGCTGCTTGACGACCCCGAGGCCGTCTCCGCCTTGTGTCAGGTGGGCCACGACGCGGTGCTCGCTTCCCATTCATGGGACGCCGCGCTCGAACCCCTCCTCGCCACGGTGAACGCATGAGCAAGTTGACCCTCCTCCTCGGTGGCGCGGTGGTGGCGGGCGGGCTCTTCTACGTGTTCACCCAGTGGGAGCGCAGTGCCCGGGAGCACTGGGTCGTCTTCTTCGTTCTCGGCATGCTGATCGTCGAAGCAAGCCTCTACGGCAACTACAACAACGTCCCCCGCGGCATCTTCCATCCCGGGACCGGGACGTTCCAATTCCGCATGCCCGAAGTCGTCATCTCCGTCGCACTCCTGGCACGGCTGGCCGTGAGGGGCTGGCCCCAACGGATCGGGTTCCCGGCCCTGGCGTGGACCGCGTTGGCGGGCTGGTGGACGCTCGAGACGGTCGAGGGTCTTCTCCGCCACAACAGCACCGTGTACATCCCCTACGAGGCCAAGGCCATCATCTACGTCATGGGGGGATACGCGCTGGCGTCGGGGGTGCCGGTGCGGCGCTTTCTCGACGGCCGTGGCTTGGAGCGCACACTGCGCTGGTCGGCGCTCATCGCCGCGGTCCTGATCCTCACGACGATGGGCAAGGTCTCCTTCACCCTGGGCCTGCCTTTGGTGCCGCTCAGCGATACCGGTCCCATGGGCACCGACGCCGCCGCCATATTCCTGGCTATCGGGACGATCGGCCTACTCTCCGAGCTCACCAAGGAGCACCGCAGCCGGCTCAACCTCGTCGCCGTGGTGCCACTCGTGCTCAGTCCCTTCTTCGCCTATCAGCGTGGTGTCCTGCTGATGGCGGGGGCGGTCGTCGTCGTCGTGCTGCTGGTGATGTCGGGCCGGACCGCCCGCCGGAGGCTCAGGGTCCGAGCCGGGGAGGTCCTCGTCCTCGGCCTGGCCGTCGTGGGTGGGGCGCTCGCCGTCGCGATCATCCCCGCCGTCACCTCCCAGAAGTCGGTGACCTCGCCCTTCTCCTCGACGATCAACAGGACCCTCGGCACCACGCTGAACTCCCGGGCAAAGCAGGAGTCGGCCCAAGACCGGCTCACCAAGTGGGACGTCGCCCTGCGTGACGCCGAACAACAGCCCATTCTGGGCCAAGGGCTCGGTTTCGAGTACAGTTATTTCCAAACGGGGCCGAATGTATTCATTGTGACCGACCTCACGGAGAACATCGGTCTCGACCTTTGGCTGCGGACGGGCCTGATCGGATTGGGGCTCTTCTTGTTGGCCGTCGTGCTCGCGCTCGCCAACGGGTTCGCCACCTGGCGCCTCCATCCCGACCCGATGGTGGCAGTCCTTGCCCTCGCCCTCACGGTGGTGGTGATCGGACTGCTGGCCGCCGGGCAGGTCGAGTCCATCTTCGAGAACTATCGGTTGGCCACCGTGTTCGGGCTGTCGCTCGGCATGCTTCGCAGCGCGGTGACCTCAGGAGGGGGAGGCCCCACCGCCATGCGCAGCTATCAGGCTATGCGCCAGTACGAGGTGATCTGACGCCATGGAAATCCGCCAACTCATCAGAGACGTCCGTCGCAATCTCGTGGTCGCGCTGGCGGCGCTCGTCGTGTGTCTCGCCGCCGGCGGGGCGGCTGCGTTCCTGCCTGCCCGGCACTACTCGTCGAGCACCATCGTGGCGGTGCAGCCGGCGACCGAAGCCGCACTCGGGAACAGCAACCCAGGGGCGATCATCTCCCTCATCGCGCCCCAGCTCCCGGCCGAGGCCACGAGCGACCCGAACCTCGTTGCCGCCCGCAGCCACGTGCCCGAGCCGTACCGGTCCATCGGCGCCTCGATCGACGCGACCGTCGACCCGGGCACCTTCATCATCACGATCACCGCCACCAGCACCAGCAAGATCGCCGCCCGGGACTTCGCCAACTCGGCGGCGAAACAGCTCATCTCCTACCAGCCCAAGCCCGCCGAGTCCGGGTACCAGCTCAACCAGCTCGGTCTCGCTCCCACGCCTTCGTCCCCGTCGAACCCCCGCACCCCGATCCTGTTGGGAGCGGC
>Ga0116219_10002038_pt1 | contig 17722 bp, 19 predicted proteins | sample Sb_taG_4_FD_91019 | JGI IMG/M metagenome (GOLD analysis project Ga0116219, IMG submission 91019) | Peat soil microbial communities from Weissenstadt, Germany - Sb_50d_6_BS metaG | ecosystem: Environmental > Terrestrial > Soil > Wetlands > Peat | place: Germany: Weissenstadt | collected 2010-09-21
GCCGGCGAGCCATCCCGGAGCGACGTCGGGCCTCTCCGCCGTCTTCGACATATCCGGGGTCAATGGCCTGATATGGCCAACTGGGGGCGACACTCGCGTCGGGGAGGAAGGTCCACTCCGCGTCGGGAGGAGTCTCGGGCAACACGTCGGGGGTGGCCTCGGGCGCCGCCGGAGGTGGCACCGGCTCCGGCCGGAGTGGCGCGGTGCGGGGCGTCACCGGAGATCGCGGCGCAGCGGCGCGCTCTCGAAACCGCTGCAGAAGCCGGTCCACCGGCTCGGGGGCCGGGGAAGCGTCCGCCGAGAGGGTTCGAGGTCGGACAGGGCCGCCCTCGGGTGATTCTGGGCGCGGCTCCGTCACAGTTGTGACATCGGCGCACCTCGAAGGGGTCTTGAGGCGGGTCGCCCTCCGGGCAACGGGGTCTGCCCGTCCCAAGGTGGGATCCGGGCCAAGGAGGAGCAAAGGGGCCGGCGACGCGGCCGCATGCGGGGTATACGGTTTGATCTTAGGTTAGCCTTACCTAAGAGGTCGGGATGACCGTCACTGTGCCCCGAGCCGACTGAAGGAGCGTCCCGTGCCGCCTACTAGGACGATCTGGCTGCAGCGACAGGCCCGGTGCAGCGCATGGTGGGCGGTGGCGATCCTCGTTCCCGTCGGTCTTGTGGCATCCGCATGCGGGGGTTCCCCTTCGGCTCTCGGTCCTGTGGTGTTCCACGCGACGATCGCCGTCACGGGCGAAATCCATACCAAGGAGAGCTTCACCGACCCGTTGACGGCGAAGAAGGTGTCGTCGTGCAGCGAAGCAGCGACCCACGGTGATCGATCGTCGACGGGCTCCGACACCTGGGTCGTGCCCACCCCGCCTTCGATCAACAACCCCGTGGAGATCCAGATCGGGACGAGAGCGCGGGGCTATCACGGGCCGGGCCACTATCCCCAGAGCGTCCTCACCGCGGGGAATGGGGCATTGGGTGTGGGCCAGGAGACCTATGACCTGACGAGCTCGGACGCGACGGCGTCGATGCGGGTCGATGCCGACGGTTCGGGCAACGTCACGTTCACCCACGTGCCCGGTGACGACGACAACCCCTACCCGGGGTGGCGGGGAGGAATCTCGGGCACGATCGCGTGGACCTGTACGGGCTGACGCGGCCGCCCCACCCGACGATGCGGGCGTCGTCCGGGCCCTTCGGGCATGATGCGTCGGTGGGGCCGACCGACTCGGACCGGGAATTCGGGGATCCCACGCGCCGCACCTACCTGGCCCAGGAACGAACCTTGCTGGCGTGGTGGCGTACGGCGCTCGCGGCCATAGGGGTCGCACTGGCCGTGGGTCGCATCGTCCCCGAGGTCGCCCATCTCCCCAAGGTGCCCTTCTTGATCCTGGGCGCGGGATGGGGGGTCCTGGCCGTGGGACTGGTCTGCTTCGGCCTGTTCCGTCAGCGGGCGGGGGACCGGGCCATCCGGGCCGGCCGGTACCTCCATGTGAGCCCGCAGTGGTTGGTGCTCCTGAGCGCGTACATGGTGGCCCTGATGGTGGCGACGATCGCGGTGCTGTTCATCCCACGCCTAATTGGTGGCCGGCGGGGCGTCGACATCACCGATCGAAGGTCTGCACCATGAGTTGAACGGTGTGGCGCTGGCCGGCGGGAGATCGCAGCCCCGGAGCCGACGTGGGTCGGCCGCGGCGGTGAAAGCCCATGGCCTCGAAGAAGGCGATGGCGCGGTGGTTCTCGCCCAGCGTCTCGAGATAGCAGCCGGGCACGGCGGCACCCTGCAGGTGGTCGACCCAGGCGCGCAGCAACGTGGCCCCCACGCCGCGTCCCCGGATCGACGGAAGGAGGTCGATGTGGAGGTGGGCGGGCCATTGGTCGTCGTAGACGGACACGGGCGGGAGCCGGCGATGGAGGCCGTCGATCACCACGTCGCCGAAGGAGCGCCACACCACACCGGCGGTTCCGGGCCGGAACCCGATCCCGCGTCGCACGAAATGCCGCCCGAAGATCGTGGCGGGGTTCCAGGCGTAGCGGGAGTCGACGCATCCGAGCAGATACCCCGCCACCACGCCGTCGAGCTCGGCCACCAGGGCCGACTCGGGTTCTGCGTCGGTGTAGTAACCCGTGAAAAGGTCGGCGAAGCTCTCGACGTCACGCCACATCCAGTGGGCGGGCTCACCCATGTAGCCGGTCACATGGCAGATGTGCCGAACCTGAGCCCGGTCACGGGACTGGTAACGCCTGATCACGACGTCTCCCCCCGCGGGGCCCACCGTCAGCGCTCACGGCGCGAGCCCGGACGCGAGTCGCGGGCCAGTGCGGCCAGATACGCGTTGTACTCCGCCAATTCGGGATCCTCGGCCTCGGCACGGGCCAACGCGATCTCGCGGACATCGGGCTCGACGGGCGCTTGTTGGCCGGCGCTGTCGACGACGGCGGCATCCTGGAGACGGCGCAGACCCCGGCGACCGATGCTGTCGGGATCGTCGTGGACGAAGTGCCACCAGAACACCGTGCCGAACAGCGCGAAACACGGCCACATCACCGAATAGATCCAACCGAGCGAGTCGCCGGAGAGCCCGATCCCCACCTGCCACCAGGAGGCGATGGCGCAGCCGGGCACCCAGACGATGAGCGCAGCATGGGCCACGAGGGCACGCGCGGTGAACCAACGCCGGCGATCGAAGGGGCGCCCAGATGATGCTCCAGCCACGACCGTCAGGCCTCCTGCGGCGCCGTCCCCGCGTTCCCCTTGGCGGCGCGGCGCGCCTGTCGTGAGTATTCCGATGTCAACCTGCGCTCGGCGATGATCGCGCCGAAGGGAACGGTGCCGGCGATCAGGACGAGGATCGTCCGGAACACCGGGATGTGCATGGTCCGGGTCAACTGGAAGGCGACGAAGAGATAGATGATGTAGAGGAATCCGTGCATGGTGCCGACGACGGTGGCGAGGCCTGGGTGACCGGCCACCTGGAGAGGGACGGCCACGAAGACGAGCACGATCAGAAGCACGGCCGTCGTGTAGGCCATGACGCGGTATCGCTTGAGCACGGCGGGTTCCACGGCGGAGATCCTACGGGGGCCGGCGGCGGCGGTCGGATCGGTGCCTCTGGCGGGGTGCAGCGTCTCTGGGTGCCGGTACGATCGACCGGTTCATGCACGCCTCGGCGTTCGGTCGTCAGACCAGGGTGGAACGACACCCCAGGCACGCTGTGATCAGCGACCAGTGGAATGCGCCCGTGCTGCCCCACGGCGGGGTGGTCACCGCCCTCGGGCTGCGGGCCATGGCGGCCGAGCTGGGCATGCCCGGTGAGTCTCTGCGCTCCGTGACGACGGTGTTCGCCGCTCAGGTCCCCCCGGGGCCCGTCGATATCGATGTCACGGTGCTACGTCGGGGCCGGACGATGTCCCAGGCTACGGCCACGGTCCGCTCCGTGGGCGCCGATTGCGGGCACATGGCGGTGGCGGTCTTCGGTGGTTCGCGCCACGGGTTCGAGTTCACCGACGTCACTTGCCCCGCGGTGCGGCCGCCCGAGCAGTGCCCGTCATTCGCGATCCGCTTCCCGAGGGTGTGACGGGTTTCGCCCCCGCGTCGTTCTGGGAACGTGTCGAATCACGGCCCGCCATCGGCCACGCTCCCTGGGACGACTGGGGGCCCACCTCCTCGGAGCGCGTCTACTGGTACCGGTTCGATGAGCCACCGATCTCCGACACCGGCGAGTGGGATCCCCTGGCACTGGTGGCGCTGTGCGACACGATGCCGGGCGCGGGGGAGAGCGCATGGGGCCGGGTCTCCCCCCGTGGTTCGGGCCCAGTGCCGATCTCACCGTCCACATCCTCGGGACGGCCTCGTCGCCGTGGCTGCTCGGCCACAACCGTGTCCGCCACGCCGGAGACGGCTATGCGTCGGAGGAGATGGAGCTCTGGGATCCGGCGGCGGCCTCGTCGCCTACGCCACGCAGATGATCCGCTTGAGAAACTGATGGCAATAGGGTCTAAATCCTCTGAGTCTCTTCGCACACCGCCATCGAATGGATTGCGAACGGGCCATGGGAGGCCGACCCGCATGACGTCGATCAGGTCCGACCAGACCCAGTATCTCGGTCACGGCGTGGTCACGCCCGGCGGTGTGCCCCGCTGTGGTGAGCCTTGCCAAGAAGATGAAGGAGCCGGACCACACCCCGGAAGACCCCGTAAGCGAGTCCAACGAGGCACAAGCCGATAGCGCCGGAGGCGACCACAAGTAGCGGTCCATGATCGACTCCCGAGAAGATGCCCCAAAGGGCCACGAGCACAATCACCACCCATCTGATCGTCCATAGGTGGCTCTTCTTCGCCGAGTTTCCGGCGGAGCCTCTGGCGATTGTCGGCGACGCATCCCGTCCCATGATGTGCCCCCTCTCCGGTTGGGCAACTTGAGTCTCAGGATGCACCACACCCGCACCCGGCACCAGGGTCCTAAGACAGGTGGTCGAACTGGACGCCCTGACCGAACGGAGGTGACCCCTTTGGACCGTGGACCGACAAGGTCAAGGCGTTTCGGATTCCAGGGGTCGGATTGGGTGAGGGAGCCAACCCCGGGGAGACTCGGCTACGACAGTCCATCCCCGGGGTCGCTGGGCAGGCCCACATGCACACGACCAATCGTCACCAGCCCCAGACCCGCTGGCTTGGCACCACGGCGGTCGTGCGCTTGGTCGTGGAGCCTCGCTGCCTCAGTATCAGCACACGGCAGCGTGAATGGCAATGGCCTTCGCACCACTTCTTAGGGACTACTCAGGGAGGCCGGGACACGGGCATCGCCATCGGTTCGTGACTTCCGACTCGTCTGGGGCGTTGCCACCGTGTCCCGCCAGTCCCTTTGGGTACTCATGGTGCCATGGAGGTGCACCGACCCCCCGGAGTCACCCGCTTGCCACCGTATGCCCGGGGGATGCGGCATGTCTATGGGCCTCACACCACGGTTCACACAACACTGATGCGGGGTCCTTGTATCGTGACCAGGTCGCCCCCCCCGCAGGGGTGATCAGGGGTATCGAGTCGGGCCGGACCCCGCCCATGCCCCACCTCTGGCGGGAGGTGAATCTGCAGTGGTCGAGATCGAGAGTATCGACGGTCACATGGCCACGACCGGGGACGGGCTGGCGTCATTCGTGATCACATACTCCGACGGCAGCCAAGAGGACGGGCGAGGGACGCTGCTGGAGGTGGGCCAACTGGCGACCGGTGCTGGCCTCCACCTCGCCCACTCCGAGGACGTCGGTTCCTTCCGATGGGCCGGAAGATCCTGAGACCCGGAATCGCCCACCGCCGTAGACTCGGGGAGCACCAGCGGCGGGATGCTTGGTCGAGGGCGCGTCCGTGCGAATGGCCCCTATCACCGAGGTCGGTGGACGATGCGTCGCCCCGTGAAGACTGGCGAAGCGATGGCGACCCAGTGCTCTTTTGCTCCTCCCGCCCAAGGTACGAGCAAGCTAGACACGATGCGCTTGGATCGAGCGTCACGAGCATCGGTTATGTCTGTGCCGATGCCCTTTACGAGCACGCTCCACCCCTCCCAGGCCAGCGGGTCAGTTGAATCGATCTGAAAGGCCACCCGTCCGAGCGTCGCCCCGGTGAGCTTGGTCCCGGGATCGGTTCGGAAGGCCACGGTCCGTCCGTCGAGGACGTAGTTGACCGGGAAGATCAGGGGTTGCCTGTCACGGACGACGGCGATCCGTCCAACCGAGTGGGCACCGAGCAGATCGAGGCACTCATCTTCTGACAGTTCGACCAGATTCTCGTTCACAGGTATCACTCTTCCACGGGAGGGGACGAAGGTGTCAGGTCCGCCAACACCGCCCACTCCGTCCGGAAGGCTGATCTGCAATTAGGCAGCACGTCAGTTGCCGAGCGGACGGTCCTTCGTGACGAGATGACGAGATGCGGATGGTTGTCATCGCTTGCGTGGTTTTGCGATACATGCGCCCTGACCTGGGGTCGAGCCTCTGACCTGGGGCGCAGTTCGGCCCAAATTACTTGATGTTCGTCAGCTTTCCCGAGGGCATACCCCTAGGTACAAGGCTTACTCCACCGTCGACGTGACGACGTGACGACGTGACCGGAGGTTGACAAGGAGCGAAAGGGCTACGACCCGCTGCCCATCTCTGCCTTCCGTATTTGGTCCAACCGGCGCTGGGCGCCCAGCAAATCGGTCACCATCCTCCGATGGTGCTCCGACAAAGTTCCACCAGCGACGACCCGGGTCCGGTCGAACCCGGTGGATTCCCACACTGCCTCGATGACTTTGTCGACGGCACCGATGACGTGCTCGAACATCGCCACCACCTCGCGATGCTCGTTCTCATGAATCGCAGCGACGAATGCGTCTTCAACATCCCCTGTGGTCCGAACTTCCTCGCGTCTGCGGCCTGCCGCCACGAACAGCCATCGGGTGTGCCTCGCCGGCTTGCCGTTCATCGAGGACGCCCGTTGCCGGGTTGTGTGGCGGATGCACGAGGCTGAATGGTCCAGCTTGCAACCATCGGCGGCTCCTCGGTGGGACGGCGGGTGCAGTCGTAGCCCTCGGCGTTCATCCGAACTTCGACATGGATCACAACGGCGGCGGCATCGGACGGGTCCACGTGATCGGAGCGAAGTGATTCCGAGTCGATCCGCCGAATCTCGATGTGGCCTTCGGTGTCCTCGACCAGCCACTGGTAGTGGATCGTCCATCCAAAGGTTTGGGTCAGGAGCCGGGCTGTTCTCGCTGAGGGTGGAACGTCGAGGATGACGTACGCCTTCTGCTCGACATCCACGCAGCCCATCCCCCCGGAAGATCGGAATCTCGGATCAGTGCGCAGCATCGTCACGGCGCCAGGCGGGCTGAAGGGCGACTCCGAGTGTTGTGCGGGCAACGGGGAACGATCGAGGACCTGGCAAGGTCGAACCCCCTACGTCGTGGGCAACGGCGAGCGGCTGTCGGGTGCGATCAACCCGGTGATGGTGGTGGTGGGCCCGCTCCCCAAGTCACGAGGCACGACGCCGGCGTTCCCGTGACGGCCACAGTCATCGAGATCGGCACAGACTGGCCATTGTTCAGAACGATGGTCGGTCCCTCAGCCGACCCGATTTGCTTCTTCTGCGAGTCGTAGACCGTAGCCACCACCCCTGAGTACGCCGGAGCGGTGGACACGCCGGCCAGGGTGCCCGTCACGAGCACCGATCGGCCCTGCGGTTCACAGAGAACACCGGAGACGACAGAGGGGAAGCTCGGCCCTTTGACCGTGGCCGGGATGCTCGGCGCTTGGGAACAGCCCCCGAGGATCAACGTCACGGCAACGGTCAGGAAAACGATGCGAGCGGAACTGGACACACCGAAACCTTCGCGCCGATTCCTGTACGTCGTGCTCGAAGGCACGACCTCGCTGCCGCAGGTGTTGCCCCGACCTGGGTCGCGACGAAGCCTCAGACGATCGATGTGCTCCAGGTTCTCCCGAATGAGCGCCGATGGACGAGCGACGACGGCACCGGGTTGAGGTCTTGGATAGGCCCGGTCAGACCTCGACGCGGGCGGTCTGCGACAGTCGCTCGACGGCTTCGGCGTACTCCTCGACGAGGTCGAAGATCACGTCGCGTGTCTTGCGCACCCGGGTGGCGCGTCCGATGACCTGTCCGCACGGGTTGAAGGCGACGTCCTTGGCTTCTTCGGGATAACGATGGGTGGCGCCGACCGCCTCGATGGCCACCATCATCTGCAGCGGCATGGGGAGGGGATCGGGCGTGTCGGGGCGTTCCCAGGCCTCGGTCCAGTCGTTCTTGAGCATGCGGCACGGCTTGCCCGTGAAGGACTTCGACCGCACCGTGTCCCGGCTCGTGGCGGCGAGATAGGCCTTCATCTGCCCCGGCGACGTATTCGCCTCCTCGACCGTGAGCCACAGGGTTCCGCCCCACACTCCCTGGGCCCCCATGGCCAGCGCGGCCGCGATCTGGCGACCACTGCCCACCCCGCCCGCAGCGAGCACTGGCAGGGGGGAGACGGCGTCGATGACCTCGGGCCACAGGACGAGCGATCCCACGTCCCCGGTGTGGCCGCCCCCCTCGGTGCCCTGGCACACGATGAAGTCGAGGCCGGCTGCTTTGTGGCTCATGGCGTGCTTGACCGAACCGGCCAGCGCGCCGATGAGACGGCCCGAGGCCTGCACCTCTGCGATCACGTCCGCCGGGGGCGTTCCCAGGGCGTTGGCGATCAGCTTGACCTTGTCGTGGCGAAGCGCGGCAGCCAAGAGCGGCTTGCCCGTCGCCTCGGTCCATCCCATCATCCCGCTCCGCTTCTGGTCCTCGGCGGGCTCGGGTACGCCGTGCTCGGCGAGGAGGCGACGGGCGAAGCGGCGGTGGTCATCGGGGACCATCGACTGCAGCTGCGCTTCGAGCTTCACCGGGTCCATCTCGCCCATGCCCTCGTACTTGCCCGGGATGACGATGTCGACGCCGTAGGGATTGTCGCCCACGTGCTCGTCCAGCCAGGCGAGCTCGATCTCGAGCTCCTCGGGGGAGAAGCCGATGGCGCCGAGGACCCCGATCCCACCCGCGTTGGACACCGCCGCTACGACGTCGCGGCAGTGGGTGAAGGCGAAGATGGGGAACTCGATGCCGAGTCGGTCGCAGATCTCGGTGTGCACGGCTGTCTCCTTGTTTGCGGGTTGTGGGTCTCTGGTTTCTGGATCTCTAGGTGAAGGGTCGGTTCAGGGTGCGGTATCGCGGTCAGGCCCGGTGGGATCGGGAGGGTGAGGCAATGCCTTCCGCATCCGGCCCGGCACCGGTCACGAGTGCGAGCGCGGCGGCCACCACCTCGGTGTCGAGGCTGTCGGGGTCGATGCGGTGCTGGGTCTCGAATCCGATCACCAGCGCACGGAACACGGTGGCCAGGACGTCAGGGGGTGCGATGGGTGCTACGAGACCGTCGTCCATCCATGTCGCGAACCCCTTGGTCAGCCAGTCGTGGGCATGGCGCGACCGGGTCTGCATGGCACCGGCCACCTCGGGGTCGCGGGTGGCACGCAGCCACAATTCGCGCTCCAGCAGCAGGAGCCGGCGGGTCTGGTCGCTCGGGTTGGTCACGACATTGGCGGCCACCGCCCGCAACCGGTCCTCGACCGTGGCGGCCAACTCGAACTCGGCGGCGATGACCGTGAGAAGGGAATGGGCCCATTCGTCGAGCAGCGCCATGAGCAGGCCCTGTTTCGATCCGAAATGCGCGTAGACCGCTCCCGACGTGCGGCCGGCTGCGTCGGCGACGGTGTCGACGGACACGGCGTCGATACCTCGCTCCGCGAACAGGCCGGCGGCGGCATCGAGCAGCCGGGCCCGGGTGTCCGCCTTGCGCTCCTCCTGGGTCCGTGACACCCGGCTCCTTCCGGTCAACCCGTGAGTGACCATTCCACGCCTGAACGGTGCGTGGCCGAAGTTAGATAGTGGATCCTATCTAAGTTTCGGGGAACCGGCCACGGGGCCCGACCCTCCCGGGCCCCGAGATCGTTGATCCGACCAAAAGGACGAGGCCACCATGCGATACTCACGCGCCGAAGAACACGGCGGCCCGGTGCCATCCACGAGCCGGCTGCCTCCCGGATCGGAGAGTGCATGTTCAGGACCTCGCCCGTCGTCGCCGAAGACGAGTGGCATCTCGACCTGACCGTCGAGGGGCACGTGGCCGTGCTCACGCTCAACCGGCCCGACAAGCTCAATGCCTGGAGCTGGGAGTCCACCCGCCAGCTCGGTGCCCGTGCCGACCAGATCCGCTTCGACGAGCGGGTGCGTGTCGTCGTGCTGCGAGGCGAGGGCCGGGCCTTCTGTGCCGGCATCGACCTGGGCATGCCCGAGGACCGGGTGACGGGCCGCTCCCCGGCCGAGAAAGCGCGCAACTACTACGAGGGCATCCGCTGGGCCCACGAGCGTTTCAAGGTGTTCGCCGAGCTCCCCCAACCCATCGTCGCCGCCGTCCAGGGCTATTGCCTGGGCTTCGGTTTCGAGCTCGTGCTCATGTCCGACATCCGAGTCGCCGCCGAGGACGCCGTGTTCGCGCTGCCCGAAGCGCAGGTGGGCGTCGGCATCGACGCGGGAGGCGATCTGCGGTTGGCGCACGAGGCCGGGGCGGGCTGGGCCAAGTTGCTCGCCTTCACGGGCCGACGCCTCGATGCTCGTACCGCCGAGCGCATCGGCGTGGTGCAGCAGGTGACCTCCACCGAGGACCTGCTCCCGACGGCGATGGGCATCGCCGAGGAGATCGCTGACAACGCCCCCCTCGCGGTGCAGAGCATCAAGCGCACCGTCGACGGCTTCACCTACCGGGGCTTCACCGAGGCCATGCGCTTCGGCGCCATGAGCTCGGCGATCGAGTTCGTCTCCGACGACATGCCCGCCGGGTACGCGGCCAAGGCCAAGAAGCAGCCCATCGTCTTCGAGGGCAAGTAGAGGGCGTGCCACTTCCCGAGCCGCCCGCCCCGGGCCAGACGATGTTGCCACCGGGCACCTTCGACGGGACCACGGTCGTGGTGACGGGAGGTGGGACCGGCCTCGGCAAGGCCATCGCCGTCGAGTTCGCGCGCTTGGGCGCGGCGGTCGGCATCCTGTCGCGCGCCGAGGACCACCGCCAGGCCGGCGTGGCTGCCGTGGAAGCGGTGGGGGGCCGGGCCGCGCATGCCGGGGCCGACATCCGACGCGCCGAAGACATCGCCACGGCGTTCGACGAGATCGAGGACGCACTCGGGCCGGCCCGCGTCCTCGTCAACAACGCCGCTGCCAACTTCCCGGTCCCCGCCGAGGACCTGAGCCCCAACGGGTGGCGGGCGGTGACCCAGATCGTGCTCGACGGCACCTTTTTCTGCTCCCAGGAGCTGTTCCGCCGGGCGAGGCGGGCGGGCGATGCCGGGGCGATCTGCAACATCCTGGCCACCCAGTCCTTCACCGGTGGTCCGGGTATGGTCCACACCGCCGCCGCCAAGTCCGGCGTGGGCAACCTGACCAAGACCCTGGCCGTCGAATGGGCCCCCCACGGGGTTCGGGTCAACGCACTGGCGCCCGGGCTCTTTCCCCACGAGGACATGCGGGCCGACCTCAAGGCCCTGCGCACCGAGGGCGACGACGTCGACGCCCGGCGCTCGCCGGCGGGGCGCCTGGGACGGCTGCATGAGCTCGGCTGGGCGGCCACCTGGCTGTGCTCGCCCTACGCCTCGTTCGTCACCGGCCACACCCTGGTCGTCGACGGTGCCAATTGGCTGCGACGGGACTTCGTCATGCCCGAATTCGTCCCCGTGCGGGACCAGATCGCGGCCGTGCTCCCCGAGCGCCCCTCCTGATCACGACGGTCGCCCGGCGCCCCCCGAAACGGAGCGGCGAGCCCCGGTGACGGGGGGGCTCCCGTAGGCTGGCCGAGATGAATGGTCCCGATGCGGCCGGATCGGGCGATCGTTCGCTCGTGTCAGGGTCCGGGGCTGCCGATGGCTTTCCGGTGACAGACGTCGTGCCCGCGGCCGGGACCCCCGACACCGAAGCAGGAAGGCCCGCCGCGGGGATCGACCGTATGCGGCTGCGGAGCTTTATCGGGCTGACCCTCGGCCTCGTGGGGCCCCGGGCCAACCTGGCGGTATCGGGGGTCCTGCTCACCTTGCTCGTCTCGGCCCGGGTGTCGAGCGCCCTGGCCATCACCTTCGCCCTCACGGCCAACCGGTTGATCGGCTGGCTGGCCTATCCGTTGCTGGGGCGCGCCAGCGACCGCACCAAATCGGCCGCCGGTCGCCGGGCGCCGTACATGGCCGCCGGACTGCTGATCATGGGCGTGTGCACGTGGGCATACACGCTCGTGTCGGGGTTCTGGCCCCTCGTGCTGTTGATCGTGTGCGCCAAAACGGCCAGCGTGGTGTTCGGGCTCACCAACGTGGCCGCCATCCCCGAGACCTTCGGCAAGAGCCGCTCGGTGAAGGCCGCCGCGCTCATCGGCGTGCTCGGCGTGCTCGTCAGCCTGGTGATCAAAGGCACCGTCATCGCCACGTGGAAGGTGAATGACCCCTCCACCTGGAACCTGGCCTTCCGGGAGGCGGGCGGGTTCATGGTGGTCGTCGCCTTCGTCGTGCTCCTGCTCGTGCGCGAGTCGCCGGCGGCACGTGAGGTCGCGGAGCGCGAACGCCGCACCCGGGCGCGCCCCTGGCGCGACGAGCTGGCCGAGGTCCTCGAGGTGCCCAACGCCAAGGTCCTCATCACCGGCGTCCTCGTGTTCTGGGCCGGGCTCAGCGCCACGGGGTACCTCGCCATCGTCTACTTCCAGAAGGTCCAGCACGCCGGCGCCAATGCGCAGACCATCGCCGGGTGGGTGAGCGGTGTGCCGGTGGTGATGCTCGGCCTCGCCCTCGGCTACGGCCTGAGCCGCCTGTTCACGCGCAAGCAGATCGCTGTGCTCACGCCGGTGGCGGGCACGGTGGTCTCCCTTGTGCAGTTCACCACCACCCATATCTGGCAGTCGGTGGTGCTGGCCTTCGTGGGGGGGCCGTTCTTCGCCGCCTTCGTGATCGCGTTGGCCCCGATGCTGCTGCAGCTCTTGCCGCGTTCGGGGGGGATGGCCGAGCTCCTGGGCAAGCTCGTGGCGCCCTTCAGCCTCTTCGCGGTGGCCTTCTCCTTTCTGGCCGCATGGGTGGTCGACCTCACCGGCGACTACCGGACCATCTGGCTCTGGCCGGCCGCGGCGGGGCTCGTCCAGGCGGTGGTGATGTGCTGGCTGCGCATCCCCAAGGGCCAGGAGCGCGCCGAGATGGGCGACCTCGTGCAGCGCATGGGGGACTCGGTCATAGAACAGGTCACGGGACGAGACCGCTCGCTGCTCGGTGGTGTGGTCACCGCGGCCGACGCCGACTCGGCCTCGGTCTTCGACATGGCCCGCCACATCCTGGGCAACCCCTACCAGCCGAGCGCCACCGATGACCCCGATGCCGCCCCCGACGATCATCCCGAGATCGACCCCGAGGATCACGACGGCCCGCCCCGCGATGACGTCGCCCGACCCGGAGGGACGGGCCCACCCCTTCCCGCATAGCATCGGGACGTCCGCGTGCGTCTGCCGCACCGGCCCGGGACTGGTCGCACCGGCCCGGGAGCCAGTCAGGAGGGTCGGTCATGGAGGTACGGGACAAGCTCTACATCGGCGGGGCCTGGGTGCCCTCGACGGGCACGGGCGTGATCGAAGTCGTCAACTCGGCCACCGAGGAAGTCATCGGGACGATCCCCGCCGGCACGCCCGAGGACGTGGACCGGGCCGCACGCTGCGCCGCGGATGCCTTCGGGGAATGGTCGACAACGTCGAGAGAAGAGCGGTCCAAGATCCTCGAGCGCGTCCAGGAGGCCTTGACGGCACGCACGGTCGAGATCGCCACGTTGATCTCGCAAGAGGTCGGCATGCCCTTCACGCTGTCGAACCTCATCCAGGTGGGGTTGCCCGTGATGAGTTTCTCGGCCGCCGCGCAGCTCGCCACCGAGTTCCCCTTCGAGGAAGAGGTGGGGAACTCGCTCATCGTGCGCGAGCCCGTGGGTGTGGTGGGAGCCATCACGCCATGGAACTACCCGTTGCACCAGATCGCGGCCAAGGTGGCGCCGGCGCTGGCGGCGGGGTGCACCGTGGTGCTGAAGCCGAGCGAGGTGGCTCCGCTCAACGCCTTCATCCTGGCCGAGATCCTCGACGACATCGGTCTGCCGCCGGGCGTCTTCAACCTCGTGACCGGCGTGGGGCCTGTCGTCGGGGAGGCGATCGCGTCGCATCCTCTCGTCGACATGGTGTCGTTCACCGGGTCGACGCGCGCCGGAAAGCGCGTCATGCAGTTGGCCGCCGAGGGTGTGAAGCGTGTCGCCCTCGAGCTCGGCGGCAAGTCGCCCAACGTCATCCTCGAAGACGCCGATCTGTCCGCGGCTGTGCCCGCCGGTGTGGCCGCCTGCTACATCAACTCCGGCCAGACCTGCTCGGCGCTGACCCGCATGATCGTGCCCCGGTCGCGCCTGGCCGAGGTCGAGGCACTGGCGGTGGAGACGGCGGAGACCTACAAGCCCGGTGATCCGTTCGAGGCCGACACCCGTCTGGGCCCGCTCGTGTCCTCGACGCAGCTCGAGCGCGTGCGCGGCTACATCAACAAGGGCGTCGACGAGGGGGCGACGCTGCTCACCGGTGGTGCCGAGCTTCCCGAGGGCCTCGACAAGGGGTACTTCGTGCGGCCCACAGTGTTCTCCAACGTGACGCGCCACATGACCATCGCCCAGGAGGAGATCTTCGGGCCGGTGCTCTCGATCATCCCCTACGACACCGAGGAAGAAGCGGTCGAGATCGCCAACGACACCGTCTACGGCCTGGCCGGCGGGGTGTGGGCCGGTGACAAGGGGCATGCCGAGCAGGTGGCCCGGAGGCTGCGCAGTGGCCAGGTCGAGGTGAACGGGGGAGGGTTCAACCCCTTGGCTCCCTTCGGCGGCTACAAGCAGTCCGGCATCGGTCGTGAGCTCGGCAAGTACGGCCTCGAGGAATACCTGGAGGTCAAGGCGCTCCAGCGCTGAGCCGCCCCGGGCGTCATCCGACGCCGCCGGGCGTGATGGCTGTGAGGCGTGTTCGTTAATTCTGGCGATTGCCGGGGTAGAGACGGACGTCAAGAGTGGGGGGCCGGGGCCGGCGAGGTCCCGGACGGAGAGGGACAGTGCACGCCCGACAGGTCTTCACGCGCCACAGATCGACGGTGCCGATCGCTCTGGGCACCGTCGCGATCGTGATGGTGACGTCCCTCGGTGTCGTGGCCGGGCCCGCTGCGGCGCGCTCGCACCGCTTCCACGGTGCTGCTCCGGGCTCGGTGACCTGTCAACTGTCGGGCACCATGTCGTTCACCCCGCGTCTGTCCGCGTCGACCACCAACGCACACTCGTCGCGCCTCACGGGAACGCTCTTCGGTTGTCACACCTCGAACGGCGCCGTCACGATCACGTCGGGACGGGTGCGTGCCGCCTTTCCCACCAGCCCGTTGAGCTGTGCGACCTTGTCGGGCACCGGTGCTCCGGCCACCCTGACGGCGTCGTGGAAAGGGAATGCGGTCGGTCAGCCCGCCTCGTTCAGCAAGACGACGGAGGCCAACAACCGTTCGCAGGTCGTCACCGACAGTCGCGGCTTCGAAGGGTTCGCGCTGCCGGGGGCCGGTGGGCGCGCCACGACGAGTGGGTCCTTCGCCGCCGCGTCCGGATCGGCCTCGAGCGTGTACACGACGATGACCCAAGGGGTGTTGACGTCGATGTGCCGGAGCTCCCGGGGCGTTCGCACGTTGGCGGTGGCGGGCACCATCACCCTCGGCTCGGGAGTCGTGTCGAGCGGAAGATACTCGGTTGCCCTCGGCGATTACGCCGGCTACGGCAATCCCGACGGGTTGATCGACTTCGAACTGGCGACCGGGGCCCATCTCACCTACGCCACGGACTATCTCGCCAGGAGCCAGGGCTGGGCGGCGATGGACGAGGCTCCCGGAGCGTCGGCGTGGAGCGGCTCGGGGTTCCGGCTCGTGTTGGGGGTGCCGATCCTGCCCGGGGTGGGGACGCTGGCCCAAGGGGCGACGGGTGCCTACGACCAGTACTTCACCGCGCTGGCCAAGCACCTCGTGAGCGCCGGCGAGTCCGACGCCATCTTGCGCCTGGGGTGGGAGTTCAACGGTAACTGGTTCGCCTGGACGGTGCAGACCAGTGCCGACGCCGCCAACTTCGTCGCCTTCTGGCAGCAGATCGTGACCACCATGCGGGCCGTGCGCGGCGAGCAATTCAAGTTCGTGTGGAACCCCGACGGCGCGAGCCCCACGAGCTACACCCCGGACCAGGCCTACCCCGGCAACGCCTACGTCGACTATGTCGGCACCGACGACTACGACAACTTCTGGGGTACCCCGTTCACACCCGCGGCCGCCTGGGCCAACCAGCTGTCGCAGCAGTGGGGGTTCAATTGGCTGGCGTCGTTCGCGGCCGCCCACGCAAAGCCCATCGCCATACCGGAGTGGTCCGACGAATACCGTACGGACGGACACGGGCTCGGTGACGACCCGTCGTTCATGGACAACATGGGCGCCTGGTTCGTCTCCCACAATGTGGCCTTCGCCGACATCTGGTCGTTCGACTCCTCGTCGACGTACCGCAACAACATCTTCGACGGCACCTTCCCCAAATCCCTGGCCGAGTTCAAGGTCGACTTCGGCTGAGCCGGCCCGGTTCGGGGCGGGTCCCGGGCCGGTGGCCACCCGAGCACGGGGCCGTCCCGACGTCACGGGCGGGCCTTCGCCACCCCACCGTCCGGGGCTTGCCTTGCGATAGATAACGATATATCATGTTGCTACGAGAACAGTCTGGACACCGGGTCCGGACCGAGATTCGACACAGAAAAGAGACCACCATGCACCAACACGGAAGAATGCGAGGACGCCACGGCCGCCCACCCTGGGGTGCCGGCGAATGGGGGGCGGACCGGGGCAACTGGCGGGGCGGGGGGCGTCGCATGCGGCGCGGCGATATCCGTACCGCCCTCCTCAGCGGCCTCACCGACGGCCCCGCCCACGGCTACGAGCTCATCGGGCGCCTGGAGGAGAAGAGCGGCGGCACCTGGCGACCGAGCCCTGGCTCGGTGTACCCCACGCTGCAGTTGTTCGAGGACGAAGGGCTCGTCCGGTGTGAGGAGCGCGACGGCAAGCGCGTCTACGAGCTCACCGAGGCGGGCCGGGCCGAGGCGGCCGAGCGCGTCGAGAAGTACGGGAACACCCCGTGGGACACCGACACCGACTTCGCCACGGAGTTCCAGGGGCTTATGCGTTCCGCCGCCCACCTGATGGGAGCGGCCAAGCAGATCGCCCGTTCCGGGGACCCCGCCCAGATGGAGCGGGCCACGGCGGCCATCCGAGCCACCGGCAAGGAGCTGTACAAGATCCTGTCCGAGGACTGACGCGCCTGCGCCCACGGGTCAGCGCAGGGCGAACAACCGCACCGGCTCGTCGATGCCCCGCAGCGCCCGCGCCGGGAGCTCGACGACCTCCCACCGCTCGCCCGGGGCGGGGGAGTCGCCGAGGTTGGCGCGCACCGTCTCGGTGAGGACGACCGACCCGGGGTCGGCCACCTTCACGGCGCGCGCCACGAAGTTGACGAGAGGGCCGAAGTAGTCGCCGTCGCGTGCGCCGACGGTGCCGTACCCCACGGCCCCGCGCGCCTCGGGGAGCGCGTTGTCGGCGGCGACAGCCCGGCACAGCTCCAGCGCGATGCGGGCCCCGACGGCGCCGGTGGGTGCCAGGAACATGGCTTCGTCACCGATGAGCTTCACGACGCGTCCACCGTGGGCCGAGGCGATGTCCCACGCCGCCGACTCGAACCCGGCCAAGGCCATGGCGTGGGCCTTCAACGTGAGGCCGCTCGCCCACGGCGTCGATCCCACCAGGTCGACGAAGCCGAGCCCGACGGTGACGGCGCGCTCGTCCACCTCGAGGGTGCGCTCGGCCACCGAGCGCCGGATGGCCAGGGCCATGTGCTCGCGCAGGAGATTGGTCATCAACCCCGGCGTCACCGCGATGAAGGTGGTGGTGCCGTCCTCGGCGGCACGGGCCCGGGCCAGCTCGGTGGCTTCGTTGCTCAGGGCGGGCATGCGTTCGGTGAGGAACAGACTGACCGCCGCCTCGGCGATCCGAGCCACGGCCGCACCCATCACGCGCGTGAACGA
>Ga0116219_10002039_pt1 | contig 17719 bp, 17 predicted proteins | sample Sb_taG_4_FD_91019 | JGI IMG/M metagenome (GOLD analysis project Ga0116219, IMG submission 91019) | Peat soil microbial communities from Weissenstadt, Germany - Sb_50d_6_BS metaG | ecosystem: Environmental > Terrestrial > Soil > Wetlands > Peat | place: Germany: Weissenstadt | collected 2010-09-21
CCGCCCGCGTCACACACACGTCGGCCGCCGCGTACAGATCGGGCATCCGGTCCTCAAAGGGCACCACGCGGTAGCGGAGCCCTTCCCCGTCTGCGGCACCGTCGGCCGAGGGTGCGAACGCCTCGTAGTCACGCCGACCGGTGACGTGGTACACCGCACGCCCTCCGGAGCCGGCCCAGGCCCGCGCGAGATCCGCCACCGCCCGGTTGATCCGCAGCGCGCCGAGCGAGCCGCCCACGGCGGCGACCGTCTGACGGTCGGTCGGCAGGTCGAGCACCTCCCTGCTACGCGCCCGGCCCTCCGGCGACCGCTCCAGCGAGGCGAGCTCGGGGCGGACCGGTGTGCCGGTGACGTGCGCCCGCGGCAGGTCGGTCCCGGCGAAGGCCACGGCGTTGGCCGCGGCGAAACGGCCGAGCAGACCGTTGACGGCACCCGGGACCGCGTCGGTGTTCACGGAGACCAGCGGGACCCTGGTCAAGATCGCCGCGAGGCCGGCGGCGAAGCTCGCGTAGCCCCCCACGATGACGACCACCCGCGGCCGCCGGGCCACGAAGGAGCCCAGGGCGCGAACGCAGGCCCACACGAGCCCCACCACCGCCCCCGCATTGGCCCACCAGGCTGCGGGGCGCATGCTCCGCCGGAGCCCGCGTCCGGGCAGCAACGTGTAGGAGAACTCGAGCGCCGGCCAGGTAGTGGCCTCCTGCCCCCGCCGCGAGCCGTAGAGCTCAATGGTGTGCGCCGGGTGCCCGCGCTCCACGAGAGCGCGTGCGATCTGCAGCGAGGGGACGATGTGACCGCCCGTCCCGCCGCCCGCGACCACTGTGCCGCGCCGTGCGCTCACCGACCTCGGGCGGCGCCGGCCGGCCGGCGGGTCGACGCCGCGGCGCCTCGATGCCCGCCGTGACCGCTGTGCGCGCCGTGCGTCCCGTCTGCGGCTCGGCTGCGGTTCTTCGTCCGAGCCCGAGCCGGCCCGGCGATCCGCAGGGTGCCCGCGGCCTCGCCCTCGCGGGCCACGTTGATCAACACACCGGCCGCCGCCATCGTGATCACCAGCGACGAGCCGCCGAACGAGATGAACGGCAGGGGGATCCCGGTGACCGGCAGCACACCGACGACCGCTCCGACGTTGATCAGCGTCTCGGCGCCCACCCAGGCCACCAGTCCGAGCGCGAGCAGGGCCCCGAAGCGGTCGGGCGACTGCGTCGCCGCCCGGATGCCGAGCCACAAGAAGCCGCAGAGGAGCGCCAGCACCAGGAGGGCACCGGCGATGCCGAGCTCCTCACCGATGACCGAGAAGATGAAGTCCGTGTGGGCGTTGGGCAGGAAACCCCACTGCTCCTGCCCGCCGCCGAGTCCCTGACCGAACAGGTGGCCCGACCCCAGGCCGATGAGCGACTGGACGACCTGGTACCCCGACCCCGAGCCGTGTGCCGAGGGGTCCACGAACGAGAGGAGCCGGGCCCGGCGGTAGGGCGAGGCCACCGCCACGATCACGGCGAGGCCCGCCAGGGCGGCCATCACCTTCATGACGGGACCGAGCCGCACGCCCGAGACGAACAGGAGGGCGAGCGCGATGCACCCGAGGACCATCGCCGTGCCCATGTCGGGCTGGGCGAGGATCAGCACGCACGCGAAGCCCGTGACGAGGAGCAGCGGACCGATGATGCGCCGGTCCGACGCGTCCTCGTCGAGGCGACGGGAGATGAAGTCGGCCGCGAACAGCGTGAGGGCCAGCTTCATGAGCTCCGACGGCTGGAGGCGGAACTGGCCGAAGCCCACCCACCGGCTCGATCCCTGGACGTGCACGCCGAGGCCCGGGACCAGCACGACGAAGAGGAGCCCGAAGGTGATCAGGAGCAGCAGGGGGCTGAACCGCCGGAGCTTCCGGTAGTCGACGCGCATGGCCAGCCCCAGCGCGACGACGCCGATGGCCATCCACATGCCCTCCCTGATCAGGATCGCCCACGGGGTGCCGTACGTGGCGATGGAGACCACCGAAGAAGCGGTCCCGACCATCACGAGCCCGATGACGCAGAGCAGGGCGACGACGACCAGCAGGACGGTGGAGACCGCCAGCTGTCGCCCGCCGACGCGCAATCCGGCTGCCGACGACCGGGCGTGGCCGTGCCCGTCCTTCAGCGTGGTGGGCCGTGCCGGGGTCACCGCCACCGCCCCCCCTGGGCGCGGGCGCGCCTCTCTGCCCGGTCCGACACCCGATGCATGTCGTCAGTCTCCCGCACGGGGCGGCCCAAGTGGCGGAGGGTCATGTGAATTTCGCCACCGTGAGGAAGTCGCCGTAGAAGATGCCGAGGCTCAGCGCGCAGAAGAGCCCGCCGAGGATCCAGAATCGCACGATCACCGTGGTCTCGGGCCAGCCCCCGAGCTCGAAGTGATGGTGGATCGGGGCCATGCGGAAGATGCGCCGGTGGAACATGCGGAAGCTGATCACCTGGAGGATCACCGACAAGGTCTCCATGACGAAGAGCCCGCCGATGATGAGCAGGAGCAGGTCGAGGTTGAGCAGGAGGCACAGCGCCGCCAGGCCGGCACCGATGGCCAGCGACCCGGTGTCGCCCATGATGATCTTGGCCGGGGCCGCGTTCCACCACAGGAACCCGATGCACGCGCCGGCGAGCGCGACCGCCACGAGTGACAGGTCGATCGCCGACGCGGGGAGCACGTGGTAGATCGACACGTGCCGGAAGATCCAATACCCCATGATGGACAGGACGGCGAAGCAGAACGTCCCCGCACCCGCGGCCAGGCCGTCCACCCCGTCGGTGATGTTCACCGCGTTGGACGAGCCCACCATGACCAGGACGGCGAAGATCACCCAGCCGACCTGCCCCAGGTTGATGCCGATCACGTCGGCGCGGGTGAACGAGAGCGCCGTCGAAGCGTGGGCCCAGTGCACCGCCAGTTCGGCGAACACCAGCGCGCACGCCAGCTGGGCGGCCGCCTTCCCCCGCTTGTTGAGTCCCAGGCTGCGCTGGTGGTGCACCTTTATGTAGTCATCGACGTACCCGATGAGCCCGAAGGCCACCACGGCGCCGATGGCGAGGTAGCCGGTCCGCGAGAAACGGACCTCGGTTCCGATGTGGCCGATGGCGTATCCGAGCGCGACCGAGCCCACGATCGCGATGCCGCCCATGGTCGGCGTACCGGCCTTGGCGCTGTGGGTCGCTGGCCCGTCCTCCCTGATGTGCTGGCCGATCTGGCGGTTGCGGAAGTAGCGGATGAGAAAGGGGGTCGAGAGGATGGCGGCCCACATCGCGACGCCTCCCGAAACGAGCAGTCCGAGCACGTTCTGGTCAGACCTCCGGATGTGCGCTGCCGGATGCGGCGGTGACGGAGGTGGTGGCCGTGGCGCCGGTGGCCCAGGTGGCGGGGTCAGATCCGTATCGAACAGCCAATGCCTGGCGGGCCTCGACGGCGTCGTCGAAAGGCAGTCGCTGGCCGGCGATCTCCTGGTAGGCCTCATGGCCCTTCCCCGCGATGACGACTACGTCCCCGGCACCCGCTGCATCGAGGGCGCGGCGGATCGCCACCCGGCGGTCCGGCTCGACGACGATCCGCGGGTTGGTCCGCCCATCGGGGATCCCTCGCAGGACCTCGTCGATGACGGCGAGGGGATCCTCGTCGCGCGGGTTGTCCGACGTCACGAACGCGAGATCGCTCATGCGCTCGGCCACACCGCCCATGACCGGGCGCTTGGAGCGGTCCCTGTTCCCTCCACACCCGAAGACGCTGAGCACTCGGCCGCCGGGGGCGAGGGACCGCGCCTCGCCCAGCACCACCTCGAGACCCGCGGGGGTGTGCGCGTAGTCGACGAGGACGGTGAACGGAGGCCGCTCCTCCGCCTCCGCCCCCGCTGACGCCGAAGCTGACGCTGACCCTGACGCCGGACCGGGCCCTGGGGGCGTGACGATCACCTGGAGCCGCCCCGGGACCGCCTGGACGTGACGGAGGGCGAGCGCGATCTCCTCGGGGCCCAGGTGTGGCTCGCCGAGCGCAAGCGCCGCCTCGGCGGCCAGCAAGGTGTTGTCGACGTTGATTGCGCCGGTCAGCGGCGTCGTGATCCGCTGGCCGCGCCAGGTGAACTCGCTGTGTCCCGGTCGCAACACGACGTCGGAGGCATCGGAGTGGTGCACGGCGACGGTCGGGATGCGCGACCGCTCCAGAAGCCGCCGGCCCCACGGATCGTCGGCGTTCACCACCCCGCGCAGCGCGTGGCGTGAGGTGAAGAGCGTCGCCTTGGCCCCGAAGTAGTCCTCCATCGTCCGGTGGTAGTCCAGGTGGTCGTGGCTCAAGTTGGTGAAGACGGCCACGTCGAAGTGGATACCCTCCACGCGCGACTGCACCAGCGCGTGGCTCGACACCTCCATGGCGACCGCGTGGCGGGCGCCGTCGGACTTCTGCCGGTCCCGTACTCCGGCCAGCACCCGCTGGACCTCCGTCGCCTCCGGCGTCGTCCTGGCGCCTGAGAGCGTGCCCATCACGTTGGTGGGCCGGCCCGTCGCACCCAGGATGTCGCCCAGGATTTGGGTGACGGTGGTCTTGCCGTTGGTACCGGTCACCCCGATCATCAAGAGGTCCCGTGCCGGGTACGAGTAAAAGGCGGCGGCCAGCCGGGCCATGACCGGGCGCATCGTCCCCGGCGCGATCCGAGTCTGCACGATTTCGCGGCCGATCAGCTCGGGGATGAAGTGCTCGCACAGGAGACCGACCGCGCCCCGCTCGACCGCCTCGGCGGCGTGGGTATGCCCGTCGCTGACCTGACCGGGCACGCAGCAGAACAGGTCCCCCGGGACCACCCTCCGGCTGTCGTGGGTGATGCCGCCGACCAGGACGGTGGAGGGGTCACCGACCGACTCGATGACTTCGACATCGTCGAAAAGGAGGTTCATGGGCACCGTTCGCATGATCGAACCGACAGCGTTACATGCCTCGGACACCCCTGCGTCACGCCCGCAATGGGTGTGTGGGCCAGATTCACGTGATGTCCTGGGCCTGGCTGCTCGCCGATACCGGCGTCGAGCCCGGCGGGGTGGTGGTCGTCTGCGCACCAGGGGTTGTCGGGATGTCGTACCGGTGCAGCGCGTAGCTCATGATCTGGGAAAACACCGGCGCCGCCACTGTGCCACCGAAGATCGGGGTGGGCCGGTTGAGCACCACGATCATGGAGAGCGTCGGGTTCACGGCTGGCGCGAACCCGACGAAGGACGCCATGTAGGCACCCGTCACGTACGAGTCGTGGCCCTGCGTGGGGATCTGGGCCGTCCCGGTCTTCCCGGCGACCGTGTATCCCGGGACGGCGGCGCTGGTTCCTGTGCCGGTGTTGACGACCTGCTCGAGCATAGACGTGAGCTCGGAGTCGACGGAGGGCGAGAAGACCTGGTGGGTGGCCGAAGGTGCGGTCTGGGTGAGCGCGCCCGACGGGCTGAGGGTCGCCTGCACGAGCTTCGGAGCGACGAAGACACCGCCGTTGGCCACCGCGTTGTAGGCGTCGAGCAACTGCAGCGCACTCACCGCGTCCACCTGGCCGATGGGCAGCGATACGTAGTCCGTCGGCTCCCACTGGGCTGCGGTGGCAAGCAGCCCGGGGGACTCCCCGGGGAAGTTCAGCCCGGTCGGCTGTCCGAAGCCCAGCGCCTTGACCTGGTTGAGCAGCCGCTGCTCACCGACGCCCTGCGCGATCTCCGAGGTCCCGATGTTCGAGGACTGCGCCAGGATCTGCGTCGCGGTGAGCGTCTCGGTGGGATGCGGCTCCGCGTCGTGGAAGGTCGAGCCGTCGAGCTTGATCTGATCGGGCACGGTGAAGACGCTGTTCGGATTGATCAGGCTGTCCTGCAGCGCGGCTGAGAACGTGACGAGCTTGAAGACGGAGCCCGGCTCGTACAGTTGGGCCACGGCGAGGTTGTTCTGCGCCTCGTCGATGGCGTCGTGCGGTCCGATCGGGACGACCCCTCCGGTGCTCGACGTGGCGGTGCTGGTCGCCGTCTTCGCTCCCGGGGCGCTCGGGTGCGTGGCGGCGAGATTGGCCATGGAGAGGATCTGTCCCGTCTTGACGTCCATCACGACGGCGGTGCCGCTGACCGCATTCGAGGACTCGATCGCCTTGGCGAGCGTCTGCTCGGACTCGTACTGCAGCTGGGTGTCCAACGTCAGCTCCAGCCCCGTACCCGGGGTCGTCGCCACCTGGTTCGTCACGGGGGACTGCGGCAGAGCGACCCCGCCCGGCGACTCCATGATCGTCTCCTTGCCGGCCGTTCCCGCCAGCTGGTTGTTGTCGCCGAACTCGAGCCCGGCTGCTCCCTGACCGGCGGCGTTGGTGAACCCGATGACGGGTGCGGCCAGGTTCCCGTTGGGAACCAGCCGCTTGGAGTCGTCGATCAGCGTGATGCCGGGGATGGCGTCCGCCGCGATCTTTTGGCCCGTCGTCTGGGCCAGCTGGCGGGCCAGCACCACGTAGCCGGACCGCTCGTGGAGCTGGGTCGCGAGCGTCGTGGCGGGGATGCCGAGCAGGGGTGACAACGCGAGCGCCGTCTGCACCGGATGAGCCACCTGGAAGTCGTCGGCCACGACGTCGTCGGTCGGCACGGACATCGCCAGGGGCGACCCGTCACGGGCGTAGATCCCGCCCCGTACCGACGGCAACGAGACGGAGATGGAGGACTCCCCCCGTGCCGCCGCCCCGTAGGCGTCGGCGTGAAGGACCTGGACGTCGACCAGCCGCGCCACCAGGAGCAGCATGGCGACCGCGAGGACAAGCCGGACGAGCCGGACCCGCCGGTGGAACCTGCCGCCGGCCCAGGACTCCCGCGGCCGCGACTTCGACAGCCGCGCCGTCTTGGTGGGCGGCCGGTGCGGACGGGGGCGCGAACGCGGTTGTGCGACCGAGCGGGTCGAGGGAGCGGCCGATCGGCGGGCGGGTGTGGCAGGGCGCTGGTGCCGGGCCGGCTGGGCCGGGCGCGCCCGCGTCGTCCCCGAGGCCTTCGGTGACTTTCCCGGTGCCTTTCTCGGCGCTGACTTTCCCGTCGACGCCGGCGCCCCGCGCCCCGTGAGGGCGCGCGCGCGGCGAGGCTCGTGTCGAGTCGTCCCGCTCATGGCGTCGAGGTTGCCGTCGTCGTCGAAATCGACCCGGACGCGCCCGCGGATGCAGTCCCCGACGCGCCGGCGCCCGTAGAGGCGGCGCCGGAGCCGGATCCGGACGTGGCCGTCGTGGCCGATGCCGTCCCGGTCCCGGTCCCCGTCGTCGATGCCGGTGCCGGCGCGGGTGCCGGTGCGGGTGCCGGTGCCGGTGCTGGTACCGGCGCGGGTGCGGGCGTGACCTTGGGAGTGGGAAGAGGAACGGACAGCGAGACGTAAGGCAGTTCGACCACCCCGGCCGGCCGCACCATGCCCTCACCGGATGCCGCGGCGACGATGCGAGAAGGCGTCTCGAGCTGCGCGACGGCCAGCTCCGCCTGTCGGTGCGCGGCCTGCTCCAACGTCAGGTCGTGCTGGAGGGTGGACAGCCGCACCTGGCCGTTTGCGAGGAGCGCCTGGGCCACGACCACGGCCAAGAGCGCAGCCACCACGATCGAGACGGACAAGATGTTCACCAGCCGCCCACTGGCGACGCGACCGGTTCGGGTTCCCGACCGGGCGCGGCCCGAGATGACCCGGAGCGGCGCCCGGCGTGTCTGCGGTGTAGCAGCGCCTGAGCCACGACCCCAGCGACGCGACGGGCTGGCTCCGGCGGCGGCATGGCGACGAGCCGGTGCGGCCGTTGCCGCGGAGGGGGGCGCCATCAGCCCTCGTCCGTTCGAACGACGGCGCGCAGCCGAGCACTCTCGGCCCGCGGGTTCGCGGCGACCTCCGACTCTGACGGCTTGCGGGCGCCACGGAAGACGAGGCGGTGCCGGGCGACGGCACCGCACACACACGGCAGGCCCGGCGGGCAGACGCACCCACCGGACGCAGCGTCGGCAAAGGTCTGCTTCGTCAGGCGGTCCTCACCGGAGTGGTAACTGATGACGGCACACACGCCGCCGACCGCGAGGTGTGACAGGGCCGCCGGCAGCGCGGCGCGCAGCTGCCCCAGCTCGTCGTTGACCTCAATCCGCAGGGCCTGGAACACGCGGCGGGCCGGGTGCCCCTTCCGCCGTGCCGCCGCCGGTACCGCCCCCGACACGACGTCGGCCAACTGACCGGTCGTGGTCAATGGCCGGGCCCGCACGATGGCACGAGCGATCCGTCCGGAGAGACGCCCCTCTCCGTTCTCACGGAACAGAGCGGCCAGAGCGCCTTCGGGGAGGCTGTTCACGAGGTCAGCCGCCGTGACACCGGCGGTGGGGTCCATCCGCATGTCGAGTGGACCGTCCGAGCGGAACGAGAAGCCCCGCTCGGCACGGTCGATCTGGGGCGAACTGACCCCCAAGTCGAGCAGGACGCCCGACAGGGGGCCGAACCCGGCGGAGGTGATGACCTCCTCCAACGCCGAGAACGGGGACCGGATCAACGTGACCCGGTCCCCGAACGAAGTCAGCCGGAGCCGCGCCGCCTCGAGCGCCACCGGATCGCGATCCAACCCGACCACGCGGAGCCCTCGATAGGCCTCGAGCAACGCCGCGGCGTGACCTCCCCCGCCGACAGTCGCGTCGACGAGGATGCCGGGGGGCACGGACGCGTAGAGCGACACCACTTCGTCGCGCAGCACCGGGATGTGTTCGAACGAGTGGGCCATCTGCAGCCCCTCGGCCAGCAGGTCGAGAGGGAGGTGGAGATCCGTACGACCAGCGAGGAAGTGGGTGGAGTGGGCTTCCAGCGTGCCGGTCGAGGAGCTGCACATGGTCCAGTGCGTTCCGTGTGGCGTCGTCGTGGTCCTGTCGAGTGTCCTTTCTCTTCTCGTCCCTGTGGGCCTTAGTCCCCGTCGCCCTCGAGGAGCCAGCTCTCCTCGGGCAGCACCCGTTCCGCCCAGGCCGCGGGGTTCCAGAGCTCGACTCGGTCGATGGCTCCGTGCACGAGTACCTCGGCCTCCAGTCCGGCGAACGCCCGCAGGTGCGCCGGGATCGGCATCCGCCCCTGACGATCGATCTCGACCTCGGCTGAATTCGAGGCCCAGATCCGCGCCCGATTCCGGTCGGAACGTCCGGCATCCGCCCGCTCCTGCATCGCCTGCATCTGGCGCTCGAACTCCCCGGGCGTCCAGAGGGCGAGGCAGCCCTCCGAATTCTGGGTCAGGTAGCCGCCCCGTTCGAACTGGGCGCGGAACTTCGCGGGCAGGATCACCCTGCCCTTCGTGTCGAGCGAGTGCTCGTACCTCCCGACGAAGCCTGCCACCAGCTGTATCTCCCACGACGCTCCCTGGCCTGCGTCCTTTGACGCTCGGTTGCACCATTTCGAACCACTTTACGCCATTTCCCTCCACCTAACAACCACCATGAACCCCACGCAACCCAAAAACAACCGCCTCCCCCCATCGACCTCCACCGGGGCGCGCGCGATCACCGGGAGCGGACGGTCGGGGAGCCTCTCGGGAGAAGCGGCGGAACAGGTGGTCGAAGCGGGTGCGGCGAGAAGGGCCGCTACACGACGCCCGGAGCGTCGCCGTCCCGCCACAACGGCACATCCAGGGCGGGGAACGAGCCCAGGAGCTCGTCCCGCACGCGACCCAGGTCCTCGACGGGCGGCTCCAGCTCGCCCAGGCCGACCGCCAGCGGCATCAGGTCGCGACCGAGCTCGTCCCGGGCGGGCTCGTCGACGTGCAGCAGCCCCAGCAGCGGGGCGGGATCCCAGCGGAGGTAGGCGCACGACGAGAAGAGCGCGCCCTCGCGGGAACGCCACTGCGACAGGCCGACCAGCTTGCGCCCGCGGTGGAACACCTCGCCGGGACCCCGGCCGGCGAAGCACACGAGCCCCCCGAGCCCACCCGGTACGGAACGGCCCGTATGCGTGTCGAAGCCGTGCTGCCCGAGACGGGCCAGGGCGTCGGTCCACCACGCCCCGACCCACTCAGCCGCGACCGAGACGTCGAGCGCCCACAGTGGATCGCCCCTCGGTATCCAGGCGTCCATCCAGAGCTGGCGACCCGGCTCGAGATACACCGCGCCGCCCCCGCCGCGACGCCGGGCCAGCTCCGCGGAGTGCCGGCGCAGCGCCAGGCGGTCCACCAGCTCCGCCGGCTGGGTGCTGCCGAGGACCAGGGTCGGGCGCGCCACCTCACGGGCGAGGGCCAGACGCCGCGGCTCGGAGCGGAACTGCTCGACGTCGAAGAGCGGCTGCGAGGAGGGCAACCTCAGGAGGCCGCGGCCAGATACGGCTCCCACAAGGGGTCCACCTCAGACAGGTGGCGCAGCCGCCACAGGTGCCCGTCGGGTGGGGCCGGCTTCACGCGCAGCGTCCAGCCCAGCTCGGAGAGCAACTGATCGGCCTTCTCCAGGTTGTCGCGCTTGCAGGCGGCGACAACGTTGGACCAGTCGTGCGTGCCGCCACGACTGCGGGGGATCACGTGGTCGATCGTGTCGGCCGGCTGGGAGCAGTAGACGCACAGCCCGCCATCCCGGCGCAGGACCGACCGCCGCGTGACCGGCGGCGTGCGAGCCCACCGCGGGATGCGCACCATGTGGGCGAGCCGCACGATCGAGGGCACCTCGATCTCGAGCCTCGCCGAGTGGAAGACCTTGCAGTCGTCGCGGACGGCCACCGCCTCGGCCCGACCCGCAAGCACGAGAACGACGGCACGGCGATCAGAGACGAGGGCCAGAGGCTCGTAGGTCGCGTTGAGGAGGAGCACCCGCTCCATACCCCAGAGAGGCTACCCGCGGCCGGGGCGTGACCTCTGACACCACCGGAGGTAGGCCACGACGTCGGACGCGGTCAGCGCCTCGGCCTCTCCCTCCCCGCCGTAGGCGGTGACCAGCCGGAAGCGCCAGTACGCCTCCCCCGGCAGCGGCACGAAAGGAGGGCGGTGCCACCACCCACGCCGCGCCAGTCGGCGCAGGGCCCCGAGGGAGGCCCACCACAACCCCGGATGTGGGAGCACGGCCCGCGCCACCACGGCGGCGTCCCTCCCCCACCGGGCGCGGCTCACGCCCCCACTCCCGTGCCGCGCCAACCGACCCGGGCGGCGCCGATGAGCGGGCCACGGTCTCCCAGCCCTCCCGGGACCACCCGCGCACCCCGCGCGAACTCGAGCCCACAGAGCCGATCCATCTCCGCCTGGGCGGCCCGGAAGAAGGGATCGCCGAACCCGAGCGCCACCGACCCGCTCACGACCGCGAGCGGCAGGTCGAGGAGGTTCACGGCCGATGCGATGGCCCGACCGACCAGTGTTCCGGCGCGCTCCACGACGACGGCAGGGGCGAGCCGAGCCGGCTGCCCGGTGATGGTCGCCAGCGCCGTGCCCGACGCCTCCGCCTCGAGGCACCCACGGCCGCCGCACCGGCACTCACGCCCGGCGGGCTCGACGACCACGTGGCCGATGTGACCAGCATTGCCGAGCCGCCCGCCGAGCAGCCGTCCGTCGAGCACGATGCCGCCACCGACGCCGGTCGACACCACCATGGCCATGTAATTCTCGCAACCGGCGGCGGCCCCGACCCAGCCCTCACCGAGTGCGAGGGCCTTGGCGTCGTTGTCGACGAAGGCCGGCACTCCGGTCAGCTCCGCGAGTCGTGAGCGCAAGGGAAACGATCGCCACGCCCCGATGTTCAGCGGCGACACCTCGGCACCGCCCGGGCTCATCGGACCGCCACAGCCGGCGCCGCAGACGACGACCCGGTCTCGGGCACCCACCGCCGACATGACGCGCTCGACCAACCCGGCCAGGTCTCCCCACAAGAGCTCGGCGGCCGGGTCGGCGATGTCCTCGCCCGAGCTCGAGCCCGATTCCAAGCCCCCACCCCCCAGAGCCAGCGACGTCCGCGTCGGCAGCATCGCCCGTTCCTTCAGGGATCCGTCCAGGGAGACCAAGCCGGCCGCCATCTTCGTGCCGCCGATGTCGACGGCCAGCGCAAGGTCTGCCACGGGACCAGGGCTACCTCGACACCGGGGGTCGCGGCTCAGCGGGGCCGCGGACAGCCCAGCGAGATGCTCAGTCCTCGCGCCGGTGGAAGCGGGAGCGGAACCAGTCGCGCGCTTCGGTCACCGCGCCCTCGATCCCGTTCGACGCACCGGCCGATTTGGACTGCTCCCCGTCCTTCGCACGCGTCAGGTCGTGCCAGCCGGCCCGACCCATGCGCCGCAGGTTCCGCTCGAACCAGACGGCGGAGGCGAACATGATGATGACGCCGAGGAAGCCGGCGATCACCGACTTGCTGTAGAACGCCACCAGGATGACCACGCCGAGGACGAATGTGACGGCGGCCCACTTGCAGTAGCGACCCGCGTGCCGGTAGACGGTCTCCGACCTGACGCGCTCGGCAAACTCGGGGTCCTGGCGAACCAGGGACTCCTCGAGCTCGGCCAGGATTCGCTGTTCGTGGTCGGAAAGTGGCATTACCACTTGCCCCTGGGGATCTCCACATCCATCTGCGCCCCATGTTTGCACGCCCGGACGGCGCGGACAATGAGAATGTGCTCGTTCGTTCCTGCTCTCTCGGCGGTCTCCACCGCCAGTCAGCTTAGAACCCGTTCGGAGCGGTCGGGACGCGGTCACGGAGTTGTAACGGTTGACCTCAAGCCCAGCTCAGGAGGGCCGGCCCCCTCCCAGGCGGCACCGGCGCCGGCGACCGGGGCCTCGGGTCACTACTCCCTGGGCTTGCGGCGCATGACGAGCGCGGCGATCAGCGCGCCGAGCAGGCCCGAGATCACGATGACGAGGATCAGGGGCGCCTGACGGTGGAAGACCCAGAAATCGATCCTGACCCGGCCCAGGTTGGCCAGCGCGAACCAGACCAGCAGGATGACCGCCACGGCGACCCCGACCAGGGTGGCCTGGTGCTTGCGGTCGACCTCCTTGCCCCCGCCCCCGCCGCCGCCGCCAACGGAATCGGGGGGATCCGAGTGCACCGGACGCTTCGCCACGTGGCCATTCTGCCCTGCGCCGTGCCCGCCGTCGCGGCAACGCCTCGGAGCGCCGGTGTCGGCCCTCGCTCCCATCGCAGCCCTCAGTCCCGGCGAGCCGCCGCCACCTGCTATGAGAGAGGTCCCGAAAGGAGGCGTCATGAGCACGAGCGAGATACTCACCGGCGCCCGCACCATGTGGGAGCTCGTCGACCGCCGCGCCGACGCGTCGCCCGACCACCCCATGCTCATCGCAGCGGACGGCGACACCGTCACGTTCGGAGCGTTCCGGGACCGCGCCGAACGTGTCGCCGCCGGCCTCCAGGGCATGGGCGTCACCACCGGCTCGGTCGTGTCGTGGCAGCTGCCCACGCGCATCGATACCGTCGTCCTCTCCATCGCGCTGTCCCGCCTCGGCGCGGTCCAGAACCCGATCATCCACCTCTACCGTGAGCGTGAGGTCGGGTTCGCCCTCCGCCAGACCGGCGCCTCGCTGTTCGTCATCCCCGGCACCTGGCGGGACATCGACTTCGGCGCCATCGCCGACCGCGCTCTCGCCGACACCCCCGCCCGTCCGACGATCCTCACCATCGATGCCGGCCTTCCGGAAGCCGACCCCGCGGTGCTGCCCCCACCGCCCCCGGGGACCGCACCCGACGTCGCCCCGATCCGCTGGATCTACTACACCTCCGGCTCCACGGCCGATCCCAAGGGCGTGCAGCACACCGATCAGACGCTGATCGCCGGGGGCTGGGGCCTCGCCCGTGCCCTCGACATGGGCCCCGATGACGTCGGCTCCATTGCGTTCCCGTTCGCGCACATCGCCGGGCCCGACTATCTGGTCACGATGCTCTCCTTCGGGTTCCCGGCCATCCTGGTCGAGGCCTTCTCCGCCCCTGACGTCCTGCCCATCTTCCGCAAGCACGGGGCGACCATGGTGGGTGGGAGCACCGCGTTCTACGTCGCCTATCTCGCCGAGCAGCGCAAGACCCCCGACGACCCCATCCTCCCCGCCTTGCGACTCATGTCCGGCGGTGGCGCGGCCAAGCCCCCCGAGATCCACTACGAGGTGCGCGACGAAATCGGGGGGCGCGGTGTCGTGCACGGCTACGGCATGACCGAGGTGCCGATGATCTCGAACGGCTCGCCGCACGACACGGACGAGCAGCTGGCCAACACGGACGGCCGGCCGGTCGAGGGCGCTGAGGTCCGCATCGTCACGCTCGACGGTCGGATCGCCGGGCCCGACGACGAGGGGGAGGTGCGAGTGAAGGGCCCGATGGTCTTCCACGGCTATACCGACCCCGCACTCAACGAGGACGCCTTCGACGAGGACGGCTTCTTCCGCACCGGTGACCTGGGACGGCTCCGCGCCGACGGGCACCTCACCCTGACCGGCCGCCTGAAGGACGTGATCGTCCGCAAGGGGGAGAACATCAGTGCCAAGGAGGTCGAGGATCTGCTCTACACCCACCCCAAGGTGATCGAGGTGGCGGTGATCGGGCTCCCCGACGCCGAGCGGGGTGAGCGCGTCTGCGCCGTGGTGCAGCTCGCCGATGGGGTGGACGGGCTCGAGCTCACTGACGTCGTCGCCTTCTGCCGCGAGGCCGGGCTGATGACCCAGAAGATCCCCGAGCAACTCGAGGTCCGCGCCGACTGGCCCCGTGCGGGCACCGGCAAGATCGTGAAGAAGTCGTTGCGCGACCAGTACTCGGGGGCGTAGTGCCCGGCCTCGTCGTCCCGCCCGACCCGATCGGCGATCGCCCCTACCGCATCGCTTTCGTCTGCACCGGGAACATCTGCCGCTCCCCCATGGCCGAGGTCATCACCCGCTCGCTCGCGGGGTCCACCGAGGTCGGCGACGGGACCGCGCTCAGCGACCATGTCGACGTGCTCAGTGCCGGCACCGGCCCCTGGCACGAGGGGGAGCCGATGCACGAGCTCGCCGCCGAGGCGCTCGTGCGGGCGGGTTATCCCCGCCACCGCCACGTCGCCCACCAGTTCCGGTCGTCGCAGCTCGGGCAGATCGACCTCATGGTCGCCCTCGATCGCCGCCATCAACAGACCCTGCGGGGCCTCGGCGCCGACCCGGACCGCCTTGTCCTCCTCAGGGCGTTCGACCCGGCCTCGGGCGCCGCGGCGGACGTCCCCGACCCCTACTACGGGGACGACAGCGTCTTCGACGAGTGCCGCGACATGATCGCCGCGGCATGCGCGGGCCTCGTGATCTCCCTGGCCGCCCACTGGGACTCCCTCTGGGCGGCGTAGCCCCGCAGGCGCGCCAGCCGCGCGAAACGGCTGGTCAGCGACCCACCCGCCCGTGGCCGCCGCCGCAACGTGTGACATAGTGCCGTCGTGGTCTCACGAAGGGTCATGCGCCGACGCCGCCAGTTCGCCGTCGGGGGCGCGCTCATCGTGCTCCTGTTGATCTATTTCGCCTTCTTCTCGGGTGGCTCTGGCCATTCGGGCACCACGGCCACTTCCACCACGTCCGGTCCGGGGCAGCATCCGACCGTCACCGCCGAGCGCTTCCCGCAGCACTCACCGCTCAACCCCGACTGGAAGGGCAACGGCCGGACCGTGACACTCGGCTTCGGTGGGGACGTGCACTTTGCCGGCGTCGTCGGCGAGAGCCTCGCGAAGAACCCCTCGACCGCGCTCGGCACCACCATCCCCCAACTCTTCTCCGGGGCCCAGCTGCGCATGGTGAACCTGGAGACCGCCCTCACGAACGGCACGTGCCCCGAGCCTCAGTCCAAGCCCTACATCTTCGACGCGCCGGCATCGGCCGTTACCGCCCTCAAGAGCGCCTCGATCTCGCTCGCCACGGAGGCCAACGACCACGGAATGGACTGCGGCCCACAGGGACTTTCCCAGAACCTGACCATTGCGTCACAGGCCAGCTACCCGATCGTCGGGATCGGGAACAACGCCGCCCAGGCGTTCGCCCCGTATCGGATCACCATCGACGGGCAACGCATTGCGGTCATCACGGCGACGCAGGTGATCGCCCCCAACCTCGTGAGCACATGGACCGCCACCGGCACCCAACCCGGCGTCGCCTCGGCCATCGACCCGACCGAGCTCGTGCGCGAGGTGCAGCAGGTGCGGCGCACCGCTGACACCGTGATCGTCTACGTCCACTGGGGCACAGAGACGCAGGCCTGCCCGAACCCCCAACAGGAGCCCCTTGCCCAGCAACTGGTGAAGGCCGGTGCGGACATCGTGATCGGCTCGGGCACGCACGTCCTCCTCGGAGGCGGCTACCTCGGCAGCGCGTACGTCGACTACGGACTCGGGAACCTCGCCTTCTACGACGACACGACTCCGGAGACCGACAGCGGCTCCCTCATCGTCACCGCCGAGGGCCGCCACATCACCGGGGTCGTGTTCCGCCCAGCCACGATCCTGGCCGGGCTGCCCCAGCCCCTCAGCGGCACGCCTGCCGCCACCGCGCTCCAGAGCTGGACCGCGGCGCGGGGCTGCACCGGTCTTTCCGCCACCCCCGCGACGAGCGCGGCGACCATGCACGGCGAGACCGTGGCCTTCGTTGCGCCTCCGGCGACCACAACTACAACCACAACCACAACCACAACCTCGAGCTCGGGCGCGACGACGACCACGACAACGGCCAGTGGATCGGGATCATCGTCGACGGGCACCGGAACCGGCGCCACGACCACCACCACCACACCCGCCTCGACCACGACCGCCCCCACCGACAACGCCGGCTGACCCCGCCCACGCGCAGGCTTGGACTCAGCCCACCGAATCGAAGGTCGGCGCGCCGTCCTCGAGCGGCACCCGGGCGGCCCGGGCCGCGAAGCTGATGGCGTGGTACCAGCCGCAGAGCAGCAGCAGGTCGAGCAGCTGCGCGTCGTCGAATTCCTCGTGGAGCTGCTCCCACAACCGCTCGCTCACGTCGGCCGAGTCATGCAGCTCGTCAACGAGCCGGATCAGCAGCCGATCTCGCTCCTCCCAGCACGGGTCACCGGGCCGGCCGTGCGTCAGTGAAGAGATCTGCGCGGCATCGAAGCCGGCGCGCGCCGCGAAGAAGGCGACGTGCACGCCCCACTCGTACTCGCAGCCGCACCGGGCGCACGTGCGATCGATCACGATCTCCCGATCCCGCAAGCCCACCGACAATGAGCGGCTGAGCTGGTGCCGTCCCCAGGGCTGCATCGCCGCAGCCATAGGAAGGTTGCGGACGAACGTCCGGAAGAGCGCGATCGGCGGTACCCCCGCCGGCATCATGGAGCGCAGCTGTTCCTCCGTCGCCGGCACGAACGGCGGCTCGAGCGGTGTGATGCGCGGGGTCGGGTCCATTCCGTCACCTCCACTTCAACGTTTCTAAATCAGAAACCTCCCGTCCTGTACCCTAGCCCGATGTTTCGGATTCAGAATCACTCCCCCGACCCAGCCTGCGCCCGAAGCCTGAGGCACCGGGCCCCGTGACACCCAACCGCCCCCTCCCCGGACGGGCCGTCCGGGGGTCGTCCTCCGGGCGGCCGCTCATGGCGGCGCTCGACCTCCTCGGCCGCCGTTGGACGCTCCGCATCCTCTGGGAGCTGCGCGACGGCGACCTGGGCGCCCGGGCCCTGCGGGCCCGCTGCGACGACATGTCCTCGAGCGTTCTCTACGAACGGCTCGCCGACCTCCGCGCGGCGGGCCTCGTCGTCCAGGGTGAACACGGCAGGTACGCCCTGACCGCGCTCGGCCGCCAGCTGGGCGA
>Ga0116219_10002046_pt1 | contig 17694 bp, 13 predicted proteins | sample Sb_taG_4_FD_91019 | JGI IMG/M metagenome (GOLD analysis project Ga0116219, IMG submission 91019) | Peat soil microbial communities from Weissenstadt, Germany - Sb_50d_6_BS metaG | ecosystem: Environmental > Terrestrial > Soil > Wetlands > Peat | place: Germany: Weissenstadt | collected 2010-09-21
AACCACCCTATCCCGCGGAGGCCCATTTGACTACCCGCCGGGCGGCCGCAACTCCGCTGCCGAGAACTGATTACGTCAGAGCGGGCGACCGGTTACGCCCTCCTCGTTTAGCGGAGCATCCCTTTCAAGAAAACTCATGAGATCCGGGTTCTGATGGGCCTGGTTCCGCCAAGATATCGTCCTGTCCTGGACGACACGATGCAAGATCGGCTGACAAGATACGCCGGAACGACGCGCTATCCCGAGTCGGGTCCGGACATCTCCTTGACCAACGAAAGGGATGATCCCTCACGACACCCCCAAGGGCCTCCGCCGCCGGAACTCTGGCCGCACGCGGGGACGACTCAACCTCCGATTGCCTTGACCGCCGACCCGCCGACCCCTACGATTCCGGCATGCCACTCCCCGACCCCAAGGGTGAGATCGCCTATGTCCATCGTGCAGGCGCTCCGCGCCGTTCAGGAAGCCTACCACTGTCTCCCCGATGACGCCCTGCTCGAGCTGGCGAAGCGCCTGGGCGTCAAGCCGTACCGCCTCCAGGAAGTGGCCAGCTTCTTCCCCCACTTCCACCGCGACCCCGCGCCGGCCGCCCGCCTCCTCGTGTGCCGTGACATGGCCTGCCACCTCGCCAGGGGCCCCGAGCTGCTCGCCGCCCTCCGGGCAACCCCGCACGCCCGGGACTCCCAACGCCTCGTCGTCGAGCCCGTATCGTGCCTCGGCCGCTGCGACCGCGCCCCGGTGCTCTGTGCCGAGCGGGCGGGGCCGACTGGCGAGCGGCCCGGTCCCAGCCGGGTCGCGGCCCGAGCCGCCCTGGCTACGGACGGCGAAGCTCCGGTTTTCCATTTCTGGGCGCACTGCGACTCCGCCCGGGCCTGCCAACTGGCCGCCGCTCTGCTCGACCCGGCCGGACCCCTTCGGCCCGACACCGACCAGGGCTACGCCGCCAACGTCAACGACTGGACGATCGACGTCTACGCGACCGACAGCCTGCCCCCGTACGAGGCGGCCCGTCGGCTGGCCGAGGGGCTGCAGCGCGACCGGGCCTTGACCGCCCGCCCCGCCCCGTCGCCCGATGCCGCCAGGCCGAAACTCAAAGGAAGCTCCTACGCCCAGCTCAAAGAATTCCTCGAGCGCCGCTACCCCTCCACCGTCTGCAGGCTGCTCGAACAACTTGACGCCGCCGCCCTGCGCGGCATGGGCGGCGCCGGGCAGGCGGCGTTCGAGAAATGGCTCGACGTGCTGACGGCTCCCGGCGACATCCGTTACGTCGTGGCCAACGCCGACGAGAGCGAGCCGGGCACCTTCAAGGATCGGGAACTCCTGCTGCGCGCGCCGCACCTGGTGATCGAAGGGGTCATCCTTGCCGGCCTCCTGCTCGGCGCCGAGCGCGGCTACGTCTATGTCCGCCACGAGTACGCCGAGGGCATCGCCCGGCTGCATGGGGCCATCCGCGACGCTGAGGCGGCGGGCGTGTGCGGCCGGCGCGTCCTCGACTCCGAGCGGGCCTTCCCGGTCGAGGTCTTCGTCAGCCCCGGCGGCTACATCTGCGGCGAGCAGAGCGCCCTGCTCGAGGCAATGGAGGACCGGCGGGCCGAGCCGCGCAACCGCCCGCCGGAGTTGGCGACCAACGGCCTGCGCGAGCGACCGACGCTGGTCAACAACGTCGAGACACTGGCCTGGGTGCCCGCCATCGCTTTGAAAGGCGGGGCCTGGTACGCCGGCGCCGCCGCCGGCGAGAAGAGCAAGGGCCGCCGCCTCTTCTCCGTCAGCGGCGACGTCGCCCGGCCTGGCGTTTACGAGCTGCCGGTCGGCGCCCCACTGCGCCGGCTGATCGAGGATTGCGCCGGGGGGATGCGCGACCTGAAGTACGCCCTCAAGGCGGTCGCCCCCTCCGGCCCGTCCGGCGGCTTCGTGCCTCCCCTGATCAAGGACCGGGGCGGGGCGAACCAGGACCTCCTCGACCTGAAACTGGACATCGACGCCTTCCGCCAGTTCGACCTGATGCTCGGCGCCGGTCTCGTCGTTTACGACGCCACGCGCGACCTGCTGGCACAGGCGCTCAACTGCACCGAGTTCTTCCGCAACGAGTCGTGCGGCAAGTGCGTCCCCTGCCGGATCGGCTCGCAGAAACTCGTCCAGATCGGACAGGGCCTGTTGGAAGGGCTGCCCCCGGCCGCGAACCTGAAAGCGCAGGAAGACCTCGTCGAGAGGCTGGCCGAAGCGATGGAGTTTTCGGCGATCTGCGGGTTGGGCATGGTCGCGTACAAGCCGCTGCGGTCGTTGCTGCGTCACTTCCCCGGCGAGGTGCGGCGCCCGCGGGCGCCCGGCGCGCTCGTCTCCCCTCCCGAGGCAACCCGGAGCTGACCGTGAACGATTTCCTCGACCTGCCGGGCGGAGCCCGCGACGAAGACGAGAGCCCCTTCGCCCGGGACATCGATGGCTTCCTCGTGCGCCTGGACCAACCGACGGCCGCCGACCTCGACACCGACGTCAACCTGACCATCGACGGCCACCAGGTGACTATCAAGAAGGCCGCCCTCACGCTCGACCCCCTCGGCCACCCCATTTACCGCGACGGCCACACCGTCCTGCGGGCGAACACCATTTACGATGCGGCCGTGCAGGAATTCGGCTGCGGCGACGCCAACCCGATCCCGGTCCTGTGCCACCAGCCGCACCAGCGCCCAGTTGCGGTCTGCCGTGTCTGCTCGGTGTTCATCACCCGCGCCACGGACAAGCGCCGGCCGCGGAAACTGCTCCCCGCCTGCCAGCACCGCGTCGAGGAGGGGATGATCGTCTACACGGGCAACTACCAGGGGACGCACGCTTACGACGGCCGAACGATGGAGCCCGGGGCCGTCGTCCGCCGTACCGTCGAAACTCTCCTCGAACTGCTCGTCACCGACCACCTACCCGGCTACCAGCCGGGGGGCACGCCCGGGGCGAACGAACTGATCGCCCTGGCCAACCGGCTTCGCGTGCCCGCCCCGCGTTTCCCGCCGTCATCCCCTGCGCGACCGACCGATGTTGGCTCGGAGGTGATCGCGGTGAATCACGCCGCCTGCATCCTCTGCGACCGCTGCGTGCGCGGCTGCAACGAGGTGCGGCAAAACTTCGTGATCGGCCGCAACGGCAAGGGCTACGAGACGCGCATCGGCTTTGACCTTGGCGGGGGCATTAGCGAATCGGATTGCGTCAAGTGCGGGGAGTGCATGATCTCCTGCCCCACCGACGCGCTGACCGCCAGGGCGACGGTACGGCAGACGCCCGGGGAGCGCCCCGGCGAGGTCGTCGGCCCGGTCCCCATCGAGGAGTTGCTCCGGCCGCCGCTGGACGAGCTGTTCGGCGCGCTGCCGCGCAAGTTCCTCGAGTGGAACGCGGGGGCGATTGTCCGCCGTCGCCTCCAGGCCAGGGAGGAAATTGCCCGGGAGCGCGAATACGGCTCGCACGCCTTCTTGCTCGAGGAAGGGACCCTGATGTCCCGCATCAAGGCGTCCCCGCTCCACCTGCGAAACAAGCGGCCGACCGGCTGGCTGTCGCGGATGCTGGGCCATTCGGTCCTGCACGCCCTGAGCCGAGTCGAGGCGGGGCACGGCGCGACCCGGACGGCCTCGATCCGCACCGACGTCAGCGGCATGTCGGTCTCGCTCGAGCGCCCCGAGTTCCAGATCACGGCCCGACGGGGTCAACCGAACCTGCGGCTCATCGGCGAAACGGCTTGCCTGAACAATTACCCCTACGCGGCGACCATCATGGCCGTCGAGCCCTCGGTCGTCCTCGAGATCCGCCGCAACGTGCTGCTGCAGATGTTGCGCGCGCCGCAGACGCGACGACGGCTCGACGAGTTTTTCCGCCAGGAGGCCCTGGAGCCCTTCCTGCTGCGCCTGCCGCTACTGGCCGCGCTGGGACTGCCCGCGCGCCGGCGCGTGAGCCAGCGGGTCGCCCCCGCGGTCAAATTCCGCCGCGTGGACCCCGGCCAGACGATCTACGCCCAGGGTGATCCGGCCGACCACTGCTACCTCGTCCGCGTCGGCTTCGTGCGCGTGTCGCAGCGCCAGGGCGGGCAGGACGTGGTGCTCAACTACGTCGGCCCGGGGGGCTTCTTCGGCGACGAAGAACTGCTCGAAGCGGTGACCGGGCGGCCGGCGCCGCGGGTCGCCACCTGCCAGGCGCTGGACCACGTCGAGGTGGTTCGCATCCCCGGCGACGTCCTCGCCGCCATCGTTCGCTCCGACGACGAGGTCCGCGCGCGCTTGCTCGAGGCGGCCGACGGCCGCCGGCGCCGTTACGACCGCGAGCGCGCCCGCGCCGCGGCGCCGCTCGGCGACTTCCTCGAACGGGGGCTGTATCACGCCCGCAGCCTGCTCGTCCTCGACCTCGACAAATGCACGCGCTGTGACGAATGCACCAAGGCCTGCGCCGACACCCACGACGGCGTCAGCCATCTGCTCCGCGAGGGGCTGCGCTTCGGCAACTACCTGGTGACAACGTCGTGTCGCTCCTGCCTCGACCCGACCTGCATGATCGGCTGCCCGGTCGATGCCATCCACCGCAGCCGAAATCGTCGCGAGATCGTCATCGAGGACTGGTGCATCGGCTGCACGCTCTGCGCCCGCAGCTGTCCCTACGGCAACATTCAGATGGCGGAGGTACGGCCCGGCGGCGGCGCGGAGCCGAAGGTCCAGGCGACGACCTGCGACCTGTGCCGGCACCTCAGCCCGGACGCGGACCCCAGTTGTGTCTTCGCCTGTCCCCACGATGCCGCCCACCGCATGAACGGCCGCGAGCTGTTCAAGAGGGTGGCGCCGGAGGCGCCCGAGGGTGGGCCCCCCGAGCCGCAGCGGTGAGTGTTGCCCCACCGGAGGTACTGCGCATGGGCCCGGACCCCGACGGTGTTTTCTCGCAAACCTTCTGCCACTTCCACATCGAGCGCCTGCTCGGAGAAGGCGGACAGGGGCGCGTCTACCTGGCGCGCGACAACCTGGACCGCCTCGTGGCCCTGAAGGTGCCGCACCCCCAACTGGCGGAGGAGCCGGCCGTCCGCGAAGCCTTTCTCCTGGAGGGCCGGGTCGGCGCCCAGTTCAAACACCCGAACCTCTGCAGCGTCTACGAATACGGCATCTGCGACGACATGCCCTACCTGGCGCTGGAGTACATCGAGGGCGAAACCCTCTCGAAGTTCCGCAGCGTTCCCTGGCTCGTCCCGGGCCCGAAGGAGGCAGCTCGAATCGTGGCGCAACTGGCCCAGGCGCTGGCGGCCTATCATGGCCGCGGCCTGCTGCACCGCGACCTCAAACCCCATAACGTCCGCGTCACCGAGCCTCCGGAGCGGAGGCCGGTGCTCCTCGACTTCGGACTGGCCTTGCGCCTCAACGACGCCGGCGCACGACTGCCCGCCGACGGGGAGATCATCGGCACGCCTCACTACATGCCCCCCGAGCAGATTCGCCCCGGACGGGTGCCCCTCTCACCCGCCTCCGACGTGTACTCCCTTGGCGTTATCCTCTATGAACTGCTGAACGGGCAGTTGCCGTTCCGCTCCGCTGCCCTGGCCGACCTGGTGAGCGAGATCCTCAACGACAAGCCGCCTCAGCTGTCGCGCTCGCACGGCTGGTTGGGCACGGGACTCGCAGCGCTGGCTCGGCTGCCCGGCGTGGGGCGGTACTTCTCCCGGCGGGTGCCTCCCCGGGGCGATCCGTCGCTGGAAGCCGTCTGCCTCCGGGCGCTGGCCAAGGACCCAGGTGATCGGTTCGTGAACATGGAGGAGTTTGCCGACGCCCTCCGCCGCGCTTCTGCAAGCGCCTGTTCCCCTGACCGCGGGAGTCCACCCATGCCGCTCTCCCCTCGGCCGCTCCTCCGCCGCGAGGCGATCCGCTTTGCCTTCGCCCCCCTGGGCCAGGTCGCCCCGCCGGCGCTGGGCATGCAGAACCGCCTGTTCCTCGACGTCGGCAACGACCTCCGGCCGGGCGTCATCGACCACCACCACCTCACCGGCCCTGCCGCTTCGACGGCGCGCCTGGTCGAAGGCCGCCTCGACCTGATCGGCGCCGCCGTGGCGCCCGGCGGCGCCGACGAGTTCACGATCGTGCTGCACCAGGAGCCCGACCTCGATTGTGTCGCGTCCGCCTACCTGGCGGTGGCCTACCTCACGACCGGCACGCTGCCCGAGCAGGCCGCCCGGCTCATCGACTACGTCGATCGCGTGGACGCCGGTGAGTCGTTCGTCTCTCAGGAGCAGCCGTTCACCCTTTATGCCGGACTGAAACGCCTCTTGACTCGGCCGGCATGCGGCGACGAGCAGCGCTGGGACATCGCCGTCCGAGAGGGACTGGCGCTGTTGGACTTCGTGGTGGGGCGAGTGCGCGACCAGGGCAAAGCCCTGGAGGAGGTGGACGCCTTCGCGGCCCCGGACCTGTTCGGCCCCGGCGACCGCGCCACGGTGAGCGAGGACCTGCGGCGCTACGCGGACAAGCTGGCCGACCCGAACACCGCCGCGCGCGTCGCCCGGCTGCGGCTGCCGTCGCAGTTCGGCGACAGCAGGGAGGTCGATGCCCTGCTGGTGCGCGACGTCCAGGGCCTCGGCGACCTCGCCAGCGTCCGTTACTTCAAGGACTGGGCCCGCTCCGACCGGCAGCGCTCGCCGGGAAAGAAGGGCTTCGTGGCGCTGTGCGTTTTCCACCCGGAGGCGCCGGGCAAGGGGAGGCGCTGCATCCTCTCGGTGACGCCCCAGAGTGAGGCCTCCCTGCGGGGGCTGGGGGCGCTCCTCGACAAGGCCGAGACGAGTCAGCGCGAGCAACAAAGCCCCTTGGGCAAAGACAACCGCAGGTGGGATTCGATCACCGGGGCCCGCCTGGAGCCGCGGCCCGGCTACGACAACGCCGACCCGTGGTATGACGGGCGCGCGCACGCCTTCACGATCGTGGACTCGCCGCGCTCCGGTACCGCGCTGACGGCCGACGAGATCGAGCAAATCTTCCTGGACTACGGCGCAGGCCGGGCGGGACCGCTGCCGCCGTCGTGAGGCCCGCCGCCAAGGAAGGTATCCCGGTCCAGCCGCCGCCCCGGGTCGCGCGCCGCCGCCCCGATCCCCTGCGAGGGCGCGCCCCCGTTGTGGTAGCGATGGCACTCGGCGCAATCGGCCCGCGCGACGCCGCGCGGCCCGCCGCCCGCGTCCTGCCGCGGCCCGTGACAGTCCCGGCACTTGGCGACTTCGGGCACCAGAGGCGCCTCGAGTTCGATCAGAGGAGGGGGGGCCTCCTCCGCGGCCGGGGCGGCCGCCGCGTGGCACTCCTGACAGCTCACCGCGCGGTGGGCGACATGGCTGAACCGGGCGTGCTCGTACCACACGTCGCGCGCCCGCGCGGGCCGGACCGTCTGCCGCGCGAACGGGGCCTCGGGGTTGTCGAACAGGTGGCACTTCGCACAACCATTCCCCGACAAGGTCAATTTCCTCTCCGCGACGGCGACCACTTCATCCAGGGCTTTGCGTGCCTCCCGCAACCGTGGTTCTTCGGGCCGGTCCAACCGCCAGTCCGCGCCGATCCGCAGCTCCCGGAGCGGCAGGCGGTCGGCGACGAGCCGGGCCGCGTAGGTCCCTTCGAGGAATGTGTGCAACTGCGCCGGCTGGGCGCGGTGCGGGGCGGTCAGTGACGGCTCCTTGTCGTCGAAGGTGAGCGGGTGGCATGCCTTGCACTGGTTTTCGTAAGTGATCGGCAACGGGTTGCCGCCGGCCGCCCGCTGCGGCAGCACCGCCGCCCGCGGCACCCCGGCCGGCGCCCCGTCCTTGAAGCCGAAATCCGCCGCGTCGAGGCGGTGGCAGGCGCGGCAGTCGAGTTGCACCCGCGCGCCCTCGCCCGTCGTCCCCTGGAGTGTGCCGTAGCGATCCTTCTCCACTTTGTCGGCAATGTCGCCGAGGCGGAAAGGCCGCGGGTTGTTCCGGTCCAGCGCCATGCCCGGACTGAGGTGGACCGCGTGACTGAACTTCAGCGCCCGGTCCTTGTTCGGGTCGAACGTCCGCACGGACCGCGACTCGAGCGTGTGATCGTCGGCCAGCGCGCGGACCGTGTGTTGAAAAGCGACGTCCACCCCGGGTCGCACTGCCGGGAGGTCCCGGTGACAGCCGGTGCAAGCGGCATCCAACGGGCGAACCAGGGACGCGCCGCGGCCGCCGTGCTCGGCGTGGCAGCTCGCGCAGCGGTTGGCCTCGGCCGACTGGCCGGCGAAGTGAGCGGCCCTCGCATGACAGGTGTCGCAGCGGTCGGCGTTATGAATGCCCTGGAACGGCTGATGGCAGGCGTCACAGCGGTCGTCCCAGGGGGCGTGGGCAGCGGTCACAGGCCCGGGCGACATCACACACGCACCCCGGCCGGACGCCAGGACGACCCCCACCCAGATCAGCAGCGGCAGCGTCAGGGCCAGCGCTGCCAGGGACAGGCCGTTTTTGACGCGGGTGAGCCGGTCGGGCCGTTGGAAATACTTGCGGTCGGCGATGCGGGCCGCTCGCTCTTTCGTCGTCTCGGGGGGCATGATTCGCTCCGCCGGTCAGTAGCGCCACGCCGACAGGGCGTGGACGATCGTCAGGACCAGAAGCGCCGCCGAGAGCGGCAGGTGCAACCACAGCCAGAAGTGCAGCACGAAGTGCAGCCAGGTCTGGCAGTCCAGTTGCCGGCGGCGGGCGCAGTGCTGCTCCAGCCCCTCCAGGACCGGCCGCGCCGCCGGCGGCAGCTCCGCAAGGAGCTGGCGGAAGCGGGCGTCGCACACGGCCGGCGAGCGCAGCGGCGAGTTCCCCGCCGCGCCGTGCAGGAGGTAGTCGGCGGCGAAGTCGCGGAAGAACGTCCGCAGCGACTCGGCACCTGTGATGCGCTCGACGGCAGGCCGCGTGGTCACGACCGTACCCCCGACTTGCCCGAAACGCTGCGTGGTGCTGGTGCGGTACACGGGCCCGTCGTCGGCAAGCCGCCCGCCGCCGACGTGCTCGACCGCCGTGGCGACCGTCGGCGGCGGCAGGCCGCACAGGTCATCGATCACGCGAGCGGTCTCGACGGCGTGCGAGGACATGACGGCGTCGATCTGCGCGTAGATCGTCTCCTCGCCGACCTGCTCGGTCATCAGCCGCGGCAGCCAGTTTTGCAGCAGCGCGCCGGTCACCCCGCTGAGGATCACGAGGGCGCAGACGGCCGCGAGCACCATCGTCAGCCAACCGCCGAAGCGCAGGCCGCTGTGCAGGAGCACCAACGGGGCGCAGAGGAGCCCGAGCCAGATGTGGGCCCGCATCCAGAGCGTGGCGGGGCCGAGGAGCCGCATGGTGCGGAACGGTTTTCGTTTGCGGAGCCAGAGCAGACACTCGAAGACGATCAGCACGGCGGCGATGACGCCGTAGGTCAGCCCGAGGCCGCTGCGGCCGTCGGGCCAGTGCGCCTGACCCCGGCCGAACCACAGGAACAGCGCGATCGCCAGGGCCGTCCCGGCGAGGAAGGCGGCGCACCAGGGGCGATGGGAGCGATCGTTGAGAAGCACGTTGAGCCCCGAGCAAGTCCTGAGAAGGAACGTGACAGACACTACCACCAGGGCGGAGGGCTGTCAACACGCCAGGAGCGGCCATGGCCTGCCCCACGTTTTGTTGGGCGCTCTTACGACTATCGTACTTTCCCGGGGACGACTCCCTCTGCCTGACGCCTGGCCTCGTCCAGCTGCTGACGGATCGACTCGCGCAGGCTCTCCAGCAACTTGTACAGGAAGAACTGCACTCGGAAGTACAGTCCGCCGGCGAGCCCCAGGAGGATGGCGATCGTCAGGCCGACCGCGGACGCCTCCTTTGCCACCATCGTCAAGGCGCTCACGGTCATCGAGACGGCGATCAGGATGACGCCGTAGAGGAGGAGGGTCCGCCCCTCCTGCGCTTCGCTGGGGCGGTCGATGTACGCCGCCAACCGGATGAGGAAGACGATGAACAGCGCCCAGGAGCCCAGGCCGACCGCCCAGGCGAGCAGCGGCGTCCACCCCAGGAGGATCGCGACGACGCCCGCCGGCAGGGTCGCCACGTCGAGGACCAGTGCCAGTGCCAGCGGCCGGCGGCCGGAGGAATCGGACGGCACCGAGAGGCAAAGGATGGAACCGGCAAAGCCGACGGTAATGCTGACCAGCCACAGACCGACACCGGCCACGAGCCCCAGGGCGAGCCAGGGGGGCGGGTCGTTCGCCACCCCGACCTTCGCCGACGCGTACGCCGTCAATCCGACGATCAGGAGCGTAGCGATCAGGGCCAGCAGGATCCGCGTGCTGTGGAGGGTGAGCCCGAGAAGGACCGGTTGGAAGTGCGACTCCCGTTCGCGGCGGGGGGCGCGACGCCCGTCGGCCTTCGGCTTCTTGCTGACGGTGGTCCGAGCTTTCCCGAGTCGGAAGTCATAGCCGCACTTCACGCACAGGACCGCGCTGGCCGCCAGGCCGGCGCCGCAAGAAGGGCAACGTCTCCCCTCGGAAATCGCCTCCTCGGCGGTGCCCGCGGGGCCCTCTCCCTGGGGCTCAGCGACGGGGATGACGTCGAGCGGCTCATCGGCGGGGCGGTGCGGCTCCTGTTCGGGGGCCGGCAGGACCTCGTTGAGACGGGCGTCGCAATGCAAGCAGCGCGTCTGGTAGGGCAGCGCCTTCTGGCCGCAGGCGGGACAGCGGACAGGGCCTCGTGGCTGGTTGGACATGCTGGAATCCCATTCCCCCAGGCGACTCGGGGCTGTCGATGAGATCAGTGCAGGATTCTCCGTGTTCCGACGGTCATCTCCTCAAGATCACCTCCGCCGCCACGTGATGACGACGAGACCGAGTACGACGATCCCCGCGACGATTGCTCCGATTCCTGGTGCTGCGTCCTCAAGAATGAACTTGTTTGGGCTCGTCCGGAAAGTGGGCGAGAAGATCAGGAGGAAGCCAAGGACGATCATCACTACTCCGGCGAAGGCGAATCGCGCCAATCGCCACCAGACCAGCGGCTGCAGCAAGCTCTCTACAATCGTCCTGGTCTCCTCGCGGGTCTGCCGTGCGCGCTCGGGCTGCCCCTTTTTCTCCGGCACGGCGACCAGGGCGGAGTCGCCGCCACACGCCGGGCAGGTGTGGCCGGAAACGGGTGTTCCAGGCGGTCGAGCACACCCGTTGTGAACAGCCCCTCTGCATTGTTGACAAAAATGCCCATCGATGATGCTTGAGATGCGCTCCCCACAGACGACACAGGGCGAGTTGACCAGTTGCGACATGTCGGTCGCCTTTCTTGTTCCCCGGCAATCGATTATCCCGAGGGGAAAACTTCCTGGGGCGTCGGTTTCGACTTCTGAGAGGTAATTGTACCCCAGGCGATGCCGATAGGAACGCTTTTTCCCTCCGCCGTCGGGTCCGGCTCGGCTCGCCGGACCTACCCCCTGCGGGGGGCACCCTCGTCCAGCACCGTCACCGCGTCGCCGCCGCCATCGACGCGCGGCCGCTGGCCCGTCTTCAGCTGCTTGTGGACGCCGCTCAACCCCGCCACCGCCGGCATCGCCTCAGGACAGCAGACCTTCGGCACGCAGCAGTTGGTAGTAGTCGCTCAGGGAAACGATTCGCAACCCTTCATACGGATGCAGCGCCAGCAGATGGGCATCGTTGGTCACGAGGTAGTCGGCGCCGGCCGCCAAGGCGGCTTGAAGGATCGGGCTGTCGGCCGGATCGTCCGCAACGGCATGTCGGGAAGGGGGCGGGTTCAGCAGGAAGGCCCGCTGGGCGACCCGTTGGCGCGACAGCCGAGCCAGGCGGGACGGGAAGCCCAGTTTCTCGGTGAGGACACGCTCCAGCTCGTCGAGCAGGTAAGTGCTGGCGCTAATGCGCCAGGCGGCATGCTCGGTCGCCTCCAGCATCCGCTCGGCGCCCGCGCCCAGGAGCGCCTCGGCGGCGTAGACGCAGGTGTCGAAGAAGACCTTCATGAGGGATGGCGCAGCTCCTCGATGGCGCGGTCGATGGCCGCCTGGTCGATCCCGCCGGCACCGGCGGCGCGGCGTGCTGTCGCCGCCGCGAGCCGCCACTCGTCCTCGGCCAGCTCGGCCAGCCGAGCCTCGAGCAGGAGGCGATCCTCGTCGGGAAGCTGTTGGATGCGCTGGAGGATTTCTTGGACGGCGGACTGGCTCATGGTTGAACTCGTTCTGTTGAATCGCCCCGCCGGATCGGCCATCCGGCCTGTCGCCCGTCTTCGACTTGATCCTAGCTCAGCACGGACAACCCGACAAGAGGTTTCGGCGGGAAGAGACAGTGTCAAGAGTGAATTCCGCCCGGAAAAGATTCTTGAGAAGTTGTTCTCTCATGCATTGTCTCTCTTCGATTCCGTGAATCGTCTTACGGCTTCGCCACGGCGGTGGCGGCCGGTTCCGGGCGCTGCGGCGGGGTGGTGAAGTCGAGATCGAGGTTCTGCTCCTTTGCGAAGCGCACGAACTCCCACACGTCGGCGAAGGTGCGGCGGTAGTGGTTGCCGAGATGGTCGAGGATAATGCGGCGGACCTTGCCTACGCAGGCCGGCCTCTTCAGCAACTCAACGAGTTGCTGCGTGGATAGGCGGCAGGGGAGCGGACCGGCGGCGGGGATGAGGAGGGCGAGGATGGTGAGCGGGTGGCCGGTGCCGGCCGGGAGGGCCACCGCGGAGGCAACCGTTGTGGTACGAGAGGGGATTTCCGCGCGAGGAACGGCGGACAGCAGTGCCGATAGGGGCTGCGCACGCCAAGGCAAGAGGTCCTCGGGGTCGTCCATTCCCTGGATGAGGGTAGCAGCGGCCTGCGCGGCGTCCTTGGCTTCCAGGCGTGCCGCCACCGCCGACAGACCCTCCGCCAGCGGACCCAAGGGGACTGATGGGTTATCGGTGTCCTTGAGGGCCTGGGCCAGGGTGGTAGCGGCCTGCGCGACGTCCTTGGCTTCCAGGCGCGCCGCCACTGCCGACAGACCCCACGCCAGGTACTGCAAGGCGCGTGGGTCCTTGGTGTCCTTGCTAACCTGGAGGAGGGTGGTCGCGGCCTGGGCGGTGACGGTGGCGGCGTCGTTGGCTTCCATGCGCGCCGCCACTGCCGACAGACCCTCAGCCAGCGAACGCAAGGCGAGGGGTTCCTTGGTGTCCTTGATGGCGCGGAGCAGGGTAGTCGCGGCCTGCGCGGCGACGGTCGCGGCGTCCTGGGCTTCCATGCGGGCCGCCAGCGCCGACAAACCCCACGCCAGCGAACGTAAGGCGTCTGCGTTCTTGGTGTCCCTGATGACCGGGAGGAGGGTGGCAGCGGCCTGGGCAGTGACGGTAGCGGCGTCCCTCGCTTCCATGCGCGCCGCCACCGCCGATAGACCCTCAGCCAGCGAACGCAAGGCGAGGGGTTCCTTGGTGTCCTTGATGACCTGCACCAGGGTGGTAGCGGCCTGCGCGGCGTCCCCGGCTTCCAGGCGCGCCGCCACCGCCGACAGACCCCACGGCAGGTACTGCAAGGCGTCTGCGTTCTTGGTGTCCTTGATGACCCTGACGAGGGTGGTAGCGGCCTGCGCGGCGTCCTTGGCTTCCAGGCGCGCCGCCACCGCCGACAGACTCCACACCAGCGAACGCAAGGCGCCGGCGTTCTTGGTGTCCTTGATGACCTGGACGAGGGTGGTCGCGGCCTGCGCGGCGTCCTTGGCTTCTAGGCGCGCCGCCACCGCCGACAGACCCAGCGCCAACGAGTACAAGGCGTCTGCGTTCTTGGTGTCCTTGCTGACCTGGACGAGGGTGGTCGCGGCTTGAGCGGCGACGGTAGCGGCGGCCTCGGCTTCCAGGTGCGCCGCCACCGCTGACAGACCCGACGCCAGCCGCCACAAGGCGGAGGGTTCCTTGGTGTCCTTCATGGCCTGGACGAGGGTGGTCGCGGCTTGGGCGGCGACGGTAGCGGCGGCCTCGGCTTCCAGGTGCGCCGCCACCGCCGCCAGAGCCTCCGCCAGGGACGGCAACTGGCCTGGGAACGTGGTGTCCTTCATGGCCTGGACGAGGATGTTCGCGGCCTGCGCGGCGACGGTAGTGACGTCCTTGGCTTCCATGCGGGCCACCACCGCCGATAGACCCTCCGTCAGGTAGGGCAAGCTGAGTGAATTCATGTCCTTGATCGCCTGGACGAGGGTGGTCGCGGCCTGCGCGGTGACGGTAGCAGCGTCATGGGCTTCCATGCGCCCCGCCACCGCCGACAGACCCTTGGCCAGCGAGCGCAAGGCGAGGGGTTCCTTGGTGCCTTTCATCGCCTGGACGAGGGTGGTCGCGGCCTGCGCGGCGACGGTAGCGGCGTCCTTCGCGTCCAGGCGCGCCACCACCGCCGACAGACCCCCCGCCAGCGAATCCAAGGCGCGTGGGTCCCTTGCATCCGTAATGGCGCGGGTGAGTTGCTTTGCCGTCCGTCGCGCGGCGGAGTTGCTCAGGCCATCCCAAGCGGACGCGGCGAGCGCCAGGTCCCTCTTCTGCTCGTCGCCGAGGGCGGGATCATCCAGCCGGGCCATCAGCACCGCCTCGACCTCCGCGCGCCGCTCGGCGTCCAGTCCCACGGCCGCAGACAGGGCCAGTGACGCCCGGTCTCGCAGCTGCCGACTGGTCGCCGGGGTGCGGGACGCTTCCTCGACGAAGCGGTAGCCCAGGCGCCCGCGGCGGTTCGTCGCCAACTCCCACAGGGCTTCCCACTCTGGCTCGGTCACCCGGCGGTTGAAGGCGTTCTGCAACCCGAGAGGACGGAGCAGACTCTGGGCCAGCGTCGTCTCCAACTCGTCGCGCGAGCGTTTCAGATCTTCGACGGTCAGCTTCAAGTCGTCGCGCGAGTGCTTCAAGTCGTCATTGGCGGTCGCCAACTCATTCCCCTTCGCGATGGCGGCGGCCTCGTTCTTCTTCGCCAGTTCCGCCTGCTGCCGCTCGGCGATGCCGAAGCCCGTCGAGACTCCCGTCCCGGCGAGCAGCGCCAGCACCACCACGGCTGTCATCCCGGCCAGCACCGGGTTGCGGCGCACCCACCGCGCCGCCCGCTCCAGCCGGCCCACCGGCCGCGCCACGATCGGACGACCCGCCAGGAACCGCCGCAGGTCGTCGGCCAGCGCCGCCGCCGACTCGTAGCGCCGGGCCGCCTCCTTCCGCAGACACTTCAGGCAGATGGTGTTGAGGTCGCGCGGGATGCTGTCGTTGAGGCGGCGCGGTGGCCGGGGCTCGTCGTGCAGCACCTGGTGCAGCAGCATCCGCTGCGTCCCGCGGAACGGCAGCTCTCCGGTCAGCAGCTCGTAGAGCACCACGCCGAGGCTGTAGACGTCGCCGCGGCCATCGACGCTGTGCCCCTCGCCGCGGGCCTGCTCGGGACTCATGTAGGCCGGCGTGCCCAGCACCTGCCCCTCGATGGTCATGGTGATCTCGCCGGCCTCACGCTTGGCCAGGCCGAAGTCCATCACGCACGGCTTGCCATCGTCGCCGATCATGATGTTCGACGGCTTCACGTCGCGATGCACCACGCCCCGCTCGTGGGCGTACTGCAAGGCGTCGGCGACGGCCGCGACCAACTCGGCGGCCTCGCGGAAACCCGGCCGCCGCGCCGACAGCAGGTCGGCGAGCGTCACTCCGCGCACAAAGTCGCTGACGAGATACGGCACGCCGTCCGTCTCGCCGACCTCATGAATGGAGACGATGGACGGATGGCGCAGTTGTGCAACGCTGCGCGCCTCGCGCAGGAAGCGGTCGAGTTCCTGCGGCCCGGCCAGGTTGCCGGCGCGCGGCACCTTGATGGCCACGGTGCGATCCAGCTCCGGGTCGCGGGCCTTGTAGACGGTGCCGAACGCCCCCTGTCCCAGCGTCTCGATGAGGGTAAACTTGCCGAGTTTCTGGCCGGCGCTGTTTTCCGAGCCGGTGGTCGCGCCCGTCTCCAGGCGGAAGCTGGAGCCGCAGGAGGGGCAGGCGATCTCCTCGCGCGGGGTGATCTGCACGACCTCGATAGGATTATGGCAATGGGGGCAGATGATGTGCATGGGCCGGGCTCCGTTCGCCGCTGGGGCTGTCGGACTGTTCCTCAGACGATCTTCCCGAGGGGAAAACTTCCTGAGGCATCGGTTTCGACTTCTGGGAGGTGATTGTACCCCAGGCGATGCCGATTGGAACGCTTTTTCCCTCAGGCGTCGGGTCCGGCTCGGCAAGCCGGGCCTACCCCATGCGGGCAGCACCCCCGTCCAGCACCGTCACCGTGCCGCCGCCGCCATCGACGCCCAGCCGCTGGCCCGTTTTCAGCCGCTTGGAGCATGGCCGCTGATGCGTAGGTTTCTCCCGCCTACCTGCCGTGGTATAATCCCCGGTGAAGGAAGCAAGGGATGGGTCCCTGGTGAAACATGCCCACCATCTATCGCTCGATGTTGGCCGACCGAGATCGGCCGATCATTGGGAATGCCGCCACCGCGCTTGGCGTGCGCCTACCGCCGGACCCGAAACCGGACGTCTCGGTCAATGCCGACGGGACCGTGTCGCCTCGGACAGGCGGCATGTCCGTGGCGCCTTCCTGGCGTCATTTGCCGGTCTGGCGCATTCCTCGTCGCCTCAGCACGAAGTTCCTCGACGCGAGGGGCATCCAGGGGGCAAGCGGCTCCAACAATCTCGTCTGCTGGCGGTTGGGGGAAGGGCCTTTCGCAGAGGCGCCCATCGGCGACCGCCTGCTGTTTCGCCCCGACCCCGATCGGCCGGATTCTCACGGCTTTGTTGAGCCATTGGCTCAACTCCCGCTCACCGAGTATCAAGCGGCCCTGGCGAATACGAGAGATCAGTGGCAACGGGACGAGGATTGAATCATGACCGCACCGACTGCTCCCAAAGCCGCGTTCCAGGCTTGCGTTGCCAAGCTCCTTGACCTCCATTTCATCCGAGGCATTGCCGCTGAAGACAGCCCGCAGGCGGAAGCTCTGCGTGATGAGATGGACCCCCTCTGGCAGGCGATGACGGAGGAGGAACGCGGCAGGATCGGTGCCCTTTCCGAGGACCTGGCCGTGATCGCGGAAGGCGGCCCGAGCCCTGTGACAATGTCCGCGGAGGAGCGGGCGGTTTCCGAGGCGAGGTGGCAGACAGCCTATGCGAGCCAGGACTGGGACAGCCTGCTCGATCTCCTCCGACGCCCCCAATCCGACCGCGCGCCCGACGAAGTCGCTTTTTTGCAGGCCCAGTTCTGGGAGCGACTCGCTGGTCCGGACGCGGCCCTGGTTTTCCTGAAGGAGGCAGCCCGCCTCAACCCTGCAACGTACTCGAACGTCGTTGCGGCTCTGGAGTGGCGGACGAGAGCGGAACGCGAGTTGGTCCACCACATTACCGTTCCAACGGAAGGGCCGGAGACGAACCTACCAAGCGCCAGTCCAACTCCCGCAAGATAAGGGCTCGGCAAGCCGGACCTACCCCATGCGGGCAGCACCCCCGTCCAGCACCGTCACCGTGCCGCCGCCGCCATCGACGCGCAGCCGCTGGCCGGTCTTCAGCTGCTTGTGGACGCCGCTCAACCCCGCCACCCCCGGCATCGCCTCAGGGCAGCAGACCTTCGGCACGCAGCAGTTGGTAGTAGTCGCTCATGGAAACGATTCGCAACCCTTCATACGGATGCAGCGCCAGCAGATGGGCATCGTTGGTCACGAGGTAGCCGGCGCCGGCCGCCAAGGCGGCTTGAAGGATCGGGCTGTCGGCCGGATCGTCCGCAA
>Ga0116219_10002050_pt1 | contig 17680 bp, 18 predicted proteins | sample Sb_taG_4_FD_91019 | JGI IMG/M metagenome (GOLD analysis project Ga0116219, IMG submission 91019) | Peat soil microbial communities from Weissenstadt, Germany - Sb_50d_6_BS metaG | ecosystem: Environmental > Terrestrial > Soil > Wetlands > Peat | place: Germany: Weissenstadt | collected 2010-09-21
CCGTCGTCGGGATGGCCGCCACAAGCGACGCCGCTGGATACTGGCTGCAGGGCGCCGACGGCGGCATCTTCACCTTCGGCAACGCGCTGTTCCTGGGGTCCATGGGGGGCCACCCGCTCAATGCCCCGATGGTCGGCATCGCGTCGGTCTGAGCTCCGCCTAAAACCCGTAGCCGCTAGTACCCGTACCCGCCGCCCATCGTGGTGGTGGTCGACGGGGGCTGGGTCGTCGGCGTGGTCGTCGTCGGTGGTGACGCCGTGGTCGGGGTGGTGGTGGGAGCCGGGGCCGGGGCCTGCGTGACCGGCGTCTGCGCCGGTGCGGGCGGGCTCGTCACCGGCGGCGGGGCCTGGGTCGTCGTGGAGCCGGCGGCCGCGGTCGTCGGGGTGGTCGGGGTCGCCCCGGCACCGGCACCGGCCGTGCCGCTCGCCGTCCCCGCCGGGATGCCGCGCTTCAACACCGCGAACCACGCGTGCGCGATGCCCTGTCCCTTGGCCTGGCCCTTCTTCGCGTCCCCTTCGAAGCGGTACAGCGCGACGTCGTGGAACGCCACCTGCCAGTGCCCACCGCCGACGTCGATGAGCGAGAACCCCTTGACGCCGCGAGGACCGGAGATGTGGTCACCCTTGGCGGTGAGGAGCGGTGGCCAGATCTTGGCGCAGGACCCGGTGCACGTCGACATCCCCGCCGGGTTGGCAGTGAACCGGTACAGCGTCAGGCCGGCCGCCGTCGTGAGCACCGTCCCCACGTGGGGCACCTTTGCGGTCGAGAGGTGGATCGCCTGGGTGTGGGCAGACGACTCCGACCGCTGCGCCGCCCCTGCGGTCCCGGCCGGGGCGGCGAGGGCAACGGCAGAGGCCAGGGCAAGCGCGGTGGCGGCGCACGCGGCGAAGGAGGTGAAGGCGAGGGAGAGGGCGGCTCCGGATGAGCGCCTCGGCGCAGTGGCGGAGAGAACCCCGGCCGCGGAGGGACCACCGGCAGGTCGGTCCCCCTCCACCGGAGCCCTCTCCGCGTCCCGGCCACCCGCACCATTGCGGCCACGACGCTGCCTACGTATCCACCCCGCTGTCGCCATGATGACCGTCCTTTCGACGTGGGCTCGTCGTCGGTTTGTCCTCGACGTGCCCGCACAGTCATACGGGCCGGGGCGAGGGCAGGATTGCGGCCTATCCTGTGCTCGGCGCGACCCCCGGCCACGAGGACGGGGCCATCGGGATCGCGAGATCCCCCAACTGGGGTCGGCGCCGAGGGAGGGCAGGCTCATGACAGGCAGCACCGGCGGCTTCGAACTGCGGGGCATCAACCATCTCGCGCTCGTGTGCCGCGACATGGAGCGGACGGTCGACTTCTACACCAACGTGCTCGGCATGCCGCTGGTGAAGACGATCGAACTGCCGGCCGGCATGGGACAGCACTTCTTTCTCGACTGCGGCGGCGGGGACTGCCTCGCCTTCTTCTGGTTCCCCAACGCGCCCGACGGAGTGCCCGGCATCAGCGCACCCGCGGCGCGCCCGGACCAGGGCGACCTCACGAGTGCCATCGGCTCCATGAACCACGTCGCCTTCGACGTGCCGCCCGAGAAGATCGAGGAGTACCGCGACCGCCTCCTCGCCGCCGGCATCGACTGCACCGAGATCGCCAATCACGACGACTCCGAGTGGGGCATCAGCGACACCATGCACTCGGGTGTCTACGTCCGCAGCATCTACTTCCAGGACCCCGACGGGATCCTCCTGGAGTTCGCCTGCTGGATGCGCGAATTCAACCTCGCCGACGTCTCGCACACCCCCGCCCGGGCCATCGACGCCAACATGGCCGCCGAGCCCGAGCTCCCGAGCGAGCCCACCCGCGTCTGAGTCTCCCCCGCCCACCGACACCGACAACTTCACCCCGTGCCCCGACTCCGCCAGGTCCCCAAGGACGAGGCCACCGCGCCCATCGTCACCACCATGTACGAGTGGCTCTTCGAGGGCCGTGACCCTGTCGCCGAGCCGGGACGGTGGGACGGCACGACGGGTGACTGGTGGACGGTGTTCGCCCTGAGCCCCGACATCCTCGACCATTGTGTCAAGGGCTTCGGTCTCTACCAGTCACCCACCCGAGTCCTCGACCCCAAATTGCGCGAGCTCGGCCAGATCCGCGCTGGATGGGCCGCCGGCAGCCAGTTCGTCTTCAGCCAGCACGCCAAGTCGATGCGCGAGCTCGAGATGCCCGAGGAGAAGATCACCCACATCCCCGCCTGGAGCGTCGCCCCCGACGGCACCTACGACGCCGCCGAGCGCGCCGTCCTCGCCTACACCGACGCCCTCGTCTACGACCACGGCCGCGTTCCCGACGAGCTCTTCGCCGAGCTGCTGCGCCACCTCGACGAGGTCGCGATCCTCGAGCTCACCTACATCACGACGCTGTACTTCCAGCATGCCGTGATGTCGAAGGCCCTGCGCACGGAGTTCGACGACCGCGACGATCCCATCGTCGAGGTGCCCGGTCCTCCGGGTGCCTCCGCCATGCATCCGGGATCGACCCGGTGACGGCGGCCCACGTCGTTCCGCCGGACGACGAGGCACGGCACACCCCCGACGCGGAGGAACTGTGGAACGAGTCGTACTACTGCGACTTCGTCAACGCCGACGGCTCGCTCGGCGGCTGGCTCCGGCTTGGCCTCTACCCCAACCGGAAGGTCGCCTGGTGGACGACCTGGATCGTGCGCCCCGGCCACCCCGGCATCTCCTCGGTCAATTACGTGATGCCGGTCCCCCCGGAGAACGGTCTCGTCAGCGAGAGCGAAGACGGCGAGCGAGTCGAGATCGATCTGCGCCGCCCACTCGAGGAGTTCCGCCTGGCCGCCTCGCACCTCATGGGCAAGGAGTTCGCCAGCCCCGAAGACGCCTACACCGACACCCACTGGCAACCCTGCCTCCTCGACGTCGACCTGACCTGGACGACCGACGGCATCCCGTACCACTACGACCTCACGACCCGTTACGAGATCCCCTGCCTCGTCACCGGCACCGTGACGATCGAAGGCGAGACCTTCGCCGTCGACGGGCAGGGGCAGCGTGACCACTCCTGGGGCGTGCGGGACTGGTGGGCCTTTGGATGGTGCTGGTGCTCCATGCGCCTCGACGACGGCACCCGGGTCCACCTGGCCGACATCCGGATGATCCCGGACGTGCCCGTGTTCTTTGGATACATCCAGACGCCCGGAGAGGTCCATCCCGCCACCGCGCTCTCGGTCACCGAGGACGTAGGCGACCACGGGTTCCCGTCCAGAGCCCGCATCGAGATCGCCGCCGCACCGAGGCACGACCTCGGCGTCGAAGTGACTCCCGTCGCCTTCGGGCCCGTGCTCCTGCGCAACGACGACGGCCGGACGAGCCGGTTCCCCCGGGCGATGGTGACGTGCCGGACCGACGACGGCCGGTCCGGATCCGGTTGGATCGAGTGGAACCAGCCCGACCCCGCCCCGTAGCCCCGCCAAGCGCCGCCCCTACGTGTAGGAGATCGTCGACGACACGCCCGGCGAGGTCGGCGCGTTCGATCCCGATTACTTGAAGAGGTCGCCCAGGACCTTCGTCGCCCCGATGCCGGCGGCGGCGCCCTCCACCGCATGGTGGTCGTCGCGGTCGGGCATGTACTCGCCGATGACCCCGGCCAGGATCGGCAGCGGCATCGACTGCAGCCAGATGCGGCCCGGCCCCGTCAGCAGGGCGAAGTGATGCCCGTCGGCGCCCATGTAGCGGTTGGCGAGTCCGGGCACCTTCTGCACGGAGAAGGTGACGGAGGCCTGGAAGAGGCCGGCGTGGCCGGGGTGCACCCGCATCGTCTGCCCGGCCGCCAGGTCGTAGACGATCACCTCGCCCGAAAGGTCTACAAAGGCGCGGCCGGTGCCGCCGATCTTCTGGAGGATGAACCCCTCCCCGCCGAAGACCCCCCCGCGGAACGACTGCTGGAATCCCATGGACAGCTCGATCCCCGGCGTCGCCGCCATGAAGCCGTGGCGGTGCACCATGAACTCGTTCCCCGGCGCGACGTCGATCGGCAGAATGTGGCCCGGGAATTTGGACGCGAAGGCGATGGAGCCGGCACCGCCCTGGGCGGTGTAGGTCGTCATCATGAAGCTGGCGCCGGACACGGCCCGCTTGACCGCACCCATGATCCCCTTGCCGCCCATGCCGCCGCCGGTGTTGGTGGCCATCTGGACGGCATCTGACATCCAGCTGAACTCGCCGGCTTCGGACACGACCGACTCGCCGTCGGCGAGCGAGAGCTCGAGTACCGGCATCGTCGTTCCGTGGATCGTCTCTTCCATCGTGACCTCCTCGGGTCGTCAGGTCCTCGGGTCCTCGGGTCCCTGAGCCCTCGGGTGTTGCGTGGCGGCGGCCCCGCGGGGCAGGTCCGCGTCCTCTGAGCGTACGTCGTGGCCGGGCCCGTGCGCTCCCGTAACCAGCCGCTCGGCGAGCGACACCTCCACCAGGCCCAGGGCCACCCCGAAGGCGAAGCCCATGGCGAAGTTGGTGATGAAGACGAGGAGGACCCGCTCGTGCGGCACCAGGTCTCTGATCAGCACGACCACCTCGTGCTCCACCGCCAGCGGGATGGTGACCATGACGAAGACGAGCCAGAAGTGGGGCCAGACCACGCGGATGGAGCGCCGGAAGGCCTCGGGCACCGAACAGTCGAGCAAGTTGATGAGCGGTCCGACGAGGGCGCACAACGTCCCCACCACGAGCCCCGGGATGACGAGGAACAGCGCCGCGGCGGCGGTCACCAGCAGGAGGATGGCCTCGGCGATCAGCAGGCGGAGCCAGGGCAACGTCGCCAGCACTCGCCCGACCGGCTGTGGGGTCAGATTGCGCTCGACCGCACCGACCAGGCGCTCGAGCATGCCGCTGTAGAAGGTGAGCCCGAGCGTCGATGCGCTGAAGATGACGGCGGTGGTGACCGACTCCAGGCCGAGATGGTCGGTGGAGATCTCGGTGAACCAGGTGCTCTGGAACGCATCGAGGCCGAAGATCACCACAGCGGGGAGGAGCACCCGGGCGGGCTCGAGCCGGCCCGTCCGCTGCGCCATGGAGAGGATCTCGAGGGGGTGCAGGGGGTGGCGGGTCAGGGGCGTCTGGCGGGGATGGCGGCGGTACCGGAGGTGGCGGCGGCGGAGGCGGGCCTGATCGCCGCCGGGCGGGGCTCCGGTCCTGGGCGGCGGGTCCGGGAGCGGCTTCAGCAGGTCCGCCGGCTCGTCGTCACCCCCCGTCACGCCGGCAACCCACCGTCGCCGACGAAGTCGAAGAGCTTGAGCGTCGGGTCGAAGGCGCCCGGCGACGGCTCCCCATCCAGGCGATGCCGGCCGACCGCCAGGACATACCCGTCGGGTGCCTCGAAGGCGACCTCCCCGAATCCGGCGGCTGCGAAGCCGGCCCGGATGGCGGGGGTGGCGTCCGGTGGGCGCCGGTGCCGGGTCCAGATCACCTCCGACCCCATCCGGCAGAACCCCGGCAGCGCCTGGATGGTGCGCGCGATGTCGCCGGCGCTGATGTTCCCAAAGACGCCGCACACCAGCACCAGGTCGGCGGGCACCCCGTTCTCGTACCACCGGCAGAGTGACGCGTCGCCCTCGACGATGCGGACCTGCTCGGCGACCCCGGCCGCCGCCGCACGGTTACGGGCGAAGGCGACGAGAGCGGGGTCGAGCTCGACCAGCAGCGCCGAGACCTGAGCGCCCCGTGGATGGGTCGAGACCACGTCGATCACATCACGGCCCTGGCCGGCGCACATGCTCACCAACCGGATGGGCCCTCGATGGGTGGAGGGCACCGCATCGAGGAAGTCACGCACCATCGACTGGACCAGCCGCAGGCGCAGGGACAGGGGCGACGAGGGGTCCTCGTAGGGCTCGTGCCAGCGCACCCAGTGCGAATCAGCGGCGGAGCCGGACGCCCCCTCGGTGACCGCCGCTGCCTCTGGATGGTCCCCGGGGGCCATGACAACCCATCGTAGGGTGGGCCACGTGACCGTCCCATGATCGCCCAGTGACCGTTCCATGATCGCCCCGTGATCAAGTACCTGGGGTCCAAACGCCGCCTCGTCCCGGTGCTGGCCGAGATCTGCCGGGCCTCGGGCGCCCGCACCGCCGTCGACCTCTTCACCGGCACCACCCGCGTCGCCCAGGCCTTCAAGGCGCAGGGCGTGCACGTCACCGCCGTCGACAGCGCTCGATACGCCCACGCCTTCGCCCGCACCTACATCGAGGCGGATGCCGCCGCCACCGACATGGGCGCGCTCAGGGCGGCCGTCACCCACCTGAACGGCCTCCCCGGCAAGCCGGGCTACGTCACCGAGGAGTTCAGCCGTCAGGCCCGGTTCTTCCAGCCGCACAATGCAGCTCGGATAGATGCCGTGCGGGATGCCATCGACTCGGAGTATGCGGGGTCACCCCTGTTCCACATGCTGCTGACGAGCCTCATCGAGGCCGCGGACCGGGTGGACTCGACGACCGGGGTGCAGATGGCGTACGTGAAGCAGTGGGCGCCGCGGTCGTTCAATCCCCTGGAGCTGCGGGTGCCGGAGCTGTTGGCGGGCGGCGGCCGCGCCATCCAGGGCGATGCGGTGGCGCTGGCGCCGTCGCTCGGGCCCTTCGACCTGGCGTACCTGGATCCGCCGTACAACCAGCACCGGTATTTCACCAACTACCACGTGTGGGAGACGCTGGTGGCCTGGGATGCGCCCGAGGCCTACGGCGTGGCCCGCAAGCGCGTGGACGCCCGCGACCCATCCACGCGCTCCGTGTTCAACTCGAAGCGCACGATGCCGGCCGCTCTGGCCTCAGTGGTCCAATCCGTGGACTGCGACCTGCTCGTCCTGTCCTACAACAACGAGTCCTGGCTCGGATTGGACGAGCTCGAGGCGATGTGCGCGGTCGTCCGTGCCCCATCCAGAAACGGCGGCCCAGACGGACCCTCCGCCACCATCCAGCGGGACGTCGCCACGCTCGCCTTCGACTCCGCTCGATACGTCGGGGCCCGGATCGGCATCTTCGACCCATCCGGGCGCAAGGTCGGGCGGGTCGGCCACCTGTCGAACCAGGAGTTGCTGGTCATCGCCGGAGAGGCGGCGATGGTGCGGCGCGTGGTCGAGGCCGTCGGATCCCCGGCAGCCGCTCTCGCCGCTCTCGCCGCCCCTGCGGCTCCTGCCCGGGTGGCGGCTGCGGCTGCGGTCGCCCCATCCATGGTGGATCGGCTACAACAGGCGACGTGAGCAAGCACGATCACGGTGGGCACGGCGGCCACCCTGATGAAGGCTCCGGGGGGTCCGGGGGGTCCGGGGGGTCCGGGGGCCACGGCGGTCACGGGGGTCACGGCGCAGGCGCCGGCACGGCAGGTGGCGGCACGGACAAGGGGGAGGTGCTGCGACCGGATTACCCACGACTCGACGACTCCAACCTCTCACGCAGGCTCTCCAAGGACGAGGAGAGCAAGCGCCTCGGCAGGGCTCAGCGCCGGCTCCTGCACCTGCGGCTCATCAACGGCGGCCAGCTCAACGAGGGGAGGCTCGGCCCTCCGGTGTGCGTCGTCTTCGAGGGATGGGACGCCGCCGGCAAGGGAGGGGCGATCAAGAGGCTGGTCGAGCCCCTCGACCCCCGCCATGTGCACGTGGCCCCGTTCGCCGCGCCCACGCCCGACGAGCTGCGCCATCACTTCCTGTGGCGATTCTGGCCACCCCTGCCCGGGTGGGGTGGCATGACCATCTTCGACCGCAGCTGGTACGGGCGGGTCCTCGTCGAGCGTGTCGAGAGCCTGGCCACCGAGGTTCAGTGGCGCCGCGCGTATCAGGAGATCAACGACTTCGAGCACACCCTGGCCGAAGAGGGAATGATCGTGATCAAACTCTGGATGCACATGTCGCACGAGGAGCAGCTGCGCCGGTTCGTCCGCCGCCGCGACGATGCGCTCAAGTCGTGGAAGCTGACGGACGAGGACTGGCGCAATCGCGAGAAGCGGGGCGAATACGACGACGCCGTGTCCGACATGCTACGCCTGACGAACGGTCCGCTCGCTCCATGGGACGTGATCTCGTCGGAGAACAAGCGGAACGGTCGGGTGGAGGTCATCGAGACGGTGATCCGGCGCATGGAGGAGGGCATGGCGCGTTGGGGCATCCCCGTGCCGCCGCACGACGCCGCCGAGGAGAAGACCGAGCTCGCACTCGTGTTCGACGACGCGGAGTTCCAGCACGAGCCGGACGCGCCGCCCAACGGCTCCTCGGGCTCCGGCACCAACGCCGGCACCAACGCCGGCGCCAGCACCAGCACCAGCGCCGAGGAGCGACTCCAGGCATGAGCCCCGCACCATCCAGGCCCGGCATCACGATCCCCTTCGACGGGATCCCGCTCCACGCCCACCGCGAATGGTTCGCCCGTCTGCGGGAGCTCGGCTACACCGACCTGTGGTCGGCCGAGGTCGACGGCGCCGACGGGTTCACTCCCCTCGCCCTGGCCGCCGCATGGGAACCGGAGCTGAATCTCGGCGTGGCCATCACCCCCGCATACACCCGCGGCCCTGCGCTCCTGGCCCAGAGCCTCGCCTCCATGGCCGACGCCGCCCCCGGCCGCTTCGCCTGCGGGCTCGGTGCCTCCTCCGAGGTGATCGTTGCCAACTGGAACGGGATGGCCTTCGAGAACCAGTTCCGCCGCATGCGCGACACGCTGCGCTTCCTCCGCATGGCCTTCAGCGGCGCGAAGGTCACCGAGGAGTTCGACACGTTCCGCGTCAAGGGGTTCCGCCTCGCCCGGATCCCCGAGCAGCTGCCACCCATCTACCTGGCGGCGCTGCGCCCCGGCATGCTGCACCTGGCCGGCCGGGAGGCCGACGGGGCGATCCTCAACTGGCTCAGCGCCGAGGATGTGGCCACCTCGGTGGCCGAGGTCGAGAAGGCGGCCGAGGGGGCACCCCGGGAGATCGTCGCCCGCATCTTTGTCATCGTCACCGAGGACGCCGGCGTGGCCCGCACGATCGGGCGGCGCATGATCACCGCCTATCTGAACGCCCATGCGTACGCGGAGTTTCATCGCTGGCTCGGCCGGGGTCCCGCCCTCCAGCCCATGTGGGACGCCTGGGCCGCCGGCGACCGCAAGGGGGCGCTCGAGGCCATCCCCGACGAGGTGGTCGACGAGCTCGTCGTACACGGTTCGGTATCGGCGTGCCGTGCGCACGTGCAGCGATACGTCGACCACGGCGTGACGATCCCCGCCCCAATGGTCATTCCCATCGGCGTCGACCTGACGGAGGCCGTGACGGGCCTGTCGCCGTCGGCTGGATAGCGCCGCCGAGCGGCACACGCACACGCACACGCACACGCACACGCACACGAACGCGAACGCAGCGGGATAGGGGGAACGAACGGCAATGGCACAGATCGACTTCCGCACGACTTCGCTGGCCGGGCTCGCCCGCTCGGTGCGGGCCAAGCAGGTCAGCGCCCGGGAACTCACCCAGGCCGCCCTGGATCAGATCCAGCGGCTCAACCCGATCTACAACGCCTTCGTCGCCGTCGACGCCGAGCGCGCCTTGGATGAGGCCGCCGCCGTCGACGCACGGATCGCCGAGGGTGGCGACCCCGGCCCCCTGGCCGGGATCCCCCTCGGGGTCAACGACCTCCAGAGCGCGTTGGGCTACACGACCACCTACGGATCGGCGCTCCACGCCGACGACCCGCCCGCCACCGCGGACGACCCCTTCGTCGCACGCATGCGGGCGGCCGGATGTGTCGTGGTCGGCAAGACCAACACACCCGAATTCGGCTGGATGGGGAACACGACCAACACCATCTTCGGCCCCTCGCTGAACCCGTTCGACCCATCCAGGGGTCCGGGCGGGTCCTCGGGCGGTGCGGCGGCCGCGCTGGCGGCGGGCATGGTCCCCCTCGCCACGGGATCCGACGGCGGCGGCTCCATCCGGATCCCCTCGGCCTGCTGCGGCCTCTCGGGCATGAAGCCGAGCCTCGGCCGGGTCCCCGCCGGCGGCCCCAACCCACCCGGATGGATGGACCTGTCGACCAACGGCCCCATGGCCCGGCGCATGGCCGACGTCGCCCGCGCCCTCGATGTGGCCGTCGGGCCGGACCCCACCGACCTGCGAGCCCTCCCCCGCCCCGAGGCCTCGTGGCTGGCGGCGCTCGACGACCCCCACGTCCCGGTCCGCATCGCCTACGCGCCGACGCTCGGCTACGCCACCGTGGACGCCGAGGTGGCGGCCGCCTGCGAGCGTGCCGTCGGCGTGCTCGAGTCGCTGGGCGCCGACGTCGTCGTGCTGGAGTCCGTCTTTGACGCCGACCCCGTCGGTGATTTCCTCACCTTGACGGGGGCCTGCACCTTGCGCACGCTGCGACCACTGATGGGCCACCCGAGATGGGAGGAGGTCCACCCGGTCCTGCGCTACCTGCTCGATGCGGCGCAGTCGACCACGGCCGAGCAGCTGCTCAAGATCTTCGACCGCTTCCACCTCATGAACCTCCGCCTGGTCGAGATCTTTCACACGTCCCGCATCCTGGTGACGCCGACGTGCTCGGCGGTGGCCCCGTTCGCCGACGAGGTGACGAGCTCGGTCAACGGGGAGACGACCGCCAACTGGGTCCAGTTCACCTATCCGTTCAACATGACGCGGTCGCCGGCGGCCACCGTGCCCGTCGCGATGAGCAGCGGCGGGCTCCCGATCGGCCTTCAGCTCGTGGGGCCCCAGCACGGCGACCTCGTGGTGCTGCGCACCGCGGCGGCCCTCGAGGCCGCCCTCGACCTCGATACGCTCGCTCCCCTGTCCGTCTGATCCGCACGACCTGAGCCACCAAGCCGCAACGAAAGGAACCCATCCCGATGTCGATCGCCACACCCGCCAATCCGACCGACGCCGTCCGCCTCGTTGGTGAAGAGGACGCCCCGTGGGCCGACACCGGGATGGGCGTGCTGCTCAAGGTGGTGCGCTTCGACTCCCAGCACGGCACGTGGGTCATCCTCAACCGCTTCCACCCGGGGGTGCAGCTGCAGACCCACCGCCACACCGGGTCGGTGGACGCCTTCACGTCGGCGGGGCGGTGGCACTACCTCGAGTACGACTTCTACGTGACCGCCGGCTCCTACCTCTACGAGCCAGCGAACTCGGTGCACACCCTGCACGTGCCCGAAGACAACGAGGTGGACACGGATGTGTGCTTCATCATCGAGGGCGCGCTGCTGAACCTGGCCGAGGACGGGTCCGTCGAGTCGGTCTCCGACGGGCCCGGGACACTCGAGGCGTACTACGGGCTGCTCGAGGCCCAGGGGGACCCACGCCCCAACGGCCTGATCGTCTGACCGTGACTGCCGAGACCGCAGAGTCCGCCGATGCAGGCCGCCTCACCGACCCGGCGCTGTACTCGGGCGGCGACCCCTTCGCGGTGTATGCCGAGCTGCGACGAACGGCGCCCGTGTGCTGGGTCGACCGGGAGGGCGGCGGCTTCTGGGCCGTCACCACGCACCCCGAGGTGTCGTCCATCGGGGCCGACCCGGTGGGATTCTGCTCGTCGCGGGGGATCCTGATCGACGAGATCGGCACGACCTACGACACCCCGCCCACGATGATGCACACGGACCCGCCGCAGCACACCCGTTACCGGCGGCTGGTCCAGCCCGGCTTCAAGCCCTCCATGGTGCGCCTCATGGAGGCCGGGGTGACGGCGAAGGCGACGGCGCTGATCGAGCCCATTGAGGCCGGGGTCGCGCTCGACATCGTTCCGTCGCTCTCCGTCCCGCTCCCGATGCAGGTCATCTGCGAGCTCATGGGGGTGGACGGGGCGCAGTGGCCCCGCTTCTTGGAGTGGTCGGAGGCCGCGATCCCCGGGGCGAGCGAGCACTCGGAGGATGAGCGCGCGCTCCTGCAGATGGAGATGTGGCAGTACCTCATCGGGGTGGCCGAGGCGCGGCGGCTGGCGCCGGCGGACGACCTGGTGTCGGTGTTGGCCACCGTGGGGGCCGAGGGCGACGCCGGCGCTACGCCGCAGTACGCAGATCGGCTCAGCGAGGCAGAGCTGGCGATGTTCCTCATCCAGCTGCTCATCGCCGGGAACGAGACGACGCGGAACCTGATCTCGGCCGGGCTGGTCGCACTGGCGGACCACCCGGAGCAATGGGCGGCCCTGCGGGCGGACCGGTCCCTGCTCCCGGGCGCCGTCGAGGAGCTGCTCCGCTGGACGACGCCGGTCATCTCGTTCATGCGCACCGCGACCGCGCCCACCACCGTCCGGGGGCGACGCATCGGGGAGGGCGATCCCTTGCTGCTCGTCTATGCCTCGGCCAACCGCGACGAGGACGTCTTCGGGGCCGACGCCGGCGAGCTCCGCATCGACCGGCATCCCAACCCGCACGTGAGCTTCGGATTCGGGCCCCACTTCTGTCTCGGGGCCGCGCTGGCGCGCCTGGAAGCGCGGATCGTGCTGAACGAGCTGCTCGACCGCTTCGGCACGCTGACCCCGGCCGGGCCAGTCGAGCGGAGCCCGAGCCCCGTCATCGCCGGGGTCCGGCACGCCCCGCTGGTCTTCACCTAGGGCTTGGCCGCCCGCCGCGGCGGTCCCACAGGTTCAGGCCGTCGCCAGAGCCAGATCGCCCCGGCACGGCTCAAGGTCCTCCGCTACCTCGACCTCGGCGGCACCCCGTCCCGGCAGCAGCCGAGACGCAATGAGTGCGCCCAGCACGGCAACCCCGGCGCCGGCGATGCACGCCACCCGCAACCCGCTGCTGAACGCCGTGAACGCGATCGACTGCAGGGCGGGCTGCGCCGCGTGAGGGGCGTGGGCCACCACGACCAGCGCAGCAGCCATGGACTGGTGGGCTTCGGCCTTCGGTCCCGCCGGGATTGGCAGTGCGCGGAAGGCGCTGATGATCCGGGGGGCGAAGGATGAGGCGAAGATCGAGCCGAAGACGGCCACTCCGAGCGTGCCGCCGAGTTCCCTGGTCGTGTTGTTGACGCCGGCGGCGGCGCCACGCTGGTCGTCGGCCACCGACCCCATCACCGCCTCCGCGGTCGGTGCGGTGATGCATGACAGGCCAAGGGCCAGGAGCATCATGGCCAGGATGATCGGTCCGAAGTAGGACGTGTTCTCCTGCGAGTTGAACGCCGCCACCAGAAGGCCGCCGCCCATGAGGACCAACCCCGTCGTCACGACCAGACGCGTCCCGACCTTGAGCGCGACGACCGCCGCGATCGGCGTGGCGATGGCGGCGACGATCGCGAACGGGAGCGTGTGCACGCCGGCCGAGAGCGTCGAGTACCCCTTGACGAACTGGAAGTACTGGGTGATCAGGAAGATGAAGCCGAAGAGGCAGAAGAACGCCACCGAGATGGAGAGTGCGCCGCCAGTGAAGCGTGGGATCTTGAAGACGCGCACGTCGAGGAGTGGGCCCTCGGTCCGCAGCTCGAGCAATGAGAAGGCGGTCAGCAGGACGGCCGCTGCCGCGAAGCACCCCAGCGTGCCCACCGACGCCCAGCCCCACTGCGGCCCCTCGATGATGGCCAGCACCAACGAGGTGACGCCCACGGTCGAGATCACCACGCCCCGGATGTCGAAGGGGTGCTGTGCCACCTTGGGGAGCCGGGGGATCAGGATGCCGCCGGCAACGAGGGTCACGATCACGATCGGCACGTTGACGAGGAAGATCGACCCGTACCAGAAGTGCTCGAGCAGTGCCCCGCCCGTGATGGGCCCGAACGCCACGGCGATGCCCGACGTCGCCCCCCAGATGCCGAGTGCCTTCTGGCGCTCGGAGGGGTCGGAGAAGACGCTGGTCAGGATGGCCAGGCTGGCCGGGAAGATGAAGGCGGCCGCCACGCCCATGAGCGCCCGCGTGGTGATGAGGCCTCCCGTCGTGTGCGACCACGCGGCCGCGGCGGAGAAGAGACCGAAGAACACGAGGCCGACCTGCATCGTGCCCTTGCGCCCGAGACGGTCCCCGATGCCGCCGCCCGCGAGGAGCAGCCCGGCGAACGCCAGGCTGTAGGCGTCGACGATCCACTGCAGCGAGGTGATGGACGCCCCCAATGTGCGGTTCAGGGTCGGGAGGGCCACGTTGACGATGGTGTTGTCGACGACGACGAGGAAGACGGACAGGCACAGGACGGCGAGCACTATCCAGCGGCGATCCTTGGACGGCGAGGAGGCAGCGCGGGCCCGACCGGCGGCGGCGGTCGGCATGAGGTCAGCGAGTTCGAACGAGATTCCAGGCACGGGGGATGACTCCTTCTGGATTGGGGGATCGCGGGACGCCCTAGTTGTAGAACGCTGTGCTACAGTTATAGCACGATGTTCTTCAGTACGCTAGAGGTATGAGGGAAAACCGCCGCACCAGGACTCCCAGTGCGGGGATGGAGGCGGCGCTCCTCGCCTCCGCCGCCGAGATCCTCGAGACCGAGGGCCCCGACGGACTGTCTGTCCGCCGGATCGCCACCGCCGCCCACGTCGCTCCCATGGGGGTCTACAACCACTTCGAGTCCAAGTCCGGGATCATCGAGGCCCTTTTCGTGCAGGGCTTCGAGCGACTGGGAGAGGCCATGGCCGGCATCGCCGAGATCCAGGATCCCTACGAGGCACTCCGGGAGGGCGGCCGCCGCTACCGGGCGCTCGCCCTGGCCCATCCGATGATGTACCAGCTCATGTTCATGCGGGCCATCCCCGGGTTCGAGCCGGGCATCTCCGCGCTCGAGGTGTGCTCCCGCGCCTTCGACGCGCTCGTTGCCGGCGTCCAGCGCGCCATGACGGCCGGCGTGATCGCCGAGGGGTCGGCCGCCGAGACCGCGCAGCTGATCTGGGCCAACGTCCACGGATGGGTCTCACTCGAGATCCTCGGCATGGGCTTCGTCGAGGACCAGGACTCAGGCTTCAACCGGCTCTGCAGTTCTCTCCTGCGGGGCCTCCGCCCGTAGCGGCTACCGCGGATCGGGCCGGTCCAGGTTCCAGTGCCGTGCGACCGAGGGGAACCATCTCGTCACGTCCCCGTCCCGGCGGGGGATCATGCCGAACCTGGTGATGGTGCGCTGCCCACCTTCGTGATCGCCGTAGAGCACGTCGATCGTGAACGGTTGGATGTCGTTGATGTCCTTGCTCAACGCCGCGTAGGCCGGATCCTCCCGATCACGGATGGCCCCCTGCCAGAACCCGACGTCACCCGCAGGGATGTACAGATCCCGTGTCTGCATCCTGAACTGTTCCGGATCTGCGTGCGGTGTGTCGCCGTACTCCAGCTCGGTCATGACGCTCCATCCGAAGGTGACGGCCAGTCCGGAGCCCACATTGCGGACCGAGATGGCCAGGTAGATGCTCCCGTCCACGAACTCGATGATCGCCTGGCTCCCATCCAGACGAGCCCAGTGGTCGTCGACCCACCGGATCTTCTGAGGCGTGTCGTCCAGTCGCGACGTCACGAGGACCGGTCGCAGGTTGACCAAAAAGGAGGCCTCGGCCACCCGGGCCGAGCGGTTGGCGGAGCGAACCGCGGCGAAGGTGGCGGCCGCCAGGACGAGTGTCCCGACGGCCGTGGCGAAGGTCGCAATCGTCGCCCAGTCTGTAGTGGCGATGACCATCTCCGCAGGTTAGGGCCCCGACCGCGCAGTCAGCACGGGCCCCCGAGCGGAGACGCGAGGCGGAGAGGCGGTCCCAGGAGTCGCCGCGAGAGCACACGGAGATGGCAGGCGGAGAAGCGGGCGGCGGCCCTGCGCTGGCAGACTCTTTCCCATGCTCGACCACATCTCCATCCAATGCGCTGATTTCGCAAAGAGCGCCGCCTTCTATGACGCCGTCCTCGCCGCTCTCGGTGGTCAGCGTGTCATGGAGTTCGGCCCTGCCATCGGCTACGGGGTCCCCCCAAACCCAACGTTCTGGATTGGGCAGCAGCAGACGGGCGAAGGATTCCGGGAGACGCACATCGCGTTCACCGCTTCCGACCGAGCAGCGGTGCACGCCTTCTTCGACGCTGCCCAAGCGACCGGCGCCGAAGTGTTGTACGAGCCCCGGCTCTGGCCGGAGTACCACGCCAACTACTACGGGGTCTTCGTACGCGATCCCGACGGGAACAACGTCGAGGCGGTCTGCCACACCCCAGAGTGACCGTTTGGACCGACAGCCCTTGGATCGCGCTCAGCCGTAGAGCGCGATGAAGTGGTTCAGCACCGCGGTGCACGCGTCGTGCTGGGCGTCCGGCAGCGTGCATGTGGCGAGATACGCGCTTGCCTTGCCCTGTGCCGGCATGTAGAGCATCACCCCGTTCGCCGGATTCAGACCGCCCGACGGAATTCCGTCGCCGGCCACACCCGCTGGATCCTCGAACCCGATCTCCCTCGACGCGGTCCCGGCGAGGGTCTCCCGGACGGAGCGCGTCACGGCGCATCCCCGGCCAAGATCCTGCCTGGTCGCAGCGGCCGCGGCTGCAAACAGCGGGCACGCCAGCTCCGCGCCCTCCACGGGGCTCGCTCCCGTCTCGTACCCCACGATCGCCTCGTCCGACGACGACGCCGGCAGGTGCCACCCCGTGTCGGGATCGGACGGCACGGATTCACCCGCAGGAGCGATCAGCAGCCCCCCACTGCCGTCCGCTCCGTACAGCCCGTGGCACGACCAGTCGGCGGGCCCGATCAGCATCATGATCCCGGCGTCGTCGCTGTAGACGACCAGGTTCGCTACCTCACCGGTGGGCACGCTCACCGTCGCCGAGGTCGGAAGCGGCACCGTCGTCGGTGAAGGGGTGATGGCAAAGGACGTCTGGCAGTGCACGATCGGCAGTGTGGCCAACGTCGAGCCCTGCGAGCCGGCCGTATTCGGTTTCGACGTCGACGTCGGATGAGACGTGGTAGCCGAAGTGGAGCTCGGCGTGGATGCCCCGCCACAGCCGGCCATCACCACCAGCCCCATCGACGCCATCCCCACGATCCACGCCGTCGGCCGTCGCACCCGGCCGCTCCGGCCCAGCAAGCCCCCCACCGACCTCTCCCTACGCGTCGACGGTCAGAGCGTCCAGCAGATCGGCGAAGCGCCGCTGTGCCTCGGCCCGCCGGCTCGGGATGTGCTCGGACGGCACCTCGTGCGCCACGTACCCCTTCAAGACCCGCCGGGCCACCGTCTGGCGGTGCACCTCGTCGGGTCCGTCGTAGATCCGGGCCGCCCGTGCCGCCCGGTACATCGACTCGAGCGGCAGGTCGGATGAGTACCCGAGCGACCCGTGCACCTGGATGGAGCGGTCGATGACGTCGTACAACACCTTCGCCCCGTAGTACTTGATCATCGCGATTTCGACCCTGGCCGCCGCCGCCCCCTCCTCATCCATCTTCCAGGCGGCCTGCAACGTCATGAGCCGGGCAGCGGCCATCTCGGCCATGGAGTCCGCCACCCAGTTCTGGATGGTCTGCTTCTCGGCCAGCATCGATCCGTGCGCGTAACGGGACACCGCCCGCTCGCACAGCATGTCGAAGGCTCGCCGGGACTGCCCCAACCACCGCATGCAGTGGTGGATCCGACCGGGCCCCAGCCGGTGCTGCGCCAGAGCGAAACCCGAGCCCTCCCGGCCCACGATGTTCCCGGCCGGCACCCGGACGTCCCGGTAGATGATCTCGGCGTGGTTCCCGAAGCGCCCGTACGGCGTGTGCGGGTCCTCCATCGTCGACACGTCCCGCAC
>Ga0116219_10002051_pt1 | contig 17676 bp, 19 predicted proteins | sample Sb_taG_4_FD_91019 | JGI IMG/M metagenome (GOLD analysis project Ga0116219, IMG submission 91019) | Peat soil microbial communities from Weissenstadt, Germany - Sb_50d_6_BS metaG | ecosystem: Environmental > Terrestrial > Soil > Wetlands > Peat | place: Germany: Weissenstadt | collected 2010-09-21
GAAATATAAAAAGTACCGAATTCGCACACGCAGCGGTTATCGCCCCATCCCAGCGCGTGCCAACATGGACGTCGCTGCCCCCGGTCAATAGATCTTTGGATGCGATACGCGCTTGGCCGGCGCGACAGTCACTCCCGGAATTCACGGCCCGACTACTGTCCCTTCGTACAGTAGTAATTTTCAGGACATGTGATTAAGCTTCGGTAGTGTGCATGAATTGCCTTTGAAGCCGGCCGAGCCCAGCGGGGGGAAGAGAAGGCACGATGGATAGAAGGAAATCAGCGGTTATGTCCGGGCGTGGAACCACCCCGGACGGATCGAAGGTCGAGCGAAGAAAGACTTCCCGCTTTCTGGTCGCGGTGCCGATCGAAGCGAGTTGGCGCAATCCAGAGGGCGTCCCCGTTTTAGTACAAGCCATCGCGAAACAGGTCAATGGCAACGGCGGCTTTTTGGAAATGACGCTCTACCCTCCCGTCGGCAGCCGGATTACACTCACCAATTTTCTTTCCGCGGAATCGGCCGAAGCTCGCGTCCTGGCCACGCCGAATTCCAGGGAAGGCGTTTCGCACGGTATTATTGTGGAGTTGATTACTCCGAGCGACAGCTTCTGGGGCGTGAATCTTCAGGTCAAAAAGACCAGTGTCGAGCTCCAAAAGCTTGAAAAATCGCTTCAGGCCGAAGGCATCGACTTCCGTTTGCTGAACGAATTCCGCGACACCGTCGATACCCTTCGCACCACTGCCCTGGCGGTTCAACAACTGCGGGAATTGCAACTCAAGGGCCGGGATGACAGCGAAATCGTTTCGATGCTCGTGGCCGACCGCGTTCGCCGCGCCACAAACCTGTGCCACGAACTCGTCGCGGATATCGACGCGGGAAAAATGTCCCGCGAAACCAAGGAAGTCAACGAACTCTTCGATTCCCTCGAGCAAGCCTGCGACCGCCTGCGGCATCTTCTCAAGAGCCGCCATCCGGACCGCTACGTAACCTCCCGCACCTGACTTCTCAAACCGCGAAACGAGCCGCGCTGATCCCGCAACCGCGGGCACAGCGATTCGAGGTTGACACGACCGGGCGCCGAGCATATCGTTTTGTGCAGAGAAGCTCAGATCGAAATTCCAGAAATTATCATCGCGGCGGTGAGTTATGGCGGGGACAGCGTACCTCCCAGACTTGGCCATCCAAGGCACGGAAAGCCAAGATCCTCCGCGGCACTCCGCGGTCGTTCGCATAACCCACTGGATTACTGCGCTTAGTTTTGTTGGTCTGCTTTACAGCGGAATCCAAATTCTCATTGCCCATCCGCGCCTCTATTGGGGTGAAACAGGAGGCTTGGGTACTCCCTCGCTGATCGATCTTCCGATTCCTTTCATGATCGGCCATTCGGGCTGGGGTCGCTATCTACATTTTCTCTCCGCGTGGGTTTGCGTCTTGACTGGGCTGGTCTATGCCCTTTACGGCCTGCTCAGCCATCATTTCGGCAAGAATTTGCTGCCTGCCAAGGGCGATCTGGCTTGGGGCCGTATCTGGCCCATGGTTTGGCACGATTTGCAGTGGAAGCGGCCAAGTGCAGAAGAGGCGCTGACATACAACGTCCTACAGAGATTGGCCTACCTCGCCGTTGTCTTCGTGGTGTTCCCTCTAGTCATTCTCAGCGGTCTGGCCATGTCTCCGGCCATCGCGTCCGTGGTCCCGGTTCTCCGGAGCGGTTTCGGCGGACAACAGTCGGCACGCACCATTCACTTTTTCGTGGCGCTGGCCCTGGTTCTTTTTCTTTGCGTGCACATCGCCATGGTCTGGCTGGCAGGCTTCACGGACCGCGTGCGGGCCATGGTTGCGGGCTACGGCGCTTCCGGGAAGGTGCGCTCATGAGTGAACGACTTTCGCGGCGAAAACTGATCACAACTGGTTTGGTGGCTGCTGCAGGCGCCACCGGCTTGGGTATTGCCGCACGAATCGCGGATCGATACGGCCTGATTCCGCCCGACGACGGCGGCGTCTACGGGGTCGGCGAAACCATGACCTACGCCACACAACGACTCCTGACCTCCCGACATTCACTGGCCCGTGAGTATAACCGCAGCGACATCTCAAAGATCGCGCCTGTAAAGGGCCCACCTCCGGAGGACGAAACCTACCATCGCTTATTGGCGGGTGGTTTCGCGGACTGGCGGCTCAAAATCGACGGCTTGGTCGCCCGCCCCACGTTTCTCTCTCTTGCGGAACTCAGACGGTTCCCGTCTGAAAACCATGTCTTCCATCAGGCCTGCGAAGAGGGTTGGTCCTTCATAGCCGAATGGACTGGCATCCCTCTTTCCTACGTTTTAGATCTGGTAGGAGTCCTCCCGCAGGCGAAGTACGTTGTGTTCTTTGGCTTCGACACCAATTTTGACGCAGCAGACAAACAGACCATCCGAGGCAAGTGGAACAGCATCGACATGGCTGACGCCTGGCATCCGCAAACCTTGCTGGCCTACGGGATGAACGGCCAGGAACTTCCCATCCCACACGGCGCTCCCCTGCGTCTCCGCGTACCGCGGCAACTTGGCGGCAAGAGCACGAAGTATCTTTCCCTCATCACGCTGACCGACACCTTAAAGGACATCGGTCGGGGATTCGGAGCAGGAGGCGTGGAGCGCGGCTTCTCTTGGTACGCCGGCATCTAAGCAATTGAGCGGGTCGCGAAAGCAGGGACAGGCAGGGAAACGAAACAGTAGCTCCACATCCCGCAAATCCCATCTAAATTAAAATCGGAACACGAGTCCCGTCGATACCCTCGCGTTGTGCTGTACCCCGCCGAAGTGGTGCGTGACGAGGTCATCGGCTTGAATGATTCGCCAGGAAACGAGCGGCACAATGTGCATGTCGATCCCGGCCCCGATCGTTCCCGCGAAAGAAGTGTCTGCAATTCCATTTATCCTGGCATGTCCGATCCCCGCCAAAGCATGCACGAAGGGGGAAATGCGTGCCGGAAAGGAAATTTGTGGCCCGGCCATGAAATCCAGGGTTCGGGCGTCGGGTTTCGAGGGCAAGCCGAAGTGGGCATCCATGTCCGCCGCGAGGCCCAGCCAACTCCTGAATTTATATTGCCCCGTGATTTCCACCCCGTTGAGGTTTCTTCCCGGCGAACCGCCAAACCGTTCATAGGAATAACCGCCAAACAGATCTGCGCTCTGCGCCCTCGCGGAAATTGAAAAAAGGAAGAACAGTCCCAGCAGGATCAGGAGCCTTCGAGCCATGTAAATCGCCTCCGGAAAAGGAATTTGAAGTTGAAGTCGCGGCGTTAAGAAACCGCTTCGGGCCGCGGGCATGGCTGGTTACCCAATCGGATGCCGAAAGCCCCCGTAGGGTCACTCGCCAGATAGACCCGCCAAGCCGATGAAAACAAACATGATTTCCCTAAGTGCAGAAATAAACATGCGAGAGTACAGCAAAGCACCGATTATCACATTCCCGTTCTCGTTGTAACTTGCTAGTTGGAAGTGCTTTATGGAGAATGACACATGTTTGGCAGCCTGTTCCCGCAGCGGCAAGAGACAATCCGCCCTGCAACTCTGCGAATTCGGGAGAAGGCGATGCCAGGATGGCAACCTTGGTCAAAGTCCAGTGTTTAACTAAAGAGGGGAAACTGGTCGGACGAATGGTCTAATTCATGCGAATCCACGGAGGGCTGTGAAAATGTCCCGAATCAAGCGAATCCTAAGTTCAACATGCCTTGCCGCAAGTTTCCTGATTGCCGTTGCGAGTTCAGGTTGCGCCGGGCGCGTGCGAGTCTACGATGAATACCATAGCGACTACCATCGCTGGGATCGCAACGAGGACGTCGTCTACCGGAGTTACTGGAGCGAACGTCACGAACCGTACCGCGACTACAACAAACTGAACAAGGATGAACAGAAGGACTACTGGAACTGGCGCCACGACCATCCTGACAAGCACTAGGTGCTGCCGGCGTACGGGTTGCGTAATGCCGCGTTCTTGATGCCCTGAAGAATGGGCGCCGAAGTTCGGTGTGCCTTGGCCCTCGCATCTTCTGCGACGTTCAGTGTGCGGGATAGGAGGCGGCAAGTTTGTCTTCCAGAGCTTGCTGAAGGCTGGACATTTGACTGACCGACTCCACGATATTCGAAGCGCGCCCTGAATATTGAGGAAGTGGATCGAGAAGATTGAAATGAAGATTCGGATTCGAGTAGGCGAAGCCGGAGAGTTCGTTCCACATGAAAAATTTTGCGTCCCTGTGGTATCCGTCGGCGCCCAGCATCCGCGATGCAAAGAAATACGTCGAACGTCCGGCAATGCCCGGGGTCCAGAGGGGCGCTCCTTCCATCAGTTCCCGTTCTCCGTCGATTCCCAGTAGATCGAGGACGGTTGGCGGCACATCGATGTGCGAGGTCACCCAGGGAATCCATTTTGTCTGCCCCACAACTCCGGGCGCGTAGAGCAAGAACGGAACCTGGAACGAGTAGTCGTCGATTAATCCGGGCGTGAAGACCGGGTCTTCGTTGGCCACGCGGATGCCGTGATCGCCGGTGACGATAATCAATGTGTGCGCAAGTTCGTGACGACTTTTGAGGAGTTGAACGAGATCCCCCAGCCAGGCGTCCTCGGTTTGTAAAATTGTTTTCTCCTGGCTCAGGACTTGGCTTTCACTGCGTGGAGCATCTCCATCGGGCAGGGGCAAGGGCACGTGCCCGACTTGTGGAAGAAACACGGCGGCAAAATTCGTGCCGTGGGAAAGCCAATCGGTCAAATCCTTTTCCATTAGCGCCAGCGCCGAACGGTCGCGCTCGAAGCGGGCCTCCCGCCAGTTCTTCCCGGCGTTCGATGCTTCGACCACATTGCTGAAAATTGCTGCGTCCGGATAGATCAGCCGATTTACCCCTAACATCTCAAACATCTGGTCATCGTATTCGCCGTTCCAGCGGAACGGCATGTAGGCGGCGGTCTGATAGCCCTTTGCGGCCAGCGCGCGGAACATCCCCGGCAGCGCGACTTTGGCGTGCTTTTCCGGCAAGCTGAGGTCGCCCGGCGACGGATAAAGTGAGCCAAAAAGCGAATAAAGGGCGCGGTGAGTCACCGGAAACGTCGTGTAGTGCTGCGTTGGGACAAATGACTCCTCTCGAAGCTGTCGCAGATTCGGGAATGCGTCCAGGTCGCCGGTTACGGAGAGAAATCGCGTTGGAGTGGTCTCCAGAATGAAGAAAATCACATTATATCCGTGTGCTTTGGCCCAATAGTTGGCGTCGCGCGCCGACAAAGGGGCATGCACCAATTCCCGATAGCGCTCTTCGAGCTGGGGGATCGTCAGCGCCGACATTTCACGCGCAAATTCCCCGGCTTTTCCTGCCTCGACAGGGCCTGCGTCGAGATAGGCGCGCAAAGCGACGATCATGGCGCTGCGATGAAACACTATGGCGGGGCTAGCGGGCGCCCATGCCAGCGCAGTGACGGCAAACGCGCCAAAGGCTATGGCAAGTCCGGATCTCTTCCATAGGAGCGCAGCACGATCAGAAAAAGAGGCCGCATCTTTCCCTTGCACCCTTTTTTTGAGCGCTCCGGTAATCAGAGGAGACGACGCTGCCAAAACGCAAACCACCACGACGATGCCCCAGCTTAGAAAAGACGTGTTCGCCAAGGGTTCGTGCAGGCCCCAGCTCACCGCGACGCGCAACGTGTGCAGCGAAATATAGCTCCCCGTCGTCTCCATGGCTTGGATCTGGATATAAATCATCAAGGCCAGGATCGCGCTGGATGACCAGGAGATTCGGGAGCTCCATTTACGCGGGAGGAAGAGCGCTACAAGAAAGTATGCTGCAGGCACCAGGATGCAACCGACCAGCAGGTCCATACGGAAAAAGGAAAACGCATGCCATCGGTCGATCTCAGAACCCCCGAGAGCCAAAGTCTGAGGCATTGCGCGCTGAGCGATTTCGAGGCCTCGGCCAGGGATTAGAATCACATATTTGGCATACAGGGCTACTAATGCAGGGATGAACCAGTGACACGCGTCGCCTGCCGCTCCCATCGCGTTCGCCCAGGCGTTGGGGGCGCGTGGGAGCCCCCCTCGCCATGAAGCCAGCTCTCCGGCGTCCGGCAGGTCACCTGCCTTCCCGGACTCTCCGGGCGTCTCGCAGGTGTCGAGTTGAATGCCGCCTTCTGTACCGGATTCGTGCTTGTGGTAAATCATTGGCGATTGCGGGGCGAGCAGAAATTGCAAGGAACCAAGCCCAACAATGAAATTATATAAGAAGCCAGCCAGGCACCCGTGAGATTAGATCAAGCCGGGTGTGCTCTCCATCAACCCGAAGTTTTCGATCTGGACCTCTGTTTTCACGAGCCTTCGCCTCTCCTGCGTTCGGCAGAGTAAATTGCTGCGTGTGCGGGCCCCAGAGGGATTCCACGGCTCCGCCCGCTCCTTCCACCAAATAACCTTTCGTGAATTGACTTTTTCACGTTCTGCTGTATCATGCTGGAAGTATCCAGTGAGCGAGAGAAGCCATATCGGCGCCTGCATCTGTTGTTGTTACAACAAGGTGCCGGTGTGTGGGGTGATCGCGAGCTAAGAACTCGACAGATCGAATCGCAGGCAGCCCACCTCGGTGACCACAACCCGAAGGTGGGTTTTTTGTTTTTTGGGGAGACCGCCTTGCAATGGAGGCAAAGCTAAGATGAAGGTCTCGAACTCTTCCTGGGCCGAACGACTCGCCGGAAAAATTCCGGAGCCTTTGGCCCGTGAAATAGATATCTTCGAAACGGAAATTGCCCTGCGAAAGCAGGGCAAAATCGACGAACGCCTCTTTGCGGAAACGCGCCTTCGCAGAGGAACCTACGGCCAGCGGTATGACAACGGACAGAGGCACAACGGCAAAACGGTTCAGCGGCTTGACTATCCCTCCGGAGAACTGACCAAGGGCCCAAATACGATGTGGGATGCTCCGGGAATGCAGCGCATCAAAATTCCCGCGGGTGGGCTGAACGCGGCGCAGCTCGAGACTTTGGCGGACCTCGCCGAGGAGTATTCCGACGGCATCGCGCACATCACCACTCGTCAGGACGTCCAGCTCCATTACGTCCACATCGAAGACACGCCCAGCGTGATGCGCCGCCTCGGCGCAGCGAGCATCACCACGCGCGAGGCCTGCGGAAATTCCGTGCGCAACGTGACGGCTTGCCCCTACTCGGGCGTCTGCCCGGATGAAAAATTCGACGTCACGCCCTACTCGCGCGCCTTGTCCAAATTCCTGATGGGCCATCCGGACACCCACAATTTCGGAAGGAAATTCAAACATTCCTTCAGCTGGTGCTCGCAGAATGCCTGCGGACTTGCGAGCATGCACGACATGGGCATGGTGGCCGTCACGCAGATCGAGAACGGAAAAGAAAAGCGCGGCTTTGAAGTGTCCGTCGGCGGAGGCCTCGGCGCCGTGCCTTACCAGGCGAAGCTGTTCGACTCGTTTGTTTCGCCGGAAGAATTGCTTCCTTTGGCGCAGGCAATTTCCCGTGTTTTCGCGCGTCTAGGAGAAAAGAAAAATCGCAGCCGCGCGCGAATCAAGTTCCTGGTCCAGGATTTGGGGATCGAGAAATTCAAGGAATTGGTGCTCGAAGAGCGAAAAATTCTGCCCCACGATCCGCGATGGACGGATTTCGTCGAGGACGCCGAAAAATTCCAGGAGACGCCGCTTCGGCCCGGCGGCAAGACGCCGTTGCTCGGCTCGGAATCTTTTCAACGCTGGGTGAAAACCAACACGCGGGCGCAGAAACAAGATGGCTATGCGGTCGTCACAATTGCTCTTCCGCTCGGGGACATTACCTCCAGTCAATTGCGATCTCTCGCGGATATCGCGCGCCGCTTCACCAAGGAAACGATCCGGTCGACGGTCGAGCAGAACATCGTCCTTCGCTGGGTCAGCCAAAGCGATCTGGTTGAATTGCACAAGGCCCTCGAAGCAGTTGGGCTCGGCGATCCTGGCGCGGGCAGCATCGTGGACATTGCTTCATGCCCGGGGACGGACACCTGCAAGCTGGGCATTTCCTCTTCGCGCGGGCTGGCGGCGGAATTGCGCAAGAGACTCGGCGAGAAAAGTTTCCAGTGGGATGATTCCGTCGGGAAACTGCACATCAAGATCAGCGGCTGTTTCAATAGTTGCGGCCAGCATCACGTGGCCGATCTCGGTTTTTACGGCGTCAGCCGCAAAATGTCGGGCTACGCGGTTCCGCACTTCCAGGTCGTTCTGGGCGGCGAGTGGGAACATAACGGAGCCTCCTACGGCCTCCCGGTCATCGCGATCCCGTCCAAAAATATCCCTGCCGTCGTCTCTCGCCTGACGGAGCGTTACGCGGCCAATCGCAAGACTGGCGAGAGTTTCAAGGATTTCGTCGGTCGAACCGGCAAAGTCGAGTTGAAAAAAATGCTTGAAGATCTTGCGCGCCCGCCAGCCGATTCCTCGGACCGTTCATTTTTCCAGGATTGGGGCGATCCCCGGGAATACACACTTGCGGATCTGGGGACAGGTGAATGCGCCGGAGAAGTTGTGTCTTCCGTCGAGTTCGATCTCGCCGCCGCCGAAAGGGAATTGTTCGAGGCCCAGGTGGCGCTCGAGGGCGGCCAAATCGAACAAGCGGGGCAGACCGCGTATCGATCCATGCTGCGCGCCGCGAAGGGCCTGGTGAAGATCGAGTCGTCCACCATCGCGGACGATCCTGCGCAAATCGTTCAAGAATTTCGCGCGCGATTCTACGATACGCAAAAATTCTTCGATCCTTTTGCCGGGGGCAAATTCGCCCACTACCTTTTCACGGCCCATGAGAAATCGGGCGAACCCTACACGCAAGACTCGACCCGTTACCTGATCGACGAGGCTCAACTTTTTATTGACGCTGCGCACAGTTGCTACAATCGAATTTCGGCGCCCGCTCACGCCTGAGAAACGGGCGCGTGCTTTACTTGGAGGCCGCCGGGAAAAAAGGGACCTGAACGCATGCAACTTCAGCACGTCAACGTGAAACTCCTCGTCCAGAATCCCGAGGGTGCAAACCTCGAGCCGCTCATCCCGGTGTTCCACGGTTGGATTGAAAACCAAAATGGCGATGAACTGTTGATCGATGTGGCCGATTACACCCACGTTCCCGCGGGTCCGGGAATCGTCCTGATCGGACACGAGGGAAACTACAGCGTCGACAACACGGGCAACCGCCTGGGCGTCCGCTACAACCGGAAAGCAGCCTTCGATGGCGGCAATCAGGATTGCCTGGCGCAGGCGGCGCGCTCCGCCTTGACGGCGTGCCGGCGTTTGGAATCGGAACCTCGGCTGGAAAAAAAATTCCTCTTTAACGGGCAGGACATCGAAATCTTCATCAACGACCGCCTGGTCGCCCCGAATAACGCCGCCACGCGCGAAGCGCTTGATGCGGACTTCCACCTCTTTTCCCGGAAACTGTTTCGGGGAAAGGAGTATTCTATTTCCTACGGTACCGATCCGCGCAGTCTGTTCACGGCGTTTGTGAAGGCGGGGCGGCACTTTTCAGTCGCGGAATTGCTGGAAGCGCTCTCATGAATTGCGATCGACTCTTAGTACGGGAGAAACCCCAATGGGAAAATTGATTCAAATATCGAAAGTGAAAATTACCAAGGAGCCGGGAAAAAGCAAGATCAAGCGGGCCGAAATCGAAGGTTTCCCGGGCGCGCTCCGCATGGGCATTCACGGCGGCATCGCCCAGTACTTCAAACTTTCGCCGGATGAGCCCATGGCCTCCACGCTCGATTACATCGTCGCGGCGGTCGGCGGCTGCATGACCGGGACCGTGGCCGGCGCCCTCGAGGCGCGCGGCGTGAGCGCGAATCCCGACAAGCTTCAAGTCGAAGCCGAAGGCCGCATCGAAGACGTCGACGGCAAAATGATCCTGACGGGCATCAAGCTGCACTACTGCCTGAAAGTGCCCAAGGAAAAGCGCGCCACGGTCGAGCGCGCCCTCGAACATCACGAAGGACTTTGCGCCGCCTCGGAAAGCGTGCGGCGAGGGATTACGGTCGAGTGGGAAAGTGAAATCGTCGAAGAGCCGGAAGCCGAAGCCGGCCAAACTCCCGCGGCGACAACGGCCGCCCGAAGCTCAGATTAGATTTTCTAACCCAAGCGGCGGACAAGACCAACTTTCACGGCATCGTCAACTGGAAACGCGGCGACGCGGACTGGTCCGTGCTTTTAAGTAGCACAGCCACTCCTGGCTGTGTGCCTTTGTTAAGTGCAGGAAAAACCGCACAGCCAAGAGTGGCTGTGCTACCTAAGAGATCGAAGAAAAGCGGGTCGCCACTATTTTTTCTCTGCAATATCAATGGAAGCCCGAGTCGTTTCCCAATCCAGCTTCATCGTGCAGCTCGTTCCTGTCTGATCGAAGGAAATCGTGAAGTTTTCAAGCGGCGAGGGAAGCTTGGAAACTTTCATCTCCATCCGCGCGAAATCGAATTTCTCGCCCGGATAGGGGATGCCCCACTCGCCGATTTTCCTGCTGAGGATCAAGGTCCACTTGTCAGGCGCGGGAAGCGTAAACAACGTGTATCTGCCCGCGGGCACGTTCTTGCCCCGCACGATTACATCCACATTCGGGACAAAGGACGTGGCGTCGTCCGCCCCCGCGCGCCAAACCTCTCCAAAGGGAACCAGATCGCCGAAAATCTTGCGCCCGCGCCTGCGTGGGCTGGAATAGTTCACCGAAATCGTCTTGCCATCCGCAAATTTGCACGCGGCCCTGGCGGTAGGACTGGCAAGCTGGGCCTCGCTCGGAATCGCGCCAGCGGCAAGCGCTGCGAGAAAAATTCCGAGAAATAAAACGGCCTTCCGCTTGTTTTTCATTCGGTCTCGATCTCCATGGATTTCATTCATTTTATGCCATCCTAGGTAACGCTTCACCATTTACTATCCATTTTTTTGATGCAAACAAGAAAGTTTGTTGAAATTCTCCACCAGATGTATATGATGTGCCGTTCAGGCTATCGATATTGGTTTCGACGGGCACGAACGTCTTAGGTACAGATTTCGGGCCGCGGCAATTCGGCCCGCAAGACCCCTGGAGCGCAGACGATGCTGAGTAGACGATTGGAACGTGGGTCCACCTCTGTTGCCCTTGCCTTTGCTGTGTTTCTCGTAATCATGACGGTTGTCACCGTGTACATCTTCTGGGCGAAAGTATGGTGGTTCCCGGCGGCCATCAACGACATCGGCCATGAAATCGACGCGCAATTCATGCGCACCCTTCTCATCACCGGAATCGTATTTGTGGCGGCGCAGCTTGGCCTGGCCTACGTGATTTTCAAGTATCGCGATCAAGGGCAGAAGGCCGCCTCCTTTGAAGGCAACAACACGATGGAAATTGTCTGGACGCTTGCCACCATCGTGCTATTCGTCGGCCTGGGCCTATATGCCCGGAACGCCTGGGCGCAAGTGCACTTCACGGACGCCGCGCCGGGCGCGCTTCAAATCGAGGTCACCGGGCAGCAATTCGTCTGGAACTTCCGCTATGCCGGCCCGGACGGAAAATTCGGCCGCGAGAAGCCGGAACTGGTCAGCGCCTCCACCGGCAATCCGGTGGGGCTCGATCCGACCGATCCGGCATCGAAGGACGACGTTGTTTCCCCGGTGATCGCAGTTCCGGCGGGACGCGAAGTCGAGCTGGTCATCCGCTCGCAGGACGTTACGCACAGTTTCTTCGTGCGCGAACTGCGGCTGAAGCAGGACGCCGTGCCCGGCATGGAAATTCACATGCACTTCACCGCGAACGATCCAGGCGATTATGAAATTGTATGCGCGCAGCTCTGCGGCCTGGGACATTATCGGATGCACAGCGTTCTCAGCGTAATGTCCGAGGCGGATTTCCAGAAGTGGATGAGAGATCAGGAAGCGGCCAACCAGTAATAAAGTTGACGCATTCGCCCGCTAATTTGGTCGGGCGAAATGAAAGACTCTTAGGAGAGGCCTCATGGTGACTCACGAAAACGGCGGCGGCCACGGGCAACATCAACCTCCGTCCGGTTTCATTCGAAAGTATGTTTTCAGCGTCGATCACAAGGTGATCGGCATTCAGTACTTGACCCTGGCCTTGTTCTCCGTATTCGTGGGCATGGCATTGTCTCTCCTGATGCGCCTGCATCTGGCATGGCCAAATACCCATTGGTTTTTCTTCAAGGGCGGCCTGATGACGCCGGAGCAGTATCTGGCCCTGGTAACCATGCATGGAACGATCATGATCTTCATGGTACTGACCACGGCGCCGCAATCGGGATACGGCAACTACTTCCTTCCCATTCAAATTGGCGCCGCCGACATGGCGTTCCCGGTCATCAATATGCTGTCGTTTTGGACCACGTTTGTGTCCCTGATGGTAATGGTCGCCGCGTTTTTTGTAGCTGGCGGCGCCCCGCTCGGGGGCTGGACGTCGTATCCGCCGTTGAGCGCCCTGGGCGAAATTACCGGTCCCGGACAAGGTGCGGGCGAAACGCTGTGGATCGTCGGGCTGGCTATCTTTTGCGCTGCGTCGCTGATGGGCGCGCTGAACTTCATCACGACGCTGATCGATCTTCGCGCGAAAGGCATGACCCTCGGCCGCCTTCCCCTCACGTGCTGGACGTGGCTGGTGACCGCCATCCTTGGCCTGCTCGCGTTTGGCGTCCTTCTGGCCGCGTGCATCTTGCTCTTGCTCGACCGCATCGCCGGCACAAGCTTTTTCATTCCCGGTGGCCTGGTGATCACCGATCAAGTGATCACATGGCACAAAGGCGGTTCTCCGCTGCTGTGGCAGCACCTGTTCTGGTTCTTCGGCCATCCAGAGGTGTACATCGCAATTCTTCCGGGGATGGGCGTGACGTCGCACCTGCTCTCCACGTTTGCGCGCAAACCGGTATTCGGTTACCGCGCGATGGTCGGAGCCGTCTGCGCCATCGGCTTCCTCGGCTTCTGCGTCTGGGGCCACCACATGTTTGTGAGCGGGATGAGCCCCTATTCGGCGTTCGCCTTTTCCATCCTTACAATGACGATTGGAGTGCCCTCGGCGATTAAGACGTTCAATTGGCTGGGAACGCTGTGGGGCGGTAAGATCGAATTCAACTGCGCGATGCTGTTTGCCCTCGGCTTTGTGTCGCTGTTCGTGAGCGGCGGGCTTTCGGGTCTGTTCCTGGCGCAACCGTCTTTGGATCTTTACCTGCACGATACGTACTTCGTCATCGCTCATTTTCATTTGATCATGGGTGTCGCGGCGATTTTCGGGATGTTCGCCGGCGCATATTTCTGGTTCCCTAAGATGTTTGGCAAGTTCCTGAATGAGGGAATCGGCAAGGTCCACTTCTGGCTTACGTTCGCTGGCGTCTATTGCATTTTCATGCCGATGCACTTCCTGGGCTTGGCCGGACATCCGCGGCGCTACTTCGACGCCAGCGCGGTGACGTTCCTCCAGAAGCTGCAGCCGGTGCATGTGTTCATGACCATTGCGGCGATTGTCACGATCGCGGCGCAACTCCTCTTCCTGTACAACATCATCTGGAGCCTGATTGCAGGGAAGGAAGCCAAGGAAGAGAATCCATGGCATGCGACGACTCTGGAGTGGTCGATCCCGTCGCCGCCTCCGCATGACAATTTTGGCGGCGTAGAGCCTGTCGTGTACCACGGTCCGTATGAGTTCAGCGTGCCCGGCGCGGCGGATGACTTCATCCCGCAGCATCTCGCGCCGAATTTGGTGCGCAAGGCATAGCGTTTAAGAGGTCGAACCATGCCAGGAACAATCGTCGACGATCTCGAGATCATAGACGCCGGTCACGGTGGTGGCACCACCCCGCCCGCCGGTGGCGACGATGATAGCGGCTCTTCCGGCCCATTACGTCCGGTTCCGCGCCGCGCCTATTTCACGGCGCTCCAACTAGGCCTCGCGGCCATTGTGATGTTTTTCATGGCGCTGGCAAGCTCCTATATCGTTCGAAAGGGCCTCGGCATGGACTGGCAGAGCACTCCATTGCCCCCGGTCCTTTGGTTCAACACAGCGATACTGCTCGCAAGTAGCGTCACCATCATGGTGGCGCGTAAGAAGCTGGTGGGCGGCGAGCGAGAAGCGTTCCGATCCTGGTGGTGGGTGACCACCGGCCTTGGGCTGCTTTTCCTGGCCGGGCAAATCATTGCCTGGCGCCAACTCGCCGCCGCGGGAATGTTGCTGGCGACCAATCCCAGCAGCAGCTTTTTCTATCTCTTGACCGCCGCTCACGGCGCGCATTTGGCCGGCGGAATCCTGGCTTTGTTCTACGTTATGTTCCGGCCGTGGAAGCGTTCGCGGATCTCGCAGGCCACAGCCGCGGAGCTGACGTCGATTTACTGGCACTTCATGGATGGGCTTTGGATTTTCCTGTTCGCACTTCTAACTCTGGGACGGTGAATCGTGCATGACGTAAAAACCGACGTGGCGCTGGATTCGGCATGGTCCGGTGGCAAGTCTCCGTTTGCGATGGGTTCAAAGAAATTAGGGATGTGGCTGTTCATCGTCTCCGACACGCTGACGTTTTCGGCGCTGCTTATTACCTACAGCTATTCGCGGCTCACGAATCCCGATTGGCCGCGGCCGTTTCCCATTAACCCCGCCATCATTTTCTCGACGACCATGACGGTGGTGCTGCTGGCCAGTTCGCTGACGATGGTCATGGCCGTGATGGCGTCCCAACGCAACGACCGCAAGAAGACAGTCATGTGGTTGGTCGCCACCATGGTCGGAGGACTGCTCTTTACCGGGCTGCACTTGACCGAGTGGATGAACATGATCTTCAAGGAGCACTTCACCATTACCGGAAACCCGGAAGGCACGCCGCTGTTCGGCGCCGTGTTCTTCGGGATCACCGGCCTGCACATGACGCACGTCATGATCGGCGTGATCTACCTGGGGATTGTGGCGGTCGGCTACGGGCGCGGCAAGTTCTCCGCCGAGGACGTCGAAGTGAACGGCTTGTACTGGCACTTCGTGGACCTGGTCTGGATGTTCGTGTTTCCCTTGATTTACTTGATGTCAGTGAAGTACTAAGCCTGCGATTCGGGAGAAAAAGAGATCCATGAACACACAAGCGCATGCGGAAGAAGCACACGCGGGTGCCAGCGTCGGGACCAACATAGGCATTTGGGTCGGCCTGGTCGCGATCACCGGCCTGGAGGTTTTTCTTGCCTACGAGGAATTGCAGCCTTCGGTCATGTTGAGCATCCTGGTCGTTTTGTCCGTGGTCAAAGCCGCCATGATCATGTCGTTTTTCATGCACTTGAAATACGAAAAATTTTCCTTGGTGCTTTTGCTGATTCCGGCCATGATTTTCTGCATTTGCATGATGTTAATTTTCTTCTTCCCGGAGGCCTTAGGGTTGCTTCGGATGAGGCCGCATTGAGGTAGAATAGTCGGGCGGTGGGGATGCTTTCGGAGGGAACTGGAATGCGCCTAAAATTTGCTTTCGTGGCCCTACTCGGGATTCTTGCTTCGGCGCAGGGCGCCTTCGCGCAGGGCTGCGCGCTCTGCTACGCGTCGGCTTCCGCGCTGGGCGCGTCCGGGCAGCGCTCCCTCGATTGGGGAATTCTCGCGTTGCTCACTCCCGCATTGATCCTGTTCCTCAGCGTGATGTTCCTGCTCTACCGCCGCGCAGTTTCTGCCACCGCTTAATTCCGGTTTTTGTAGCACAGCCACTCTTGGCTGTGTGGTTTTTCCAGCACTTAAGAAAGGCGCACAGCCAGGAGTGGCTGTGCTACCCGGCTTTTTCCGCAACCTGTGAAGCCTGCGCCACTTGAAGCCCTTCATTTAGCCTGAGTTACCGCAGCGCGCACTTCCTGCGCGACGCGCTCGATTTGCTCGCGCGTAAGTTCGGGATAAATGGGAATGGAAAGCACTTCGCGCGCGGCGCGCTCGCTGACGCGCAACTCTCCGGGCTTTCCTCCAAGCGAAGCGTACAGCGGTTGCAAGTGGAGCGGAACCGGGTAGTAGACCATGCTGGCGACGCCGCGCGCCTTGAGGCGCTGCTGCACGAGATCGCTGCGCACTTCATTCCCTCGTTCGTTCGCCCTGGGGTAGCCGCCGGCGCGTCCCTCGACGCGAATCGTATAGAGGTAGTAGACATGTTCTCTTCCGGGCGGCACGCGCGGCAGGACAATCCCGGGCAAATCCTGCAACAGGGAATCGTACAGCCGGGCGTGAGCTTGACGAGTTGACGTCCAGTCCGCCATATGGCGCAACTTCACTCGCAGGATCGCGGCTTGCAATTCATCCAGGCGGCTGTTCCAGCCCCGTTCGGTGCTGAGGTATTGGCCCGTCTGCCCGTGATTGCGCAACGAGCGCAGGCGCGCAGCCAGCTTTTCATCGCTCGTGACGATCATCCCCGCGTCCCCATACGCGCCCAGATTCTTGCTGGGATAAAAACTCAGGCAGCCAAGACGCCCCATCGAACCAGTTTTCCGCCCGCGGTAAGTGGCGCCGAAGGATTGAGCGTTGTCTTCGATGACGGGTATGCCGTGTTTTTCCGCAACCGCGAGAATGGGGTCCATAGCCGCTGCGAGGCCGAACAGATGGACCGCGACAATCGCGCGAGTGCGGGGCGTAATCCGCGCTTCAATTTGGTCGGGATCGAGATTGAACGTCGCAGGTTCGACGTCCGCAAACACCGGGCGGGCGCCAAGCGCGCTGACGGCGCTGCCTGTGGCAATGAATGTAAACGCCGGAACGATCACTTCGTCTCCGGGCTTCACGCCGCAAGCATGAAGTCCGAGTTCTAGCGCCTCTGTTCCGGAGGCGAGGCCAACGGCGTAGGGCGCGCCGCAGGCCCCGGCGATTTCCTGCTCCAGCGCTTCCCCTTGCGGCCCGAGTACAAACTGCTGCGCGGTCAGGACCGCTTCGACGGCGGCGCGAATTTCGGGCGCGATAGTTTCGAACTGCGCTCGCAGGTCAAGCATCGGAATCATTTCCATGGAAGGGAGTGGCGGCGCGGTCATCGTGGATTCGAACATTCCAGGAAGGGAATTGGAGGTTTCACGGCGCAAATATGGTATCACGCGTCACTTGGACGGACGCTCGGGAATCGCGCACGTATCGCTCTCACAGCGCGCGGGAGCTCCGGGAAGGCTGTAGCGGTGTCGCGCGATAAATGCGTACACAGAGGGCCCCATCCAGCGCACAGGAGGCAGACTGGCGAAGCGTCCCAACCAGGCCAGCTTCGGCAGCACGCGGAGCAAGGCAAGCCACGCTTCGAATCCCTTGAGCCACGCGCCATCCGGCGTTCGAACGTGCATTTCGTTGTCGAGTTCAACGCGCGGAAAGGGCGCTTGCGCAGCGACCTCAGGATTGTTGTAGTCCAGGAATCGAAGCCGGGAACTGGAATCGTACGGCTCGACCTTCGTCTGCGTCCACCGGCAGAACGAGCAGGTGCCATCCATGAAGATATCGTATGTCGTGGTCTGAGACATTGGATGGTCCTTTGAGCACTGTTATTATGACACCAGCGCGCCCCAATACGCACATTCTTCCAGCGTTTCGTATTGCCTGATTTGGAGAACATCGCGACATTTGTGCAGTTTGCGAGGTCGGGGCCTTACGGTCTGTGTGAGAACTCGAAAGTGGCACGATTTTGTAGCGCCCGCCTTCAGTGTAAAGTGCCAAGACATCATTTACAGTCGTTGCCAGGACATC
>Ga0116219_10002057_pt1 | contig 17623 bp, 15 predicted proteins | sample Sb_taG_4_FD_91019 | JGI IMG/M metagenome (GOLD analysis project Ga0116219, IMG submission 91019) | Peat soil microbial communities from Weissenstadt, Germany - Sb_50d_6_BS metaG | ecosystem: Environmental > Terrestrial > Soil > Wetlands > Peat | place: Germany: Weissenstadt | collected 2010-09-21
CTGGGGCCCTCACCCCTCGGTCGTTCCTGACGGGGTGAGGTCATTGGCTTCCCTGTTCGCGGGCAAGTCGCCGCACCCAGACGGCCTTCCATCGGTTCACTGCTCGTTCGAGCCTGCAGCTTCGCCTCCGCCCCCTCCGCACCCCTCGTCACCGAGACGCACTGGGCATCGGCTGCTGAACTTCAACGACCAAAGCTCAGAAAGGACTTTCACCTCCTTGCTGATGAAACTGCCAGCCGTACCGCGACAGGACCCCCTCCCAAAGAAGGGGGTCCTGTGCCCATGCAGGCTTTACCCGGCACGAGGCCGGGCAAATCGCGTCAGACCGCCCGCTCCGCTTTGTCGGCGGGAGCGGCCGCGGTCGCCGGCTGGTTGACGACCGTGGGACCCGCGACACCCTGATGCCGCGTCGCCCATCCCATGAAGTAGGCGCCAGACGCCCCGACCAGCACGCCGGGACCGAGCGCGTAGCCCGCGATGTTCGCGAGCATCCGGAGCGGGGTTGCGGCAACGAAGAACTGGTGCGTGTTGTCGATGACTGGCCACGCCCAGGGGGCGACGGCAAACCAGGCCCCGCAGATGAGCACGATCAGACCGGCGACGGCCAGGCTCATCCGGCGGCGCCCGAGTGTCATCCCCCTTGAACCGGCCAACACCACGAAGCCGGCGAACGCGGCGATTGCCCCGGGCGCGAGTGACACCACGGCGTGGGTGAGGCTCCAGTGCCAGGAGGCCGCCCCGTCCGCGCTGAATCCGAAGGTCGGGCCGAGGAACGGGACGATCCCGCCCCAGGCGGCGATCGCGACGAGGAAGAGGCCCACGGACCCGAGGCCGAGATGCCCGACGCTCGTCGCGTAGGCGTTGGACATGTACGCCGGGGTCTGGACTGCCCGGCGTCTCACGATGAAGCGCCGACCGGGGCCGGCGGTGGTGGTTGCCACCATGGGAGTCACCTCCTAGGAAACCCCGTACCGGGCACGGCGGTGAGGCCGCGCTGGTACCGAGGGCATCCATACCCATCCTCCGTGCGCTTCACACGCCACCCCGGTGCGATCGGCACCGGACGCTGCGGCGGGTTTGCCCCCTTCGCTCCGGGGGAACTCAACGCGGTGAGCCATTTTCGGCCAATGAAACCAAGGGGACTGGAGGCTTGAGGTGTTGATCCTGCTCGCACTGCTGCTGGTGCTGCTCTTCTTCGGGCTCGGGTTCACGCTCCACGCGTTGTGGGTCGTGGCCGTCGTGCTCTTCGTGTTCTGGATCGTTGGGTTCGCGGTCGGACGCGGTGCCAGCGCGGGTTCCAGACGCTTCTACCACTGGTGAGTGGTGGTCCCGCGCCCGTTCGGCCCAGATGAACCACCGGTCGAGCGCGGGACCCACCACGTCGCGGGTGCCCGCGGGCCTGGCTGGCCCTGGAGATGGGGACGCCAGGGACGAAAGGGAGGTCGTTCACCGGCGAGCGCCAGGCCGATGGGCACGTGGCATGCACGTGGCGGGGTCGCTCAACTGCGACTGGCCCGGGACCTCGTCGGCGAGTCGGTCCGGGACCAGGATGTCGACACCCGCGACACCGCCGTCCTGCTCGCCGACGAGTGCGTGGCCAATGCGCTGCGACACGGCGGAGGGGAGTTCGATCTGACGGTTCGCCGCTCGCCCGCCACCGTACGGGTGGAGGTCACCGATCGGAGCCCGCGGATGCCAATCGCGCTCCGAGCCGATCCGATGAGCGAGCGCGGAAGGGGGCTTGCCATCGTCAGCCGGCTCTCGTCCCGCTGGGGCAGTGATCCCCTCCCGACCGACGGCAAGGTGGTCTGGTTCGAGCTGGCACTCAAGTGACCCCGTCCAACCGGGCCGAGCCACGGCGACCGATCCTGAGGCGCATCCGGGTATGGTCCGGCCCCAGCCCGTGGGGCACAATGCCCTCGATGCGCCCCGAAGCCGGGGTGCCCGCCCTCCTCAATCCGACGGAGAACCCTGTGAACGACGAAGTGACCATAAGCCAGGAGCAAGTCGGCAACGCCGTTGTGGTGCGCGTCAGCGGCGAACTCGACGTCGCGTCGGCGCCCGAGCTACGCATCAAGCTCCACGAGCTGTGCAGCGAGAAGGTGGGGGTCCTTGTCGTGGATCTGCGTGATGTGACCTTTCTCGACTCTTCGGCACTCGGTGTCCTGGTGGGCGCGCTCCGCCGCTGCCGCGAGAGCGACACGCAGTTCAAGCTCCTCATCGACTCCCCGCGCATCCAGAAGATCTTCGACATCACCGGTCTGACCAGCGTTTTCGAGATCACCGAGAGTCTCGGCTGACATGGCCGCCCAGGCCCCCGAAGGGGACCTCGTCGAACTGGCCATCCCCGCCGTGCCGGAGCTGCTCTCGCTGCCGCGACTGACCGCCGCGGCGGTCGCCGCCCGCGCAGGGTTCGACATCGAGGAGGTCGAAGACGTCCGGCTGGCCATCGAAGAGCTGTGTCTGGCCGCCTTCGAAGGGCGGGGTCGGGGCCGCCTGTGTGTCCGGCTCGTCCTGCGAGACGGCGCTCTCGAGGTCGACTGCACCTTCGAGCCCGATCGCGGGTCGGCCGAACTCGAAGAGCCGCGAGCGCCGTTCGCGGCGGAGATGACCGAGCAACTGCTCGACGCGTTGACCGATGAACACGGGACGGTGATCGAATCGGGTGTCGCGCGCGGCTGGTTCAAGAAATCCGGCAGCCGCGCCCCAGGGGGATGAGCGATGCCACCCGGGACACGCGTTTTGACCGGGAGAAGTTCGTCGAGTTTGCAGCCACTCGGGATCCGAACCTCCGGGACGAGCTGATCACCGAGCACCTGGGCCTGGCGCAACATCTCGCGCGGCGATTCGCCAACCGCGGCGAACCCCTCGACGACCTGATCCAGGTCGCATCGATCGGGATCATGAAGTCGGTCGACCGATTCGATCCGGACCGCGGGGTGGAGTTCTCGACCTACGCCGCAAGGACGGTCCTCGGGGAGCTCAAGCGACACTTCAGAGACAAGGGGTGGGCCGTCCGGGCGCCCCGGCGCATCCAGGAGCTCTACCTCGAGCTCGGGCACGCCACCGGAGAGCTCGCCCAAAAGCTCGGCCGGCCCCCGACCATGCAGGAGCTCGCCGAGGCGACCGACGCCACCGTCGAAGCGGTGATCGAGGCGACCGAAGCCGGCTCGGGGTACCGCACCGCATCGATCGATGTTCCCTCCCGGGCCGAGCACAACAACACCGACCTTCTCATCGGTGAGGACGACCCGGCCTTCGGCGACGTCGAGAACCGCGCGCTGCTCAGTCCGGCGTTCGCCGCACTGCCGATCCGCGAGCAGACGATCCTGCGACTGCGGTTCATCGCGGGATTGACGCAGTCCGAGATCGCGGTGCAGATCGGCGTGAGCCAGATGCACGTCTCGCGGTTGCTCACCGCCAGCCTGCGAAAGCTCCGTGAGAATCTTGAGGCCGACGTCTGACCAGGCGCCCCGCGGTGTTTCACCTGGCGGAAACCGGCCCGATATCCCAACTGAGGAGGCGGCCAGCGGATCGCTGACCGCTTCGGTGCGACGGTTGTCCGGATCCGACCGTCCGACCCGGCCCGCTCGGTGCGAGAGGTGGACGATGGCGCCCCCCTCCCGCGACGAGCGCCGTCCTTTGCTCGCGTGGATCGCCCTCGGGACCGTGTACTTCGCGTGGGGCGGGACCTACCTCGCCATCCGCGTCATGGTGCGCCACGAGCCGCCGCTCCTGATGGCCGGCGTGCGTTACCTGATGGCCGCCGTGCTCCCCTATCCGCTGTCGGCCCGGGGCGGCAACGGGGGCCGGGCGCACGCCCCCGCCGGGCGGCCCGGCCTCCGTGCCTGGGCGGCCACCGGCGTCGTCGGCGTGCTCCTCCTGTTCGGGGGCAACGGCGGGGTCACCTACGCCGAGACCCGCCTGCCCTCGGGTCTGGCCGCGGTGCTCGTGGCCACCGTCCCGCTGTGGATGGTCGTCTTCTCACGGGTCCTCGGCGACGAGCGCATCTCCTGGCCGGCCGGCCTCGGCCTCGTGGTCGGCCTCGCCGGGGTGGCGATCCTGGCCGGGCACGGGCAGGGCTCCGCCCACCTCGCCGACACCCTGGTGGTACTCGCGGCGGCGGCCTCGTGGGGGTTCGGTTCGGTGCTCGGCCATCACCTCGATCTGCCGGCCAACGCCCTGCGAGCCGCCGCGATGCAGATGCTGGTCGGCGGCGCGGTCCTCGCCGCCGTCGGGGCGGCGGCCGGTGAGGCCGGCCGGGTGCACTTCTCGGCGCCCGCGTCCACCTGGCTCGCGCTCGCCTACCTCGTCGTGCCGGGGTCGATCCTCGCCTTCACGGCCTACACCTACGCCCTCGCCCGGCTGCCGGTGTCGACGGTGTCGACCTACGCGTACGTGAACCCGGTCGTCGCCATCGTGGCCGGGGTGGTGATCCTGAGCGAGCACCTCACCTGGACCGAGGGGCTCGGGGCGGCGGTGGTGGTGGGCTCGCTCGTCCTCACCCTCCACGGCGCTCGTGCGGCGCGCCACGAAGGAGCGCTCGAGCCGGCCGGGGCGGCCGCACCCGGGACCGACGAGCGGCCCGAGCCACCGCCGTCCTGACCTAGAGGATGTGGGTGGCGTGGTCCTTCCAGTAGCGGTCGCGTAGGAGCCGCTTGTACAGCTTGCCGGTGGGCAGCCGGGGAAGCTCGTCCTCGAAGTCGATCGTCCTCGGGCACTTGAAGTGGGCGAGGTGCTCGCGGCAGAACGCGATCAGCTCGCGCTCGAGCTCGGGGCCCGGCTCGACGCCGGGGACCGGCTGGACGACCGCCTTCACCGCCTCGCCGAGATCTTCGTCGGGGACGCCGATCACGGCCGCGTCCATCACCTTTGGATGGGTGATGAGGAGGTTCTCGGTCTCCTGGGGGTAGATGTTCACCCCGCCGGAGATGATCATGTAGGTCTTGCGGTCGGTGAGATAGAGGTAGCCGTTCTCGTCGAGGTAGCCGACGTCGCCGACGGTGCTCGTGTCGCCCGCCTCGTTGCGCGACTCCGCGGTCTTCACCGGATCGTTGAAGTACTCGAAGTTGGTGGAGCCCTTGAACCACACGGTGCCCGGCGTCCCGGTCGGGCACGGTTGGCCGTCGTCGTCCAGGATCAGGATCTCGGCGCCGAGCGACCGCCCCACCGTGCCCTTGTGGGCCAGCCAGTCCTCGGAGTCGACCAGGGTGAAGCCGTTCCCCTCGGTGGCCGCGTAGTACTCGAGGATGATCGGGCCGAACCACGCGATCATCGCCTCCTTCACCGGCACCGGGCACGGCGCGGCGGCGTGCACGATCACCTCGAGCGAGGACACGTCGGCGGCGTCGCGAACCTCCTTCGGCAGCTTGAGCAGCCGGGAGAACATCGTCGGCACCACCTGGGAGTGGGTGACCCGGTAGCGGGCGACGAGCTCGAGGTAGTGCGCGGGGTCGAAGTGCTCCATGATCACGGCGGTCCCGCCGTAGCGCAGCGTGATGGCCACACTGGCCTGGGGCGCGGAGTGATAGAGCGGCGCGGGGTTCAGGTAGACCATGTCCTCCCGGAACCGCCAGATCAGCCCCAGGCCCGAGGTGAGCGTGGGCGGTTGCCCCGCGTCGGCCTCGGGGAGGGGGCGGAAGATCCCCTTCGGACGCCCGGTGGTGCCCGAGGAGTACAGCATCGCCAGGCCCAGCTGCTCGTCGGCAATCGGCTCGGAGGGATAGCCCGAGGTGACCGTCTCGAAGGACTCGAACGGCCCGCTCGGGGTCCCGCCCATCAGCACCCACCGCTCGACGTTCGGGCACAGCGCGGGAAGCTGCTCGGCAACCTCGGCCTTGGCCGCGCTCGCGAAGACGACCTTGGACTCCGAGTCATTGACGATGTAGGCCACCTCGTCGGGTGAGAGGTAGGAGTTGATGCAGGTGAAGTAGACGCCCGTCCGCTCGGCACCCCCCTCGGCCATGAGCATCGGGGTGATGTTGTCCGAGAGGATCGCGACGTGGTCCAGCCGCTTGAGGCCGGTGTCGCGCAGCAGGTGGGCGACCCGGTTGGCCCCCGCCTCGTACTCGGCGTAGGTGAGGGTCTCCCCGGTCGACGCCATGATGATGGCCGGCTTGTCTGGGTTCTTCCGGGCGTGCTCGGCGGCGTACATCGTGACCTCGCTCCTGTAAATGGCCCGTCCGTCCGACGGCAGAGGGCCGGCAGAGCGGCGCTTCGCCGGCGACGGCCCGCGGATTCTGCCATATCCGACCCTGAGGTGGCCGGGCCGGGAGCGTGCCGCGATGGGGCGCCGGGTATCCAAACCCTGAGGTGTCCAGAACGCCGAGCGGGGAGGTGCGATGACGACCAGCGCCGAGCGCGTCGGTGCCTCGCACCGGCACCCCGAAGGGAGTAGGACTGTCCTCATGCGTCGACGCGTCGGGACGACGGTCCCCCGCCCCCTCGGGGCATGACCCTCGTCAGCAGCGACTCGGGGCTGGCCCTCGACCAGACCGAGGAGCTGGTCCTGGTGCACGACCGGGCCACCGGCCTGGGCGCGGTGGTGGCGATCGACGACACGACGCTCGGCCCCGCCATCGGGGGGGTGCGCTGGCGGATCTACCCCGACGAGGCCGCCGCCATCACCGAGGCCCGACGGTTGGCCCGCGTGATGACGCTCAAGAGCGCCGTCGCCGGCATCGCGAGCGGCGGCGCCAAAGCGGTGGTGTTCCGCCCGGCGCCGACGGTGCGCGACGGCGACCGTCGCGCCCTGATGGAGGCGTTCGGCCGGGTCGTCGAGGGGCTCGGCGGCGTGTACGTGCCCGGACTCGACATGGGGACCGTCCTCGACGACCTGTCGGTCATCGCCACCCAGGCGCGGGGGATCTGCGTCCTCGAACCCTCCGAGCAGACCGCGGTCGGCCTCTTCGCCGGTCTGCGCGCGGTGGCCGAGCTGCACTGGGAGGCGGGCCTGTCCGGTCGCTCCGCGCTCGTCCAGGGGGCCGGCCACGTCGGGGCGGGCATCGTGGCGCGGCTCGCCGCCGCCGGCGCGCGGGTCGCTCTCGCCGACCTCGACGCCGGGCGGGCCCGCCAGGTCGCCGACGACGTCGGGGGCGAGGTCATCGACCCGGACGCGGTGATCGGTCACCCTTGCGACATCTTCGTCCCCTGCGCGATCGGCCGGCTGATCGACGCCGCGTCGGTGCCCCGGCTGCGCTGCACCGTGATCGCGGGGGCGGCCAACGACGTCCTGTCGCATCGGGACGCGGCCCACCTGCTGCTCGCGGCGGGCATCGACTACGTCCCCGACTTCCTCATCAACTCGGGCGGGGTGATCGCCATCCACGCCGCCCGAAACGGCTGGGACGAGGGCACCATCACCGAGGCGGTGGAGGGAATCGGCGACCGTATCCGTGAGGTGATGGAGGCCGCGCGCCACGGCGGGCGGACGCCCCTCTCGATCGCCGAGGAGCTCGCCTCGACCCGGCTCGGCCACCCGGTCTCGGTGCCCGACTGAGCGATATGCAGACCGAGCCGCGCTCGCACTCGACGGAGGAGGTCCCGCTCCGCCAGGTCTCGCTGTCCGACAAGTACACGGCGGGTTCCGGGCCGGTGTTCATCTCGGGGATCGAGGCCCTCGTACGGCTGTTGCTCGACCAGCGGCGGCTCGACCGCGCCAGGGGCCTCAACACGGCCGCCTTCGTCTGCGGGTACGAGGGGTCTCCGCTGGGCGGGCTCGACCTCGAGTTCCAACGCAACCGCGCGCTGCTCGACGAGGCGGGCGTCGTCTTCCGCCCCGGGGTCAACGAGGAACTGGCCGCCACCGCCGTGGCCGGCAGCCAGCTGCTCGGCCAACTGCCGGGGCGCCGCCACGACGGGGTGGCGGGGTTCTGGTACGGCAAGAACCCGGGCCTCGACCGGGCCGCCGACGCGATCCGGCACGGCAACCTGGCCGGCACCGCCCCACTCGGCGGCGCGGTCGCGCTCGTCGGGGACGACCCGACGTGCAAGTCCTCGACGCTCCCCTCCTCGTGCGAGCAGATGGCGCGGAGCCTCCTCGTCCCGCTCCTCACCCCGAGCTCGATCGCGGAGGTCCTCACCCTCGGGCTGCACGCGGTGGCGCTGTCCCGCTTCGCCGGCACGTGGGTCGCTATGAAGATCGTGGCCGACCTCGCCGACGCCGGCGCGACCATCGAGCTGGTCGACCCGGCCACCTTCGTGCCGCCGACCGATCCCAGGCGCGAGATGCACGAGCCGCTGCTCGTCGGCCCCCAGTCGCTCGACGCCGAGCGCCGCCTGCACGCCTTCCGACTCCCCCGCGTCGGTGAGTACGCGCACCACGCCGCACTGAACGTGATCCACTTCGAACCGCGCCGGCCCAGGATGGCGATCGTCGCCCCTGGCCTCCCCTTCGCCACCGTGCTCCGGGCGCTCGCCGACCTCGGCCTCACCCACGACGACCTCGAGGAGCTCGGGGTGCGGCTCGTGCGCATCGGCATGGCCTGGCCGATCGAGCCGCTGCCCCTGCGCGAGCTGGTCGCCGGGGTCGGTGAGGTCCTCGTGGTCGAGGACAAGACGGCCTTCGTCGAGTCCCAACTGAAGGAGGCTCTTTACCGCCAACCCCACCAGCCGATGATCGTTGGGCATTCCGACGAGGTCGGGCGCCCGCTCATCCCCGTCTCGGGGGCGGTGACCGCGGAGATGGTGGCGACGCTGCTCGGCCGGCGCCTCGCGCTGCCCGACCGGGCCCGGCACTGGCTGCAGCGGATCGGGGCCCGGGAGCGCCTGACTCTGCACGTGACGGGCGAGGACGAGTCCGCGGCGGTGCCGCCGCGGGCCCCGTTCTTCTGCTCGGGGTGCCCGCACAACATCTCCACCCGGGCGGACGCCGACCAGCTGGTCGGGATCGGCATCGGGTGCCACATCATGGTGGCGCTGCACGAGAAGGGCCGGGGCCACCAGGTGGGGATGACCCAGATGGGCGGCGAGGGGGCCCAGTGGATCGGGCTCGCCCCCTTCACCGACGACCGGCACTACTTCCAGAACCTGGGCGACGGCACGTTCTTCCACTCAGGGTCCCTGGCCGTGCGCGCGGCGGTGGCCGCCGACGCCGAGATCACCTACAAGCTCCTGTTCAACCACGCCGTGGCGATGACCGGCGGGCAGAACCCGACCGGCGCGATGGACGTGCGGCACGTGGTCGACCTCCTCGCCGCCGAAGGGGTGCGAAAGATCGTGGTCACGACCGCCGATCCCGCCGCCTACCGGCGCATTCGGCTGCACCCGGTCGCGACCGTCCGCCACCGCGACGACCTGCCGGCGATCCAGCGCGAGCTCGCCGAGACCCCCGGGGTCAGCGTGCTCCTCCACGACGACTGGTGCGCGGCGGAGGAGCGCCGGCTCCGGCGCCGCGGGACGCTCCCGACCCCGAATCGCCGGATCTGGATCAACGAGCGGGTCTGCGAGGGCTGCGGCGACTGTGTCGCCAAGGCGACCTGTCTGTCGCTCGTCCCGGTCGAGACCGAGTACGGGCGCAAGACCGCCGTCGACCAGAACAGCTGCAACCTCGACTACTCCTGCGTCCGCGGCGACTGCCCGTCCTTCCTCGAGGTCATTGCCCGGCCGACCCCGGTCACGGCCGCCGAGCCCCCGCTCGAACCTGCCGAACCGCACTTACGGGTGGGCCCCTCGGTGCTGATCCGCATGCCGGGGGTCGGGGGCACCGGCGTGGTGACCGTGTCGCGGATCTTGCAGATGGCCGCGCATCTCTCCGGGCGCTTCTCCCTCGGCGTGGAGCAGACCGGCCTTGCGCAGAAGTACGGCCCGGTGGTCTCCGACGTCCGCATCTCGCCCGAGGAGATCGAGGGCACCCCGCGGGCGTCGAACCGGACCGCCGACGTGCTGCTCGGGTTCGACCTCTTCGGCGCCGCGGACGCCTCGAACCTCTCGGTCTGCGACCGTGAGCGGACCGTCCCGGTCGTGAACACGGCCCAGGTGCCGACCGTCCCGCTGGCCCAGGACCCGATGAGCCACTTCCCTCGCACGGCCGCACTGGTGACGAGGATCGAACGGGAGGCGGTGCCCGACAGCGGGCTGTTCCTCGACGCCGACTGGATCGCCGGCCGGTTGCACCTGGCCTCCAACATGGTCCTGCTCGGCGCCGCCTACCAGCACGGGTGCCTGCCGGTGCCGTCCGGGGCGATCGAGGCGGCGATCGTCCTGAACGGGGTGGCCCCGGCGGACAACGTCCGGGCGTTCCGATGGGGCCGGGCGGCCGCCGCCGACCCCGACGCCGTGCACCGGGCGCTTGCCCCTCCGGTGCCGGCGACCATCGCGCCCGCCGACCTTGTGTCCCTCGTGGCGGCCCGCGCCGAGGAGCTCGTCGCCTACCAGGGCCCGCGCTATGCGCAGGAGTACCGCGCCGCCGTCGAGTCGGTGGCGGACGCCGAGCGCTCGAAGGTGCCGGGGGCACACGGCGCGCCGGTCGCGCGGGCGTTCGCGGCCGGGCTGTTCAAGCTGATGGCCTACAAGGACGAGTACGAGGTGGCCCGGCTGCACCTCGACACGGTGCAGCGGGCGCGCCTCGAGGACACCTTCGGGCCGCGGCCCAAGGTGAGGGTGCTGCTGCACCCGCCGGTGCTGCGGGCCCTCGGCCTCCGCCGCAAGCTCCGCCTTGGGCGGAGCGCCGTCCCGGCCTTCCGGGTGCTTCGGGCCGGCCGGCGGCTCCGCGGCACCCCCTTCGACCCCTTCGGCAGGACCGCCATCCGGAGGCTGGAGCGGCGGCTCCCGGGCGAGTACCGGGCCCTCGTGGAGTCGGCCCTGGCCCACCTCGACCCGGGCACCGTCGAGGTGGTGGTGGCCGTCGCCGAGCTCCCCGACCTCGTCCGGGGCTACGAGTCGCTGAAGGAGGCCAACGTCACCCGGTTCCGCGCCCGGGCGGCCGAGCTCCTGGCCGAGCTCGGCGCGACACCCATGGCGTAGTCCCCCACTGCTCCGGGGTGCGCCGGGGCGAGCGGTGCAGCAGGATCGTCGGGCACGACCCGAGCCTGAGAGGGGGACACATGCCAACGGTGGCAGAGATCGCCTCGGACTACATCGACGAGATGGCGGCCGCCGACCCGATCGACGCGACGAGCTGGGGGCTGCCGGGGCACGACGACCGGCTCCCAGACCTGTCGCCGTCGGGCCTCGAGGCCCGGGCCGAGATCCAGCGCCGCACCCTGGCCGCCCTCGCCACCGCGGAGTCGGCGGGCGACGGGGACCGGATCGCGGCGCGGGTCATGGCCGAACGCCTGGAAAGCGGCCTCCTCCTCCACGACTCCGGGGACGAGCTCCGGGCCCTGCGGGTGATCCACAGCCCCCAGGGGCGGGTGCGTCAGTGCTTCGACCTGATGAGACTCGAGTCCGAGGACGACTGGCAGGTCGCGGCGCGACGCATGCGGGCCGTGCCGGTGGCGCTGGCCGGCCTGCGCGAGACCCTCGAGGAGGGACTGGCCCGAAAGCTCCCGAGCGCCCGGCGCCAGGTCCTCGCCTGCGCGGCGCAGTGCGACGCGTGGGGTGGTGGCGAGCGGTCCTTCTTCGCCGGGCTGGCCGCCCGTTACCCGGGGGGTCCGAGCGAGGAAGAGCTCGGCACCGCGGCTGACACCGCGGCAGCCGCCTACCTCGAGCTCGGGGCGTGGCTCCGCGATCGCTACCTGCCGGACGCCACCGAGGTCGACCCCGTGGGCCGCGAGCGCTACGCGCTGGCGGCGCGGCACTTCACGGGCGCGGACCTCGACCTCGAGGAGACCTACGCCTTCGGCTGGGACGAGCTGCACCGGATCGAGGACCGCGCCCGCGCGGTGGGCGAGAGGATCCTCCCGGGGGCCGGCCGGGACGAGGTGGTCGCCGCACTCGAGTCCGACCCGACACGGGTGATCGACGGCGTCGAGGACTTCCAGCGGTGGAACCAGGAGCTCATCGACACGACGATCGCCGAGCTCGACGGGACCCACTTCGACATCGCCGAGCCGATCCGGCGCTGCCAGGCGATGATCGCCCCACCGGGCGGGGCGGCCGCCATGTACTACACCGGCCCGAGCGAGGACTTCAGCCGGCCGGGGAGGACGTGGTACCCGACCCTCGGCAAGACGCGCTTCCCGCTGTGGCGCGAGGTCTCGGTCTGCTACCACGAGGGCGTCCCGGGGCACCACCTCCAGATCGCCCAGGTCCGCTACCGCGCCGACCGGCTCAACCGGTTTCAGCGGCTGGCCGGGTTCACCTCGGGCCACGGCGAGGGCTGGGCCCTCTATGCCGAGCGGCTGATGGGCGAGCTCGGCTATCTGGAGGAGCCGGCGTTCGAGCTGGGCATGCTGTCGGCCCAGGCCATGCGGGCGGTGCGGGTGATCGTGGACATCGGCATGCATCTCGAGCTCCCCATCCCGAAGTCAGAACCCGAGCACGGCGGCGAGCGCTGGACGCCGGAGCTGGCCCTCCCCTTCGTGATCGAGCGGTCCCAGTTCCCTGCCGACTTCATGGCCTCCGAGGTCGACCGCTACCTCGGCCTGCCTGGCCAGGCCATCTCCTACAAGGTCGGGGAGCGGGTGTGGCTGGAGAGCCGGGAGGCGGCCCGCCGCCGCAAGGGCCCCGACTTCGACCTGCGCGACTTCCACCGCTACGCGCTCGATCTCGGTGGCATGGGCCTCGACCAGCTGGCCGAGGAGCTCGGCCGCTACTGAGCCGGGGCGGCCCCGGGATCGCGTACCCGGATCCCCTCGAGCAGGTCGACGACCAGCGCACCGACCTCGGCCCGGGCCGAGTCGGGGTCGGGGGACTCGGCGACGTAGAGGCACGCCTCGCCGAGCGCCCCGGTCAGCATCAGGGCAAGCGGACGAAGGGGCCGGCGCTCGATCACCCCGGCGTGCATCCCCTTGCGCAGCGCGCCCCGCAGGGCCACCGCGCTGAACCGGGTCTCGATCGCCCGGGCGGCGTCCCAACCGAGCACGCCGCGGGCGTCGGTCAGGACGATCTGGCGGACCCTCGGATCGAGGTGGGCGTCGATCCACAACCGGCACCCGGCGACGAGGGCCTCCCAGGAGTCCGGCTGGAGGAACTCGGCCACCGCCTGGTCCGAGACCTCCCGCTGAACCTGCTCGAAGACGGCCTTGAACAGGCTCTCCTTGTCCGGGAAGTGGTGGTAGAGAGCGCCCTTGGTCACCCCGGCCCGCTGCACGATCTCCTCGGTCGAGGTGGCGGCGTAGCCCTGGTCCCCGAACAGCTCGCGGGCCGCCCCGAGGAGGGCCGACCGGGTCGCCTCACCCTGCGCCGCCCGCTTCCCCTTGACATCCATACCGAGAGTCTGCATAGTTCAATACCAACGGTATCTTAATTCCGTACCAACGGTACGCTACCACACAGAGGAGGGGCCATGCCCAAGTTCGTCATCGAGCGGGAGCTGCCGGGGGCCGGCGGGCTGTCGGCGGAGGACCTGCAGTCCATCAGCGCGAAGTCCAACAAGGTGATCTGCGACCTCGGTCCGGAGATCCACTGGCTGCACAGCTACGTCACCGACGACAAGCTGTACTGCATCTACGTGGCGCCCGACGAGGACATCATCTTCGAGCACGCCCGCTGCGGCGGGTTCCCCGCCGACAAGGTCACGCGGGTGACCGCCGAGATCGACCCGTCGACGGGCGACTGAGGAGGGCTCAGGGAGTCTCGTGCGCGACGGTGACCCAGTCGCGGGCCTCGAGGTAGGGGCGGAACACCCCTGCGATCGCCCGCAGGTCGTCGGGCCGCTTCGGATGCTGCATCTCGTAGAGGTGCGGGAACTCCAGCCAGCCGGTGACGAGCTCCCACAGCCGGACCGCCTCGGGGCCGGTCGGCGGCTCGATGAGCACCGGGCCGAACAGGGCGTGGCGGTCCTCGAAGACGAGCGTCGGGACCCCCCACCCGCCGAGGGTCACCACCGCCTCGTGGTCGGCCCGCACCTCGTCGTGGGTGCTCGGGTCCTCGATGGCCTGCCCGACGAGAGCGGGATCGAGGCCGAGCTCGGCGAGCAGCGCCTCGGCCACCTCACGGCGGTGGGGCTTCAGCCCCCGGACGTGCAGTGCGGCGCCCGACGCCATGTACCACCGGTCGAGCAGGTCGGGGTCCATCCGCCGCAGCAGGGCGCCGACCCGCATCATCGACCACCCGTAGGACCACTCCCGGTCCCACGGGTGCTTCTTGCCCTCGGCCCGGTTGATCTCCTCCAGGCTGAAGAACTTCCAGTGCACCTCGAGCCCGAGCTCGTCGCGCACGGTCCGCATCCACAGCGACGTCTGGTACGCCCACGGGCACATCACGTCGAAGTGGAAGTCGACGCTGGTCGGTCCTCCGCTCATGTCGCGGCGATGAACTCGGCGATGACCCCGGCCAGCTCCTCGCCCTTGTCCTCTTGCAGGAAGTGGCCGCCGCCCTCGATGGTCGTGTGCGGCTGGCCGGCGGTGCCGGCCACCTGCCCGATGAACTGGCGCTCCCCGCCCTTCGTGATCGCGTCGCCGTCGCTGAACGCGCAGAGGAACGGGCGGTCGTAGCGGCGCAGCACCTCCCACGCCGCGACGTTGTCGGCGTGGGCGGGGTCGTCCGGCGAGGTCGGCACGAGGGCCGGGAACTTCCGCGCCCCCGCCTTGTAGGAGTCGTCGGGGAACGGGGCGTCGTAGGCGGCCACGACGTCGTCGGGCAGCCGGTTGGCGCACCCCCCCGACACGATCCCGCCGACGTGGAACCGCTCGGTCTCGCGGGCGAACTGCTGCCAGGCGAGGAACGCCTCGGTCGGCGGCCGGTCGCCGGTCGGGAGACCGGTGTTGCCCACCACCACCCGGGCGAACCGGTCCGGGTCGGCGGCGACCAGCCGGAGCCCGATGAGGCCGCCCCAGTCCTGTCCGAAGAAGGTCACTTCGCGCAGGTCGAGGCGGTCGAAGATCGCCTCGGACATCCAGTCCACGTGGCCCTTGTACGAGTAGTCGTCGGGGTCGCCGGGCTTGTCGGACCGGCCGAAGCCGACCAGGTCGGGGGCGACGCAGCGGTGACCGTTGTCGGTGAGGACCGGGATCATCTTGCGGTACAGGTACGACCACGAGGGCTCGCCGTGCATCAGCAGGACCGGTGGCGCCCCGGCCGGACCCACGTCGACGTAGTGGACCCGGATCCCCTCCCCCACCTCGACGTAGTGGGGAGCGAAGTCGTAGCCCGGCAGTGAGGCGAACCGATCGTCGGGTGTCCGCAGCATGTGCATGGGTCCTCCATCGGGCCGGTCCACCGGGCTCTCGCACCGGATCGCCGGGCGAAGACTACCGGGGGCACCAGCCTCGCCCACCGCCGAGCCCAGGCGCAACCGCGGTTGCGTTTTCGCCGGATGCGTCGCTCCAGCCTCGGTAGAGTCGCCGTCGCCCGCAACGTCGGGCGAGGGAGGTGCAGGCCGTGACGATGGCGCCCAACGAGCCCGACTTCGGCGGCCACATCGGCCGCACCTACCGGGAGTCGACCCCCTGGTGGCCCGACCCGCCCGCCGGTCTCGGCGGTCCGAACGTCGTGGTCGTCGTCCTCGACGACACCGGGTTCGCCCACTTCGGGTGCTACGGCTCCGAGCTCGCCACCCCGGAGATCGACCGGCTCGCGACCCGGGGCCTGCGGTACACGAGCTTCCACACCACCGCGCTGTGCTCCCCTTCGAGAGCCGCGCTGCTCACCGGGCGGAACCCCCATGCGGTGGGCATGCGCGGCGTGTCGAACTGGAACACCGGGTTCCCCCACATGCGCGGCGGGATCTCACCGCGCGCCGCCACCCTCGCCGAGCTGCTCCGGGCCCACGGCTACGCGACCTACGCGGCGGGCAAGTGGCACCTCGCCCCGATGGAGGAGTGCAGCGCCGGCGGGCCGCACACCAACTGGCCGCTGCAGAAGGGCTTCGACCGCTTCTACGGGTTCCTCCAGGGCGAGACCGATCAGTTCCATCCGGAGCTCACCCTCGACAACGGCCACGTCGACCCGCCGTTCGGGCCCGAGGACGGCTACCACGTCTCGGAGGACATAGTCGACCGGGCCACCGGATGGATCGGCGACCTCCAGTCGGTCCGCCCCGACCGGCCGTTCCTCCTCTACCTCGCCTTCGGGGCGACCCACGCCCCCCACCAGGCACCGCTCGAGTACCGGCTGCGGTGGCGCGGGCGGTTCGACGACGGCTACGACGCCACCCGGGCGCGCTGGTACGAGCGCCAGCTGGAGATGGGGGTGATCCCGAAGGGCACCACCCTCGCCCCTCGCAACCCGGGGGTGCCCCCGTGGGAAGAGCTCAGCACCGCGCAGCGCGCGTTCTCGGCCCGGCTGCAGGAGGCCTTTGCGGCCATGCTCGAGCACACCGACGCCCAGATCGGCCGGCTCGTGTCGTTCCTCGAGCGCCGTGGGCTCCTCGACGACACGCTGCTCGTGGTCCTCTCCGACAACGGTGCGTCGCGCGAGGGCGGGCCGTTCGGGGTGATGGATGAGTTCAGCTTCTTCAACGCCCGGTGGGAGGACATCGACGAGATCGTGGCCACCCGCCTCGACGACATCGGCGGGCCGCACTCGCACAGCAACTACCCGTGGGGCTGGGCCCAGGTCGGCAACACGCCGCTCAAGTGGTACAAGCAGAACACCTACGGGGGCGGCGTGCGCGACCCGCTCATCGTCCACTGGCCGCGCCGCATCACCGACGGCGGCGGGTTCCGGCGGCAGTTCTGCCACGCGGTGGACCTCGCGCCGACCATCCTCGAGCTCACGGGCGCCCCGGTGCCCGACCACTTCAACGGGGTGCCGCAGATCCCACTCCACGGCGCTTCCCTCGCGCCGACCTTCTCCGACGCCGAGGCGCCGAACCCGCGCTCGATCCAGTACTTCGAGCAGATGGGGCACCGCGGCCTGTGGGCCGACGGCTGGAAGGTCACCACCTACCACGAGCCGGGGCACCCCTTCGAGGACGCCGAGTGGGGTCTCTTCCACCTGGACGAGGACTTCTCGGAGTGCCACGACCTGGCGGCGGAGCAGCCCGAGCGGCTCCGGGCGCTCATCGACGCGTGGTGGGGGGAGGCCGGCACCCACGGCGTCCTCCCGCTCGACGACCGCTCGATCGAGCTGTTCGCAGCGGTCCCCCGCCCGGGCACCGTGCACGCCCGGCGCGACTACGTGTACTACCCGCCGATCGCCCACATCCCCTCCGACGCGGCGCCGCCGCTCGGCGGCCGGACCTGGGAGATCACCGCCGAGGTGGAGGTGGCCGACGCCCACCTCGAGGGGGTGCTCTACGCCCGTGGCTCCCACAACGTGGGACACACGTTCTTCGTGAAGGACGGTGCCCTCCACTTCGACTACAACGCGCTCGGGACCCACCACCGGGTGACCGCGCCCCTCACCCTCACGCCCGGGCGGCACTCGGTCACCGCCCGCTTCGAGCGGGAGGGCGGGGGTGGCACGCTCACCATCGGGGCCGACGGCGCCGACCTCGGGTCGGTGGTCATCCCCCTGTTCGTCCGGATGCTCGGCTCGACCGGGCTGGACGTCGGGCGCGACGCCCTCTCGACGGTGGTCGACGACTACGAGGGGCCCTTCCCGTTCACCGGGACGATCGACCGGATCACCTTCGCGA
>Ga0116219_10002058_pt1 | contig 17611 bp, 16 predicted proteins | sample Sb_taG_4_FD_91019 | JGI IMG/M metagenome (GOLD analysis project Ga0116219, IMG submission 91019) | Peat soil microbial communities from Weissenstadt, Germany - Sb_50d_6_BS metaG | ecosystem: Environmental > Terrestrial > Soil > Wetlands > Peat | place: Germany: Weissenstadt | collected 2010-09-21
AGAGTCGCATGGGAGAGCCCTCCTTCACCTGACGCGCACGTGCAAACCGCGGACCAAGGATCAAGAAACTGGGCTCGTTCCTTGTTCACCTATACAAACGTTTTTTCCGTTAGCCCTTAGCGTTCGCTTCACCCTTGTGAAGCGAACGCTAAGCCGCAAGCGGCTCAACATTGGTCCGTGAAAGCTGCCATGTCGTCCCTCCCCGAACTGTCTCCCAACGAGGTCGCCCGCTACAGCCGTCACCTCATCATGCCCGAGGTCGGCGTCCAAGGGCAGCAGCGCCTCAAGGCCGCGAGCGTGCTGCTCATCGGCGCCGGTGGCCTCGGCTCGCCGTTGGGCCTGTACCTGGCGGCGGCCGGCGTCGGCCGCATCGGCCTGGTCGATTTCGACGTGGTCGATTTCAGCAACCTCCAGCGCCAGGTGCTGCACGGCACCCCCGACGTCGGCCGGCCGAAGCTGCAGTCGGCCGCCGACCGCCTGCGGGCCATCAACCCCGCCGTACGCCTCGACCTCTACGAGACGCGCCTGACCTCGGCCAACGCCCTGCAGCTCTTCGAGCCGTACGACGTCATCATCGACGGCACCGACAACTTCCCGACGCGCTACCTCGTCAACGACGCCTGCGTCCTGCTGAAGAAGCCGAACGTGTACGGCAGCATCTTTCGCTTCGACGGCCAGGCGTCGGTGTTCTACCCCGGCCGGGGGCCTTGCTACCGCTGTCTCTACCCCGAGCCGCCGCCGCCGGGCGAGGTGCCGAGCTGTGCCGAGGGCGGCGTCCTTGGCATCCTGCCCGGCCTCGTCGGCTGCATTCAGGCGACGGAAGCGCTGAAGCTGATCCTCGGCAAGGGGACGCCGCTCGTCGGCCGACTGGTGCTCTACGACGCCCTGGAGATGAGCTTCCGCGAGTTCAAGGTGCGGCGCAACCCGAAGTGCCCGGTCTGCGGCGACCGGCCGACGATCACACAATTGATCGATTACGACCAGTTCTGCGGCGTGCGCGGACAGGAGGCGGCGCCGGCGCCCGCGAGTGCCGGCGGCGAGACGACTGTTGAGGAGCTGAAGGCCCGCTTCGACCGGGGCGAGAAGGTCTTCCTCCTCGACGTCCGCAACCCACCGGAGTACCAGATTTGCCGCATCCCCGGCAGCACGCTGCTGCCGCTGCCCGAGCTGCCGCAGCGCCTCGGCGAACTGGACCGGGATCGCGAAATGGTCGTCCACTGCAAGAGCGGCGCGCGCAGTCAGAAGGCCATCGCCTTGCTGCGCGAGCAGGGATTCACGAAGCTGAAAAACCTCCAGGGGGGCATCCTGGCGTGGGCGGAGCGGATCGACCCGAGCATGCCGAAGTATTGACCGGCGAGCGGGGGGCGTCAGCCCCCCGGTGAGGGCACCGGGGGGCTGACGCCCCCCGCTCGCCGAATTCGGGAGGAGTCCGAATGGCCCGGACGATCGACTGGATGTATCACCGCAAGAGTTGAATGAGCTGCCGCAAGGCTCAAGGGTTCCTTGAGACGAACGACTTGGCGGTGGACGAGCGGACCGATGCCGCCCGGCAGCGCAAGGGCCGCGACGCGGCGCTGGCGCTGGCGAAGACCGCCGAGCGCGTGGTAATCGCCAAGGGCAAAAAAGTCGTCGAGTTCGACATGAAGAAATCGCCCCCGGACGACGACACGCTGGCGGCGCACCTCCTCGGACCGACGGGCAACCTCAAGGCACCGACGTTGCTCCAGGGCAAGACGCTGCTGGTCGGGTTCAGTGAAGACGCCTATCGGAAGGTGCTCGTTTAGAAACGGTAACAACAAGGACTTCGCCGCTTGCGGCTTCGCACTCTTTCCTGCGAAGCCGCAAGCGGCAAGGCGGGCTACTCCGGCACTTCCCCCTTGAAGCAGCTTGCCGCCTTGCGAGGTTCGCCGGCCTCCTCGTAGGCCCGGCCCATCAGGAGCAGCACGTCGCGCTGGGGCGCCTGCTTGTCCGCCAGCAGCTTGCGGCACAGTTGCAGCGTCTCCTGGGGCCGCCTGGTCTGCAGGGCGATCTCCGCCAGGCGCAGCTGCGCCGAGGCCGCCCATCGGCTTCCCTCCATCTTCGACAGCGGCAGGTAGAGCTTGCGCGCCGCCTCGAGCTTGTTGTGCTCGGAGAGGTCCTGGGCCACCGCGTACGACATCTCGGCAGCGACCGGGCCCTTGATCCCGGACAGCGCCTTCTGGTACACCGCGATCATCTCGTCCGGTTGGTCCAGGTCGCGGTAAGCGTGGCCGATCAGCAGCGGGCCGACCGGCCCCAGCACCGGCTCCTTCTGCTCGACGGCCCACAACGTCGCCAGCAATTCGGTCGCCTCGCGCGCCGACCCTTTCCCCTTAACCTCCAGGAGTTGCCCGTAGGCGTCGAGGAAGAGCGCCGTGGCGCGATATGGCGGCGGGGCAAGTGCTTCGCGGTGCCGGCGCACCGTCTGGCTCGCCTCGTGGGCCTGGGGCTTGTCGGCCAGCAAATAGGCGGCGGCAAGAGTCAGCGCCGCCCCCGCTTCCGTCGGCGTCCCCGCGGACACGGCTAGCGCGTCCTTGAGCGGCTTGATCGCCTGGTCGGGGTCGCCTTCGAGGAGGAACGTCCGACCGATCTGCAACAGGGCCAGCGGCGCCAGTTCGTGTCCCGGGGCGTGGTCGCGGGCCGCATAGAAGGCGGTTCGCGCCGCCGGCGTCTGCCCCTCCTTCAGCCGCACCATGCCGAGGTTGTAACTCGCCTCGACCACCAGCGGCGAGCGGCGGAACTCGTGGACGAGGCGCTCGTAGCGGCCGGACGCCTCCTTCAGCTCCCCGGCTCGCGCCTCCAGGTTGCCCAGCTCGAGGTACGCCGCCGCCGTCAGCCGGTGCCCCGGGTCGCTCGTCACGGCGTTGTTGAGGGCCCGCGTGGCCGTCGTCGTCCGGTAGGCCGTCACGGCCGCGGGTGCCGTCTCGGCCTCGGTCGCCAGCCGCAGCGTGCCGTCCTTGATCGTCGCCACCAACCCCAGCGGGTCGGCCAGCGGCAGGATCAGGTCGATCAGCACGTCGCCCACCGGCAGGTCCTGCCAGGCGACGGCGGCGCCCCGTTCGGCGGCCACCTTCTTCGCCGAGTCGGTCCACTCCACTTTGAGCCGGGCGCGCTCCGCCATGCGTTCGATCAGGGGCATGAGCGTCCCCTGCGACACCGCGGCGCTGACCCGCATCGAGTCCGGCCCCGTGCGCTCCACGCCGACGTAATTGGCGTCTTTCTCGTCCCGGGCCGTGTCGCCCGCCCTGGCCGATTTCTCCCCTTTGCCCTCCTTCACCGCCCCGACCCAGTCCAGCGCCGCCTCGACGGGCCAATCGGCCGCGGTGTAGTCGGCGAGGGCGTCCGAGAGTGGCCCGGGCTTCTCCGGCTTGAGCGCTTCCAGCGTCAGCGTCAGGGCGAGCAGGTAACGGGCGTCGCCGAGGCAGGCCTGGTCGCGCAAGCCGGGCGTGCCGGAGCGCAGCAGCAGCGGGTAGAGGAGGTCCTTGGCCTCCGCCGCCTTGCGCTGCCGAATGAGGACGCGAGCCTGGCCGATCTCCGCGGCCGCCCGGCTGCGCAGGTTCTCCGTCCGCGACACCTTTTGATAGGCCTGGAGCGCTTCGTCGGCGCGACCCAGCCCCTCCTGACACAGGCCGACGCGGTATTGCAGGGCGTCGCGCAGCGCCCCGGAGGCCGTTACGGCAAGCGGGTGATAGATTTTCAGGGCCAGGTCGTAACGTCCTTCCCGCATCAGGTCGTCGCCGCGCTCGACGGTCGGCGCCTCGCCGGGCTTGAGGGGGGAGAGGGTCTCGGGATCCTCCTTCTTCTCGGAGGTGGGAGGCGGCTCCCCGAGCCCCAGCGCGGCCAGGGATTGAGGGTAGTAGTGACTGACGGCCCAGCCGCTGATGAGGCCGAACTGCAGCAGGCACAGGACGAGCAAGATGTAGCCGCCGGCGCGGCCCGGGGGCCGTTGGGCCGGGGCTGCGGCCGCGGCTTGCGGACGGGCCGCTGGTTTGGCCGAGGGATCGGGAACGATGCGTGCCATGATGCCGGAACCCCCTTTCCCAGACGACCGCTTGACCTGCACGCCTGGCAAGTTTTTCGCCGCTGCTTCGATGATGTCAAAAGACCGAGGAAGCGCTGGAGCGAGTCATGCACATAGACAACACATACCTCACGAACCGCACGCTGGGCCAGGCAGACCAACCGGCCGCCGCCAAGAGCGCCGCCGCGGGCGGACAGCCGCCGCCCGCCGCCAGCACGCACGTGCCCTCTCCCGAACTGCTCGACCTCCTCGACCAGGTCCGGCAGACCCCGGAGGTCCGCAAGGAGGTGCTGCAGCGCGTCGCCCAGCGCCTGGCGAACGGCGACTACCTGACCCACGAGGCCGCCATCGATACCGCCGAGGCCATCCAGAAGGCGCAGGAGTGACAGCCCACCGCTTCATACACCATCCGGGGGTGTGAATCAACCTCTCCCGCTGCACCGTTGGCCAAATTGCTTCCTCACCGTGAGTTGCCGGCCTTGCCGCGCCGGTCCCTTCCCGTCCGTATAACAACTTCTCGGACTACCCGGCCGGCGCCGGCCGGCTGCTCGCGTTCCTCCGAGGAGAACCGATCTTGGACCCGCTCGACCCGCTCTCCGTGGTGCTCGGCGTCCTGTGTACGCTCGCCGTCCTCTTCGTCCTGCTGATCGTCCGCACGGGTGGCAACCTGGGCCGCCTGGGCCTGGCCCGGCGCGCCTTTGGGGCGATCTCGCGCGACCCGGCCCTGGCCGCCAAGGTCAACCTCCTACTCAACCCGCCGCCGCCCGAGCCGCCCAGGCCGCCGAAGCCCAATCCCGAGCCGGTGCGCCTGCTGGCCCTGCTCCAACGGGAAGGCCGCCTCATCGACTTCCTCATGACCGAGAACATCCAGGCGGCCGCCGACGATCAAATCGCCGCGGCGGTGAAGGACTTGCAGCCGAAATGGATGGCCGCCCTGACGAAATACCTCGACCTGACGCCGGTGATGACGCAACCGGAGAACACACAGGTCGAGGTGCCGGCCGGCTTCGATCCCTCGACGATCCGGGTGATCGGCAACGTGACGGGGGAGCCGCCGTTCCGGGGGACGCTGATCCACGCCGGCTGGCGCGTCAAGGAGATCAAGGTGCCGACGCCACCCGAGGGCCAGGACGAGTTCGTGCTGCAACCGGCGGAGGTCGAACTGCCGTAAAATGATGTATAGCCGCGCGACGATTTATCGTTTCGCGCTCGCGGCGCGAGCGCGAAACGATAAATCGCGGCCGGTAAACGAGTGGGGTGCGTCATGTCGTCATCGCGTTACGTCGTCGGCATCGACCTGGGGACCACCAACAGCGCCGTCGCTTTCGTCGATACGGGCGCCGGGGAGGGGGCCGACGCCGTCGTCCATCACCTGCCCATCCCGCAGGTCGTCGCCCCCGGCGCCGTCGAAGATCGGCCGCTGCTGCCGTCGTTCCTCTACCTGCCGGGGCCGAACGAATTGCCCGCCGGCAGTCTGCGCTTGCCCTGGGCGGCCGAGCGCGATTTCGCCGTCGGCGAGTTTGCCCGCAACCACGGCAGCCAGGTGCCGACGCGCCTCGTCGCCTCCGCCAAGTCGTGGCTGTGCCACCCGGGGGTGGATCGGCGCGGCCCCATCTTGCCGTGGAAGGCGGCGGACGGCTCGCACAAGGTGTCGCCGCTGGAGGCCGGCACACTCTACCTCAAGCACCTCGTCGAGGCGTGGAACGCCCGGGTCGCCGCCGGCTTGGCCGAGAACCGCCTGGAAGTCCAGGACGTGATCCTGACCGTGCCGGCCTCGTTCGACGCGGTGGCCCGCGAATTGACCGTCGAGGCGGCGCGGGCGGCCGGCCTTGAGCAGGTCACGCTGCTGGAAGAGCCGCAGGCGGCTTTCTACGCCTGGCTCGACGCCAGCGGCGAGGGTTGGCGCAAGCAGGTGGAGGTCGGCGACGCGATCCTCATCTGCGACGTGGGCGGCGGCACCACCGACTTCACCCTGATCGCCGTCAGCGAGGAGGCGGGCAACCTGGCGCTGACGCGCGTGGCGGTCGGCGACCACATCCTGCTCGGCGGCGACAACATGGATCTGGCCCTGGCCCACAGCGCCGCCGCCGGCTTCGCCTCCAAGGGGATCAAACTCGATGCCGGACAGATGCTGATGCTCTGGCACAGCGCCCGCGCCGCCAAGGAGAAGCTGTTCAGCGATCCGGCGCTGGCCAGTGCCCCGGTGACGGTCCTGGGCCGCGGCAGCCGAGTCATCGGCGGCACCCTCAAGGGCGATCTGGCACGCGCTGACGCCGAGCGCGTGCTGATCGAGGGCTTCTTCCCCGATTGCAAGCCCGGCGACGAGCCGCGCCGCCAAAAAGCGGTCGGTTTGCAGGAACTGGGCCTGCCCTACGCCAGCGACCCGGCGATCACGAAACACCTGGCGTCGTTCCTGCACCGGCAGGCCGAGGCGCTGGCCGAGCGGGCGCCGCCCCGGCGCCGGCGAGCGGGGGGTGTGAACCCCCCGGTCAGGTCGGGCCCGACGGCGCTGCTGTTCAACGGCGGCGTCTTCAAGGCCGAGCCGCTGCGCGAGCGCGTCTCCGCGGTCCTGGGAGACTGGGCAAAGGCCACGGGCGGCCCGCCCCCGAAGGTGCTCCCCGGTGCCGACCTCGACCTCGGGGTGGCGCGCGGGGCGGCCTACTACGGGTTGGTGCGGCGCGGTAAGGGGGTGCGCATCCGTGGCGGCACGGCCCGCGCCTATTATGTCGGCATCGAGTCGTCACTGCCGGCGGTCCCCGGCGCCCCGCCGCCGCTCAAGGCGCTGTGCGTCGTCCCCTTCGGCATGGAAGAGGGGACCGAGTCCGACGTACCGGGACAGGAGTTCGGCCTGGTCGTCGGCACCCCGGCGGAGTTTCGCTTCCTGGGCTCGAGCGTCCGCCGCACCGACACGGTGGGCACGATGGTCGAGGAGTGGGAAGGGCAAATCGAGGAGATGAGCCCGATGACGACCACGCTGGAGGCGGCGGAGATGGCGGGGCAGACGGTGCCGGTCCACCTGCACAGCAAGGTCACCGAGGTCGGCACGCTGGAGTTGTGGTGCCTCAGCCGCGACAACAAGCAGCGCTGGAAGCTGGAGTTCAACGTGCGCGAGCGGGAGGAGTAGCCATTGGTCAGGCGGCCAGCAGGCTGAGCGACGGGCGAGTCTCCTCGGCACGCCGCGCCTTGAGAGTCTGTGCCGGCTCGACCTCGAACTGTGCCGAGGTGCCCCCTTGCCGCGCAGTCTCGAAGGCCGCCAGCTTCCTTGCGATCCGCTCGTTGGCGGGGTCCAGTGCCGCCTTCCATTTGGGCGTAACCGATCGGGCGCTCGGTGGTGGGGGGTATGCTCACAAATGGTGGGTATGCTCACAATTCGGGGGAATTGTGAGCATACCCACCGCTCGGCGCAACCCCATGCAGCCCTGTCTCTTGCGCCTTCACATTTCGGCCCGCCAGGGGGTTTGCTCACATTGTCACCTTGTGAGCAAACCCCTCCCCACACCCCTCAGCTTGAGTGAGTCCCCAGACCGGGGACCACTTGCTGCGGACGACCGCTTACGTCCGTTCCATTCCAGACGCTACGTCATAGAAGACGCTGGCGAGTTGGGGAAGCCCGATGCGGTCCCACGCCGCGGCACGCAGGGACGCCAGTTGAGAGGGAGACATCCCCGGGGCACAGAGCCGCAGGTGGTGCAGGAGCCCGTGCCAGTCGGCGTCGTTACGCGCCTGGACAAGCGACTGGAAATCCTGTGGCGTGACTTCCTCCGGCCGCCGCCTGCGCGGGGCCAACTCGAACCCCCGGCGGACCCAACTCAAGTCCGAGCCGAGCCCCGAGAGGCTGCGGCGCTGGACGGCATCCAGCCGGTCCCACAGCCGGGTCATCTCCTCCTCGCCCGTCTCCGCCTCCGCGTCCTCATCCTTGGCCTCAGAGAGGAGACGGTGGCGCCGAAGGAGCAGTTCGGCGTACCGGCGGTACACCTCATCCACGGTCGGAGTGTGCGGGTCCATCGTGATCAACTCTCGTCGATGATCCAGTTGGCGCGCGTGGCCGCCAGGTCCTGTTGGAATTGAGCCAGGAGGACCGTAGCGAGGGGGCGACGACACCGGCCGTCGTCATCCCGACCTTGTGGAGCAATTCCAACCCGGCGGCGACCGCCCCCTCGTTGAAGGCCCCGGCCCCGTGGACGAATACGTTCATTCCCTTGCCCGTCGCCCCGTTGAAGCCGTCGTTTCTCGTTGCTTTGTGCAACTCGTCTTGCCACAATAGAGACGTTCTCAACGACGAGTTGGCCTGCTCCACCGTTCTCGAGAACCGGACCACCCGATGCCTAACCGCACGAGCAAGACCGGCAGTGAGCTGTTCATCGTGGACAACAGCGACGAGGACTGGAAGGTTCTGCGCTACCTCCACGACTGGTGCCAGATTTCGCAGAGCATCGACATCGCTACCGGCTACTTCGAGATCGGCGCCCTGCTCGGCCTCAAGGACGAATGGCAGAAGGTCGATCAAATCCGCATCCTCATGGGCGACGAAGTGTCGCGCCGCACCAGGAAGGCGTTCGCCGAGGGCCTGGCCCGGGTCCGCGGCCGCCTCGACGCCAGCCTCGAAGCGGAGAAGCAGAAGAACGACTTCCTCGCCGGGGTGCCGGCCATCGTCGAGGCCATACGCTGTGGCAAGATCGCCTGCCGCGTCTACCGCCCGGCGAAGTTCCACGCCAAGGCGTACATCACCCACGCCCGCCTCGCCGTCGTCGGCGCCTCGGGCCTGGTCGGCTCGTCCAACTTCACCCACCCCGGCCTGACCGAGAACATCGAGCTGAACGTGCAGATCACCGGGCGGCCGGTGATGGTCCTTCAGGAGTGGTACGAGGAGCACTGGAACGCCGCCGAGGACGTCACCCCGGAAATCCTGCGCGTCATCGAGCGCCACACCCGCGATTACACGCCGTTCGAGGTCTACGCCAAAGCCCTGTACGAGTTGCATCGCCGCCAGGAGCCAACCGACCAGCAGTGGCTCGCCCAGCACTCGCGCGTCTACCCGGTCCTTGACCAGTACCAGCGCGACGGCTTCCATCGCCTGCTGGAGATTGCCGAGGGCCACGGCGGCGCTTTCCTCTGCGACGGCGTCGGCTTGGGTAAGACCTTTGTCGGCCTGATGCTGCTGGAGTACCTCATCGAGAAGAAGCGCAAGCGCGTCGCCCTGTTCGTCCCTAAGGCGGCGCGCAAGCCGGTCTGGGAAAGGGCGCTGAAGGACTACGCCCCGTACCTGCGCGGCGCCTACAGCGGGCTGATGATCTTCAACCACACCGACCTGACGCGCAAGGGGAGCGACGATATCGACTACCCCCGGCTGCTGGCGGACGTCAAGGAGCGGGCCGACGTGGTGCTCATCGACGAGGCGCACCACTTCCGCAACCCGGGTTATGCCGGCACTGGCCGCGGCGAGTTGCAGGCCGCCGGCGATCGCGCCCCCTCGCGCTACCACCGCCTGTTTGAGCTGATCGAGGGGACGAACGGCCCCAAGCAGGTCTTCCTGCTGACCGCCACGCCGGTCAATAACCGGCTGCTCGACCTGCAACACATGATCGAGTTGTTCTCGCGCCGCCAACCCGACCACTTCAAGGGCCTCGGCATCCATTCCCTGCCCGGCCACGTCCGCAAGATGGAGAAGGACCTGCTGCGCGCCACCGCCCCGGCCGCCGCCGGCGAAGAGGCCACCGAGACGAACCTTAGCGAGGTCGGCGACCTGCTCCTCGGCGACGCCCTCTTCCGGGCGCTGGTCGTGCAGCGCAGCCGCGCCTACGTCCGCCAGAGCCAGCTGGCCCAGGGCAAGTCGGCGGCCGTCTTCCCCATCCGCGAAGACCCCAAGGTCGCCGAGTATCAGCTCAAGAAGACCTACGGCCGCCTGCTGGACACGGTCGAACAGGCCTTCGCAAAGGAGAAGCCGCTCTTTTCCCTGGCGATCTACTACCCCCTGGCCTACTACAAGGGCGACCAGGCGCAGATCGACAAGTTCGTCGAGGGCCGGCAGAAGCAGATCGTCGGCCTGATCCGCACTCTGTTCCTCAAGCGCTTCGAGAGTTCCGCCCACGCCTTCGAGCGCTCCTGCGATCGCCTGCTTCGCAAGCTCCTCGCCTTTGTCACCCGGCACGCTGACACCGACGCCGAGAAGCGCCGACTCGAACGCTGGAAGCTGCAGAACAAGGAGCTGATCGGCTACGTCCAGGAGAAGCAACTGGAGCTGTTCCCCGAGGACAGCGACGAGGAGGCCGACGAGGACATCGTCAGCGAGGAGATGCTCGAAGCCGTCGAGGAGTTGGACCGCGAGAAGTACGACGTGGGCGAGATCATCAACGAGACCTTTCTCGACCTTAACGAGATCGCCAAATTCCTCGACGAGCTGCGCCGGTTCGAGCCGAAGCACGACGACAAGCTGAAGGCCCTGGTCAAGCTGCTCAAGTCCGACCCGGTGATGAAGCGGCACAAGGTCCTCGTCTTCACCGAGTTCGCGGAGACGGCCCGCTACCTGAAGCGGCAGCTGGACGAGGCCGGCATCCAGGGGGTGGCCCAGATCGATAGCGGCACCAAGGCCGACCGCGGCGAGGTGATCCGCCGCTTCGCCCCGTACTACAACGGCTCGTCCAGCGGCGAGTTGGCCGCCGAGGGACTCGCCGAGACGCGCGTGCTGATCTCCACCGACGTGCTCTCCGAGGGGTTGAACCTGCAAGACGCCACACGCCTCATCAATTACGACCTGCACTGGAACCCGGTGCGCCTGATGCAGCGCATCGGCCGCGTGGACCGCCGGCTAAACCCGGACGTCGAGAAGCGACTGACGGCCGACCACCCGGAGGAGGCGCCGCTGCGCGGCCAGGTGGCTTACTGGAACTTCCTGCCGCCCGACGAATTGAACCGGCTGCTGTCGCTGTACGCCCGGGTGACGCACAAGACGCTGCGCATCTCGAAGACCTTCGGCATCGAGGGCAAGAAGCTGCTGCGGCCGGAGGACGACTACGAGGCGCTGAAGGACTTCAACCACCTCTACGAGGGCGCACCGACTCCGGCGGAGAAGTTGCAGCTGGAGTTTGACGAGTTGCTGGCGGCCGACCCCGGCCTGGAGGAACGGCTGGCGGCGCTGCCGGGACGAGTGTTTAGCGGCAAGCGGCATCCGAGGGAAGGGACGAAGGCGGTCTTTTTCTGCTTCGTGCTGCCGGCGGCGGACCGCGGCGCGGAGACGGGGGCGGGCAGTGAAGTCCCATGGACGGAGGAAGCCGGCCGGGCGGCGTGGTATCTCTACGACCTGGCCACGGGTGAGATTCAGGAGGAGCCCGCGAAGATCGTGGACGCGATCCGCTGCCGGCCGGACACGCCGCGGCATTGTGCGGTGGCGAAGGAGACGCTGTCGGAGGTGCGAGCCAAGGTGGAGCGGCACATCCGGAACACATACCTGAAGAGCGTGCAGGCCCCGGTCGGCGTCAAGCCGGCGCTGAAAGGGTGGATGGAGTTGAGCTGAGGCAGACGCGGGGAGCGGTACAATGGAGGGAAAGGGCCAGCCAGAGGAAAAGCCATGAAACGAGCCGACGTGCTGCGAAAACTCCGGGCGGAACGGGAAAACCTTCGGGAGCGCTACGGCATCGAATCCCTCGCCTTGTTCGGCTCGGTGGCCCGCGACGAGGCCGGGCCGGACAGCGACGTGGATGTGCTCGTCGAGTTCGGGCGCCCGATCACCTTGTTCGACCTGGTTGCCGTCCAGCACTACCTGGAGCGTTGCCTGGGCGTGTCCCGCGTGGACCTTGTGCCACGCGACAGCGTGTATCCCGCTTTCCGCGACGACATCCTCGGGGAGGCCCTGTATGTCGGTTGACAGGCGCTGGCAAGTGCGCATCGAACACATTCTGGAGGCGATCGGTAAAATCCAGCGTTATTCAGGCGGACTGACCGAAGACACCTTTGTCGGCCAGAGCATGGCCGTGGATGCCGTCATCCGCAATTTTCAGGTCATCGGTGAAGCCGTGCGCCACGTTCCGGACGAGGTGCAAGCACGCTATCCCGAAGTGCCCTGGTCGCTCATGCAGGGCATGCGCCACATCCTGGTCCACGATTATTACGCGGTGAAGCTCGATGTCGTCTGGCGAACCATTCAGCAGTCGCTGCCTCCTTTGCTCGAACCGCTCCGAAGAATCCTCAACGAAAACCCCTGATGCTCGCGTGCTTCTGAACGCCTGGATGGAGTCAAACCGATGGTCGCGCCCAAAGTGATCGAACAGGCGATCAAGAAGGTCACCGGCCAGGAGAGCTTCCTCCGGGAACTCCTCGTCGGGGCACTGGAGTGGGAAATCCCCGACGGGATCGCGAGCATCGACGACATTTCTCTCGGCTGGTCGGCGGACGAGCTGCGCTCCCGCGGCCTGGAGGAACGGTTGGTTTCCGGGCGCGCGTGGCAGATTCAGGCGCTGCGTCACGGCCAGCCGTGGGGCATCTTCCTGCTGGAGTTCGCCAGCGACGCGCACTTCGCCGACCGCGGCGGCCTTCACGGCGCCACGGGTACTCTCCGGCAAATCCTGCGCGGCCTCGTCCCCTCGCGCCGCCACGACTCCGCCCTGCCCACTTGGCAGCGCGAGAACCTGCTCTTCATCTGCACCCACGATTACCGCCAATTCCGCTTCGCCTACTTCAAGGCGCCGAAGGACAACACGCACACCGCACCGCTGGCGAGTTTCGGCTGGAACCAGGGCGACACGCACCTGCGCACCCTCTGCGAGTACAACCTGCCAGCGCTGGCCTTCCCGGACGACCGCGGCACTGACCCCGACGCCTGGGTCCGCAAGTGGGCGTCGGCCTTCGACGTCGAGGCGGTCACCCGGCGATTCTTCGACGAGTATCGAGCGGTCTTCGAGGCGATGGAAGCCGACGTCACCGGCGTGCCCACTGGCGAGTTGCGCCGCCTGTATGTGCAGCGACTGTTCAACCGGCTGATGTTCCTCTATTTCATCCAGCGCAAGGGCTGGCTCACATTCCAGGGAAACAAGAGCTATTTGCGCGCCCTGTTCAACGCGGCACTGGTGGCCAGGGAGGACTTCCTCAACGAGCGGCTTTACTGGACCTTCTTCTACGGGCTGAACACGGCGGGGGAGGAATATGCGCTTCACTCGGACGCGCGGCTGAAAGAGCGCCGGGGTGAAGTGCCGTTCCTCAACGGTGGGCTGTTCGACCTCGAAGATGATTACGACGTGTGCGACAAGGTGAAGATTCCCAACGAAGTGTTCGCCACCCTCTTCGACCTGTTTGACCGCTACAACTTCACCGTCACCGAATCGACGCCCTTCGACATCGAGGTGGCCGTCGATCCGGAGATGCTCGGCAAGGTGTTCGAGAAACTGGTCACGGGACGCCACGAGACGGGCAGCTACTACACGCCACGCCCCATCGTCGCTTTCATGTGCCGCGAATCCCTCAAGCACTATCTCGCGGCGACCGTGAGCGACGGCAGCGCCGTGGCTCGCTTCGTGGACGAGGGCGACCCGACCCGGCTCCCCGACCCCGAGGCCGTTCTAAACGCCCTGAGAAGGGTCAAAGTGTGCGATCCGGCTTGCGGCAGCGGCGCCTACCTGCTCGGCATGATGCAGGAACTCCTGCGGCTGCGCCAGGCGCTTTTTGCCACGCGCCCCCTGGACGACCCCACAATCTACGGCCGCAAGTTGGAGATCATCCAGAACAACCTCTATGGCGTGGACATCGACCTCTTCGCCGTGAACATCGCCAAGCTGCGGCTGTGGCTCAGCCTCGCCGTCGATTTCGATGGCGCGAAGCTGCCGCCCCTGCCCAACCTCGATTTCAAAATCGAGTGCGGCGACAGCCTCACCGCCCCGAACCCGCAGGAGCTTCCCGACTTGTTCCGGCATGCGCTGGTGGAACAAGCCGACGAACTCGCCGACCTGAAGGGGCAGTTCATCCAGACCTACGGCGCCGAGAAAAAGAACCTCGCTGAGAAGATCAAGCAGCAAGAGGCCGAGCTGCGCGCGAAACTCCCGGACCACAGCCCGGACGGTTCCGTCGATTGGCGCGTGGCGTTCGCGGAAGTGTTCAAGAACGGGGGCTTCGACATCGCTCTGGAAAATCCGCCCTACGTGAGACAGGAGTTGTTCAAGGACGCCAAGCCGACGCTGCGGCGCAACTTCCCCCAGGTTTATGTGTCCACGGCCGACCTCTACGTTTACTTCTTCGCCCGCACGCAACAAATCCTCCGCCCCGGCGGGACTGCCTGTGTCATTTCCTCAAACAAGTGGCTGAAGGCCGGCTACGGCGAGCCGCTGCGCCGCTTCTTCGCCGAATCCGCCTGGGTGGCATCGGTCGTGGACTTCGGCCACGCCAAGCAAATCTTCCAGGACGCCGACGTCTTCCCGTCGATCCTCGTGTTCCTCAAGCCGACGGCCGACCTGCCGCCGGCGACGGCCCGCGTCTGCGCCATCCCCCGCGAGCAGTTGCGCCTTCATGACCTGTCGCGGCAGGTCGAGGACGACGGGTTCGCGATGCCGCGCGACCGGCTCGGTGCCGCCGCCTGGACGCTGGAGCCGCCCGGCGTGGTCGCACTGCTGGACAAGATTCGCAAGGCCGGAGTCCCGTTGAAGGAATTCGCGGGGACCGTCCCCCTCATGGGGATCAAGACCGGCTTCAACGATGCCTTCCTGCTGGACACGCCGACGAAGGAGCGGCTCGTCGCGGCGGACCCGAAGTCGTCGGACCTGTTCCGGCCGTACCTGCGCGGGCAGGACGTCAATCGCTGGGGGGCGGAATGGCCCGGGCTGTGGATGCTGGCGCTGAAGTCGAGTGGTAACCACCCGTGGCCGTGGGCGAAGGCTCGCGGTAAGGCAGAGGCTGTCTTCGCCGCGACCTACCCGGCGCTTCACGCGCACCTGAGCCAGTACCGCGACGCGCTGAAGAATCGGCAAGATCAGGGCGAACACTGGTGGGAGCTGCGGGCCTGCGCCTACTGGGACAAATTCGACCGGCCGAAGGTGATGTACCAGGATATCACCTGGGAGCCGTGCTTCTGCCTCGACACAAAGGGCACGCTCTCGAACAACACCATCTACTTCCTCTCGACGGCTGATCGTTGGGTGCTGGCTGCGCTCAATTCACCTGCGGCGTGGTGCTTCGCGTGGCGGGGCGCGCAGCATTGCAAGGACGAGGGGTTGCGGTTCTTCACAGCGTTCATGGAAGGGTTCCCGGTCCCGCGGCCAACAGACGAACAGCGGCAGCAAGCGGACGACGTCGTTCTACGGCTCATCGACATAGCGGCACAGGGACACAAGGGGCGCCTCGCAGTTCTGGATTGGTTGAAGGTGGACTTCGGTGTGGAGAAGCCGAGCCAGAAGTTGCAAGACATGGCGACCCTCGACGCAGACACGCTCGCGGCCGAAGTGAAAAAGGCCCGTGGGAAGAAGCAGCCGTTGAGTGTCGCGCAGGTGAAGGCGCTGAAGGACGGACACGCCCGGAGCGTCAGGCCCCTGCAAGCGCTGGCGGCGGAGGCTCGGCAACTGGAGCACTGCGTCGCGGAGCTGGTGAATGATGCCTACGGGCTGACGGCGGAGGAAGTCGCGCTGATGTGGCGGACGGCCCCGCCGCGGATGCCGGGCGAGCCCCCCGGCGTGTGAGGCCAATGCCGCGGCAACGTCCCCCGCGAGCGGTTCCGGACGATGGCCGACGGGCAGTTCCGGATCGCTCATTTCGGTTAAGCAGCTCATAGGGGAGGACCGATGAAGCCGATCCGGCTGACCAAGCATGCCCGGCAGCAATGCGTGGATCGCGGCGCCAGCGAAGCGGAAGTGGTGCAGGCGATCCGGCAGGGGACGCGCCAACCGGCCAAGCACGGTCGTGAGTTGTGTCGATACAATTTCGCCTTCGGTCAGGCCTGGCAGGGCCACGCCTATGCGGTCAAGCAGGTGGCCCCCGTCATCAAGGAGGAGGCCGCCGAAATCGTGGTGATCACCGTTTACACCTTCTACTTTTGAGGCGAGGCCAGTATGCGGATCAGCTATGACGACGAGATTGACGCCCTCTACATCCGCCTGATCGAGGGCGCACAGGAATGTCGCACCGTGCGGCTGAACGACGAGGTCGCCCTGAACATCGGCCCCGGCGAGACCCTCGTGGGCATCGAGATTCTCGACGCCAAGCAGGTCCTCGGTCGGGGACAACTGCCGTCCGTCATCCTGGAGAACATCCCGGCGGGCACCGTCTCTTGATGCCGGGTCAGACGGACGTGAAGACAACAGGGTGGCGAGTGGCTAGGGAGAGTCCAGTGAAGGTCGTCTACGGGACAGAAAAAGAAGGGAAGAGGGCGCTGCAGCGGCTGGATGAATAAGGCGAAGAGCGCTTTTGGTCCTTCGTGTGGCCGACACGCGCGAACACAGCTTCGGGACGATTTACACCCCGCAGAAGCCGCTCACGCTGGCGGCGCGCGCAAGAAAATAGCCAGCGGATATAGGGTCTCGCCGGGGGCGAACCCCCGGCGACCACACCGCAGGAAGCGGAATTTCGCCCACCGGCTAGTGAAATTATACGCAAGAGAGTCGCACAAATCAACCTCAGTTAACGATGGTTCGGGAGGAAGAAGGAATCGGGAGAAGGATGAGAGCGTGCCGGAGGACATCCTGTACGCGGTGCCCTGGGAGGAACTGGAGAAGCGCCGCCGGGTGCCGGCCGCGGTCAAGAGCCTGTGCGGCAAGCTGAACGTACCGCGCGAACGCTTCTGGACGGCCGCGGACGGTCAGTTTCATGTGGCCCAGTTTGCCTGACTCCGCGCTCGGAGCGGAGGCCCGGCAACTGGAGCGGCGCGTGGCCGAGCTTGTGAATGATGCCTACGGGCTGACGGCGGAGGAAGTCGCGCTGATGTGGCGGACGGCCCCGCCGCGGATGCCGGGCGAGTCGGCCGGGGTGTAACGGGAAAACGAGGTCCCTATGCGAAGAACCACCATCAGAAAGATCACGCAGCCGCTGATCCGCCGCATTGTCAAACGGATCGTGGAGAAGTTCGACCCCGAACAGGTGATTCTCTTCGGCTCCCAGGCGCGCGGTGACGCCGGATCGGACAGCGACGTGGACTTGCTCGTGGTCATGGACGTGAAGGGTAACAAGTTGGAGAAATGCGTGGAGATTCGCGGCGCGCTGGGAGAGTTTCTCGTCCCTATGGACATCGTGATCACGACCCCGGAAGACTTCGCCTGGCGGAAGGACGTTGTGGGGACCATCGAATGGCCCGCTTCCAGGGAAGGGAAGGTGCTTTATGCCCGCGTCTGAAGCGGTCCTCACGGTGGTTCGCGAATGGATCGTCAAGGCGGATCGCGATCTGAAGGCCGCTACACAGATCCTCAAACTCGGGAAGGACGCTGCGGCCGAGACGGTCTGTTTTCACACCCAACAATGCATCGAAAAGTATCTGAAGGCGGTCCTCGTTGGGCGTAACCGCCCGTCCGCTACGGTGCCAAGGCGAAGAAGGCCTCACCGGCGACGAGGTCACGGTGAGGATAGAGGCGCTCCACTTCCCGCTCGATGCGCTGCTCCTGGAACGCCTCC
>Ga0116219_10002066_pt1 | contig 17573 bp, 17 predicted proteins | sample Sb_taG_4_FD_91019 | JGI IMG/M metagenome (GOLD analysis project Ga0116219, IMG submission 91019) | Peat soil microbial communities from Weissenstadt, Germany - Sb_50d_6_BS metaG | ecosystem: Environmental > Terrestrial > Soil > Wetlands > Peat | place: Germany: Weissenstadt | collected 2010-09-21
CACCGAGCGCTGGTCCCCGGGGTCGAACTCGGTGAGACGGTCGACCTCGTCGCCCCACAGGTCGATCCGCACCGGCAGCTCGGCGGTCGACGGGTACACGTCGACGATCCCGCCCCGCACGGCGAGCTCACCCCGGTGCTCGACCTGGTACTCGCGCCGGTAGCCGAGGGCGACGAGCCGGGCCACGAGCTCGTGCAGCTCGAGACGATCGCCGCGTGCCACGTGCACGGGGACGGCGGACTGCTCGAAGGGGCCCAGGCGTTGCAGCAGGGCGCGCACCGGGGCCACGATCACCGTCGGGGCGCGCTCGGGGTCCTGGACGCGCCACAGCAGTCGCAGGCGCCGCCCCATGGTCGACACCTCGGGACTGACGCGTTCGAAGGGCAGGGTGTCCCACGCCGGGAACAGCGCCACGGCGTCGTCGCCGAGGAAGGCGCCGAGGTCGTGGCCGAGGCGCTGCGCGTCGACGACGGTGGCCGTCACCACCAGCAGAGGGCGGCGCTCGCCCAGCGAGCACATCCCCGCCACCACGAAGGCGACCGCGGCGTCGGGCACCGCCAGCGCGCCGCTGCGCGCCGCCATGGCGTCGACCATGGCGGGCTCGGTGCGGAGCAGGGAGGGGAGCGAGCGAAGGCTCACCCCTGCAGGTTAACGGTCGCCGTTGAACCGCAGCATGGCGGCGTCCGCACCTTCGAGGGCGATCACCTCGACGGCATCCGCAGCTTGCGCCACGGCCACGTCCAGCGCGTCGCGCTGGGCACGGGTGGGGCGGCGCAGCACGTAGTCGGCCCCGCCTTCGCGCCCGGGGGGCTTGTCGATGCCGATGCGGACGCGCACGTATCCCGGGTCGTGGAGATGGGAGTGGATGGACTTGAGCCCGTTGTTTCCGGCCGTGCCGCCCCCGACCTTGACCCTGACCCTGCCCGTGGGCAGATCGAGCTCGTCGTGGACCACCACCAGCCGATCCGTCGCCGGGAGGCGGAACCGGCGCATCAAGGCCGACACGGCCTGGCCCGACTCGTTCATGTACGTCTGGGGCACGGCCAGCACCACGAGCCGGTCGTCGAGGTGCGTCGACGCGGCCAGGGCCCGCGTGCCCTTCTCGGGCCGCAGCCGGAGTCCCAGGCGCGAGGCGAGGAGCTCGACGACCTCGGCACCGAGGTTGTGGCGAGTGCGCTCGAATTCGGCTCCCGGATTGCCGAGGCCCACCACCAGCAGGTCGGCCGCCGCTCCCCGGGCTCCTCTGCCGGACGCGGGCAGCAGGCGCCGCAGGGGTTAGCTCTCCCCGCCCGACTCGCCCCCGGCCTCCGCGGCGGCTTCCCCGGTGGCAGCCGCCGCGCCCTCGGCCGCCTCGCCCTCGGCCGCCTCGCCCTCGGCCGCGCCCTCCTCGAGCACCTGCACGCGCGGCGGCTGGCCGGCGGCGACGATCGACTCGGGGTCGACCTCGGTGATCACGTCGGGGGGGAGGACGATGTCCGAGACGCGCACCGCGGAGCCGATCACGAGATCGCTGATGTCCACGTCGAGGTGGGCGGGGATGTCGGCCGGGCGCGACTTGATGGTGAGCGAGAACATCTGCTGCTCGAGCACCCCGTCGGCCCGGTGCAGCTCGAGCGCCTCGCCGGTGAGGGTGATGGTCACCTCGGCGGTGACCTCGCGGTTGGGGTCGACCACCTGGAAGTCGACGTGCGTCACGCTCCCCCGCACCGGATGGCGCTGGAGCTCGCGGGCCATGGTGAGGAACTTCTTGCCGTCGACCTGGAGCGACAGCACCGCGTTGAGGCCCGCGTCGGTGCTGAGCGCGGTCCGCAGGTCCCGCGCCGCCACCGAGACCGGCATGGGCGCGACCCCGGGCCCGTACACGACCGCCGGGATCCGGCCGTCGTGGCGCAACCGGCGCGCCGCGCTGGAGCCCGAGGGACGACCGGCTTCGGCGACCAGGGTGATTTCAGCCATGGGGGTGAAGAGCTCCTCGGGTGCGGCGAACGGGCGACCCAGCATAGAAGGCGCGGGGGCGGGGGCGGAAGCCGGCGCCCACCAGCGCCTTTCGGTGAGCCCTTCAGCGGGGCCCTTCAGCGGCCCTTCAGCCGGGCCCTTGCGCCCGGCCCGCTAGCCGGGCCCGCTAGGTGAGGTTGTCGCCCCCGAAGATCTCCGACACGGAGGTGTCCTCGAACACGGCGTCGATGGCATCGGCAATGAGCTTGGCCACGGAGAGGACCCTCAGCTTCTCAATGCGGCGCTCCTCGGCGATGGGCAACGTGTTGGTCACCACCACCTGCGACAGTGGGGACTTCTCGAGGCGCTGGATGGCCGGGTCTGACAGCACCCCGTGGGTGGCCATGGCCGAGACGTCGGCCGCGCCCCGTTCGGCGAGGAGCTCGGCCGCCGCACAGATGGTGCCGGCGGTGTCGATCATGTCGTCGATCAGGACGCAGTGGCGCCCCTCGACCTCACCCACGACGTCGAGGGCCTCGACCTGGTTCTGGGTGCCCCGGGGCCGGCGTTTGTGCACGAAGGCGAGGTCCGCACCCAGATGCTGGCTGAAGCGCTCGGCCACGCGCACCCGGCCGGCGTCGGGGGCGACGATGACGAGATCGCTCGTGCCCAGCCGGCGGATCTCCTCGACGAGCACCGGCGTCGCCGTCAGGTGGTCGAAGGGGACGTCGAAGAAGCCCTGAATCTGACCCGAGTGCAGGTCGACGCTCACGACACGGTCCGCCCCCGCAACCTGGAACATGTCAGCGACGAGCTTGGCGGTGATCGGCTCTCGTCCCGTGGCCTTGCGGTCCTGGCGTGAGTACCCGTAGTAGGGGCACACCGCGGTGATGCGCTTGGCGGACGCCCGCTTGGCGGCGTCGATCATGATCAGCTGCTCCATGATCGAGTCGTTCACGGGGCCCGAGTGCGTCTGCACGATGAAGACGTCGCTGCCCCGCAGCGAGCCGTCGTAGCGGCAGTGGATCTCGCCGTTGGCGAACTCGCGCAGGTTGGCGCCGCCGAGGTCGACACCCAGATTGGCGGCGATCTCGTGCGCCAGGGCGGGGTGCGACCTCCCGGACACGAGCTCGAGACGTCGACGGGGGACCAGCTCCATACGCGCACGCTACATCGCTGCCGGGGTGGCGCGTGATGGGGTCCCGGAGCCGGTGACTGGCCCGCCGCTCGCCACGGAAGACCTCGCCCAGCGCCGGGAGGTCGTGCTCGGAAAAGCGTGGCGCGGCCCGGGTGAAGATCCGGCAGCCACCTGCACGTGGGACCTCGGGGCTGACCGTGGTGATGTCCACGTACACCCTGTCCCCGCTGGCCTCGAGGGCGCCGTGCTCGCCGAGATAGACCTGCCGCACCGCCTCGGTGCCGGTCAGGACACTGAGCACGACCTGGGCCGCGCCCGCCGCTTGGGCCGGGGTGGCGTGGGTCGTGCCGATCCCGATCGGCCCGGTCCGGGGTCTGGTTCCACAGATGCACGGTGTGTCCTCGCTCGTGCAGGCGCCGGGTGACGGCCGCTCCCGTCTTGCCCGTTCCCAGAATCGCCACGTCCATGGCGTCACTCACTTCGCAACGTGTTGGGCTGGCAGGAGAACCCGGTTCCATCATCCCCCCATGGGGCGACGTCCATTCCGACGCCACGGTGCGGGGTCAGGCCGGATCCCGCACGCGCCGCGACGCTCAGGCCGGGTCCGGCCGCAGGGGGGACCCAAACCGGATGAGGTTGCCGTCGGGATCGGTGTGGGAACCCTCGCGCTTGCCGTAGTCGAATCCCTCGGGACCGGCTACGTCGAGACCCGCTCTGCGCCAGGCCTCCGCCACGTGATCGGCGTTCTCGACGTGCATGTAGATCGCCCCCGCCCTCCGAGGTCGCTTCGTGTCGGTCCGGGCGAGATGGACCGTGAGATTGTCCCGGTGAGCGAACGCGTTCGTGTCGTCGTGCTCCGTGGTGGTGAACCCGAGCTTCTGATAGTGAGCACGCGAGCGGGGCGCGTCGGTGACGGTGAAGATCGGCTCGACGGCCACGACCCTGGCCGGCCCGCTGTGGGCCTGGTCGAATTTGCGTCGTCTATGTCCTCCAGTCCAGGCACCGGCAACAGATCGAGATGTCGCGATGCGAGAGCACTCGACAGATTCCGGGGCCGCGGCCTCTCCGCGACAGGCACAGATCGTCGGCACCACTCGAAAACTAGCCCCGGGGAACAAGGACGAGGGGATAAGGTGCGCCCGGAATACAGGCGGGGGGTCGATGCCATGTTCTCTTCCGTGGTGGTGGGCACAGACGGTTCGGACACGGCCGGCGAGGCGGTGCGCCGGGCCATCGAGATCGCCAAGCTCTACGGGGCGACGCTGCACATTGTCACGGCCTACAAGCCCAAGCCGGTGCGAGCGGCCACGGTCCCCGAGGAATTCCGGGAGCGGCTCGGGCCCGGCGCCGTGGCCGACGCCGTGCTCGACGAACAATGCGCCCGGGCCCGCCTGGCTGGGATCGAAGTGCAGGGCCACACCGGCACCGGTGACCCGGCTGAGTCGATCGTGGAGGTCGCCGAGCGCGAGAAGGGTGACCTCATCGTGGTGGGCAACAAGGGCATGGCCGGCGTGCGCAGGGTGCTCGGCAGCGTCCCCAACTCGGTGGCGCACCAGGCGCCGTGCTCTGTGATGATCGTCCAGACCACCTGACTCCGGAGCCGCCGGTCTCGCCGCGAGTCCTCCGGCGTGAGCCGGTGGGAGCCGTCGGGTCAGTCGAGTGCGGCGAAGTCCGCCCCCAGGCGGGTGAAGGGTCCCACGACTTCACCGCCGGCCACGTGGGCACCGGGCCCGAGGACGGCGAAGGGCCCCACCCGCGCCTCCTCCCCGATCTCGGCGCGCAGCACCGTGCTCTTGGTCACCTTGGCGCCCGCCCCGACGGCGCTGTCGACGATGTGGCAGTCGGGCCCGACCTCGGCGCCGGCGCCGAGCATGCACTCCCCTTGCAGAACGACGCCGGGGAGGAGCACGACATCAGGCTCGATGCGGGTACTGGCGTCGATGTAGGTGTTCTCGGGGTCCCACATCGTCACGCCGCGCCGCATCCACCGCTCGTTGATGCGGTTGCGCAGCTCGGCGTCGGCCACGGCCAGCTGGGCCCGGTCGTTGACCCCGGCCGCCTCCATGGGGTCGCCCACCACGAGCGACTCGACGCCGTACCCGGCGTCGTGCAGCACCTCGTAGATGCCGGTGAGACAGTGCTCCCCGGTGCGGACCACGGGCCGCAGCCGGCGCAGCGCCGGCGCCAGCACGGCGTGGCGGAAGCAGTGGATGGTGGTGGCCACTTCGTCGACGAAGGCGTCGTCCTCGCGTACGTCGGCGGCCTCGACGACGCGCACCACGGCGTCGTCCTTGCCCCGCACCACGCGGTCGTAGCCGGTGGGGTCGGGCAGCACGGCGGTGAGCAGCGTGGCCGCCGCGCCCGCGTTGCGGTGGTGGCGGACCAGGGCGGCGAGCGTGGGCGGGCGCACGAGCGGCGTGTCGCCGGGAAGCACCACGACGTCGCCGTCCGCGTCGAGGAGCCCGTCGGGCAGGGCGGTGAGGCCGACGGCCAGGGCGTCACCGGTGCCGAGCTGCGCGGTCTGCTCGACGAACTCGATGGCGAGCGAGGGTGGCGCGTGGTCGACGAGCGTCTTGGTCACCCAGTCCCCGCGATGTCCCACCACCACGACGACCTTGTGCACGGGAAGCTCGGCCAGCGCGTCGAGGACGTGCAGGATCATGGGGCGCCCGCACAACCGGTGGAGGGGCTTGGGGCGCGTCGAGCGCATCCTCGTCCCCTCGCCGGCGGCGAGCACCACGGCAGACAGCGGCCTCGTCTCCATGAGGTTTAGTCTGTCACCCGATGACGGGGGGGACAGTGCAGTCCACGACCACCTCGGGCGCCCCCGATGCGCCTCGGAGCAGGCCCTCCCCCGCCCGATGCCCCTCCTGACCTCGACGATCGACCCCGGCTCCGAGACGTACCGCCAGAACCGGGCGGCCATGGAGTCCGCCCTGGCCGAGGTGGAGCAACAGCTGGCCGTGGCCCGGGCCGGCGGAGGCCCGCGCTACGTGCAGCGCCACCAGGGGCGGGGGAAGATGCTCGCCCACGAGCGTGTCGAGCTGCTCTTGGACCGGGACTCCCCCTTCCTCGAGATCGCCCCCCTCGCGGCGTGGGGGACCGACTACACGGTGGGGGCGAGCCTGGTCTCGGGCATCGGCGTGGTGAGTGGGGTCGAGTGCCTGGTGACGGCCAACGACCCCACGGTGCGCGGGGGCGCCACCAATCCCTTCACCATGCGCAAGTCGTCACGCCTGGCCGACATCGCGCTCGAAAACCGGCTGCCCTCGATCAGCCTGGTCGAGTCGGGGGGTGCGGACCTGCCCACGCAGTCCGAGATCTTCATCCCCGGGGGGCGCGGCTTCCGGGACCTCACCCAACGCTCCGCGGCCGCCGTCCCCACCATTGCCCTGGTGTTCGGGAATTCCACCGCGGGCGGCGCGTATGTCCCGGGCATGAGCGACCACATCGTGATGATCGAAGGCCGCTCCAAGGTGTTCCTGGGAGGGCCCCCGTTGGTCAAGATGGCCACCGGCGAGGAGTCCGACGACGAGGAGCTGGGGGGCGCGTCCATGCACGCCCGGGTGAGCGGCCTCGCCGACTACCTGGCCATCGACGAGACCGACGCCATCCGCATCGGGCGCGCCATCGTGTCCCGGCTGAATTGGCACAAGCAGGGGGTGGCGCCCTCGATGCCGGTCGACGAGCCGGTCCACGACCCCGACGAGCTGCTGGGCATCGCCTCGGCCGACCTGCGCGTCCCCTTCGACCCCCGCGATGTCCTGGCCCGGGTGGTGGACGGCTCACGCTTCGACGAGTTCAAGCCGCTGTACGGACCGAGCCTGGTCACGGGATGGGCGTCGATCCACGGGTATCCCATCGGGGTGCTCGCCAACCACCGCGGCGTCCTCTTCAGCGAGGAGTCCAACAAGGCGACGCAGTTCATCCAGCTGTGCAACCAGACCGACGTCCCCCTGTTGTTCCTGCAGAACACGACGGGGTACATGGTGGGCAAGGAGTACGAGCAGCGCGGCATCATCAAAGACGGCGCCAAGATGATCAACGCCGTCTCGAACTCCCAGGTCCCCCACCTCACCGTCAACATCGGGGCGTCCTACGGGGCGGGCAATTACGGCATGTGCGGGCGGGCCTACAACCCGCGCTTTCTGTTCGCCTGGCCCAACGCACGCTCGGCGGTGATGGGCCCTGCCCAATTGGCCGGAGTGCTGTCCATCGTGGCCCGCCAGGGAGCCGCATCCCGGGGTGAGGACTTCGACGAGGACGCCGACGCCCAGATGCGCGCCATGGTGGAGTCACAGATCGAACGCGAGTCTCTTCCCCTGTTCCTCACCGCCCGGCTCTACGACGACGGCATCATCGACCCCCGCGACACCCGCCACGTGCTCGGCATGTGCCTCTCGGTCATCCACAACACCCCCATCCACGGGACGCGCGGCTACGGCGTGTTCCGGATGTGAACGTGAGACCGTGATCGCCAAGCTCCTCGTCGCCAACCGGGGCGAGATCGCACGTCGGGTGATCCGCGCCGCCCACGGACTGGGCATCACCTGCGTGGCGGTGTGCTCGGATCCCGACGCCCGCGCCCCGTACGTGTCGGAGGCCGACGAGTTCGTGCGCCTGCCTGGCGCCGCCCCGGCCGACACCTACCTCAAGACCGACGCCGTAGTGGCCGCTGCCCTGGCCAGCAAGGCCGACGCCGTGCACCCCGGCTACGGGTTCCTGTCCGAGGACGCCGGGTTCGCCCGGGCCTGTGTGGCCGCCGGGCTCGTGTTCGTGGGCCCTCCGCCCGAGGTGATCGAGGCCATGGGCTCGAAGCTGGCCGCCAAGGCCACGGTGGCAGCGGCGGGGGTGCCCGTGCTCCCGACGGTGGAGATCCCCACCGGCGCCGGGGCGGGCCCTCGGGGCACGGCCCTCCCCGACGCGGTCCTCGAAGCGGTGGCGGCCCTGGGGTGGCCCGTGCTCGTGAAGGCGTCGGCCGGCGGCGGCGGTCGCGGCATGCGCGTCGTGGGGGGCCCCGAGTCGCTCGGCGACGCGCTGGCGTCGGCCGAACGAGAGGCGGCCTCGGCCTTCGGGGACGGCACCGTGTTCGTCGAGCCGTACGTGGCGAGTCCGCGCCACATCGAGGTGCAGATCCTCGGTGACATGCACGGCAACGTGGTGCACCTCTTCGAACGCGAGTGCTCGATCCAGCGCCGGCACCAGAAGATCATCGAGGAGTGCCCCTCCCCCGCCCTGACCCCCGAGCGGCGCGCCGAGCTGGGAGCGGCTGCGGTCACCGTGGCGCGCACCATCGGCTACGTCAATGCCGGCACCGTCGAGTTCCTGGTCCTCCCCGACGGGCGCATCGCCTTCTTGGAGGTCAACACCCGCCTGCAGGTCGAGCACCCCGTCACCGAACTCGTCACCGGGCTCGACCTGGTGCGGCTCCAGCTCCTGGTGGCCGACGACATGGCGCTTCCCCCCGAGGTCCTCGACGCCACCATCACGGGGCACGCCATCGAGGCGCGCCTGTACGCCGAGGACGCCACGTTGGGCTTCCAGCCCTCGGCGGGCCGGCTGCACCGCTTCCGGTTCCCCGTCATCGGAGGGGTGCGGATCGACAGCGGGGTGGAGGACGGATCCGACGTACCCGTCCACTACGACCCCATGCTCGCCAAGGTCATCGCGCACGCTCCCACCCGCGCCGAGGCGGCCCGCGCCCTGGCCGGCGCGCTGGACCAGGCGCACCTGCACGGCGTCACCACCAACCGCGACCTCCTGGTGCGCATCCTGCGCCACCCCGAGTTCCTCGCCGGCGACATCGACACCGGCTTCCTCGTCCGCCACGATCCCGCCGAGCTCGGTGCGCCGCGAGCCGACGCCTCGACGCGTCGAGTGCACGCCGTGGCGGCCGCGCTCTGCGCCCAGGCGCGGCACCGGGCCCAGGCGCCGGTGCTGGCGGCGATGCCGTCGGGCTGGCGCAACAACCCGTCGGTGCCGCAGAGCACCGCCTACGACGGCGCCGACGGGCGCGTCGAGGTCAGCTACCGGTTCGACCGCGCCGGGAGATGCACCTACGTCGCCGTCGACGGCGAGGAGCGTGGCGACGTGTCGGTGCTCTCGTGCACGACCGACGCGGTGGTGCTCGACGTGGACGGGGTGTCGCGGCACTACGACGTCGACCACGTCGGCGCCACGGCGTTCGTCGACGGCCCCGACGGGGCGACCGTGCTCACCGAGATCGAGCGCTTCCCGCTGCCGGGGAGCCAGCTGGCGGCCGGGGCCCTCGTCGCCCCGCTGCCCGGGACCGTGGTCAAGGTGGCCGTGGCGGTGGGCGATCCCGTCACCGCGGGGGACACGCTCGTCGCCATCGAGGCCATGAAGATGGAGCACGAGGTGCGCGCCCCCTCGGAGGGGACCGTGACCGAGGTCCACGTCACGGCGGGCGAACAGGTCGAGGCGGGCCGGCTGCTCGTCGTGGTCGACGGCGCAGGCGTCGACGGCGCAGGGGTCGACGGCGCAGGGGCGGGGACGGGGACCTGATGGCCGAGGTGCTGCGCATCGCCAACTGCTCGGGCTTCTTCGGGGACCGGCTCGCGGCGCCGCGCGAATTGCTCGAGGGGGGTCCGATCGACGTCCTCACCGGTGACTACCTGGCCGAGCTCACCATGCTCATCTTGTGGAAGTCACGCCAGCGCGACCCGTCGCTCGGATACGCCCGCACGTTCTACCGGCAGATGGAAGACGTGCTCGGCACCTGCATCGACCGCGGGGTGAAGGTCGTCGCCAACGCGGGCGGCCTCAATCCCGGAGGCCTAGCCCAGCGCCTGCGCGAACTGGCGGTCAAGCTCGGCATCGACGTGTCCGTCGCCCACGTGGAGGGGGACGACATCCTCGACCGCCTCGGGCCCCTGCAGGCGGCGGGCGACTCCCTGGCGCACCTCGACACGGGCCGTCCTCTCGCCGACGCCGGCGGCGAACCCGTGAGCGCCAACGCCTATCTCGGCGGGTTCGGGATCGCCGAGGCCCTGGCGGGCGGGGCCGACATCGTGGTGACCGGGCGCGTGACCGACGCGTCGCTCGTGGTCGGGCCCGCGGCGTGGCACTTCGGATGGGCGCGCACCGACTGGGACCGCCTGGCCGGGGCGGTGGTGGTGGGTCACATCATCGAGTGCGGCACCCAGGCCACCGGGGGCAACTACGCGTTCTTCCGCGAGGTTCCGGGGCTCGAGCATCCCGGCTTCCCCATCGCCGAGATGGCCGAGGACGGCTCGGCCGTCATCACCAAGCACCCGAGCACGGGCGGCGAGGTGTCGGTGGGGACGGTCACCGCCCAGCTCCTCTACGAGATCGGGGGGCCCCTCTACGCCAATCCCGACGTGGTGGCGGACTTCTCGACCATCCACCTCGAGGACCTGGGGCGCGACCGCGTAGGCGTGTCGGGTGTGCGGGGGCGGCCCGCCCCCGACAAGCTCAAGGTGTCGATCAACCTCCTGGGCGGGTGGCGCAACACGATGACGTTCGTGCTCACCGGCCTCGACGTGGAGGAGAAGGCGTCGCTGGTGCGGCGCACCTTGGACGGGCTCCTGGGCGGGGCGGGGCGCTTCGCCGACTACGACGTCCGCCTGATCCGCACCGACGTCCCGGACGCGCCCACCAACGAGCAGGCCAGTGCCCAGCTGCGCGTCACCGTCAAGGACCCGGACCCCGACGTGGTGGGGAGGCGCTTCTCCAATGCGGCGACAGAGCTGGCGCTGGCGAGCTACCCCGGCTTCTACCTGACCTCGCCGCCGGGAGAAGGCAGTGCCTACGGAGTGTTCTGGCCGGCGCTGGTATCGCGCCAGGGCGTCGAGGAGACGGTGGTCCATCACGACGGTCGGCGTGTGCCGGTCGGACCCGGGCCCGCCGCGTCCGCCGCTTCCGCCCATGACGTGCCGGGACCGGCACCGGAGCGGGCGCGGCCCGAGGTCCCAGGCCCACCCACCGGCGAGACGCACCGGATGCCGCTGGGCACGGTGATCGGGGCCCGCTCCGGCGACAAGGGCGGCAACGCCAATGTGGGCCTGTGGGCGCGCAGCCCCGCCGGATTCGCGTGGCTGGCGGCAGAGCTCACGGTGGACCGTTTCCGGGAGCTGCTCCCCGAGGCGCAACGGCTCGAGGTCGATCGCTACGAGATGGCCAACCTGCAGGCGCTCAACTTCGTGGTGCACGGGCTCCTGGGCGAAGGCGTGGCCTCGTCGACCCGGCCCGACCCCCAGGCCAAGAGTCTGGGCGAGTACCTGCGCTCGCGCCTCGTCGATCTGCCCGTGGCGCTGCTCGCCGACACCCCCACGGCCGCCCCCGGCGCGGCCGGCACTCCCACTCACGACGACGCGAGGTGACCCGTGGACTTCCATGAGACCGAGGAGCAGCAGATGCTGCGCGAGGCGGTGGGTGGCATCGCCTCGAAGTACGGCCACAGCTACTTCGCCGAGAAAGCGCACGCCGATGCGCGCGCCGACGAGCTGTGGGACGAGCTCGCCGAGGGCGGCTACCTCGGTGTCAACGTCCCGGCCGAGTACGGCGGGGGCGGGATGGGGATCTCCGAGCTCGCCATCGTCCTCGAGGAGCTGTCCACCCACGGATGCCCGTTGCTCCTGCTGGTGGTGTCGCCCGCCATCTGCGCCACGATCATCGCCCACTTCGGCCTGGAGGCGCAGAAGCAGCAGTGGTTGCCGCGCTTCGGCTCGGGTGAGCTCAAGATGGCCTTCGCCATCACCGAGCCCGATGCCGGCTCCAACAGCCACCGCATCGCCACCGCGGCGGCACGCGACGGGGATGTCTACCGGCTGTCGGGGACCAAGTACTACATCTCGGGCGCGGACGAGTCCGAGGCGGTGCTGGTGGTGACGCGCACCGGGGTGGACGAGGACACCGGTCGGGGCCGCTTGTCGTTGTTCATCGTCGACCTCGACAGCCCCGGTCTCGACAAGACGCTCATCCCCGTCGAGATCGTCGCCCCCGAGAAGCAGTACACCCTGTTCTTCGACAACGTCGAGGTCCCAGCCGACCGCCTGCTGGGCACCGAGGGTGACGGCCTGCGCCAGGTGTTCGTAGGACTGAACCCCGAGCGCATCATGACGGCGGCCATGGCCAACGGCATCGGGCGCTACGCGCTCGACAAGGCCGCCGCCTACGCGCGGGACCGGTCGGTGTGGGGGACGCCCATCGCGCGCCACCAGGGGATCTCGCACCCGTTGGCCAAGTCGAAGATCGAGGTGGAGCTGGCCCGGCTCATGTGCCAGAAGGCGGCGTGGGCATGCGACACCGGCGCCGATGCGGGCGTGGCGGGCGAAGCGGCCAACATGGCCAAGTACGCGGCGGCCGAAGCCGCCCTGGGTGCGCTCGACCAGGCCATCCAGACGCACGGGGGGAACGGGATGTCGTCGGAGTTCGGTCTCGCCGACATGTGGGGCCTGGCCCGCCTCATGCGCACCGCCCCGGTCAGCAGGGAGATGATCCTCAACTTCATCGGCCAGCATTCCTTGCAGCTCCCGAAGTCCTACTGAGCGACCTGTCGTTGGATAGATTCAGTAACAAGGAGTGCCGATGAAGCTGAGTGTGCTGATGCCCATCTACAACGAGGCTGCGACCCTCACCACTGCGGTGGAGCGCGTACTCAAAGTGGACTACCCCTGTGAGATGGAGCTCATCCTCATCGATGACGGCAGCACCGACGGCACGGCCAAGCTGCTCGAGGAGTTGGACGATCCCCGCCTGGTGAAAGAAACCCACGCCGTGAACAGGGGCAAAGGCGCGGCCATCCGCACCGCCGTGGGACTGGCGACGGGCGACTACGTGATCATCTGCGACGCCGACCTGGAGTACACGCCTTCCGACATCCCCGCCCTCCTCGAACCCATCCTGCAGGGTGAGGCGGAGGTCGTCTTCGGGACGCGGTCCTTCGGCAGCCACACCGCGTACTCGTTCTGGTACGTCATGGGCAACCGGGCCGTGACGATGACCGCCAACGTGCTGTTCAACGCGTGGCTGAGCGACCTCGAGACGTGCTTCAAGCTCATGCCGTTGACGTTGTACCGCGACCTCGACCTGCAGGAGAACGGCTTCGGGGTCGAGCCCGAGATCACCGCCAAGCTTCTGAAGCGCAACGTGCGTCCCTACGAAGTGCCGATCAACTACCGAGCCCGAGGTCGCGAGCAGGGGAAGAAGCTCACCTGGCGCGACGGGGTCAAAGCTCTGTGGGTCCTGGCCCGGATCCGGTTCCTATCGAGCTCCTGAACACCACACTTCCGGGCCGTCCCCACAGGAACAGAGGCCAGCGCGTCAGGGGGCGGGCGCGAAACGCCGGGCGTCGTCGGCCGCGTACTTGGCCACGACCGTGTCGATGGCCGCGGTCCGCTCCACCGCCGCGGTCACCTCGGCGAGACGGCTGCCGGGCAGCGCGAAGGTCATCTCGTCGGGCCGCATGCCGGTGCGGGCCCGGCTGAGCGCACACCCCACGCTGGCGACGACCTCGTCGTGCTCCTTGGCCAGCGCCACGATGTGGCATTGGGGCTTGCCCTGGATCTTCAATCCCGGCAGCGCGTCGGACAGCACCATCATCTGGCGTCCGTTGACCCGCAGGAGCACCACGTCGGGAGTGGTGGCGGCCTCGGCCACGGGGCCGTAGGTGATCGTCCCGGGGCGCTCCGAAATGGCCGGGATGGCCCCGACCGCTTCGGCGTCGACCCATCCCGACTCGAGCAAGGCGGCGACGTCGTCGTTGCCGGCCACGTCCTCGAGGGCGGCGAGCCCGTGGGTGTAGCGGCCCACCGAGCAGTTGCCGTGGTCCTCGGGCACGGTGGTGAAGCTGCGCTCGGCGGCGCGCACCCAGAACACGCACCCGGCCGGGACGCGCCCGGCGCGGCCGTCGGGGGCGGGCTCGGACATGGGCTCGTCGAACGCCGGCACCCCGGCGGCGGCCTCGGGCCCGAAGGAGATGCCGATAGGCGCCACGGCGAGGTGCAGCGCCTTGCTGAGGGAGTCGGCCAGGGAGCGGTGATCGGTCATGGCCGCCATCTTCGGCGCCCGTCGGCGCGAGCACAAGCCCCGCCCGACGGGGCGTGAGGCGTCGTCCGGCCCCGCCCCGGGTCTACGCCAGTTGGGGGGAGGCGTCGGCCACGAAGCTGAGCCGGACCTGCCGCTCGGGGTTGTCGGCGTTGGTGTCGACCAGCACGACCCGCTGCCAGGTGCCGAGGGCGGGGCGCCCCCCCAGCACGGGCATCACCAGTGACGGGGACACGAGCACGGGGAGAAGGTGATCGGCGCCGTGGCCCCGGGCGCCGTGACGATGCCGGTAACGGTCGTCGCGGGGCAAGAGGCGCTCGAGGGCCTCGGCGAGATCGGCCTCCGAGCCCGACCCCGTCTCCATGACAGCCACCCCGGCGGTGGCATGGGGCACGAAGACCGAGCACAGGCCGTCGCCGCGCCCGGTGCAGAACGTCTCGAGCTCGCCGGTGATGTCGACCACCTGCCGGCGCGACGTGTCGACGCCGATCAGCGTGCTGTCCACTAGGAACCGGCCGGGAGGGCCCCCTCGACCGCAGCGACCAGGCCCGGGTCCTCGGGCTCGACGCCGGGCCGGAAGCGGGCCACGACTTCGCCTTGGGGCGAGACGAGGAACTTCTCGAAGTTCCACTGGACGTCGCCCGCCGCGCCCTCGGCGTCTTCCTTGGCGGTGAGCTCGTCGTAGAGGGGGTGGCGGCCCGGCCCGTTGACCTCGATCTTCTCGAAGAGCGGGAAGGTGACCCCGTAATTGACCGAGCAGAACTGGGCGATCTCGTCGGCGGTGCCGGGCTCCTGCTCGAGGAACTGGTTGCAGGGGAAGCCGAGCACGCTGAAGCCCTTGGACGCGTAGGTGTCCTGAAGCTTCTGGAGCCCCGTGTACTGCGGGGTGAGTCCGCAACGCGACGCCACGTTGACGAGGAGCAGCGCCTTCCCCTTGAAGGGCGCCAGCGAGGACGGCGCACCCTGGAGCGTGTGGATGGGGATGGCGTAGAGGTCGGGCACGGTTCCTCCTGAGCGGGTCGTGGCGCGGCGATTCTGACACTACCGTCGACACCGTGCCCACGATCCACACCACCGCCGAGGGCGACGGCACCTTCCACGTCGAGGTGCGCGACGGCGCCGTCACCACCACCCACACGGTGACGGTGCCCCCCGATCTCCCCCAGGCTCTCGGATGGGCGCCCGGACGCGAAGGCGCGCTCGTCGAGCAGTCGTTCCGGTTCCTGCTCGAGCGGGAGCCTGCCACCTCGATCCTCCGCCGCTTCAGCCTGGAGGTGATCGGCGACTATTTCCCCGAGTACCGCCGGGAGATGCGACAGAGCGCGGACCCCTCGGGCTGAGCGGTCATCCTCCGAGGGCCGCGCCCAGGCGGTCCCAGACGGCGTCGTCGAGCTCGAGGAGCGAGCCGAGCACCACATCGGCACGCGTCAGCACCTCCATCAGCGTCTGTCCTCCGCCCCCGGCGCCGGGCAGCTCGGACGCGGCGGTGGGGTCGGGCTCGGGGACGGCCACGCACACCATGCCCGCACCCTTGGCGGCGAGGACGCCGGCGGCGGAGTCCTCGAACACCACGCATCCGTCGGGGGACACGCCGAGGAGCCGGGCCGTGGTGCGGAAGATGGCGGGATCGGGCTTGCCCTGCACCTCGTCCTCGGCCGAGTGCACCACGGCGAAGCGACCGGCGAGCCCGAGGCGCTGCACCGCGGCGTCGATGAGCCGGTGCGGCGACGACGACGCCAGCGCCAGGGACACACCGCGAGCGCGGCAGAACTCCAGCGCGTGCCATGCTCCGGGCTTCAGCTCCGCCGTCGTCTCGAGTCGGGCGGCCATGGCTTGGACGATCTCGTCGGCCACCGCGTCGGGCGACGCGCCGCTCCAGGGATAGCGGGCGTACCAGTGCGCGACGGCATCGCCGAGGAACATCCCCTTGGTCTCGAGGCACCGCTCGACGGTCAGGGGGACGCCGTGGCGCCCGAAGACCTCGATCTCGACGTCGTGCCAGATGGGCTCGCTGTCGACCAGCAAGCCGTCCATGTCGAAGATGGCCGCCTCGATCGTCACCTGGCGCGCACGGTCAGTTGAGGATGTTCACCGCTCGGGACACCACCAGGGCCACGGTGAGCAGCGACGCAAACGACTGCACCATGAACAGGATCTTCGCCCAGGGCGTGAGCGGCATCGTGTCGGTGGGGCTGAAGGCGGTGGCGTTGGTGAACGAGGTGTAGAGGTAGTCGATGAAGGCGGGCGACCAGTCGGGCGTGGTGGCGTCGGGAGCGGTCATCTGCGGGAAGAGGAAGTCGGGCTGGCGGCGCTCGACCTGGGGCCGCGCCACGGGGCCACCCCGGTCCAGCTCCCAGTACCACAGCGCGAACACCAGGACGTTGGTGACCCATACCGGGACGGACGCGTAGATGAGGTCACTGCCACCGGGGCTGGCGTGCGTGTGCACCAACAGCTCGTGGACGAGCTCGGCCAGTGACACCACGTTGGCGAGGTTCACGAGGGCGATGAGGACGATGGCCACGGGGCGCAGTCGCCGCGACTCGCGTGTGAGACGCGGACCGGCGATCAGCAGGGACGCCCCGAGGCCGGCCTCCAGGGCGGGCACCAGCCATCGGGGCCCCAAGCCGTGGATCAGCTTGTCCGGGAGCGCGAAGTACAGAGCCACGGCCGCGACCACCGCCAACAACGCCGGCCAGCGCGGCTCGCTCGTCGCCCTCTGGCCCCACTCCGCCTGGTCCCGGCGGATCGCGTCGGCGCCGCTCCCCGAAGGAGGGCTCTGCTCGTCGGCCATCTCGGTCCACGGTACCCTGGCGACGTCGCACCCGGCGTGACCCTCCCGGGCACACGACTCTTCATGGGTGGAGGGCGTTGGTGAACGATCGGTGAACACCGGGACTCCCTCGTCCGTATCCTGGGTGAGGACCTGCCCAACCAGGTCGCCGACAAATCAAGGAGCTTCGCGATGACCCACCACGTTGACGCCGACACCCCGCGCAGGCGTCGCGGACGGCTCGCCACGACACGGCTCAGGGGTCTGGCCCGCCCGGGCACGGCGGGGGCCGCCTTGGCCGTGGCGGCCCTCGCTCTCAGCGCCTGCGGGTCCTCGACCCCGACCAGCGCCACCACGTCCACGTCGTCGGGTAGCGCCACGACGGGCGCGGCCGCGTCCGCCGGCACCGCCGCCGCGAACGCCACCGTGAAGACGGCCAGCTCCGCCCAATTCGGCACCATCCTGGTGAACAGTGCCGGCATGGCCCTCTACACGTACGGTCCCAACGGCGGAGGGACAATTAACAAGTGCACCGGGGCGTGCCTCCAGGCGTGGCCGGCACTGACCGTGCCCGCCGGCACCACCCCCACCTTGTCCTCGGGCGTGGCGGGGACAGTGGCGACGTCCACGCAGGCCGACGGCACCCTCCAGGTGACCTACAACGGCAAGCTTCTCTACACCTTCTTGTCCGACACCTCG
>Ga0116219_10002067_pt1 | contig 17567 bp, 20 predicted proteins | sample Sb_taG_4_FD_91019 | JGI IMG/M metagenome (GOLD analysis project Ga0116219, IMG submission 91019) | Peat soil microbial communities from Weissenstadt, Germany - Sb_50d_6_BS metaG | ecosystem: Environmental > Terrestrial > Soil > Wetlands > Peat | place: Germany: Weissenstadt | collected 2010-09-21
GCTGATCTTGGCGGACATCGTATGCCTCCGGTGTTTAGTAACATCCTCTTGAGGCAATGATCGGCTCTCGGTCACCAAATCGATGAGTCAATGCGAGAGGGAGAAACAATTGTCGCTTGACAGTACCTCCTGATCCGCCAAGAGTGCCACCGGGAAGGGGCGTGAGCCACACCCGGCCATCCTCCCGCAGCCCTGCGAGCCGTCTTCCCAACTCCTCCTGCATCCGCACGAACTTCCTATGCAATTCTGCCGCCATAGGGCCTCATCAGTCTTGACGTACGGAAGTCACCTGAACGGCCACCACCACGACGGGCGACTCAGGGACACCATCCCGCTCTTGCCCTTCACGGCCAGGTCCAACTTGTTCCGCACGATCGCCCGCAGCCCCACGAGCGGCAGCCGGGGGAAGTTTGAGCCCGCGGGGTACACGAGGATGCCCTCCGGCACGTCGATGCGATGCGGCGGGCGGTCGGCCAGCCGGTCCCAGTGACTGGGCAGGTTCGTGTGCATCCACAGGTGCGCGGCCCGTAGCGGGAGCCGCCGCCCCTGCTGGCGGACGTTACCCCTTGCCCAGGTGCATCGCGTCGAGGCTGAGGCCAGCCCAGCGGCGCAGGTGCTCTTCCTGGATCGAGAAGTTGTGCGTGTGTGCGGTGTCGATGAGGGCCGGGAACCGCGGCAGCCGCGCGGGATCCATGACGTCCCGCACGGCGAGGCTCACCCAGACGAGGATCTCGTAGGCGTGGATGGTAACCGCCTCCTGCCCCACGAACGTCATCGTGTCCTGCCTTGGGACCGGCAGCCGGTCGAGAATGCGTGCCATGCGCTCTCAGGAAGAAGGGGGGGCGGGTTCTTCGATGTACTCCGCGAGGCCGTAGCTTACCTCCTCGACGAGGAGCCAGGGCGGCTGGGGCATCGGCTCAATGACGTCCAGGTAGTATTCGTCCTTCCCGAGGCCGCGGCGCAGGCACTCGCGGATCAACTCGTCATCCGTGGCGGCCACGCCGATCCGCTCGCCCCCGTGGTACGCGACCCATTTCCCCCGCGTCCGCCTGCTCTTGAGCAACTCCGGAAGGTCACGCCAGAAGGCTTGCTGTGACCTGAGGAGCTGGGGCGGGATCTCGACGTGAGCCTCCTCCGGCGTCTGCATCACGCCCGCCATCCGCTCGAAGACCTCCGCCCGCACGAGGACGTAAGCGTCATGCGTCGTCTCATCGACAATCCGCACGGGCTGGCCTTGTTCCACCGCCTGCCGCTGCTCGGGAGTGAGTGCAATCATGGTTCGCCTCCATCCCGATGCTACCCAGCGTCGTCGGCGCCGTACAGCCCATCCTCGACGTCTTCCGCCAGACGCTGCATCCGTCGCCGGAGCGCATCTTGATAAAGCGCCAGCATATCGTGTAACTCGGCCTCGATCGCCTTCGTCCGCAGGGCCAGGTTGTTCCTGGCCGCCTGTTCCGCCAGGCGAGGCGAGAAGCCGTCGAAGACCAGAAGCTCAACTTCGCGGGCCAGCAACTCCTCGAAGGCCCGCTTCGCCCGCTCCCGCACCTCCAGCACGGCGTTGGCGTGTTCGCGGAGGATGCGGATGCGTTCTCGTGCGATCCGGTCGGGGCCTGGGGATTCCTTGCCCTCGGGCATGCCAGGAATATAGCACTTCTGTTATACTCTTCGTGTGCATCCCCAGGATCTCGACATCGCCCTCTCGACCCTCGAAGAGCACCCCGAGGAGACGAGGCAGCAAGCCTGCCTCGAAACCGCCCGGACGCTCATGAGCACAACGAGCACATGCCGAAGGCCGCCCTGGACCGGATGATTGACGACGCCAGCGGCTTCACCAAGCAGCGAAACGCCAACAGCTCGCGGATCGCCAGGCGGATGAGGAAGCTCAAGCGGGAGTGGATGAAGGAGACCGGGCAGGCGGTCAGCCTGGAGATGGAAGACGCGATCCTTGCCATCCAGGTTGAGTAAGGCCACCCTGTCCGCATGGAACGAACCCCCACCGAACTGACGCTCGAAGACCTCCTGCCCAGGCTGGAGAAGGAGCACGCCGCTGAGGAGAACGACGACGTGCGAGATGCCATCGTCCAGCTCATCAACAGCGTCGAAGAATACCTGCTCGAACTGGACATCAAGCGGAAGGCCAAGCCAGAGGGAGCGGCGAAGGATCAGTGACGAGCCACCTGCCGCAAAAGCTCACGGACGCGGCTCTCGAACTCCTCCGCCTTCAGCCGTAGCAGCCGGTCCCGGACCGCCCCGCGGTGCCGCCGCCGGATGTCGCGGCTGGTCTCCTTCAGTTCCCGTTTCAACTCGCCATAAGCAGCTGCCGTCTCCGGCCGGAGCCGCAAAATCACTTCATCCACGGACTCGCCGATCGGGGAAGGGCCGCCTTCTGGCACGTCCGACAGCCTAGCACGCCCGGCGTCACCCTTCTCGCTTGAGGCCCATCCAGGTGAAGAGCGGGTTGTCCTCGGCGAACTTTTTGTCGGCGCGTTCTTCCTTCTTTCGCTCGCGAGTCGCCCTCAAAGCCGCCAGATCCTCCGCCGATTTCGGCTCGTACAACTCGTAGCCAGCCCAGCACAGACTAAATTTATGGGTTCTATGCCACTTGCCTTGATGCTCAAATCTGCGTGTTTCGTGGGGCCTCAGCAAGAGTTCGCCGAACCCCGCCTCGTAGTTCGCACACTCCACCACCTGGCCGTCCTCGGCGACGGTGAAGTGGCGCTTCTCGCCAGCGGCGTTCTTTACCGTGAAGACCGTGGCCGCAGCGCGAATCTTGCCACCGTCCCGCCGCCCCGCGTCTTCCTCATCCTTGTCTACCAGGTAGTGGCGCTGGACGAGCTGATCGAGGAAGGCCGCAGGCTCGGCCCGCTGTACGTCGAGAACCCGAAGCTGGTGGCTGACATCAGCCGCAAGGCGAAGTGGCTCCGAAAGGCCATCCAGACCTTCCAGGAGTCGCAACAGCCGAAGCCCGCCGCCTGATTCTAACTCCCGGCTCGGACCGCCCCTCGTTCATCGCGAGGGGCCTCTTGCATGCCAATTGCCACTCTCCCGGGTGTACACTCCCGCCGTCCGAGACCCGTTCTTTTTCACCAAGGAGCATCCCATGATGCACGACCAGCGCGTGTGGTGCGTCTCCGACGTCACCTCCCCTGAAGACCTCGCGGAGAAGCTCACCAACCACACCTGGACCCTCTGCACCGGCTTCCGGCTCAAAGGCTACCTGTTCCTCAACGACGCCACGCACGAGGACGGGGCCGCCGAGTTCGGGGTCGTCAAGGAGGACGGCATCCTGCAGGTCGAGTCGATCACGTTCAGTTGGTTCGGCTACGACCGCGCCCTCGCCCTGATCCGGTCGATCGTGGCCGGCGCGCACGACGACGCCCGCCGCCCGATCCTCCTCAAGAGGATCGACACGCCCGACAACCACCGTTGCAGGCACTGCGCCTGAAAGGAGCATTCATGAAACACGAGAAGCCGCTCAGCGAGCGGATGTACGGCGACGAGGTGTATACCGAGATCGTCCGCATCATTCGCTACGAAGGTTGCCTGTACCGCGACCTCTGGACCAAGCTCAAGCCCCTGGCCGATCGGTTCGGCCAGGCCCGCGTTGAAACGGCCACGGCGCATCTGCTGACCTACGACAGGCAGTTCACGGTCAACCCGCCACCGCTCGCGCAGGTCATGCTGCGCGCCGAGGCTCGCAAGCTCGCTTGCGGCCTGCTCGGTCTGCCTCCTGAACACCCCTGGGCAGAGGTGGTCCGCCAGAATCTGCCAATCCCGCTCCCGTGGGAGACGCCGGAACCGAAGGCCGAGGAGAAGCCCGAAGAGCCGCAGCCGGAGAAACCGAAGCGGACCAGAAAAAGGAAGGCGAAGTGAGGCTCGGACGCCCGCCCCAGGCATTGACGCTTGGGGCTCTTTCGCGGCGCACAAACGCCACTTACTCAGTCATCGGTACGGTAAAATACCTCTTCCGTTTCGACCACCCGAAAGCTGCCGTCGGGTTCAGGATTGACTGCCATGCCGTCGGCCGTCACCAACGACTTGTTTCCGGGAATCCGCCGAAGTGCGCCCTTGGTCGAGTTGCTACTGTAAGAATGGAATTCCGTCATCTCGACGATCTCGACCTCTTCGCCAGCAGATGAGCGAGCCCAGAACCGATCGGTTTCTTCTTGAGCCGTCATACGAATTCCCCTCACATAAGCCTACGACCCCCTATGAACGCCTTTCCATTATACGCGAGCCCATGTGCGAAAGGGGGACGTAGCCGCAGCCACGTCCCCAGGGAAGACACGATCTTCCCGGCTTCCCGGCGGATGCACGGTCCAGGTTGGGAAGCGGGCGGGAGGATAGCAGGAGGGCAGGTGACCAGCACCGTCTTGCAGTTTTCCCGCGAACCCGGGCAGAAAACTCGTGTCTTTTCCTTCGTATGAGTTGCAGTAAACGTTGCAGTAAACCCCTGAGAAACGGTGGGAAAAGCGGGGTTTCGTGCAAACGGGCGGTTGCCACAAGGGATTGAAAGTACAGAAGTTACGGCTTTCGTCGGGGCGGCCCACCCACCCTCCGAAGGTTGTGGACCAGGTTCGACTCCTGGCGGGGACACTCGCACGACGCTGGGGCCGGATGGCCAGGCGACGGTCTGCAAAACCGCGGAAGTGGGTTCGATTCCCACCGGCGTCTCTGAATTCGTTCGTCCTCGGGGTGTGGCGGAAACGCATATGACTCTGCGAAGGTCAAGGACCAGGTTCGACTCCTGGCGGGGACACTCCGGCGATTTATCGTTTCGCGCTCACGTGACATGACGCGAGCGCGAAACGATGAATCGCTCAATCGTCGTCATCCTTCTCCTTCTTCAGGTGCGGGAAGACGAACGCCGCCCGCACCGGCGGCGGCATCGGCGAATTCGCCCCCTTCACCGAGCGCCAGATCACCTCGTTGAACAGCAGGTCGTCCGCCGCGTCCTCCTTCGTCAGGTCGAACTTCTCCGACAGCTTCGCGCCCCACGCCGTCCTTTTGTTCTTCTCCGTCAGATCGACCTCCGGAACGACGTGCGTGTACGGCGTCTCGTCGGCCTTCGCCTGGAAGGAATGGTACATCGGTCGCGCCGCCGCGTCGAACTGGCTCATCGGCTTGAGGCCCAGGATCAATTCCATCGTCCGCAGCATGCTCGCCGTCGAATACAGGGTCGAATCGACGTGCCTGCGCTTCGTCCACGGGCTGACGACGAGGGCGACGGTGCGGTGGGCATCGACGTGATCGGGGCCGTTCTGGGCGTCGTCCTCCACCACGAAGATCGCCGTCTCCTTCCAGAACGTGCTCTTGCTGACGGCCTCGACGACGCGGCCCAACGCCAGGTCGTTGTCGGCGACATAGGCCGTCGGCGTCGGGCTGCCGGACTTGGTCCCCGACGTGTGGTCACTCGGCAACCGCAGCACGATAAAGTGCGGCATTTCACCCTTTTCCTCGAAGCCCTTCAGCTCTTCCAGGAAACGATCGGCGCGCTTCTGGTCGGGATAGTTCAGGTCGAAGCCGCGGAACATCGGGTCGAAGTGCCCCTCCAGCGCCTTTGCCCGCGCCTTGCCGGGGTCGGTGAGCTTCTTGCCGTTCTCGATCCACTCGCCGTAACTGCGGTAGCTGACCTTCGCCTCGGCACAGCGGTCCCAGATGTAACCGCCGGCCGGCGTGGCGACGGAATAAGTCCCTTCCGCGGGGTAGCCGATCTTCTTCTTGGTGTCGGGGCGGTAGACCAGCGGCCACACTTTCTCGACGAAGTCGGTGGCGTAGGCGCCCATCGACCACTCGTGCCCGTCGGCGGACACCTCGCCGTCGCAGTAGAGGTTGTCCAGCAGCACGAACTCGCGGGCCAGCTTGTGGTGGTTCGGCGTCACCTTTTGGGGAAACAGGCACAGGGCCGCGTCGCCGTTGCCCTCCTTGACGTCGCCGAACACCTGGTCGTAGGTGCGGTTCTCCTTGATGACGTAGATGACATTCTTGATCGGGCTTTTCTCACCCGCCTTGCCGGGAATGGGGTTATCCTTCGGCCGCTCCGCGGTGACGCCCTGGTCGGCCCTCAGCGGGCTGCAGGCGTAGGCGTCCTTGCTGTAAGTCACCATCGTCTCCGGCGACGGCAGCTCGATGACGCCGAGGGTGCCACGCATCAGGTGGCCGATGTACTCGCGCAGCGTCTGCCGCGCCTGGGGCAGGTCCGGGTTCGGCCCCTGGACGTTCGCGAAGGAGCGGTCGCCCTTGCCGTTGGCGACGTACAGCCGCTTGTCCGACGGGTTGAAGCGCACGGCGGTCGGGTACCAGCCGACGGGAATGAAGCCGAGCGGCTTCGCCCGGCCCGGCTCCGCGATGCTGAAGACGGCGAGGTTGTTGTTGTCGGCGTTGGCCACGAACAGCATCTTGCCGTCCGGCGTCAGGCACAGGCCGTTCGGCGTGTTGCCCTTGGGCACCGACGGGTAGAGCGAGCAGGAGATCGTTTCCAACCCTTTGCCCTCCGCCGTGTCGATGACGCTGACTTTCGTGGAGTTGGCGCAGGCGACGAACAGCGTCTTGCCGTCGGGCGACAGAACCATCTCCGTCGGGTGCGACTCGGTCGGCCAGGTCGCCGTCACTTTCGCCTCGCTCAAGTCGATGACGGCGACGGATGCCTTGTTCCACAGGCTGACGAACAGGCGCCTGGCCTCCTTGTCGAAGAGGCAGGCGAAGGGGAAGCTCTCCTTGTCGAACGCCACTTTCGTCAGCCGTTTGGGGTCGTCGCGGTTGACGAGGACGACGGCGTCGCCCCACGGCCCGGCGACGGCGAGCAGGTCCGTTTTCGCGTGGACGGCGAGGCCGGCGGGGATGAACTTCTCCTTGACCGGGACGATCGTGATCTCGCGGTGCTTCGAGAGGAGGCCGTCGGCGAAGTCGAAGGCGTGGACCACCTCGAACTCGCCGCCGCTGGCGAAGAGCCGCTCGCCGTCCGGGGAGAAGCACAGGCCGTAGAACGTCTGATCGATGACGACGCGACTGACGATTTTGTGTTTCTTCAGATCGACGAGGGCGATTTCGTGGTCGCCGGCGCCGGCGTGCAGGACGGCGAGCCACCGGCCGCCGGGGTGAAGGGCCAGGTTGACGGGGAAGTCGCCGAGCGGGACCTGCTTGCCGGCCGGCCTGAGCGACCAGCCGTTGGGCAGCAGCGTGGTGCCGCCGGCCTTCACGCCCGGCAGCGTGCGCGCTGCGGCCGGTTCCGTTGCCGGCGGGTTGTCGGCGCGGAGCGGGGCCAGAAGCACGGGGCTCCCGACAATCAAAGCGATACCAACGAGAAGGCGGCGCATCGTCTTCCTCCTGGGGAATGAGCGGGTGGCGGGCCAACGGCCCCGAGCGTAGAGTATCCGCATTGATCGCGCCGGACAAAGAAAACTCGGTGAAGGGAGCGCGTCATGCCGAAGACCTATCGCGTCGCCGTCATCGGCCGCACCGGCAAGGGCAACTACGGCCACGGCCTCGACGTCGTCTGGAAGGGCCTGGACAACGTCGAGGTCGTCGCCGTCGCCGACGAGGACGAAAAGGGCCGCGCCGCTGCCGCCCAGCGCCTCGGCGTCAAGAACGCCTACGCCGACTACCGCGAGATGCTCGACAAGGAGCGTCCGCAGATCGTCAGCGTCGCCGACCGCTGGCTCGATGCCCACCGCGACATGGTCGTCGCCTGCGCAAAGGCCGGCGCCGGCGTCTTCCTCGAAAAGCCGTTTTGCCGCACCCTCGAAGAGGCCGATGAGATGGTCCGCACCTGCGAGACGCATCACGTCAAACTGGCCATCGCCCACCAGACGCGCTACAGCCCGCGCCTCAAGGTGGTGCGCGACCTCATCGGCGACGGCAAGGTCGGCGAGGTGCTGGAGCTGCGCGCCCGCGGCAAGGAGGACGCCCGTGGCGGCGGACAGGACCTGATGGTCCTCGGCACACACCTCTTCGACCTCATGCGCTTGCTGCTCGGCGACGCCCGATGGTGCCACGCCCGCATCTGGCAGAACGGCAAGCCGGCGACGAAGGCCGACGTCAGCCAGGGCGGTGAGGGCATGGGCCCGGTGCTCGGCGACTGGATCAACGCCACCTACGGCTTCGACAAGGGCGTCGAGGCGACGTTCGGCAGCGCCAAGAATCGGAGCGACAAGGAGACGCGCTTCGGCCTGGAAATCCGCGGCAGCAAGGGCATCATCCAACTGACGACGGGGAGCCTGCCGGCGGCGTACTTTCTCGACGACCCGGCGTGGTTCCCCGGCCGCACGAAGGCCCAATGGCAGGAGATCACCAGCGCCGGCGTCGGCAAACCGGAGCCGCTCAAGGACGGCGGGCTGGGACAGGGCAATGTGTGGATCGCGAAAGACCTGATCGAGGCGATCGAGAAGGACCGGCAGCCGCTCGGCAGCATGTACGACGGCCGCGCGGCCCTGGAGATGATCCTCGCGGTGTACGAATCGCACCGGCTAAAGGGGACGGCGGAACTGCCGCTGAAGAACCGCAAGCATCCGCTGACGATGCTGTCCGTTTAGAAACCGTATCATTCATGGCGAGCGGCGCGGCGTCAGCCCGCCGGTGAAGCCGAAGCCGGCGGGCTGACGCCGCGCCGCTCGCCATTAGTGAAATGATTTCTAAGCGGCCGCCTTCGATTTATCGTTTCGCGAACCGATGAATCCGCGCCGCTCTGCGAGCGGCCGCTAAACGGGCCGGGATCCTCAGCGCTTGTCGAACGTCTGTGGTTTGTACCCCGGCAGATCGTCCTTGTCGATCGCGAAGGCGAAGAACCAGGTCGGCTCCTTCGCCTCCATGTCGTTGTCGCTCGTCAGCAGCAGCAGGCGCCGGCCGTCGGGCAGGTCGGGGCCGAACGCCATTCCCTCGACCTTCTCAGGAAAGTCCTTGCCGGCCAGGCCGAGGGTCGGATCGAGCAGGTCGAGGAACACGGTCTTCGTCACCGCCTTGACGCCGGCCGGCAGGCCCTTCGCCGGCAGCTTCGCGACCTTGCTCACGTCGGACGCGCCGCCGACGTCGATGCGGAACAGCTTCTTGAACGCCGCCTCCTTGCCGGCCTTGTTGTCGCGCTCCAGCACCAGGAACTCGTGGTCGTTGATCGCCAGCATTTCGTTGATGCCGTATCTCGGATCGTCCATTGGGTAGATGAACTCGCGCGTGGCCTCGGTCTTCGTATCGATTTCCAGGATGCGGATGTTGACGCCGGTGACGTAGCCTTTTTTCGGGTCGAGGTCGCCGTCCTGCATCAGGACGCTTTGCATGATGCCGTAGAGCTTGCCCCCGTCGGGCGAGATGGCCAGGCCCTCCATGCCGCGGTTCGGTTGCCGGCCGCTCTTGTTGTTCTTGCGCTCCTCTGCCCCGGTGCCTCCCGGCACGGCCACTTCAAACTTCTCGGGCACCTTGAGCAGTCGCAGCTGTTTCCCCCGGCGGTCGAACTCGATGAGGAACGGACCGTACTCGTCGGAGACGAAAAGGTTGCCATTACGGGCGACGCGGACTCCCTCGGGGTCGAGCCGCAGGCCATCCTTGCCGCCGGCGTCGAAGGCGGTGGCGAGGCCAACGTAGGGCTTGCCTGCGACCCCGGTGAGCAGCACGGTGTCGAGGAGACGTGGCTTGATGGCCTCGCCCGTCTTGACCGGGATGTCAAAGGTGTGGAAGCGGCACAGGAACGGCACGGCGCCGTCCTTCGGCCCGCGGTCGGCGATCATGACGTAGCGGTTGCCGTCGCCGGTCCAGGCGATGCCCGAGCCCATCGACCCGAGCTGGTTGTGCGGCGTGCCGTCGGGGAGCTTGTCCTTGAGCCCGGACAGGTCGGTGGCGTCGCCGGGGATGGTGCCGCTGGCGAGGAGGACGATCTTCGCCGGCGCCGGGGAGACGACCGCCAGCGCCAGCAGGAGGGCGAGAGGAACACAGCGGCGGGACATGATGAGGACTCCGCAAGGCGAGGCGTTTAGCCGCCGCCCGCGATTTATCGATTCGCGAAACGATGAATCCGCGCCGCCCCGAGGGCGGCGGCTAAACGGGGCGGTCACTTCTTCAGGGCGATGCAGTACAGGTGTTCCTTCGTGCGCAGGAAGAGGGCGCCGTCGGCGATGGCCGGCGTCGCGATCACTTCCTCCCCGATGGGATTGGTCGCGACCAGCTCCGGCTTGTCGCCGACCTTGACGACGAAGACGGTCCCCTCCTCGTTGGCAACGTAAATCTTGCCGTCGCCGGCCACGGGCGACGCCCAGAAGGTGCCGCGCAGGCGGATCGGCGCGCCGGCCGGCTTGCCGTCCTCGGCGCCGACGCAGTTGAGGAAGGTAGCGTTGACGGCGTACACGCGCTTGCGATAGCAGGTCGGCGTGGTGTAGCCGGAGCGCAGCTTGTTCGTCGTCCAGACGGCCTCCGGCTCCCCGTTTTGCGAGGGCAGCCGCAGCGCCGCCGACTCGCCCCCCGTCGCCAGCATCAGCCCGTCCAGGGCCACCGGCATCGGCACCGTTCCCAGCCCGGCGGCCTTGTACGCCCAGCGCTTCTCGCCGGTCAGCACGTCGTAGGCCGTCAATTCGTTGCTCGATTGGAAGAGCACCTCGGCCCCGTCGCCGAGCGGCCGCAGCAACGGCGTCACCCAGTTGATGTCGCGCTTGCGCTCGGCCTTCCAGCGGTTCTTGCCGGTCGTGGCGTCGAGGGCCAGGGCGAACGACTGGTCGCCGGCGTTCTCCAAGGGCAGCAGCAGCACGTCCTTCCACAGCACCGGCGAGGCGGCCATGCCGACCTGGTTGGTGATCGTCGGGTAATCGCGCACCAGGGCGCGATACCACAGCAGGTTGCCGTCGCTGTCGAGGGCGGCCACGTCGCCGGTGCCGAAGAGGGCGAACACGCGCTCGCCGTCGGTCACCGGCGTGGGCCCGGCCATGCTCGTTTTCGGGTGGGAATTGGTGCTGCCGGTGGCGGTGAACTGCCGCTCCCACAGCCGCTTCCCCGTCGCCGCGTCGAAGCAGAGGACGTGCAGCCGGTCCTGGCGGTAGCCGCCGCAGCAGGTGACGTAGACCTTCCCCTTGGCCACCACCGGGCAGGAGACGCCGCGGGCCGGCAGGTCGGCCTGCCAGCGGACGTTGGTGCCGGCCTTCACGTCCCAGGTCGTCGGCAGGCCGGTGTCGTCCGACACGCCCGCGCCGCCCGGCCCGCGGAACTGCGGCCAGTCGCCGGCGTTCGCAATTGGCAGAAGACAGAAGACAGAAGACAGAAGACAGAAGGCCAGCCCGCGCCGCGCGATCGTGTTCCGGTTCATCACTTCCCCTCCTTCACGATGGTGAAAGGCACGGCGCCGCCGACGGCGTCACAGAGGCGCACCTGAAACTCCCATTCCTGGGCCCACGAATCTTTCTGCTCGTTCTGGCACACTTTTAGGAGGAGGGTGTTGCGGCCCCTGTTCAAGGTGACGCGGGCGACGTGCTGGTCGAGGTACTTGCCGTGATGGTACTCCTCCTTGGCGAAGACCAGCTTGCCGTTGACGAAGACCTTCACGGCGTTCTTCGTACTGGCCCGGACCTCGATGACGCGCTCCGCCGGCGAGTCCACGACGGCGTAGGCGTAGCCGGCGGCGCCCATGTGCTTGCCGATCGCCTTGTTCAGATCGACGTTGCCGTAGGCGTCCTCGGTCGTGTAGGCGGTCCAGCGCACCTCTTTCCCGCCCTTTCCGGAGAGGACGGCGGCGAGATCGACGTGCTTCTCGGGCTCGAAGATCGCGGCGTGGCCCTTGCCGCCGGTGCTGTCGAACGGGCCAATCAGCTGCCAGGTGCGGACGAAGCCGAAGTGGGCCGCCACGTCCACCGACTCGCCGAGTCCCTTCAGCGCCTTGGCGATGGCTTCGACCTGGTCGGGGTCGCGCGCCCCGCTGAGCGCCTTCTTGAACGCAGCCTTGGCCCCATCCTTGTCCATTTTGTCGAGCTTCTCGTGGGCTTCCTTGAGGACGACGGCGACGGCGTCGCGGCGCAGCTCGACGCTGGGGTCGTTGAGCATGCCGGGCAGCAGCCGGTCGGGCGTGGTCCGATCGGTGCGCGTGAGCCATTCGTAGGCCAGGCGGCGTGCGGCGGGGGCATGTTTCGTTTCGTGGATGAAGGCTTCGAGCTTCTCGGCAGGCAGTCGGCGGCCGGCGCTGACTTCGCGCTCGGCGACGGCGTCTACGGCGGCGCGCAACCAGTTGGCCGACCGGTCGTCGGCGCCGTCGAAGCCGGTCAGGATGGCCGGCAGCGCGTCCGGGCCGAGGGCGACCAGGTCGCGCCAGGCCTTGGCGGCCTCGACGTTGCCGGCCCCTTCGCTGCCGACTTCCTTGATGCGGGCCACCAGCGGCCCGGCGTCGGCCGCCACGATGTACGGTGCGGCCGCCAGCGCCAGGAGCAGCGCTCCCGTCAGGCGGCCAATCTGTCCTTTCGGCATGAAGTCCTCCCTTGCGGCAGGGGCGGTTGATATCCTGTATTGGCGTAAGGGGCGGCGCGGCAACGGTCAAGCGCAAATCCCCACGACGACAAGGCGACTTCCTCCCCGAGCCGCCCATGAGCCCGTCAAGGCGCTGTCAAAACGGGCCTGGTGGCGTGGCGACCTCCACCAGGCGATGTCGCGCCGCGGATGATGGTGCCAACGAGGTGATGAAAGTGTTCAAGGTGGCGTGATTTATAGCGATCTATTGCTCCGAGCTTGGATAACCGGGTATAAACGGGTATAAATCGATCAATGGACCCCATCCATGTCCGCAAGTCTACACGACACGCTGAGCCTCTTCGACCCCGACCTGCCGCTCGAGCGGGCGCACACGATTCCCGCCCTGTGGTACTCCGACCCCGCGCTCCACGCCGCCGAGTGCCGCTCCGTCTTCGGCGGCACCTGGCAAGCGGTGGGGCGCATCGACCAGGTGCGCGAGCCGGGACAGTTCTTCACCGCCGAAGTGGCCGGGGAGCCCCTGGTCGTGGTGCGCGGCGACGACGGCGAATTGCGGGCCTTCTTCAACGTCTGCCGTCATCGCGCGGCGCGGGTGATGGCCGACGTCGAGGGCCGCGCGACCCGGCTGCGCTGCCGTTATCACGGCTGGACCTACGACCTGTGCGGCCGGCTGCGCGGCACGCCGGAGTTCGACGGCGTCGCCGACTTTCGCCGCGAAGACAACGGACTGCCCCCGGTCGCCGTCGCCGTGTGGGGTCCGATCGTCTGGGTCCACCTGGGCACGCACCAGCAACCGTTGGCCGACTACCTCGCCCCGCTGCCCGATCGAGCCGCGGCCCTCAAGCTCGACTCCCTGCACTTCGTGGCCCGGCGCGAGTACCGCCTGGAGTGCAACTGGAAAATCTTCGTCGATAACTACCTCGACGGCGGCTATCACGTCAACACGGTCCATCCCGGTCTCGCCGGCGTCCTCGACTACGCGCAGTACCGTACGGAAATCGCCGGCAACACCGCCGTGCAGATCAGTCCCATCCGGCCGTCCGAGGAGGGCGCCGTCGGCGGGGTGCGCGCCGGGGAAAACGCCTATTACTGGTGGGTCTTCCCGAACGTCATGCTGAACGTCTACGAAGGCGTGATGGATACCAACCTCGTCCTGCCGCTCGGTCCCGACGCCTGCCGCGTGGTCTTCGACTTCTACTTCCGCAACACCGACGGGCCGGCCGCGGAGGCGTTCATCGCCCGGAGCAGGGAGGTGGCGCACCAGATTCAGCTCGAAGACGTCGGCATTTGCGAGGAAGTGCAGCGCGGGCTGAGGAGTCGCTCGTTCGACACCGGCCGCTTCAGCGTGCGGCGCGAGGCTGCGGGCTATCACTTCCATCGGCTGCTGGCCCGGCAGTTGCGCAGGGGCGCGGCCAGTTTTTCGGGAGCGGGGTGAGGTCTTTGGAGTGCGGCGATTTATCGCCGCACTCCAAAGACCCCCCGGAACTCTTGCCACGCCCCGTCGAACGAACCGAGCTTTTCCCGTGGCGGGCCGAGCCGCGCGCAGGTAGAATCCCCACTCGTGTTGTCGCTTTGCGGCCGGAGTTCGTCCCATGAGCAACCCGAGTGTCCCTTCCACGGTTTTCGGCCCGCACGGCTATCGCCTTCTGGAGCGGCTGGGCCGGGGGGCCTGCGGCGAGGTCTGGCGGGCCGAGGCCCCCGGCGGCATCAAGGTCGCGATCAAGATCCTCTCCCTCGCCCTGAAGCCGGCCGAGGCCCAGCGCGAACTCGCTGCCCTTCAGTCCATCCTCGAGCTGCGCCACCCCTACTTGCTGGCCCTCCAGGCGATCTTCGCCGAGGACGACCGGATCCTGGTCGTCATGGAGCTGGCCGACGGCAGCCTGTGCTCGCGGCTGGAGTCCTGCCAGGAGCAAGGCCAGGCGGGCATCCCGTCCGGAGAACTGCTCGGTTACATGCGTGAGGCGGCCGAGGCCATCGACTTCCTGCACGCCAACCGTCGGCTGCACCGCGACGTCAAGCCGGACAACATTCTCCTGGTGGCGCAGCACGTCAAGGTCGCCGACTACGGCCTGGCTCGGGTCCTGGTGAACCAGCAGACGGTGCAGACGCAATCGGTGGTGGGCACGCCGTCGTACATGGCGCCGGAGACCTGGGAGGGCAGCGTCGGCCCGCGCAGCGATCAGTACAGCCTCGCGGCCAGCTACGTTCACCTGCGCACCGGCCACCTCGCGTTCGCGGCGCAAAACCTGCCGCAGTTGGCCTACCTGCACGCCAACGTCGCGCCGGACCTCGACGGGCTCAGCGGGGCGGAACGGCAGATCCTGGAGCAGGCGCTGGCGAAGAAATCGGCGGATCGCTATCCGACATGCCAGGCGTTCGTGGCGGCGCTCAAAGGCACCTTCAAACCGCAGGTGCCGCCTTCCCCGACGAAGAAGCTGCCCTCGAACACGCCGACGGTTTATCTCCCCGCGTCACCGGAGCGGACGGCCACCGCGGAGAAGGGCGGGCGTCGAGACAGCGGGCGCACGGTTGATCCCCCCGCGGCATCGAAGCGGGCGGTCCGCGGGAGTCGAGGGCTTGCCCTGGGGTGCTTGGGCCTGCTCGTTGTTGGGGCGGTGATAGGTGCAGGGGGATGGCTTTACCACGGCGGCAACTCGACCGGCAGCGGCAACGGCGGCGACTCCGTTGGCGGCAGCAGGAGCCTGGGTGGCGGCGAGGTTGCCGAAGTCGAGATCGCCCAGGAGATTGCCGAAGTCGAGATCGCCCAGAGCGTGAAGATGAAGTTCTGCTGGATCCCGGCTGGCGAGGCGCAACTCGGCGCGCCGAAGGGTGAGTCGGAGGCGTCGGCGGATGAGGCGGAGGAACTGCGCGGCAAGTTCAAGACGAAGGGCTTCTGGCTGGCGAAGTTCCCCGTGACCCAGGAACAGTGGCAAGCCTTGATGAACGATAATCCGACTCCGAGTTACTTCAAGCCGACGCAAGACCGGGTCAAGGAGGCCGGCATCAGCGACACGCGCCGCTTCCCGGTGGAGCAGGTCTCGTGGATGGATTGCCAAGACTTCCTAGTAGTACAGCGCGCTGTCTCTCAAGGTACAGCGCAATGGGTTTCAACACAGCTACGCGGAAAACACGGTGTTATTTGAAGACCCGTGTTATTTGTTTTCATGGACGGGCAGTTATAGCTACTATGTAAATCATCATTATGGCAGTAATTGCCCGCGTTTTTCTTGGTATTTTGCGCTGTATCACCCAAGCAATTGCGCTGTCTATCTACCGACTGCGCGCTGTACTACTAGGGAAGATGAATGCCCAGGGGAACGTGCCGGCCGTGATGGGCCGGGGGAAGTTCGTGCTGCCGCACGAGGACGAGTGGGAGTACGCCTGCCGCGGCGGCAAGGGCAACCGGCAACCGTTCTACTTCGGCGACCGGCTGAACGGCTATCTATCCAATTGCGATGGAAATAATCCCTACGGGACCGAGACGAAGGGCTAGTACAAGCAGCGCACGACGGCGGTGGGGAGTTACGAGGCGGTCCCGCCGCATCCGTGGGGCTTGTGCGACATGCACGGCAACGTCTGGCAGTGGTGCGCTAATTTATATGAAAACGATAAAGATCGCCGCGTTCTCCGTGGCGGCTCCTGGTACGACGTCGCCAGGCGCTGCCGCGCCGCGTTCCGGAACTGGGTCGCCCCCGGCTTCCGCGACCACTACGTCGGCTGTCGCGCCTGTTTCCGCCTGGACTGATTACAATGCAAGATGCAGAGGACATTCCGCTTACGAGGATTGTCAACATTGGCCCCGCCTTGCGGAATCTGTTAGCAGGAGCGCGGGAGGTGGATTGCCATGCCGGTCGTGATCCCTGATGAGGTTCTGCAGCAGGCCGGGTTGAGCGAGCGCGAGGCGCTGATCGAGATCGCCTGCCGCCTGTTCGACGCCGGCAAGCTCTACCTGCCGGACGCCGCTAAGCTGGCCGCCTTGACGCGCGTGGAGATGGAAAGCGAGTTGATCAAACGGAACATCCCGATTTATCGGCCGACGGCGGAAGACCTGAGGGAAGACCTCGAGACCTTGAAGCGCTTGCGGGGTGAAGCGTGTCCGCCGTCGTGAGTGACACGTCACCGGTCCGCGCCCTGGCTCACTTGGGCCTGATTGACCTGCTGCGCACCATTTACGGTCAAGTGCTTCTTCCCCCGGCGGTCCACCACGAGCTGACGAACCCACCCGCCCGCTACGCGGTCGTTGACGTCGGGCCGTTCCCGTTTATCGGCGTTCAATCGCCCCGGGATCAGTCCGCCGTGCAGCACTTCCTGCAAACGTTCCAGCGGGGCGAATCCGAGGCCATCGCGTTGGCCCTGGAGGTGCAGGCCAAGTCGTTGCTCATTGACGAGGCGAAGGGGCGCAGGATCGCCAAACAAGTTGGCCTGCAACCCACCGGGGTGCTCGCCGTGCTCGTGGAGGGTAAGCAACAGGGGGTGGTTCCGGCCGTCGGCCCTCTCCTGGACCGCCTGATGAACGAACTCAACTTCTTCATCGCCCCTTCGTTGCGGGCGACGGTGCTGCTGTTGGCCGGCGAAGCACTCACCCCGTGAGTCGCTCTGATCCGCAGGGAGGTCGGCTGGGACGAAGCGACTATCGATGAGGCGGAACGTCTGCGGGCGACCCTGCAGCAGAAGCCGTTGGTCGAACTGGCGTCGCTCGCGATTGCTTTTCTCCTCGGCAGATAAAAGGGGTCGCACGGCGTCCCGTTGTGCGATCTTCGGCATTCGTCGGGGGCGCCGACGACGCAATCCCGCTCTCCCGCCGTGCCCGGCCTCCGAGGGGCGCTCAGGTGTGTCGTGGTGTTCACAGTGCGGCGGTGAGCAAAGTGGCATGGTTCAGAAACGGGCCGTTTCAGGTGGCGCGGGTCCGTGCCCGTGCCCGTGCCCGTGCCCGTGCCCGTGCCCGATTCCAGACCGGGCACGGGCACGGGCACGGGCACGGGCAGAGCGCGACCCGCGTTTGAACCAGCCCAGCAAAGTGGCATGGTTCAGAACGGGGCAGTTTCGGGTGGCGCGGCCGTAGGTCAGGCTTTCCAGCCTGACTCGCTTCTTGTCAGGCTGGAAAGCCTGACCTACGGCGCCAAGTGTTACCCCGGCTTGAA
>Ga0116219_10002071_pt1 | contig 17558 bp, 19 predicted proteins | sample Sb_taG_4_FD_91019 | JGI IMG/M metagenome (GOLD analysis project Ga0116219, IMG submission 91019) | Peat soil microbial communities from Weissenstadt, Germany - Sb_50d_6_BS metaG | ecosystem: Environmental > Terrestrial > Soil > Wetlands > Peat | place: Germany: Weissenstadt | collected 2010-09-21
CTCTCCTGCGACGCATTCGGCTTCTTCTTCATTCTGCTGGCGGTGGCCGTCAATCATACCCCCCGCAACTCGATCACGCAAGGCATGATGGCCTTCTCCTATTTCCCCGACCAGTGGGAGCTGTACAAGAGGGAGCGACCCGCCACCACCGCCGACGAGATCGTTCGGTGGGCCACCCCGGTCACCTCGTTCCAGCGGACCGCCCTGGAGGACTACGAACTGTCGGGTGTCCAAATCAAAAAGGGTCAGCGGGTGGTGATGGTGTACCGCTCGGCCAATTTCGACGAAGAGGTGTTCGACGGCCCGTTCAGCTTCAACATCCTGCGTGATCCCAACCCACACGTGGGATTCGGTGGCACCGGCGCGCATTACTGCATCGGCGTCAACCTGGCGCGGATGACGATCGACCTGATGTTCGGTGCGATCGCCGACGTCATGCCGAAGCTGGAGTCGGTGGGCAAGCCGGAGCGGCTGCGGTCGGGCTGGCTCAACGGGATCAAGCACTGGCAGGTCGACTACCATTCCGAGGGGGCGGCGAAATGTCCTGTGGCACATTGAGTTACGATTAGCCATGCCAAAGCACCAAGCGGTCCTGATACAGTCGGAGGGCGGCCCGCTTGAACTTTCCGAAGTCGACACCGTGTCCCCCGGCCGCGGCGAGGTCCGGATAGCGGTCACGGCGTGCGGCATCTGCGGAACCGACCGCGCCTTCGTCCATGGTGGCTTCCCGAACATCTCGTGGCCGCTGACTCCCGGGCATGAGATCGCCGGAACCGTAGCCGAGCTGGGCGCCGGCGTCGACGACTTCACCGTCGGCGATCGGGTCGCCGTCGGGTGGTTCGGTGGGTGCTGCTATCACTGCGACCCTTGCCGGAAAGGCCTTTTCATCCACTGCGCGAACGGGAAGGTTCCCAGCTGGCACTATCCGGGCGGGTATGCGGAGTCGGTGACGGTGCCGTCCAGCGCGTTGGCCCGGGTTCCGTCGGGGCTCTCCGATGCGGAGGCCGCCCCCATGGGCTGCGCCGGTGTGACGACCTACAACGCGCTGCGCCACACCAGGGCGCTGCCGGGCGACCGGGTCGCGATCCTCGGTGTCGGCGGGCTCGGCCATCTCGGAGTGCAGTTCGCCCGGGCGATGGGCTTCGAAACCATTGCGATCGCCCGGGGCACCGGTAAAGCCGAGGATGCCCGAAAACTGGGCGCCCACCACTACATCGACTCCACCCGCGGTGACGTCGCCGAAGCGCTGCAAGCGCTGGGCGGAGCCGCGGTCGTCTTGGGCACCGCCGGCAACTCCCAGGCGATGGCCGACACGGTCGGCGGGTTGCTGCCCCGGGGCGAGCTGATCACCATCGGTGTGACGGCCGACCCGCTGCCGATCAGCCCCGTACAACTGATCACCCCCGGGCTCAGCGTCGTCGGCCATCCTTCCGGCACAGCGAAAGAGATCGAAGAAACCATGCATTTCGCGGTCCTGTCCGGCGTGCGGGCGTGGATCGAGGAGCTACCGCTGTCGCAGGCCGCCGAGGGATACGCGGCGTTGGAGGAAGGCCGCGCGCACTACCGCACCGTTCTGACCATGTGACTACCGTCGGCCGGTGGCCGGCACCGTGACTATCGTCGGCCGGTGGCCGGCACCGTGACTACAGTCGGTCTATGACCGATACCTGGACCCTGGACGCCTCCGACGGAGAGCTGTTGATCCGCACCGGCGTCACGGGCAGGGCCGCGCGAATGGGTCATCGGCTCACCATCGCGATGACCCGGTGGCAGGCCGCGGTGAACTGGTCCGGTGACGCGCCCGTCAGCGCGGAACTGACCGCCGATGTCGATTCGTTCGACGTGCTCCGCGGCGAGGGGGGCGTCAAAGGGTTGTCCGGGCCGGAAAAGGTCCTGGTGAAGTCGAACGCGATGAAATCGCTGGATTCCGGCCGCTATCCCGAAATCCGCTTCGCCGCAGACAACATCACCGACACCGACGACGGCTACCGCCTCAGCGGCAAGCTCCACATCAAGGGAAAGTCGCGAGACCACGTAATCGACTTGCGCACAGAAGATCTCGGCGACTCGTGGCGAATGTCCGCCGAATCCACCGTCCGCCAGTCCGATTACGGCGTCAAGCCCTACTCGCTGCTCATGGGCTCCATGCAGGTCACCGACGACGTGTCGGTGTCTTTCACCGCGGTTCACGCCAAGGGCGATTGATCTCTACCGGCCGTTGCCGTCGGCGAGTGTATCCTCGGCTACAGATCTTTAATTCCGCTAAGTATCTATTTCCTGTGGTAACGAGGGGGCCGAAATGCCGCGCAATGACAACGATTCGTGGGATTTGGCGACCAGCGTCGGGGCGACAGCCACCATGGTGGCCGCCGCCCGGGCGGTCGCCTCGAAAGCCGATAACCCGCTGATTGACGACCCGTTCGCCGAACCGCTGGTGCGCGCCGTCGGGATCGACTTCTTCGCCCGGTGGGTCAACGGCGACATCACCGCGGCTGACGTCGACGTCGCCGAGGACGCCTGGGGTTTGCAGCGGATGGCCGACCTGATGAGCGCCCGCACCCGCTACTTCGACGCGTTCTTTCGCGAGGCGATGACCGCGGGCATCACCCAGGCGGTGATCCTCGCGTCCGGCCTCGACGCACGCGGCTACCGGTTGTCCTGGCCGGCGGGGACAACGGTGTTCGAAATCGACCAGCCGCTGGTCATCGAGTTCAAGGCGACAACGCTGGGGGGTCTGGGTGCGCGTCCCACGGCAGATCTCCGTGCCGTGCCGATCGACCTGAGGCACGACTGGCCAACCGCGTTGCGAGCGGGCGGTTTTGACGCCGGGCGGCCCAGCGCGTGGATCGCCGAGGGGCTCCTCGCATTCCTGCCGCCGGAAGCACAGCATCGCCTGCTGGACAGCATCACCGAACTCAGCGCTCCCGGCAGCCGACTGGCCGCGGAGATCTTCGCCAACCCGCCCGACGTCAACGGGGACCAAGCCCCCGACCTCCTGCAGACCGCCAGCGAGCGGTGGCGGGCTCACGGATTCGACATCGAGCTGTCCGACCTGCGCTATGACGTCGAACGCAACGACGTAGCTGCCTATCTCGATGACCACGGCTGGCAGACTGATTCGTCAACCCTGAACCAGCTGCTGGCTCAGAACGGATTGCCCGAGATACCGGCCACCCCGGCCAACGAGGTCTTCACGCAGAACTACTACTGCACGGCGATCCGGCGGGGCTAGAAGCTCCTCAGCGGATTACGGCTGCGCCGGTGCGTGCGGTTCCGCACCACCGGTCGCATCGCCGGGGATGTGCTCGAGCACTCTGGTCAAGTACGGCTGCCGGGCACCGGCGTCCGGTTGCTGCTCAACGGGAACGCTCTCCTGCTCGCCAGGTTGCGCTACCGGCTCGCCGCCGGGCTCCTTCGGGCTCGGGGCCGCCGGCCCGGACTCCGGTGGCGGTGCAACAGCCGCCGGCGCAACGGCCTCGGCGACCTGCGGCGTCGGCGCGTGCACCGTATGCCTGGGCGCCGCGCGCTCGCTCTCGGGAGCCAGATGCATCCCCACTGCCACCGACAACGAGCTGACGAAGGTGATCGCACCCGCGGCCAGTGCGGTCACCGCCCCGGCGTACGACCGCTGCCGGGACCGCGCGGCCGCCGCGACCGGTTCGCTGCCGCGTGGCACCAACTGCTCGTCGGTGAACTCGGTGCTGCGAGCCGCCGCCAGCGCCGCGCCCCGGGCGACCGTCACCTGCGCCATAGTCTGCGCAAAAACCGGCACCGGCAAGGCTTTCTCGAGCTGCCAGGAAAACCCGTTGAGGTCGCCGTCCGCACCTACGACGACCACGCCGCCCGGACGCCATCCATCGCGTTCGAACATCCCCGTCAACCAGGACGTCAGCCCGTCGAAGCCGCCGCGCACGCGCTTGACCGCCGTTTGCGTCTCGCCCTCGTGGCTGTCGACCATCACCACGGTCGCCCAGTCATGCTCGAGGATGCATACGGCTGTCTGCTCGTAACCGATGACCGGTGCGATGGCGCGCGCCAGGGTTTCGACCGCGTCGAGTAACCGAACCGGCACGACGTTGTCGAAACCCGCGTCCGTCAGCGCCTCCAGGACCAGTGCTGCGTGCGCCGTCGCTTCGTCGTTCCAAGTCACTCCGATGACCCGCAAGTGGTGATCGCTCTGGGCCGCTTGCGCGTCCACTCGCAGAACTTCCTCTGCCACCTGCTCTGCGGTACTTACGGCGCGCACACCGTGTCCGGCGCGCAGCGCCAGCTCCCGATGGTCCAGGATGGTGCCGTCTGCGCCGTGCCCTTCAGCGAGGACCCACCCAACCGCGGTCGGCGTCACTGACAGCCCTAGTACCGTATCCAAATTCTGCACCTCAATCGGTCCCGGTCCGCCGAACGCCCCCAGTCACACGATCGCACACCGCGGCGGCCGCGGGTGCGGTGGTTCGTGGGAGCCGGAACGACCCGGGATTGCGTGGTCTCCATCGGCTTGCTCGTGAGAGCCTACGCGCTCAACGCGCGTTGGGAAGAACCGATCCGATATCCCAACCAAACCCGCAGGCGGGAAGCCGCACCGCGCCGAAGTTGGCGCGCCCGGGCATCTCACTCAGTCGGCGCGCCGCCGAGAAAAGGCGGATCCGCGCCCGGACGACGGATGGGCCGGCCCGCCCAAAGGTGCGCAGGGTCTCCGATTCCGGCGCCGCCGGTTAGGTGATTCTCCGCCGAAAACGCCAGGCAGCGGCGCCCTTGGTGATGTGCGCGGCCGTTCGTGCGCCGCGCTGCGGCACAGTTATCCAGGGTGCGAAATTCGTTGTAATAAGCGATATGAAAATGACACGTCTTCGTGTCCAGATCGACATTTGGCCGATTCGCACGGTAAATTTCCTGCCTGAGAGCAGGATCACCCAGCGACAAGGGGCAGGAATGACAGACGTGAGCGAGAAGGTGCGGGCCTGGGGGCGCCGGCTTTTGGTCGGTGCGGCGGCGGCTGTCACGCTGCCGGGCCTGATCGGTCTTGCCGGCGGCGCGGCGACTGCGGGGGCGTTCTCGCGCCCGGGCCTGCCGGTCGAATACCTGCAAGTGCCGTCCGGTGCGATGGGCCGCAGCATCAAGGTCCAGTTCCAGAGCGGCGGCGACGGCTCCCCGGCGGTGTACCTGCTCGACGGCTTGCGGGCTCAGGACGACTACAACGGCTGGGACATCAACACGCCCGCGTTCGAGTGGTACTACAAGTCGGGCCTGTCGATCATCATGCCGGTCGGCGGCCAGTCCAGCTTCTACGCCGATTGGTACCAGCCGGCGTGCGGTAAGGCCGGCTGCTCGACCTACAAGTGGGAGACCTTCCTGACCAGCGAGCTGCCACAATGGCTGTCCTCCAACAGGAGCGTCAAGCCCACCGGGAGCGCCGCGGTCGGCATCTCCATGTCCGGTTCGGCGGCGATGATCCTGGCCGTCTACCACCCGGCACAGTTCATCTACGCCGGTTCGCTCTCGGCCCTGATGGACCCCTCCTCGGGCATGGGACCTTCCCTGATCGGCCTGGCGATGGGTGACGCCGGCGGCTACAAGCCCGACGCCATGTGGGGGCCGTCAAGCGACCCCGCCTGGCAGCGCAACGACCCGATGGTGCAGATCCCGAAGCTGGTCGGTAACAACACCCGGCTCTGGATCTACTGCGGCAACGGCACCCCGTCGGAGCTCGGCGGGGCCAACATGCCGGCCGAGTTCCTGGAGAACTTCGTGCGCAGCAGCAACCTGAAGTTCCAGGACGCCTACAACGGGGCCGGCGGACACAATGCCGTGTTCAACTTCAACGCCAACGGCACCCACAGCTGGGAGTACTGGGGTGCGCAGGTCAACGCCATGAAGGCCGACTTGCAGGGCGCCTTGGGCGCCACCCCCGGGGGCGGCGGATAAGCGTTTCTCTTCCCGATGTTGCTACTGCGCCCGACACCCTGGTCGGGCGCAGTAGCGCTTTTCGGGCCGTTCACGCCCGGGCGGTCAACGTGGCGTCGCGACCTCGCCGGTGATGTCTGCCCAGCCGGTCGCGTCATGGCCGTGATCGTTCATGTTCCGGCACTCACCGTAGAGGCGGAGCACCCCGGCGCCCGGATCGTCGTTGTCGCGATAAATGGTCACTGTGACGGCGTTCTGCGAGAAGATCTTCGCGAATGCGTGGTTGTTGGGGGGCGGGCCCTCCACCCAGCCGTGCGTGCGTAACGTCGATGCGACGGTCTCGAAGTAGGTATCGGTCTGTTGTCCGGCGGGCAACGCGAAGGTCAGGTAGACGGCACCTTGATACGGCGGATCGTCCCGGTTCTTGCAGGACATCAACAGGTAACCCGCCGACGCGGTCTGCAGTCCGGCGGCGGAGACGATCTGCCGTGCCGGCTCGACGACTTGGTCCTTGCTCTGTTCGTCGGTGACCGGACTGGCGGGATGGTCGAGGACGTCGGAGGGTGTCGAATGGAGCCGGCCGACCGAGAGGAAGGCCCCGCCCAGCACCAGCGGAACCGCCAGCGCGGCGCCGATCAGCAATCGACCAGGTGTCGAGCGCAGCGAGTTTCCGAGGTTGCCGCCTCCCCTGGGAGTGCGGCGGCGCTGTGGGGCGGTTCGTACGTCAGACATCGGGACCTTGCCCGCCAGGCTAACTCGCCGGCTCGCGGCGCCGGGGGAAGCTCCGGTGCCGGCGGGCGACGTCGCGGCCCGCGACTCGGCGTCACCCTGGCCACGCTTCTGGCCACGCTTCTGGCCAGGATGGCCGCATCGCCCGCGCACGCCGACAGCACCAGCCCGCTGACCGAGTTGGTCGACGCCGCCGCACAGCGGTTGCAGGTCGCCGAACCGGTGGCCGCCGCGAAGTGGAACACGCACGGCGACATCGAGGATCCGGGCCGCGTCCGGGAACAGCTGGACAAGCTGGGCGCCGCCGCCCAGCGACTAGACGGGGCCGCTCATATCGACCCCGGTTACGTGACCCGGGTGTTCGGTGACCAGATCAGCGCCACCGAGGCGATCGAATACAGCCGCTTTGCGGACTGGAAGCTCAACCCCGCCGACGTGCCGGCCGCGCCGCCGGACTTATCGGCGTCGCGGTCAACGATCGACGCCCTCAACCAGACGATGTTGGCGCAGCTCGCGGCCGATTGGGACGTGTTGCATTCGCCGGCGTGCGCCGCCCAGTTGGACGCCGCGAGGGACGAGGTCATGGGTGCCCGCCGGCTCGACGGGCTTTATCAGCAAGCTTTGCTGGCAGCGACTCGGTCGTATTGCCAGGGTTGATTTAATGATTTCTCATCAATTTTTAAAGGTTTATTCCGCCCTGATTGAGCCATTTCGGCAGATAGAGGGCCAATCTCGCGCCATTTCCAGATTGGTAACACTTCGAACACGCCTGCCGAAATCCTTGACATTAGAAAACTCTGCATGACTCTCGTCAAGTCCGCGCTGGTCGGCGGGTTCGTTGCAGCGTCGCTGACTTCCTCCGCCGTCGTGGCCGACGCCGCGCCCACCCCCAACTGGGACGCGATCGCGCAATGCGAGTCCGGGGGCAACTGGGCAGCCAACACCGGAAACGGCGAATACGGCGGGCTGCAGTTCAAGCCCGGCACCTGGGCCGAATACGGCGGCGCCGGCAACCCCGCGGCCGCAACCAGGGAGCAGCAAATCGCCGTTGCCAACCGGGTTTTCGCCCAAGAGGGTGTGGAGGCCTGGCCGAAGTGCGGCTCCCAATCCGGCCTGCCGATCGCTTGGTACTCGCACCCCGCACAGGGCATCAAGCAGATCATCAACGGGCTGATCCAGGCGGCCGTTCCGCACTGACGATCCCAACCGCGCGCGCCCTATGACGCGGTGCCGGCATGTGCTTGGATCAGGCCATGGAAGGTTCGGCGACGGTCCACATGTCGGCACCCGCGAACAAGATCTGGGACCTCCTTGCGGACGTGCGCAACACCGGAAAGTTCTCGCCGGAAGTGTTCGAGGCGGAATGGCTGGGTGATGCGACGGGTCCCGCGCTCGGTGCCAAGTTCCGTGGGCACGTTCGCCGCAATGAGATCGGGCCGGTGTATTGGACGACGTGTGAGGTCACCACCTGCGAACCCGGCCGCGAGTTCGGGTTCGCGGTTCTCCTCGGCGACCGGGCGGTGAACAACTGGCACTACCGATTGGCACCCAGCGGCGGTGGCACCGACGTGACCGAGTCGTTTCGCCTCAACCCGGCGCCGTGGCTCGGGCTGTACTGGTTGTTCGGCGGCTTCCTGCGTAAGCGCCGCAACGTCCGTGACATGACCAAAACGCTCAACCGCATCAAAGATGTGGTCGAGGCGGCATGACACGCCAATGAAATCGATCTTCATCACCGGCGCGGGCAGTGGCATGGGCCGCGAGGGAGCGAAACTCTTCCACGCCAACGGCTGGCGAGTCGCCGCAGTGGACCGCAACCTGGACGGCCTGACGACGTTGCAGCGGGAGCTGGGTGGCGATCGCCTACGGACCCGCGCTGTCGATGTGACGGATAAGGCGGTCCTGGATAGCGCCCTGGCTGACTTCTGCGCGGGAAATCCCGGCGGCGGCCTGGACATGATGTGGAACAACGCCGGCATCGGCGAATCCGGCTGGTTCGAAGACGTGCCCTACGACGCGGCCATGCGGGTCGTGGACGTCAACTTCAAGGCCGTACTGACCGGCGCCTACAGCGCGCTCCCCTACCTCAAGAAGACGCCCGGCAGCCTGATGTTCTCGACGTCGTCGTCGTCGGGCACGTACGGCATGCCGCGCATCGCGGTCTACTCGTCGACGAAGCACGCGGTCAAAGGGCTGACCGAGGCGCTCAGCGTCGAATGGCACCGGCATGGGGTGCGGGTCGCCGACGTGTTACCGGGCCTGATCGACACCGCCATTCTCACCACCACGGTCAACCACTCCGAGGATGGCGGGGCGCCGATGTCCGCCGAGGAGCTGCACGCCACCGCGCCCAGGAAGGGCTTGTTCCGGCTCATGCCCGCGAGCTCCGTCGCCGAGGCGGCGTGGCAGGCCTACCATCACCCGACGCGGTTGCACTGGTATGTGCCCAAGAGCATCCGCATCATCGACCTGCTCAAGGGCCTCAGCCCGGAGTTCGTGCGGGGCCGCATCGTCAAATCGCTGCCCGCGCTGATGCCAAAGCGGTAGCAAAGGAGCAGAACTGGTGCGAAACCGGTTGCCCGCGCTGGCTTTTGCCGCGATTGTCGGGGCCGCCGGCGTGGGCTGCGCGCAGGCCCAGACGACACCCCGAAAGGCCGCCCATCTCACTCTCGAGGGCGCCTCGCACACGACCCGCCCCGCCGCGTGCAGCCAGGACCAGTCTTACCGGACCATCGACCTGCGCGACCATGACGGCCAGGTCGAGGCCGTGGTGCTGCTCAGCGGTTACCGGGCCATTCCGCAGTGGGTGAAAATCCGCAACATCGACGGGTTCACCGGCAGCTTCTGGGACGGCGGGGTGGGGAGCGCGCACGCCGACGTCACCAACAGCGTGTACACCATCTCCGGCAGCGCCTACGGCATCAACAGCAGCAACCCCAATAAAGTCGTGACCACCGGCTTCAAGATCTCCGCCGAGTGCTGACCTGAAATTCCGGTCTACGCTCGGATGAAGACCGGCTCATCGATGGAGGGTCGATGAAAGAAAGACTGCACTGGCTTGCGATGCACGGTTTCATCCGCGGTGTCGCGGCGATCGGGATGCGGCGGGGCGACCCACAGGCCAGGCTGGTCGCCGACCCCACGGTGGCCGCCGACCCGGTCCAGTTCTACGAGGAGCTGCGCGCCCTGGGGCCGCTGGCCAAAGGCCGCGTCAACTATCTGACCACCGACCACGCGCTCGCCCACGAACTGCTGCGGTCCGACGAATTCCGCGTGATAAACATGGGCTCCAATCTGCCGGCGCCGCTGCGCTGGCTGGAAAGCCGCGCCCGCGACGACCTCCTGCATCCGCTGCGTGCGCCGTCGCTGCTGGCCGTCGAGCCGCCCGACCATACCCGCTACCGCAAGACCGTCTCGGCGGTGTTCACCCCGAGGGCGGTCGCCGCGTTGCGCGATGGAGTCGAGCAGACGGCGGCGAAGCTGTTGGACGAGTTGGCCGACCGGTCCGGCGCCTCCGAGGTCGTCGACATTGTTGGCCGGTATTGCTCGCTGCTGCCGGTCGCCATCATCAGCGACATCTTGGGGGTGCCGGAGCAAGACCGGCGGCGGGTCCTGGAGTTCGGGGAACTGGCCGCGCCGAGCCTGGACATCGGATTGCCGTGGCGGCAGTACCGCAGCGTGCAGCAGGGCGTCGGTGGATTCAACTTCTGGCTGGCCGACCATCTGAGGAAGTTGCGTCGCACCCCCGGAGACGACCTCATGAGCCAGCTGATCCAGATGGCCGAAAGCGGCCCTGCCGAAACACATCTCGACGAGGACGAACTTCAGGCGATCGCCGGGCTCGTGTTGGCGGCGGGGTTCGAGACCACGGTCAACTTGTTGGGCAACGGGATTCGCATGCTGTTGGATGCGCCAGAGCAGCTGGAGAGGCTGCGTCAGAGTCCCGAGTTATGGCCCAATGCCGTCGAAGAGATCCTGCGGCTGGATTCGCCGGTGCAGCTCACCGCGCGGGTGGCGCGCAACGACGTCGAGGTGGCGGGCATGCCGGTCAAGACCGGCGAGTTGGTGCTGATCTATCTGGCGGCCGCCAACCGGGATCCGTCCGTGTTCGTTGACCCGCACCGCTTCGACATCGAACGCCCCAACGCGGGAAGGCATCTCGCGTTCTCGGCAGGGCGCCACTTCTGCTTGGGGGCCGCCCTCGCGCGTGCCGAGGGCGAGGTCGGGCTGCGAACGTTCTTCGACCGCTTCCCCGAAGTGCGGGCGGCCGGTGCCGGGAGCAGGCGGGACACCCGGGTCCTGCGCGGTTGGTCGTCGCTCCCCGTGGCCCTGGGGCCGGCCCGGTCGATGGCCCGGGTCGACGGCTAGGGGTCCACTTCAGGGGACCCGCGCGCCGTTCATTGCCCGGCGAGGTAGCGGCCGAACCACTGCAGCAGCCGCTGCCATGCGTCGGCCGCCGCGGCGGCGTTGTATCGGGGACCCGTTTCGTTGAAGAAGGCGTGGTCGGAGTTGGGTTCGACCACGACCTCGTTGACCAGCCCGGCGTGATCGAGAGCCGCTTTGGCGGCGGCCTGCGAGCCCGTGACCCGGGAGTCCAGGGCCGCGTACACGGCCAGCACCGCGGCCTTGGACCCGACGAAGTCCGGGTCGGCCGGCAAGGGACCGTAAAAAGGCACCGCGGCCGACACGCCCAGCGCGCCCGAGGCCAGCAGTTGCCACACCATTCCCCCGCCGAAGCAGAAGCCGACCACGCCGACCTTCTGCCCGGGAGAGCGCAACCGCATCTCCGCGACGGCGGAGTTCAGATCGTGGGTGAACCGTTCCGCGGGTATCCCGGCCAGGGCGGCGGTGGCCTGCGCCGGATCGTGGAAAGCGCCGGTCCCGCCTTCCTCGGACAGCAGATCGATGGCCAGCGCCGAATAGCCGGCCGCGGCCAGCCGGCCGGCCACCGACCGCACCCAGTCGGTCAATCCCTTGTTCTCGTGAATGACCAGGACACACCCCTTGGAGTCGGCGGCTTGGGCCCACGCCCCTAGCAACGGTCCCTCCGGCCCGGCCCACGTAATGGGTGTCGTCGGCTGCGCGTTGGCCGCACCCGGCGGTTGCGCTGCGCCAGTCGAACTTTCGGGAACCGACGACGGCGTGAAGGCTTCGTCGGGGTCGGGCGGCTTGGCGCAGGCCGAGATGAGCTCGGTCGCGGCCGCGGCACCCAGCCCGAGTAGCGCCAGCCGTCGCATGGCCTCGCGACGGGTGAGCAGGCCGTCTACGTGGTCGGTCGCGATTTCCTCGGCGAGGTAGCGCTGCAGCGAGGTCACCCTGGTGAGTATCCGCCGGAAGGCTGTGGTTGACACCTGTCCAACAACCTAGTTTATTGGCCGCTATGACAGAGGTTTCTAATGCGGTTTCCAAGGCCGCGGTCGAGGATGTCGTACTCGGGCTATGGCAGGCGCTTTCGCGGCGGGATTGGGACGCGGTCAAGACCTTCCTGTCGGACGATTGCCTGTACGCCGACATGCCGGTCCCCGCGTTGTCGGCGCGCGGTCCCGAGCACATCGTGAAGCGGCTCAAGATGGGGCTGGAGTCGCTGGCCGGCTACGAGAACCACGACGGGCTGCTGGTGTCCAACGGCCCCGACGCCATCTATGAGCACTCGGAGACGTGGACGTTCCCGACGGGAGAGCAGGGTGTGCTGAGGTTCGTCACCGTCCACCAGGTGGTTGGCGGGAAAGTCACTGTCTGGAAGGACTATTGGGATATGAACAGCCTCGTCAGCTTCGCTCCGCCCAACCACTTCGAGAACCTCGCGACCGCGGACACGAGCTGGGTGTTCGATGCGACTGGGCTCGTCTGACGAGCGGGTTGGAATTGTGAAATGGCCGCGGCCGGCCGCGAAGTCAGGCAGACATACCGCCATGCGGAGAGTCACGGCAGCGGTTGTCGCCGGCCTAGCTGTCTTCACCGCCATTAGCGCATCGGCGGCGACCGGCAGGGCCGATGTTCAATGTACCGGCCAGGATGAGCCGAACCCCTCGGCGCCAGAGGCTTATCAAGGGCAATACAACTCGACTGTCGCCAAGCCGCTGACGCAGGGCGTGAAAGCCTTCAACGTCGCGGCCGCCTCCGGCGACGCGCAGCGGATCGCACAGGCGGCCGGGCAACTGTACAACGAAATCTCCACGGCCCCCATGATGTTCGGCACGCAGAGCCCATTCGGGTGCTACGACCCGGCGGTCCTCGCGGGCCTGCAACAAACCACCAATACCTTCGCCGCCACCCTAGACGGTATCAGCCATGCAGCGGCGGGGCTCAATGGGAAAAAGCCCACCGACGTGCCCGGGTTGGTTGTGCAGGCCAAGCCGCAGGAGACGGCGTACATCAACGCCCTGAATGCGTACGGCGCTCAATTCGGTGGAAAACAGGTGTCGACGTCGTAGACGGGGTACGCGTTCGGATGCTCGAGCGCGAGCACGCGTGTCTGCACGGTGACACGCCCGATATCGCTGACATTCTGCGGTCGGCTTTGGGAACCCGCGACACGACTTGCTTGCGGGCCCACTGCAGGACGTCCCCCACGGTCGCCGTGACCGCGGGTATACCCAGGCGTCACCCGGTGTCAAACGCGATATATGCGGGCGGCGTTGGCGTGGGCGATCAGGTCGACCACCCGGATGGCATCGTTTTCGCTCCAGTCGCCGGCGGCGACGAAGTCGCGAAGCACACGATGAATACCGTTGCGCCACAGTGCCGCACCGAGGAAGTGCAATTCCGCGGGGCCGAAGCCGTCCGACGAGTACAGGATCTTGCTAAAGGGCGCCAGTTCCAGCAGCCGGGCGATGAACGCCGGCGCCCGGGCCCCTAGATGGCTCACGCTCAAACCTCCGTCGGCGTAGACGTTGTTGAACGCCTGCGCCAGGTATCCGGCCTCCCGCTCGTACGGGTAACAGTGCAGCAGCACGATCGGGGTGTCGCCGGACCGTCGCAGGAAGTCGAGCAGCAGCAGCGGGTTGGTCTTGTGCAGATCGCAGTCGCGGTCGCCGAAGCCGACGTGGAACTGCAGGGGCTTGCCGAGCCGCAGCGCCTGGTGCAGCCCGAAACGCAGCAGCACCCGATCCTCCAGCCGGACACCGCCGCGATCGCGCCACCGGTGCGCGGCGTCGGTGACCTGCGACGCCGACGGCTCGCTGAGGTCGCCGTCGAACCCGCCCCGGTAGGCCAGAATGGACTTGGTGGCGACCGCGGTGGCCGCGCGCCGATGCAGCACCTCCTCGAACGCCATCGCATAGTCACCGGGCGCTTGCGCGGCCTGCTCGGCCACCTCCTCGAGACGAACGATCTCGTGCGCATGGTTGCCTGACAGGGTGGCCACCTCGGTCACGCCGGCCACCCCGGCGATTCCGGTGTCCACCAACCAGTCGCTCACCCCCGCGGCCGGCAGGAACAGGCGGGCCAGTTCCGTCTCACCGAGCTGGCTGCGACATTCCCAATACTCTTCCGGTGCAGCGTGTTTCGGCAGTCCCAGGAGAGGGCCGCAGTGGGCGCGGACGGCGAAGCCGAGTTGGGAGTCGAATCCGGAGTGCGCGGTGGGATCGGTGTTGGCCTCGTTGAGCGCGTTCTCGAACCGCGGCCGGTCCCCCGCCGTCAACCAGCATCCGTGGACGTGCTGGTCGATCAGCGCCACGTCGTCAATGTGGTGCGCCAGGGCCGGGTAGTCGGACAACCGTCACACGCCCTCACACGCTCCAGGCCATCCGGAACTTGTCCGCCAGTTGCTCGGCGTCGAGGTTGCCGTACCGCTCCTGCTCCAGGCGGCGGACCGCGATCACCATGTCGACCGCGGGATCGCCCAGGATGCCCCGCAGCAGCTTCGAATCGTCCAGGGCCGCAATAGCTGCGGCCTGGCTCGCGGGCAGGAGCACGGTTCCGGCCTGCTCACGTTCGGCGTCGGAGAGCAGGGCCGGGTCGACGGTGGTCTCCGGCGGCAACGGCGCTTCGCGCTTGATTCCGTCCAGCGCCAGCCCGAGAATCGCCGCCGACGCCAGATACGGGTTGGCCGAGGGATCGATGACCTTGACTTCCACGTTGCCCCCGCGCGGGCTGCCGGGCCCGCCCTTGACGAACCGCACTGCGGCTTCGCGGTTCTCGGTGCCCCAGCACACATAGGCGCCCGACCAGTTGCCGGGGTGCATGCGCAGCCCGGACACGATCGATCCGCACAGGATGCCCTGCGCCTCCGGCAGGCCACGCAGCACGCCCGCCACCGCGCTCTCCCCCGCCGAGCTCATGCCGTGGGCGCCCGTGCCGTCGGAAAACAGCGGCCCCTCCGGCATACTCAGCGAGAAGTGTTGGTGGGCACCGGATCCGACGCTGCCGGCGAACGGCGCCGGAGACAGGCTGATGCGCAGTCCGTGGCGGCGCGCCGCGCGGCTGACGACGAGCCGGATCAGCACCACCTGGTCCGCGGCGGCCAGCGGAGGCTGCGGCGGCAGGGAGAGCTCGAACTGGTTGGCACCGTACTCGGGGTGGAACTGCTCGATCGCGACACCGGCGGCCGTGGCCGACCCGATGACGTCCCGCACGAACGCTTCGTGCTCGAGCACGCCCGCGAGGCCGTATTGCGCCCACAGCGTCGACGGCAACCGGGCGCCGTCCGGGGCGACCAGCAGAAATTCCATCTCGTGGCCGATCGCCGCCTCGATGCCGGCCTCGGTGAGCGCGTCCTGGATCCGGCTCAGGGTGCCCCGCGCGCACGCCGCGACGGGTGTGCCGTCCTGCTCGAAAAAGGCGGCGGGCGCCCACGCCAACCCGTCGCCGATCATGCGCAGTGCCGACAGGTCGATTCGCAGGCGTTGATCGCCGACCACGCCGACGTCGCGGGTGAAGGCGATGCCACTCTGGTCGACGGCGAACGCATGCCAGGAGGGACTGGCACCCAGGCCCGGATCCGCGAACGTGTTCGTCCGCCGGATCGGCACTGTCTTGGCCAGGGTGAGCCCGGCCGGGTTGACGACGGTGCCGATGACCGTGTCGACGCCCTCGGCCTCCAACCGGGCGATCGCCGCAGCGGCCAGTGGTGTGCCAGTCATGGCAGCAATTGTGCAGCGTCGCGTGCCTGATCAGTTCTGGCGGTCGAGCAACTCGGTGACGAACCGGTCGATGAAGCGCGTCAATGGCGTGCCGGCCGCCGGCCGGATGACGAATTTCGACAATCCCGCGTCGATGTAGGCGTCGAGTTGGCGGTGCAGCCGATTCCAGTCGGCGGCGATCAGCTCGCCGGGGTCGACGTCCGGACGGCGGTGCCTCGCCGCCGCGACCGCCGCCGCGGGCAACTCGCCGTCGGCCCCTTCCACGACGGCCAACGAGATGCCGAAGTGATCGGGTTCGATTCGCCGGTCGGCCTGTGCCGCGGCCCGTTCGATCGCCTCGCGCCCCGCTCGCGCCTCGGTCGGCGTCAGGAAACTGCCCAACCAACCGTCGGCCAACGCGCCGATGCGACGGAACGCCGCCGGCGCCGAGCCGCCCAGCCAGATGTCCAGCGGGGGCCACGGCCGCGGCGCGACCGCGACCCCGCTCGCGCTGAAAAACCGTCCGGCGTAGCTGGCCGAGTCGTCGACCAGCGCCGAGCGCAGCACCCGCAGCGACTCGTCGAACACCGCGGCCCGCTGTCCCTCGGGGACCACGAACAGCTCGCGCTCGGCCGGTATCGCGGAGCGCAGACCGAAGACGGGCAGGACCCGCTTCGGCGCGACAGCCGCCAGGGACGCCAGCTGTTTGGCGACCAGCACCGGATGCCGGCCCGGGAGCACGGCCACCGATGTGCCGACCTTCAGCCGGGTGGTCCGGGCCAGCGCGTAGGCCATCCCGACCACCGGGTCCACGGCCGGGGAGTACACCAGCTCGGAGAACCACAGCGAGTCCACCCCGCTGCTCTCCAGGTGGTCGACGATGCCGGCGAGCTCATCGGGAGCGGTGTTGGCGCCCAGACCCACGCCGAAGCGAATCTTCACCGGCGTCGTCCCTTCCATGTCCCTCCCGCTCTCGTGTCACTGGCGCGGGGCAACGGGAGTTGTGCCCGCGAAACATAAAGCACTGCTAGGTCTATCGGCGTGTCGTCGCAGCCATTGCAGTGTCGCGACGGGACCGGCCGGCCTCGGGCGCGTCGGCGTCTGCGGCTACGCGCGGCTGGGCAGGGTCAGCCTGCAGGCCTGCCCGATGTCCAGCGTCCGCAGGACGCGCCCCATACCGACCCACAGCGCACACGAGATCGCCAGGTCGGCCAGCAGCTCGTCGGAGAAGTGCTCGGCGCAGCGGCTCCAGAAGCCTTCGTCCTCGCGCAGCACCTTGTGCTCGGTGGAGAACCGGTGGGCGAACTCCGCCGCCAGCCGCTCCTGTTCGCTGTAGCCGGGCCATGTGCGCCACTCGGGCGCATGGTCGTATAGCTCCTCGTCGACGCCCTCCGCGGGCCCGTCGGCGTCGCGGGTGTTGACGCAGACGATGCACTCGTTGTTGTGGGCGATCACGGCCCGCGCGAGCTCGCGGGTGCGCAGCGGCAACCGGTTCTTGGTGTAGACCGCGCGGCTCAAGCCCGCGAGCGCGCCGCCCAGCTCGGGAGATTTCACAAACCAGCCGGCCACGTCGTCGTCGGCAAAGGTTCCGATTCGGCTCATGGCGTGATGGTACGCCCGCGGCCTTCCCGGGCAACACTTACCGGGAACCCGCTCCGACAGCGTCCGTGGGAATCTTCGTGGTGGGACGTTCGTCGTGCCAGTCCCGTTGCGCCACAACGCGGCCCGCGACGCGTCCGAGTGCGGCTTCCACCGCGCGGCGGTCCGGGATGGCGGGCTTGGTGGACGCGGTCATCGCGGGGATCGCGGCTGTCTCGACTACGATGACCACCACCGAGATCGGCACGTTGATGTAGAACGCCCACC
>Ga0116219_10002072_pt1 | contig 17556 bp, 14 predicted proteins | sample Sb_taG_4_FD_91019 | JGI IMG/M metagenome (GOLD analysis project Ga0116219, IMG submission 91019) | Peat soil microbial communities from Weissenstadt, Germany - Sb_50d_6_BS metaG | ecosystem: Environmental > Terrestrial > Soil > Wetlands > Peat | place: Germany: Weissenstadt | collected 2010-09-21
ACCCGTTCGGCGTCCCCAAGGCCAACACCTGGAAGACGTCGGGGAGCGAGCCCGAGGGGAGCAGGTTGCCGCCGACCAGAGCCAGGAACAGGCCCACCAGCAGCGTGATGCCGAACGCCTGTTGCTCCGTCTTGGCCAGGGATGTGAGGAAGACGCCAATGCCGCACATGGCGACGGTGGCGCCCACACACATCAGCAGCACGCCGAGCGGGCTCCCCCAGTCGGCGCCGAAAGCGAAGGTCGTCACTCCCCAGATCACGAAGATGGTGGCCAGGCCCGTCACGAAGATGGCCAGCAGTTTCCCGAGGACGATCTGGGTCGGCCGCAGCGGGGCGGCGGTGACCCTGGCGAGCGTCCCGGCGGCGCGCTCCATGAGGAGCGATCGCATGCCGAGGCCACTCCCGATGAAGAGGAAGACGACCGCGATGTTGGGTGCGAAGAAGTTGAGGTTGACCTTGCCGCCATGGCCCACGCTCTGCGTCTCTATCGCCACCGCGGCCGGGTCGACGGTGACGCGGTGTGGCACCTTGGCCGCGTAGAGGACACTCGAGATGCCGGCGGCGACGGACTCTGCATACTCCTGCCCGAGCTGCGAGGTGCCCCGGGTCACGACGTCGAACCCGGGGGTGTGCGTAGCGCCCGGGTCAACGATGGGTATGAGGAGGCTGGACAGGTGCATCTGTCCCGGGAGCACCGCCACCCCGCTGTCGAGATTCCCGTTGGCCACAGCGGTCTTGACGGCGTCCTGACTGGACATGGGGACGACGGTGACGCCGGGAGGCAGCTGGCTGGCGTGCTCGGCGGCCGCCATGAGTTGTGGCGAGGCACCCGACACGCCGACGCGCACCGCCACCGCAGCGCCGCCACCGGCGAAGGAGAGCCCAAGGACGGCCGCCATGAGGAGCGGTGCGGCGAGGCACCCGATGAGGACGGAGCGATCGCGCAACCGGCGTCGGAGCTCGTTCAGCGCGATGACGCGGATCAATCCCGCAGCTCTTTCCCCGTGAGACTCAAGAAGACGTCTTCCAGGTTGGGCGAACGCACCTCGACGCCAATCAGGTCGACATCGTTCCGGGTCGCCACAGCCACAACGGCCGGGAGGACAGCCGGTCCGTGGTCCGTGCTCAGCTCGAGGTTGCCATCCACCTCGTGCACGTCGTGGACGTTGTCGAGCTCGCGGCAAGCCGCGGCCAGCCCGTGCAGGTCCGCACCGTCGCAAACGAGGTGCACCTTGTCCCGGCCGCCGTAGTCATCGATCAGTGAGTCGGCGGTCCCTTCTGCGATCAGGTGGCCGTCATCGATGATGCCGATGCGGTCACACAGCTTGGCCGCCTCCTCCATGTAGTGCGTCGTGTAGAGCACGGCGATGCCGAGTTGCCCGACGGTCTCGAGGATGGCGTTGCGGCTCTGGGGGTCGACGCCGACGGTGGGCTCATCGAGGACGAGCAGCTTGGGACGGTGCAACAAACCGGCCGCCATGTTGGCGCGCCGCTTCATACCGCCCGAGTAGGTGCCGATGCGGTCCTTCCCGCGGTCGGCGAGCCCGACCAGCTCGAGCGTCTCGCCGATGCGTGCCTGGAGATCCTTGCCCGACAGCCCGTAGAGCTGGCCGAAGAAGGTGAGGTTCTCCACTGCCGAGAGGTCGGGGTAGAGGGCGAGGTCCTGGGGGACGTAGCCGACGGCCGCCTTGGCCTCGAGCGTGCCGCCCTCGAAGCCGTCGACGGTGACCTCACCCTCGTCGGGCACAGCCAACCCGCAGAGCATGGAGATGGTCGTGGTCTTCCCGGCGCCGTTGGGGCCGAGCAGGCCGTAGCACTCATCCTCGGCAATTGAGAAGGACACCCCGTCGACCGCCAGGCGGTCGCCGTATCGCTTGCGCAAGCCCTCACAGCGCAGCATGGCGACGGGCCCGAGATCCGTGGCGTCCGCCTCGCTGCCTCCGACCGCCTGTTGCATGCACCCTCCCCAGGGAAAAGAGGACCCTCTTTTTAACCATAGCAGAGCGGACTTCCGAGGGGCCGGTCGGGCACCTGCCATTCAGGTAGGGAGCCGATTCCGGGTTCCGCACCGACTCCGAACACCCGTCGGTCGTAGCAAAAGAGTATGACGAATTATCCCTGCGCCACGGCGAGGGGATAGGAGGAGGCAGCGGCCACCTCGAGGATCTCCGACCGGTCCTCACCGAGGATGAACCCTGCCGCGATGGCGGCGTCGAGGGCGACCTCGAACCGCTCCAGGTACTCCGCCTTGCCCCCCGGATAGAGCACGGTCAGCGTGGCGGCGTCGAAGGGCTCCGTGCGGCCGAACAACATGGCGAACGTCTCCCCCGTCTGGCCGAGACCCGACATGACACAGGTCGGCACGTCGACCCAAGGCGAGCGGATGCCGCCGGACGCGTTGCCATGCTCGTCCAGTCGGAAGCCCGTTGATTCGGCGTCGAGGTCCAGCCGGGGAGCCGACGGGGGCGGTTCGCCACCAGCCGCCCACCGTGCAAGGTGGGCCAGGGCGGCCTGAGAGACATAGTGCTGCTGGGGGACGGCGTTGATCGGCGAATCCGTGTTCCCGATCATGAGCTTCGTGGTGGGGCGCAGGAGCTCGGCCATGCGTTCCGGGCTCAAGGTGCCGTCGTCGTGACGGCCCGCGCTGACCGTGTACGTGTCAGCGTGCGCCGCACCTGCCATTTCCCAGACACGGATGCGCTCGGAGTCGGGCTGCTCGGCGAGCCCACCCCCGAGCAGGATGACGTCGGTCTCGCTCTGGAGCACGAGCACCGGCACCCGCGCGTCCTGGCGGATGCGCTCACCCTTGGCCGAGATGATACGGCGGGTCGCCTCAATTCCCTCACCTCGCGCCGAGGGAATGAACACGCCGTCGATCGACACGCCGACACCCGGGCGCCCGTGCACGAAGAAGCCGTCGAAGAGATGTGCCTGAGGATCGACTGCGTTGATGTAGGTCACCAGGCATGCGGCAGACTGCGACTCGCCGGCCGCGAGGATCTGCTCGGGCACCAAGCCTCCGAGCGGGTTCTCATCGGCGAGCAGCCGGAGCAACGCACCGACCTGGGTGAAGATGTCGAAAGACCAAGCGTCCCCGGGGTGCTCGAGCTCGCCGTAGCGCTCCGGCGCCAGGAGCTTCAGGTGGATGCTCTCGACGAAGCCCCCGCCGTCGATACCCACCTTCTGTGCCGACACACCGACCCACGCATGGCCCTGGGCAGCAAGGTGACGGTGGAAGAAGCCCCAATCCGGCGCCGCATCGATGCCCCCCGACACGTTGAGCCACTCCACGACGACCGTGCCGCTGAACCGGTCCGGGTCGATGGGACGTCGCACCACACACCGCGTCCGGAATGGCGCCGCGGCGCCGGGAGTCACGTCCCAGTAGCCGTCCACCCCCCGCTCGCCCCGCAACTCGTACGAGGTGGCCGACCCCTCGACGCTGAACTCGGTCTCCTCGTAGCCGAGCGTGGCGAGGTCGTACTCCCTCATGACGTCGGGCGCAGTGCCCGCCATCTCCTTGAACACTGCCCGTCGTGTGCTGGTCACCACTGCCCTCCCCGTCGGGGCGCAGGGGCCCGACTCGATCGTGTCGTCTTATTAGGATACTCTTTAGACTTGTTGGGCTTCCGGCCCACATACGCAACAGGATCGAGGATAGGACGTGAGCGAAGCTTGGATCATCGACGCATGCCGCACTCCGCGAGGCATCGGGAAGGTCGGTAAGGGTGCGCTGGCGGAGCTCCACCCGCAGGTACTCGGCGCCACCGTCCTACGCGCCCTGGCCGAGCGCAACGGATTGGATACCGGCGACGTCGATGACGTCGTGTGGGGCACCTCCATGCAGGTGGGATCCCAGGGCGGTGACCTCGGCCGCATGGCCGCGCTCGATGCGGGCTACGCCATCACCGCCAGCGGCGTGACGCTGGACCGCTTCTGCGGGTCCGGCATCTCCTCGGTCAACTTCGCGGCCGCCTCCATCCTGGCGGGCATGGAGGACGTCGTCATCGCCGGCGGCACCGAGATGATGTCGTCCTACGCCGCCAACGCGTCGAAGTCACGCTCTCCCTTCCTCGACAGCGGCAACGACCACCTGCGGGCCATCCACCCACAGACCAACCAGGGCGTGGCGGCCGACGCCATCGCCACGCTGGAGAAGATCGACCGCCGCGCCGTGGACGAGTTGGCGGCGGAGTCACAGCGCCGGGCCGAGATCGCGATCAAGGAGGGGCGCTTCGACAAGTCGCTGGTGCCGGTGCACCATCTGGACGGCTCGGTGGCGCTGGACCGGGACGAGTACCCGCGGCCGGGCACGACGGCCGACTCGCTGGCCTCGTTGCCCTCGTCCTTCGAGGGGCTGGCCGACATCCCTTTGGACGAGAACGGGACCACCTACCGCTCCCTGGTCCTGCAGAAGTTCCCCGGCCTCGAGATCACCCACGTGCACCACGCCGGTAACTCCTCGGGTGTGGTCGACGGCGCGGCCGCGCTGCTCATGACCAGCCCCGAGTACGCCACCGCGCACGGGATGAGGCCCCGGGCGAGGATCGTGGCGACGGCGAACATCGGTGACGATCCGACATTGATGCTCAACGCTCCGGTGCCCGCCACGAGGAAGGTGTTGGCCAAGGCGGGCATGTCGCTCACCGACATCGACCTCTTCGAGGTCAACGAGGCGTTCGCGGTCGTACCCGAGAAGTACATCCGCGACCTCGACATCGACCGCGAGAGGATCAACGTCAACGGAGGCGCCATCGCGCTGGGTCACCCGATCGGGGCCACCGGATCGCTCCTGGTGGGAACCGCGCTCGACGAGCTCGAGCGGCAAGACAAGCAGGTCGCGCTGATCACCATGTGCGCCGGCGGTGGCATGGCGCCCGCGGTGATCATCGAGCGGGTCTAGGGCCGGAGTCCTGGGGCGGGGACAGTCGTGACGTCGCTGCAGGACACGCTGGGGTCGGACGACTACGACGAGTTCGGGCTCCTACACGAGAACGCGGCCGAGTGGGACATCCCCTTCGAACGACAGCCTGTCGTCACCCGCACCTCCCTCGCGCTGCCCTCGGGGCAGAAGCTGTCGTACCTACGCTGGGGTGAGGGTGACCCCGAGCTCGTGTTCCTCCACGGCGGGGCGCAGAACGCCCACACCTGGGACACGGTCATGCTGGCCCTCGGCCGTCCGGCGGTGGCGGTCGACCTGCCCGGCCACGGGCATTCGGACCGGCGCGCCGACCGCGACTACGGGCCCTGGCAGAACGCCACAGCCGTGGCGACGCTGATGGAGTCGGTGGCACCCGCCGTTCGGTGCGTCACCGGCATGTCGCTCGGCGGGGCCACGACCATCCGCCTGGCCTCCCAACGGCCGGACCTGTGCCGGCGGGCGGTGTTCGTCGACGTGACACCGCAGATCAATGACCCGTCCCGGCAGCTGACCACGGCCGAGCGGGGCACGGTCTCGCTGATCGCCGGGCCACCGGTCTACGACAGCTTCGAGGAGATGGCCGAGGCAGCGGTGGCGCTCAGCCCGTACCGGGCCGCCGCCGGAGTGCGGCGCGGGGTGCGCCACAACGCCCGCCGGCTGGACGACGGCCGCTGGACGTGGCGCTACGACCTCTTCGGGCCCCCGACCGGAGAAGGCGGTCCCGCCTGGGTCGACTTCACCTCGCTGTGGGAGGACGTGAGCGCCATCACCGTCCCAGCCCTCCTCGTGCGCGGCGGCCTGTCACCCTTCGTACCCGACGAAGACCTCGCCGAGATGCGGCGGCGCCTGCCCTCGCTCGACGTGGTCGTTGTCGACGGCGCCGGCCACGCCGTGCAGAGCGACCGGCCGCTCGTGCTGGCCGACCTCATCCGCACCTTCGCCTTGTGACGCCCGGTGACGACCGGGGCGCCCGCGACACCCTGCGGGCGGCGTGGCGGGCGGCCGGGGTGTACCCCGACCTCACCGTCGGGGAGGCGATCGCGGCCGGCTGCACGACCCACGCGGGTGACCGGATCGTCTTCGCCCGGGTGGAGGGCGACACGACCGCGGTGACACTGGGCGAGCTCCTCGAGCGGGCCGGCGCTTGCGCCGAGCGGCTGGCCGGCGCCGGCGTCGTGGCCGGCGACATGGTGGTCGTGCAGGCACCGGCCGACCTCCCGGGCACCGAGGTGATCGCCGCCGTCTGGTTGCTGGGCGCCGTTGTCGTCCCGATCGCCACGACCGCAACGGCCGGTGAGGTGGCCCACGCGGTGCGCCAGACGGGGGCGGCCTGCGCCGTGGTCGCCCCGGAATGGCGCGGCTACGACCTCGTCAGGCCACTGGTCACCCGGGCCGAATCGCTCGGGCTCCGGCAGGTGGTCGCCCTGGGTGACGAGGCGGTCGACGGGACCCCGGCGCTCGAGTCCATCAGTCCCGTTCCGGTGCCGTCCGGACGCCGTCCGCAGAGCCCGTCGTCCGTGGCCTGCGTCCTCTACACGTCGGGCTCCACGGCCGCACCCAAGGGCGTGCGACACAGCCACGAGACGTTGCTGTGCGGTCTCACCGTCGTGCCTGCCGACGCGACGAGCCGCATGCTCGGCACCTTCCCCGCCGGTCATGTGGCTTCGCTGCTCGGGCTGCTCCGCCCGCTCGCCGCCGGCGGGACCACGGTGGTGATGGACCGTTGGAGTGCGCGCGCCGCCGCCGAGCTCATAGAGGAGCACCGCATCACCACCAGCGCCGGCACCCCCTTCTTCCTCGCGACCCTGCTCGACGAGGCGGAGCGCTCCGGGCGCGACATCTCGTCGCTCGACCGCTTCCTGTGCGGTGCGGCGGCCGTGCCGCCGGGACTCGTCGCGCGCAGCGAAGCCGCCGGCATCGTGACCTGGCGCACCTACGGATCGACCGAGCACCCGGCCATCAGCTCCGGCGGCCCGACCGACCTCCCCGACAAGCGGCGCCTGACCGACGGCCGGGTGACCCCGGGCAACGAGGTGCGCCTGCTCGACGAGAGCGGCGCCGACGTCGCGCCCGGCGAGGAGGGCGAGATCGTGGCCCGGGGCCCCAAGCAGTTCCTCGGCTACCAGGACCCATCGGCCGACGCCGATGCGTTCGTCGACAGCACCTGGTTCCGAACCGGCGACCTGGCGCGCTTCGACGAGGACGGCTACCTCGTCGTCACCGACCGGGTGAAGGACCTCATCATCAGGGGTGGCGAGAACATCTCGGCCCGTGAGGTGGAGGAGGTGCTGGCCCGGCATCCTGCGGTGGCCGAGGTCGCAGTGTGCGCCGCGCCCGACGAGGTATGGGGCGAGGCGGTCTGCGCCGTGCTGGTGCCCCGCGACGGCGCGACGGCTCCGACGGTCCGGGAGCTCGACGAGATGGCGGTTGCGGCGGGGCTGGCGACGCACAAGCTGCCGAGCCGGGTCGTCGTGACTGATGCACTCCCGCGCACGGCGGCCGGCAAGGTGCGCAAGCGCGACCTCCGGCCACTGCTGTGACTCAGCGGTATTGCGTCTCCTTCTTGTCCCTCGGCTTCGGAGGCGCAGGCGGGAAGTTGCCGATCTGCGTGTAGGACAGGCCGTTGTGGAGCGCCGTCTGGCGCGGCATCTCCATCGACTCCCAGATGGCACGGACCGTGCCCTGGATCGCCTTGGGGTTGCGCTCCGCGATCGACACCGCGATCTCCCGTGCCCGGTCCCGCAGCCCGTCGCGGGGCACCACCTCGGTCACCAGGCCGATCCGCAGGGCCGTCTCGGCCGTGATCCGCTCCTCGTTTCCCATGAGGGCCCAGCGCAGCACGTCGCCCAGGGGCACGCCCCGCTGCAGCATTCCCATGGGCTCGAGCGCGGAGACGATCCCCACATTGGCGTGCGGATCGAAGAAGACCGCGTCGTCGGAGCAGATGACGATGTCGGTCTCGTTGATGAAGTACTGCCCCCCGCCGGCGCACATCCCGTGGACGGCGGCCACCACCGGCTTCCACACCCGATGATGGGTCTTGGGTGCGAGGGTGAGGCCGGGATCGAAGCTGTTCCAGACATTGTCCTTCTCGAACCAGTGGCTCTCGCTCTTGATATCGACACCCGTGCAGAAGGCACGCTCACCGTTGGCCTGCACGACCGCGCAGTGGATGTCGTCGGTGTCGCGGATCGTCTCCCAGGCCCACGTCATGTCGGCCGCCATGGCATCGTTGAAGGAGTTCAACTGGTCGGGCCGGTTCAGCGTGATGGTGGCCACGTTGTCGGCGACGTCGAATAGGATCGCTTCGCGCTCCACAGCTTCCTCCCCGCGGGCCACGGTGGCCCTCGGAGCCAAATGGTACACTCTTTATCCCGCCTCCAGCGGTGGCGCGGGCACGCAGCCGAGACAGAACACACGCAACACCAAAGAACTCACAAGACGGAAGACAGAGAGGAACACGCCGTGGAGATCCAGGGGAAGAAGGCCGTCATCGTCGGCGGAGCGTCCGGCATGGCCAAGGCATCGGCCCAGCTGCTGCGACAGAAGGGCGCCGACGTCGCCATCCTCGACCTGCCCACCTCGGCCGGCGCGGAAGTGGCAAAGGAACTGGACGGGACCTTCCACGAGGTCGACATCCTCGACGAGATCCAGACCGAGTCCGCCCTGGCCGACGCCGTGTCCGCTCTCGGCGGTCTGCACATCGCGGTCAACACCGCCGGCGGTGGCACCGCGAAGCGCACGCTCTCCAAAGACGGCCCCCACCCCCTTGACGAGTTCCGCCGCACCATTGAGCTGAACCTCATCGGCACCTTCAACCTGAACCGGCTGCAGGCCTTCCACATGTCGACCAACGAGCCCGAGGACGGCGAGCGCGGCGTCATCATCGACACTGCGTCCATCGCCGCCTTCGAGGGCCAGATCGGCCAGGTGGCCTACACGGCGGCCAAGGCCGGGATCGCCGGCATGACCCTCACGATGGCCCGCGACCTCGGCAGCCTGGGCATCCGGGTCGTCGCCATCGCACCCAGCCTGTTCAGCACGGGCATCACCGCGGGAATCCCGGACGAGTTCGCGTCCGTGCTGACCAAGGACGCGGCCTTCCCCAAGCGGATGGGGCGACCCGAGGAGTACGCCAAGCTGGCCGTGGCCATCGTCGAGAACCCGATGCTGAATGGCAGCTGCATCCGCCTCGACGCCGGGCAACGCTTCGCCCCGAAGTAACCGGCGGCCGATCGCGGTGCGATCGATCGACCTCCACGTCGACGTGACCGAGGCAGCCGGCCTGGGCGAGCCCGCCGACGTGGCCCTCACGGTCACCCTTCCCGACGACGTCGGGACCGACCCCGTCGTGTGTTTCGCCAAGCCGGGCGGGGGGTACGCGCGTGGCTACTACACCGAGGACCTCCCGGGCCCGGCGAATGGGGCGCAGGCGGACTGGCACGCCGCGCGGGGGTGGATCTTCGTCTCGGTGGACCCTCTGGGTGTCGGCGACAGCTCCCAGCACGACTCCGAGCGGCTGTCGTACACGCCGGTCGTGGCGGCGAACCAGGCCGCCGAGTCTGAGGTGCTGCAGCGTCTGGCGGAGGGGACGCTGGTCGACGGGCTCGGCGCGATCGGGAGCCCGTTGAAGATCGGCATCGGGCAGTCGATGGGCGGATGCATGACGGTGCTGCAGCAGGGGCGCCACCACGGCTACGACGGCATCGGCGTCCTCGGCTACAGCGCGGTGCACACCCACCCCCCGACCGCGCCCGGCACACCGCCGATCGTCATGCCCTGGGTGCCCCGCGACACCATGCCGTCCGACGGCGTCTTCACCAACGGTCCGGCCCTGGCCGAGCTCGACGCCGCGGCCGCAGTGGACGCTGATGCGGGTACCGGTGCGGGTGTGAGTCCGATGGCCTGGGGCTTCCACTACGACGACATCGACCCGGCCATCGTGCAGCGCGACCTCGGGGACTTCCCGGCCCGGGGCGGCGACCTGCCCCCGTGGGCGTCGGCCACGATCCCGGCGACCTTCGCCATGTGGTGCCTGGCCCCGGGCGCGGTGGCGCCCGAGGCGGCGTCCATCCGTTCCCCCGTGCTGGTGGCGCTCGGAGCGCGCGACGTGGTCGGGGACCCCCGGGGCGAGGCGAGGGCGTACGAGGCGGCGCGCAGCGTGGACCTCTTCATCTGCCCGAGAATGGGACACATGCACAACTTCGCCGGCACACGCGAGTTGTTCTGGCGACGCATCGAGACCTGGGCGGACTGGGTCCGGGCGGCACGAGACTGATGGACCTCGACCTTGCCAAAGACCTCCCGTCGCTGCTCACCCTCGAGCGGGTCGACCGCGACCTCTTCCGGGGCCGCAACGCCAACTACGGGCCGCGCCAGACCCTCTACGGCGGGCAGGTGGCGGCGCAGTGCCTGCTGGCCGCGGCGGCCACCGTCGAGCCGGACCGCCTCCCGCACTCCCTGCACGGCTACTTCCTCCGGGCGGGGCGCAGCGACCTGCCGGTCATCCTCGAAGTCGACCGCGATCGCGACGGGCGCTCCTTCTCGGCCCGCCACGTCGTCGCCGTGCAGGAGGGCGAGGTCATCTTCTCCATGATCACGTCGTTCCACGCCGAGGGCGAGGGCGGCGGCGTCTTCGACGGCGCGCCCCGGCGTCACGCGCCCGAGCCCGAGGACACGGCCAGGGGCGGGTGGAACACCCTGCTCGAGGTGCGCGAAGTGACTCCCACCGACTTCCTCAAGGGCGTGTTCACCGACTGCGTGTGGGTGCGCTCGACGGCCTCGCTCGGCGACGACCCGCTGATGCAACGGGCGGGTCTGACCTACCTGTCCGACCTCGGCACGGGGTTCGGCCAGCAGGAATCGTCGCTCATCGGCCGTGGCGGCCCGAGCATCGACCACTCCATGTGGTTCCACGAGAACATCCGGGCGGACGACTGGGTGCTGGTCGACCTCCGGCCGGTGAAGGCCCGCAGCGCCCGCGGGTCGTACCACGGCTCGCTGCGGAACCGCCACGGCGTCCTCGGGGCGACCATCTACCAGGAGCACCTCCTGCTGCCCGGGTCGACGACCGAGCTGGTGGAGGAGATCGTGCAGGCCGAGGCCGAGGCGGCGGCGCGGGAGGGGCGTGAGCCACGCGACTTCAAGGCCCTCCGGGCCGCCCGCGGGCAGCACCCGGCCGGCCACTGAGCGCTCAGGCCACCCAGCCGGCAATCGTCTCGACGTCCTGCAGCCCGTTAGGCCCGATGGGCTGCACGTTGAGGACGGTGACGCCCGAGTCCCGATAGGCCTCGATGCGGTCCTTCACGTAGCCCGCATCCCCCACCAGCGACATGCCGGCCACCAGCTCAGCCGGCACCAGTGCGGCCGCCTGCTTGCGGTCGCCACCGAGGTAGGCCTCCTGGATCTGCTCGGCCTCCTTCTCGTACCCGTATCGCTTGAGGACGTCGTTGTAGAAGTTCTTGCCCCGGGCGCCCATGCCCCCGTAGTAGAGGGCGAGCATCGGGCGGTCCCGGTCGCGCAGGTGCTCGACGTCGCTTCCGATGGCCAGCGACCCGCCGGCCACGATCTGGAGCGGGGGCAGGTCCGCCGCCCGCTTGGCCTTGCCGGCCTCGAGGGAGGAGCGCCACAGCTCGTGGGCCCGGTCGGGCCAGTAGTGCAGCGGGAGCCACCCCTCGGCCAGCTCCGCCGTCATCTCGACGTTCTTCGGACCGAGCGAGGCGACATAAATGGGGATCCGCTCGCGGACGGGGTGGTCCATGATCTTGAGCGCCTTGCCGAGCCCGGTGCCCTTGCCCTCCGGTAGGGGCACCTGGTAGTTGGCGCCCTCGTGGACCAGGCGGTCGCGCCGCCACACCGAGCGGCAGATCTCGATGATCTCGCGGGTGCGGGCGAGCGGCGCGTCATAGGGCACGCCGTGGAAGCCCTCGATCACCTGGGGCCCGGATGCGCCCAGGCCAAGGATGAAGCGCCCCCTCGAGAGCTTGTCGATGCCGACCGCCGTCATGGCCAGGAGCGCCGGAGTGCGCGAGTAGAGGGGCAGGATGCTCGAGCCGATCTGTGCCTTCTTCGTGACCGCGGCCAGGAACCCCATGGTGGAGACCGCATCGGCTGTGTAGGCCTCGCCCGTCCAGAGGTACTCGACCCCGACGTCCTCCAGCCGCTTGGCGTGGGCCGCGAACGCGTCGGGGTCGTCGCGCATCCCCACCATCGCGCCCAGCTTCATCGTCGGCTCCTCCGCGGCATGTGCGCCCGTCCGGTGCCCGCACGTACCCTGTCGGTCTTTGGGGCGCCCTGCCCCTCCACAATAGAGGGTACTATTTATCCATGTCGATTGCGATCACCGAAGACCACCGCGCCCTGGGCCAGACCGCCTCGGACTTCCTCGCCAAGCACGATTCCCGAGGGACGGCCCGGGCTCTGCTCGAGGCCGACACCGAGTTGCTGCCTGCGTTCTGGGGTGACCTGGCCTCGCTCGGCTGGCTCGGCCTCCACCTCCCCGAGGACAAGGGTGGCTCCGGCTTCGGCCTGCCCGAGCTCGTCGTGGTCACAGAGGAGCTCGGCCGCGCCGTGACACCGGGCCCCTTCGTGCCCACGGTGATCGCCAGCGCGGTCATCGAGGCGGCGGCGGAGGAGGAACTCGCGGCGCGCCTCCTCCCGGGACTGGCCGACGGGTCCGTCCTCGGCGGCGTCGCGCTCACGTCCGACATCACCGTGTCCGGTGGCAAGGCCGCCGGTACGGCTCCGGCGGTCCTGGGCGGTGGCCTCGCCCATGTGCTCGTCCTCCCCGCTGGCGATGACGTCATCGTCGTCGACGTCAGTGCGGGCGGTGTCGCCGTCGACGTCCCGGGCAACCTCGACCCGACGCGGCGCAGCGCGCGCGTTGAGCTGGCGGGGGCGCCGGCCGAGGTGATCCCCGGCGGGGGGCGGGTGCTCCTCGACCTGGCCCGCCTCGTCACCGCCGCCGAGGCCGTCGGCATCGCCACCGAGTGCACCGAGCAGGCCGCCGCCTACGCCAAGGTACGGGTGCAGTTTGGCCGGCCGATCGCCACCTTCCAGGCGGTCAAGCACCACTGCGCCAACATGCTCGTCGCCGCCGAGCTCGCCACGGCGGTCGTGTGGGACGCCGCCCGGGCGGCCGAGGAGGGGGGCGACCAGCTCTCGCTGGCCGCCGCGATGGCATCGGCGCTCGCGCTGTCGGCGGCCGACGAGTGCGCGCAGCTCAACATCCAGGTGCACGGCGGCATCGGGTTCACGTGGGAGCACGACGCCCATCTCTATCTGCGGCGGGCGACGGCACTCGAGGCGCTGGTCGACGCGGAGGCGGCCGCACGGGACGTCACCGACCTGGTGCGGGGCGGGGCGAGGCGTGTGCGCACCATCGACCTGCCACCCGAGGCCGAGCCGATGCGCGACGAGGTCCGGGCGTTCGCAGAGCGGGTGAAGGGATCGGATGCGGCGGCGCAGCGCGACGCCATGATCGAGACGGGCTACGTCATGCCGCACTGGCCCAGGCCCTGGGGGCGCGCCGCCGGCGCCGTGGAGCAGCTCGTGATCGAACAGGAGTTCAAGGCCGCCGGGGTGTCACGCCCGCAGTACGCCATCACCGGCTGGGTGATCCTCACCCTGATTCAGCACGCCACCGAGGACCAGGTGGCCCGCTGGGTCATGCCCGCCCTGCGCCAAGACGTCATCTGGTGCCAGCTCTTCAGCGAGCCCGACGCCGGGAGCGACGCCGCCGGGGTCAAGACGAGGGGAACCCGGGTCGACGGCGGCTGGCTCGTCAACGGCCAGAAGGTGTGGACGAGCGGCGCGCATCTCGCCGGCTTCGGCCTGGCGACCATCCGCACCGACCCCGACGTGCCCAAACACGAGGGCATCACCACCATGGTCATCGACATGCACGCCGAGGGCGTGGAGGTGCGCCCGCTCCGGATGGTCACCGGCCACTCGGAGTTCAACGAGGTCTTCTTCAACGACGTCTTCGTGCCCGACGACGATGTGGTCGGCCCGATCAACGGAGGCTGGACGGTGGCCCGGGCGACGCTCGGTAACGAGAGCGTGTCCATCGGCGGCGGCCAGGGCGGGGGTTCGGCGCCGGCGGACATGGTCATCACCCCGTTCGATGCCCACCCCGAGCGGCTGGCGGGCGGGGCCGGCCGGATCGGACGCTACATCGCGCAGACCGAGGCCATGGCGGTGCTCAACATGCGCAGCGCCCACCGGGCCGTGATCGGCGGCGGGCCGGGTCCGGAGGGCAACGTGACCAAGCTGGTGCTCTCCGAGATCGGCCACGAGGCGGCGGCCATCATGGCCGCGGTCGGCGGGCCCGACACCGCGTACTCGGACGGTGCCGGTGCGATGACCTCGATGATGGTGCTGATGCATCGAGGCATGTCGATCGCCGGGGGGACGTCGGAGATCAAGCGCAACCAGATCGGCGAGCGCATCCTCGGATTGCCCAGGGACCCGCTGATCAACTAGACCGGCGTGGCGTCACGGACCCGGTGATGCCCGGTTCGCCGCCACCACGCTGGGGTAGGCGGCACCGAGACCGGCAAGGCCGGCGGTGGACGCATCGAATCCGAACGCGTACCGCAGCTGGGCGGTGACCGCCTGGCGGATCACCGGCCACGCCCGGGGTGGCGGCAGGTCCGGTGGGCGGCACCCGTCGGACGCGAGCGGCACGAGCGACGCCGGGATGGGGACGTGCAGGACTGCGGCGATGGAGAGCAGGCCACCGTGCGACGAGCCGATCTCGCACACGTCGGCGAACGCGAGATGACCCGCACCGCGCAGGAGGACCAGCCGCTTGGGGCTGTGCATCCGCCGGTAGGCGGCGATCATGCCCACATCACTGACCACGTGGTCCGATGTCCCGGACATCAGCATTCCCGGCTGGTGCGGTACGACGCTGCCGGGACCTCTCCTGGTCTGACCGAAGGAGCCGACCGTCGCCCCTGCCAATCCGATGAACGTGGTCACCCTGGGGTCGGTGGCGGCCAGCGCCTCGACGGCTGCGCCGCCGGCGGAGTGGCCCACGGCACCCACGAGGCCGGCGTCCACATGGCCGTGGAACGGGCTTGACGCCGACGCGTCCTGCGCCCCCATGAAGGTGATGGTCGCCTTGAGGTCCCCGACGTCGGTGGTCTTGGCGGTCGCTGCCGTGGGGCCTCCCAGGACTTCGGTGAGGTCGCGGCTGAAGTGATCGGGCGCGGCGACCACGAAGCCCCAGGACGCGAGACGGGCCGTCAGAAAGGTGGACTGGTCACGGAACCCGGCGTAGCCGTGGCTGAACACCACGAGCGGGTAGCGGCCCGGAGCGACCGGGACCCCGCGCACCCCTCCGCTCGGGTAGGTCACCGTGAACCCGGAGGGGATCAGCTTCTTCAGTGCGGCCGGCAGCCAGTTGGCGAGGTCGTACGTGGCCTCGGGCTTGCCGGCGACGCTCGCCTTCGTGGCGGGATACCACATCTCCACCGGTGCCCCGTCGGTGGGCAGCGTCAGCGTGGTCTCGCCGACGCCGAGTGGCCCGGTCCCGGTGAAGCTGGTCGGCCCCAGGTGCGAGACCGTCGGCACGGTGTCGCCGTGGACGATCTCGGTGCCGGGAACGGGTCCGGCCTGCGGTGACGGCGACGACGAGCAGCCCGCCAGCACGACGGCGGCCAGCACGACGGCGGCCAGCGTCATGCCGGGGGTGCCGCGCCCCTGCCGCGTCGCCCGCCGCGCTGTCATCGGCAACTCGCGCAACCCTCTCAGCCCGCGCTTGCGAAGGTGGAGTCCGGAGCATGCCAGTCCACGGACACGAAGCGGTGGGCGATGAGCCACCGCTCTCCCACGGGGACGAGGCGGTCCCGGTAGCGCCCCATGTGGTCCGCGCCGACCTCGGTGAAGACCGTGAAGTAGCTCGCCACGGTGGTCTCGGTCGGCGAGACGGTCTCGAAGCGGATGTTGGTGACGTTGTGGCGGACGACCCTCCTGGGTCCTCCCGGCTCCTGTGCCTTGGCGGCCTGCCGCGCCTGCAGCGCCGCGGTGCCGCCGCCGAAGCGCTCCATGATGGCCGCACGACCCTGGACCGGGGCGCTGCCGCGGATCTCGAGGACGCCGTCCTCGCAGAACGCTCCGGCGAAGTCCTCCAGCAGGTAGCGATCGCCCGCATGCGAGTACTGCGCCAGCGTGTCCCGGCACGACTCGCGGGCGACGAGCTCCCAGACTTCCACGACTACGACACCTCCCTCACTTCGTCACCGGCCGTTGGTGGCACTGCTTGGCCTTGCGGTCGCTGCCGCACGGGCAGGGGTCGTTGCGACCCACCGCGGCGAAGATCCCCATGATCTCGTCGGCGTAGCGCCCCCGGTGCAGCAGCCCCGCCATCAGCCGCATCGGCCCGTCGACGTGGTGGAAGAAATCCAGGTAACCGCCGCACAGGTAGTTGAGGCCGGGCTCCCCATCGGCCGTGGTCCTAAAGCGGTTCTTCGGGCACTCGCCATGACACGCGAACCGCACGTCGCAGGAACGGCACTGGGCGGGCAGCGTGTCGCGCTTGGCATTCCCAAAGTCTCTCTGGGCCGGCGAGGCAACCAGCTCGACCATGCGGGTCTCGGTGATGTTCCCGAGCAGGTATGCGGGCTCCACGAAGTGGTCACAGGAATAGAGGTCGCCGTTGTGCTCCAGCGCGAGCGCGTCGCCACACGTCTCGTTGAAGATGCACAGGGCGGGGGGCACGCCGGACCACGAGGCCAGGGCCGCGTCGAACTGCGAGACGAACACCTTCCCGACGTCGACTCGCAACCATTCGTTGAAGACGGCAACGAGGAAGCGTCCCCACCCCTCCGGCGTGACGGTTCGGTCGGTCACGGCCGCCTCCCCTGCGCCCTCATCGCGCTCCACGATCGGGATCAGTTGGATGTAGCGCGCGCCCAACTCGTCGCGGAAGAAGCGGTACACCTCGAGCGGGTGGTCCTCGTTAGCAGCGTGCACGGTGCACAGGACGTTCCATTCCACGTGGTGCGCCTGGAGCAGAGCGAGGCCCCGGATCACCCTGTCGAAGGTCGGGTTGCCCTTCTTGTCGACCCGGTAGGCGTCATGGAGCGCCTTCGGCCCGTCGATGCTGATCCCGACCAGGAACCCGTGCTCGACGAAGAGCCGGCAGAACTCGTCGGTGAGCAGGGTGCCGTTGGTCTGAATGGTGTGGGTCAGTCTCTGGTCCGCTCGGCGGTAGCGCTCGCACGCTTGGAGCGCACGGCGGAAGAACTCGACGCCCATGAGCGTTGGCTCACCACCCTGCCAGGCCACCGTCACCTCGGGGTCGGCGTGCGCCTCTAGGAGTTGGCGCACATACGCATCGAGCACCTCGTCGGACATGCGGAACCGGTCACCGGGATACAACGCCTTCTTCTCCAGGAAGAAGCAGTACTGGCAGTCGAGGTTGCAGATCGGCCCACTCGGCTTCGCCAACACGTGGAAGTTGCGCGGCGCCGACGGCGGGCGGTTCGCTGACATCGCGGGACCGGGACCGGACTCGGGATCGGGATCGGGATCTTGCCCAGACCGCTTCTGGACGAAGGCCACGGGGGCGTCTGCGGCCATGACCGATCCTACGCCCGCGCCTTGCAGTCCAGCCCCGGCCGGCCCACT
>Ga0116219_10002073_pt1 | contig 17548 bp, 13 predicted proteins | sample Sb_taG_4_FD_91019 | JGI IMG/M metagenome (GOLD analysis project Ga0116219, IMG submission 91019) | Peat soil microbial communities from Weissenstadt, Germany - Sb_50d_6_BS metaG | ecosystem: Environmental > Terrestrial > Soil > Wetlands > Peat | place: Germany: Weissenstadt | collected 2010-09-21
CTTGTGGTCGCGGCAGCATCTTTATCTGAGGTTCGAGTGCCGTTACCGCGAGCTGTTTCTCTTCGAGGACTCCGATCCCAACGGCCGGCGCGACCATCTCTGGGACCGCGATGTGGCCGAGGCGTTTCTACAGCCCGATCCATCGAGGGAGCGTTTCTATCGTGAATTTGAAGTCAGCCCAAATGGGATGTGGGTGGATCTCGACATTTTTCCGGGCGGACTCGCTGACCTGAAGAGCGGTTTGCAACGCTCGGTGGTCCTGAATGAGAAATCGCGCACGTGGACGGCTGAATTGGCGATTCCCCTGAAGTCTTTGATTACAAGGTTTGATCCAGCGGCGATTTGGCGGGTTAACTTCTATCGAGTCGAAGGCAGAAAAGAGCCGCGCGCTTATCTGGCATGGCAGCCGACGCGCACGCCGCAGCCGAATTTCCACGTTCCCAGCACGTTCGGCACATTGCTATTTGCCGAAAGGTGACGGTTCAATCCGACAGAGGCTGCAGCAGCCCGAACACTTGCGTGACTCCCGAGCGTTTCCGCAATTCGGCCAGCAGCGCGTGGGCGGCGTTCTCGTAGGTCTTGGTTGGGTCCGACGGATCTGCCCACACCGCGTCATACACGATCTGCGCCGCATCCTTGAGGTCTATGTGCAGGGCCGCTTCGAGTACGTCAACGCGTTCCTGCAGATGATCGTAGCAACCCTGGCACACGGTTGCGGGTTCAGGCCCGCTCGGATGCTTTTCTTCATGGGTGCAAGCCAGACTCCCGTTTGGATTGATAGGCAACTGGGAAGCGAAAACTTGCGCCTTGAAGTCGCGTAAGAAACGTTCGCGTTCTTCTTCCAGAGCAACTGGATCAGGGCATAGTTCGGCGGCAGAGATTGTCGACCGTACCGGCACCGCGGTCGGCGAAAGGCGCTCACCGATCTTACACACCGGGCACGCCTTCAGATCAGCCGCGTAGTAGGTCTTGCAATTTGCGCACGGCATACCGTAGCCAGCTTGCTTGGGAACGACCTGAGGCGCGATCGGTGGATTTGGTTTTGCTGTGCGCTCGTTGGTTTGAACGTCGGTGTTGGATGGGAGGGCTGCCGGAGAGACTGGTCTCTTGACTCCGACTGGCGTTACTAGCGTCGAATTCATAATGAAAACCCCATGCGGCTGAAGGGCCGTGCTCAAAACTTGGGCCTCCGTCATTTTAAGAGGGTTGGCCCTGGCTTTCGATGGCACGGAAGTTCATGCCTGAATGGCTGCCTAACTGTGCATTGCAGTTGGCGGACCAAACCAGAACAAATAGAATCAGCAACTTACGAGAAGAAACGTCTTTTTCCGCGACAAAACCGTTCAACGTGTTTTCAAACTGAGACCCAATGAGGACGGAATGGGCAGCGTTCGACGACTGTTTCCGTCGGGTCAAGAGTCTGCAGGGCTTTGGTGTATTTAGCCCTAGTCCTGCTGAGGTTGACGGAATATTCTGGCTTCAGTAAGGTTAAAGAGTGTAGTTGTGTCTGTAGGGAGGTTTTGTATGTTTGAAGGTCTTTTTCAACCGATGCACCTTCTGGTGATTTTTTTTATCGCCCTGCTAGTGTTCGGACCCAAGAAATTGCCAGAACTCGGCAAAGGGATAGGCGAAGGCATTCGCGCTTTGAAAGATGGAATGAAGGACTCCTCTTCGGAACCGGCGAAGACCGCGGAAACGGAAGTGCAGAGTAACCGGACAAAGAGTTAGGTTCACCGAGCGAACCAACGTTCACTCAAAGCTGGCATTTCTGTTTCTCTCAACGCAAGAAGACGAGGCGCCTGACTCCGCCGTACTCGGTCAGTCCAAAAAAGCCTACCAAGAACCTGTCGGGGTTTCTCCTATGGCAGGATTCGCACATCTGCGGTAAGTTAATTCCTTCACGTTATTTTCATTTCACCAGGTCCTGTAAATCGATACTACAAATCCACGATGGAGAAATGCTATGCGTAAGGTGCATCTCTGGGCAGCGTTGTCAGTATTCGCATTCTGTTCTGCGCTTTTCGCCGATCAAGTAGTGCTGAAAAATGGCGATCGCTTGACCGGGACAATTACAAAATCAGACGACAAAACCTTGGTGATCAAAACCGAGTTTGCCGGCGACGTTACCGTTCAGTGGCCAGCCGTTCAGGAAGTCAGCTCCACCCAACCGCTTCATGTGGCCTTGGCCAACGGAAGAACCGTTGCAGGTCCGGTAACCACGGCCGATGGCAATCTCGCGGTCGTAACTACGGCGAGCGGAACCGTAACTGTGGCCAAAGCCGATGTGACCGCGTTGCGCAGCGACGCGGAACAAACAGCCTACGAGAAGTCCCTTCACCCCGGGCTCCTGCAGGGTTGGGCAGGAGGCGCGAACCTGGGATTTGCCCTCACCGCTGGAAACAGTGAGACCAAGAGCTTGGCCGTGGCGTTCACCGCCGATCGCAAGACGCTGCACGACGAGATCTCGCTCTATGAAAACACCGTGTACTCAGCCAACGACGCTGCTGGAGCAAACCCCACTACAACCGCCGACACGAATCAGGGGGGCGCTCGGTACTCCCGCAATCTGAATCCTCGGTTATTTGCATACGGAAGCGTCGATTTCCAAACCAACGCTCTGCAGGACCTGAACCTTCGATCCGTTTTCGGAGGTGGCCTCGGCCTCCACGCCATCAAAACCGACAGGACTACGCTGGACTTCCTGGTTGGCCCGAACTATACACGTGAGGACTACACGACGGTTACGAACAGCTTCGTGGCGCTTACGCTCGGTGAAGAACTGGCTCGCAAAGTGGGGGCTTCGACTCTAATCACACAAAAGTTGTACTTCTTCCCCGATCTGAGCAACGGGGAAACCGGGCAATATCGTACGGCCTTCAATCTCGGCACCGTCACTAAGCTGAGCAAGTGGCTGGCATGGCAGAACGCGTTCAGCGATATTTACGTGACCAATCCGCCGGTGCAGCCTGTGGGTACGCCTGCGCTCAAGACGAATGACATTGTCCTGACCACCGGACTGAATTTCTCCTTCACGCACTAAGAGCGAATCCAGGCGCGGGCGTACGCGCCCGCGCCGGAGCTTGAGTTGCACCACAACGAAGGAGCCTCACTCCAGCGTGACGGATTTCACCAGATTGCGCGGCCGATCCACGTCCAGGCCTTTTCGCACCGCCATGTAGTACGCGAACAGCTGCAAAGGCACAATTTCCAGGATGGGCGACAACAGCTCCGGTGCCTGGGGAACGAAAATCGTGTGATCCGCCAGCTTGGGCATTTCTTCATCACCTTCGGACGCGATCGCGATCACGCGCGCGGACTGCCGTTTGAACCCTTTGATGTTGGCGACGTTCCTCTCGTAACGAAGCAGTGAACCGGCATCTTTGCGGTCACAGGTCGCGACTATAACCACAGGTAGATTCTCGTCGATCATCGCGTTTGGGCCGTGTTTGGTCTCTCCGGTGGGATAGCCCTCGGCGTGGATGTAGGAAACCTCTTTCAATTTGAGAGCGCCGTCCATGGCCACAGGATAATGAATTGCTCGGCCGAGGAACAAGAAATCTCCCACCTGGTAATACCGCTCGGCGAGTGCTTTGCACTCGGACGCGGACTCAAGCACGATCTCCGTTTTGGCGGGAAGCTCAAGCAGTTCGCCGATATAGCTCCGCACCTGCTCCCTCGTGAGTTTGCCGCGCACCTGACCGAGATAGATTGCAAATAGAAACAGCACCGCCATCTGCGCCGTAAACGCCTTAGTCGACGCGATGCTGATCTCAGGCCCGGCGTGGGTGTAAAGCACGCCATCCGCCTCGCGGGCAATGGTGGAATCCATCACATTGGAAATTGCAATCGTGCGCGATCCTTTGGCCCTAGCCTCACGCTGGGCGGCAGTGGTGTCGGCAGTTTCCCCGGATTGCGTGATCACGATGGTGAGTTCGTCGCGGCAGATCAGTGGATTTCGATATTCAAACTCGCTGGCATAGTCCACATCCACGGGCACATTCGCCAAATCCTGAATCATGTGCTGGCCCACCATGCCGGCGTGACGGCTGGTTCCCGAAGCCACGATGTTGATGCGCTGCAAGGAGCATAGTTCGTCGACGGTGATGCGCACGTCGTCCAGCCGGACGGCACCTTCTTCGAGCGAGACCCGTGGTGCGATGGTGTCTCGCAAACCGCGCGGCTGCTCGAAAATCTCCTTGAGCATGTGGTGGGGAAATCCGCCCTTGTCTGCCAATCCGGTCTCCTCAGTTCCTGCTCACGGCTTCAGACACCTCGCCGCGAACGATCGTATTTCTCACTTCGCCGGTAGGACTCAAAACAACGAAATCTGCTTCCGCTCCCGCCTCAAGTTTTCCTCGGTTCGCCAACCCAGTCACCCTCGCCGGATTAAGCGTCGCAAGACGAACCGCATGTTGCAGGTCCCAGTGCGCGAACTGCATCACGTTGCGCACCGCGCGATCCATGGTTAAGACACTTCCTGCCAACTTTCCACCCGCGAGACAGCGGCCGTTTTTCACCTCGACTTCAAACGACCCGAGCCGATATCGTCCATCCGGCATACCTGTGGCGGAGATCGCGTCTGTAATCAGCACAGCCGCGTCCACCCCTTTGGCTTTCAGGAATAGTTCGACGATCGCGGGATCAAGATGGATTCCATCGGCGATGATGTCGGCCGAAAGCCGCGAGTCGGTGAGCATCTCGCCGACAATTCCCGGTTCACGATGGTCGAGCGGCCGCATGGCATTGAAGCCGTGAGTGGCATGCCGTGCTCCCGCGGCCACAGCTGCTCGTGCTGAACTCAGATCGGCATCGGAGTGTCCGAGGCTGACGCAAACGCCCCGTCGCGCCGCCTCCGCAATCACTTCTCTCGCACCTTCCAGTTCGGGCGCGATCGTCATGACTCGAATCTGGCCACGCGCCGCCTCCCAGAAGCGGTCGAACGCCGAAAGGGTGGGCAACATAATATTTTCCGGCGGATGCACGCCGCGGCGCACGTGACTGATAAAAGGCCCCTCCAAATGAATGCCGAGCGGCTGCGCTCGCTCCCCACGGGAACTGTTGTCCGCCGCCGCCCGCTCAATCGCATTCGCCAACCGGTCGAGAGCAGACCAGGTTTGGTCGAGAGGCGCAGTCACGGTGGTCGGGAAATAACCGGTCACCCCATGTTTGAAAAGCAGCCGTTCAACCGCAGCCAAATCCGACGGGTCGGCGTTCATCACGTCGTGCCCGGCTCCGCCATGAATGTGCATCTCCACGAAGCCCGGCGCCAGGATGGCATCGCCAAAATCGACCACGCGGACTCCTGGCGGAATCTGACGTTCGACTCGCGAGCTGGCCTCGACGATCACGTGATCTTCCACCAGAAGCAGCGGCTGCTCGACGCGGTCCAGGGGCGTGAACAGACAATTTGCAGTAAAGGCGATCATCTATTAAAACGTTAATCTTAAGGGAATTTGTCGAGTGGCCGAGGCTCCCTCCGCCCGGGCAGCGTTCGCAAATCACATCCAGTTATACGATATTTTCAAGTGCCGCGGTTGTTTTTCATATTGCTGCGATCGCTACCTTGACAGCCAGTCCAAGCAGGCTCAAAATGGCGGGCAGTTCGGTGCCCCCGCGCGGATTTTGCCTCGGAGGACAGCCCGGCAGGCCTCCGATCCATATAGTTTCCAGATCGCCCCAACCGAGGGAGGAAATATGACATCAAGTCGAAATGTTTGCGCGTTCCTCGGCCGAGTCCTTTGCCCGCTGTTGAAGCTTTTGGCAGTTACCTGCGTCTGGAGTTTGAGCGTTTGGCTGGTCCAGGCTCAGACTTACTCGGGCATGCTCACCTGGCACAATGATCTGGCTCGGACCGGACAGAACCTTCAAGAAACCTTGCTCACGACGACCGATGTCAATTCCAAAACCTTCGGGAAGCTATTTTCGTTTGCAGTTGACGGGCAGATCTTCGGACAGCCACTCTACGTCTACAACGTGGCCATTCCCGGCAAAGGGACGTACAACGTCATCTATGTGGTAACAGAAAATGACAGCGTGTACGCGTTCGACGCAGACGGCGTGGACACGACTGCTCTCTGGAGTGACAGCTTCATCGATCCTGGCAAGGGGATCACGCCCATTCCTTGCGCGGACACAGGCAACGCTTGTCCTTTCGCTTCAGTGGTTGGAATTACCGGGACACCCGTGATTGATCCTGGCAGCGGCACGCTCTACGTGGTCGCGGCCACAAAAGAGAACGGCGCCTTTGTGAACCGGCTCCATGCCCTGGACATCACCAGCGGAGCGGAAAAATTCGGCGGGCCGGTCCAGATTGAGGCCTCGGTAAAAGGTACAGGCGCAGGAAATAATCACGGGATTGTGAGTTTCGATGCCCAGCATGAATCGCAGCGGCCCGGATTGCTGTTGTTGAATGGAGTTGTTTATATCGGCTGGGCTTCCTTCGGCGATGTCGCTCCATTTCACGGTTGGGTTTTGGGTTACGGCGCTACCAGTCTGGCTCGAATGGCCGTCTTTAACAGTACGCCAAACGGTTCTGACGGAGGCGTCTGGCAGAGCGGCGGAGCTCCGTCGGTCGACTCAGCCGGAAACATTTATTTGATCACGGGCAACGGGACGTTCGATGTAAACAAAGGAGGCACCGACTGGGGAGACAGCTTCCTGAGGTTCGACGCGACGCTCGTAGTGCAAGACTACTTCACCCCGGACGATCAGGCAAAGTTGTCGAAGAATGACCTCGATCTGGGATCGGGAGCGGGCTTGCTCTTGCCTTCTCAAAGCGGCAAATTTCCCGATGAAATCGTGAGCGCGGGAAAACAAGGACTCATCTACGTGGTGAACCGCTTGAATATGGGCAAGTTCAATTCCCAAAAGAATAACGTGATCCAAACCGTGCGTGGCTCCGCAGGCGGTTACTGGAGCAGCCCGGCCTACTGGAACAACATGATTTATTATTCAGGAAACCAAGATTTTCTAAGCCAGTACTCTTTATCGCAGGGCTTGCTTTCCAAGAGCCCGGTCTACCAGGCACCCACACAGTTCGCCGTGGGGAGTACGCCTTCGGTTTCAGCCAACGGAACAACTAACGGAATTGTGTGGGCGATTGAACGCAAGCTAAAAGATAAAGGAGTTTTCCCGCCTGAGGTACTGCACGCATACGATGGCACGAAGATTTCCAACGAGTTGTACAACACAAGTCAGGCCGGAACGCGGGATGTGCTCGGGTCCGGAATCACTTTTGCGGTGCCAACAGTCATGAACGGGAAGGTGTATGTCGGCACGGGCAATAAACTGGACGTTCTTGGTCTGCTCAATTGATTCGGTAGATTTCAGCGTTCCTTGCCTGCTCGAACTACACAGGAGCCAGCACCATAACTTCTTTGTCAATCTTACCCGCTTGTGAAAAGTTTTCGAGTTTAGTCAACAGGGCGTAGGTGACCTCCTGCCCGCTGGGAACAACCAACATTCCGGTTCGATTTCGAATCTCCTGGTGCAGGATCATGCCGGCTACCAGTTTCGAAACAGCAACCTTTCGCACTTCCATCTTTACTCCGACGGATTTCATGTCCGCCAGAGCGTCAACAATCGCCGTCTCGAATTCGGTATGCCGGCTATGAAGATTGATGATGGCATCCTCTTCCGAGACGCCTCTCATCCTGAGGCTGTCAAATGCAACTGCAAGCTTAAGCATCATGGCTCCAGGTTCGATGTCTCCCGTCGGCTGGCCCGGCGCGTTCGATTTCTTGGGCAGCGGTTCCGTGGTCAACTGCTGACTGATCATCCACGCGATCGGTTCCAGGCGGGGAATATTCACCAGGAGATCTCTCGCCACTTGAGGATGGGCGAGAAACCGGGCGTGATCTTCCGGCGAGAGGCTCTTACCAACATATTCCGCCTGAACAACTTCGGGATCCAGCGTAACGCAGCCCAACTGCGACAACATGGCTGCAGCCTCGAAACGCCACGGGGAACCCAAGCCGAACTTCGTAACCAGATGGCGGACGTAGCGCGCAATCCTCATGGATCTTCCAAAAGCCTCGGGGCTTGCGGCAGCTAGAACATCCGTTAGAACTTTGATGCTCCCCATCAGAGTGTTTTCGAGGAGTTCCTTCTCGGCAGTTACCAATCGGTATTGCACCAAACCGGTGGTGATGGCTTTCCCAAGAACATCCTTTTCGCAGGGCTTAGTAAGAAAGCGGAATATGTTCCCTTCGTTCACTGCGTCCATGGCAGCATTCAAGTCGGCATGACCGGTGAGCAGCATCCTGATCGTGTCCGGCGCTGTCTGCCGCACCTGCGCGAGGAACTGCGACCCGTTCATGCCGGGCATCCGCATGTCAGAGATCACGACGGCGAACGGACCATGTTCGTGGATCTCCGCCAGCGCCTGTTCTCCACCGTTGGCCGTGTTCACGTCGAACTCTTTGTGCAGGATTCGCTTGTAACCGTCCAGGACCGCGGGTTCGTCATCTACGAAGAGGATTTTGTCAGCCATGATTCAATTCCGAACGTTGCCTTGAATTGCCATTGCTCGGGTCGTATCCGCCTTCATACCGTTTTCGCGAGGCGGATTGATCCAACAACTGCCCTGGAGATCTCATCGGCACAGTGCGTGGAACCAGCCAGTTACTTAGGGCATTTCCCTCTTGAGCATTTCTTGAACCGGAAGGTTAGCAGGTGGCCTTCGACGATGCTGAAGCCAATCGCGTCTTATGCCGATAACTCCAGGAATAAGCTCGCGCCGGCAAGTTTTGCGGGATCGACATGGCCGAAGGATCTTTAGTTGTGCCGGATAACATTTCCCAACCCGAGGAAGATCGTCTCCTGCCGAACGGGCAGCGCGAGGAGCATGATCGCAGTCAACCGTCTCGTTTCCGCCTAGCCTCTGGGCAAGTCGCGCTTCGCCTCGGTCTGGCGTTCAGCCTCCTGGTTGTGCTTTTGATCGTCGTCGGCGATCTGGGATTGCGCCGCATGGACCTGATCAACGCCGACCTGCAAGACATAATGGAAAAACAGTGGGCAAAGCTGCGCCTGTCCCGCGAGGCATTGGCCTACTCGAATCGCAACAGCCGTATCACGATGCAAGTATTCCTGCTTACCGACAGAAAGGAAATCGACTTACTGCTGGTCGAACGCGCAGAAAACAGCGAAAGGATCTCCACCTTGTTGGGCACGCTCGAAAATCTTTGCAAGTCGAAAGATGAAAAGCATCTGATCGTCCTCGTCAACGACAAACGAAAAGCATATACCGACAGCTACGGACAGGCCCTGCACCTCTTGCTCGACGAGAGGAAAGAGGACGCGGCTGAATCCGTCATGGCCGAACAAACCATGCCAGCTTTGCTCAAATACCAAGCCGCTTGGGATGAGTTCGTGGGCTTCGAGGAGGATCAACTTGAGGTAGCCGCTCAGCAGAGCATTGCCCACTACGGCACGGCTCGTCGCCTTGCCCTGTTGATCATCGTAGTTTCCTTGTTGGTCGCCGGTACCGTGGCGCTGTTCGTCATCAGAAGAATGGGCCGGGAGATCACTACTCGCCTGCGGGCGGAGAAGGAAGCGATGCGGACTGCGCATCAGGACGCAGAGGTTTTTATCAATGCCGTGCCATCGATTCTTATTGGCATGGACCACTCCTCGCGCATCACGCGCTGGAACTTGGCGGCCGCGACCGCGTTCGCAATCCCTGAGACCGAAGCGACCGGGAAACAACTGGCGGAATGCGGCATCCGGTGGTTGCGGACCGGCATGCACGACGAGATCCTAGGCTGGTGTTCCGAACGCGAATCCCGGCGCTGCGATCAGGTTCCGTTCGAGGTGAACGGCGAAAGTCGCTTGCTGGGACTTACCATCAAACCGGTTCACATGGCCGACGAAGCTCTGACCAAATTACTCGTCATCGGCTCAGACATCACCGCGCGGAGCGTTATGGAAGAACAACTCCGCCAGGCGCAGAAACTGGAATCAGTAGGCCAGCTCGCAGCCGGCATCGCACACGAAATCAATACTCCGACCCAATATATCGGCGACAACGTGCGTTTCCTGAAGGATGCATTCGAGGACCTGAAGGGTCTCCTCGAAAACTACGAGAGACTATCAGCAGCGAGTCGCGGGGATTCCTTGTCTAGCGCGACTGCGCAGGAAGTCGCGGCTGCAGTAGAGAGCGCGGACGCCGGCTATCTGCTCACAGAAATTCCGAAGGCCATCGAACAGACCCTGGAAGGCGTGAGCCGAGTGTCGAAGCTGGTGGGCGCGATGAAGGAGTTTTCCCATCCGGGCGCCAAGGAAAAAACTCCACTGGATTTGAATCACGCCATTGAAAGCACCATCACGGTCGCGCGCCACGAGTGGAAATATGTGGCCGACGTCGAAACCGAATTCGACGCGTCGCTACCCCTCATCTCCTGTCATCCCGGTGAATTCAATCAAGTAATATTGAACCTGATCGTCAACGCTGCGCATGCGATTTCTGATGTTGTCGGCAAAGGAGGTTTAGAGAAAGGAAAGATCAAAGTGCAGACGCGGAATTGCCCGGACTGTGTGGAAGTCCGCATCCAGGACACGGGAACGGGAATCCCCGAGAAGGTGCAGCCACGCATCTTCGATCCATTCTTCACAACCAAAGAAATTGGCAAAGGAACCGGACAGGGCTTGGCAATCGCGCGCTCGGTTGTGGTTGACAAGCACCACGGAAGCATTCACTTTGAAACTGAACAGGGCAAGGGCACGACCTTTGTGATTCGTATTCCGAAGGATGGCAAAGCGCTTGCCGCTCATGCGGTGTCCGCGTGAAACGCATCTTGTTCGTCGACGATGAAAGCAAAATTCTCGACGGCATTCGCCGCGCTCTGCATGGAGATCGGAAACGTTGGGATCTGCAGTTTGCGGTCGGCGGGGAAGCTGCTTTGCAAGCCTGTGAAGCTGGCAGCTTCGATGTGGTTATTTCCGACATGCGGATGCCAGGAATGGATGGCGCAACTCTGCTCGGCCACATTCGAGACCGTTTCCCGAGCACGGCGCGAATCATCCTGTCGGGATATTCCGAAGGCGCATCCGCAACCCGCGCTGTGCCCGTGGCCCACCGTTTCATTTCCAAGCCCTGTGATGCCGCTGAACTGCAAGCGACGATAGAGCGTGTCTGCACTCTGCAGGATGTACTGTGCACGCCAGACATTCGACGAATCGTTGGAACAGTCGGCGAATTGCCATCCCTTTCTGGTGTGTACACCTCGCTTTTGCAAGCGGTGAACAACCCCAGCACCTCCATACGCGAAGTGGCTGAAATCCTCGGCCACGATATGGCAATGTCAGCAAAGGTCCTGCAATTGGTCAACAGCGCTTTTTTCGGTCTGGCACAAACTGTCACCAGCCTGCTGAGCGCCGCGGGATTTCTGGGGATGGAAACAATCAAGAACCTCGCTTTGGTTTCCGAAACCTTCAGGGTTTTCGTGCCTGACTCGCGAATTCCGCCGTCATTCTTCGAGTCCATCCAGAAGCACGGAGAAACCACGGCCGTCATCGCCGCAGCACTTCCGGTAGACGCAAAGACTCGGGATGTGGCTGTAGTCTCCGCGCTTCTTCACGATATTGGAAGACTCGTCCTGGCCAGCAAAATGCCTGATCAGTTCTGCGCTGTGCTCTCGCGCGCCAGCGAACGAGGATGTCAGGGTTTCGAAGCCGAAGAGGAACTTCTCGGCACCTCGCATGCAGAGATCGGTGCATACCTGCTCGGATTGTGGGGCATTCCCCATCTTGCAGTCGAGGCCATCGCGCACCATCACCGCCCCACCCGCATATCGCACAACGGCTTCGAGGGCTCAGTCGTACTGTATGTAGCGGACTTGTTGGCCCGCGAGTCGGAGGCGCACCCTCAGGATTCGACCGGCTCCAAACTCAACGAATCCGACCGGACTTGCCTTGAGACCTTGGGCATCTTGAGTCAGCTCGCCGAATTCCGTCGGCTCGGGTTCGAAGCGCAACAGAAATCGCAGCCTCCTGTAAGTCCGCCTTCACGGCGAGCAGCAGCTAGCGGCCATAATGCTTGAAGTAGACGCAGCCGCGCACCCGTCCACTTCGAATGGCACTCAACCGCCCGATTCGCAAAGAAGGCTTGCCAATCCCGGCAGCGGAGGCTGACCGTCCAACGGCAAGAAAACGTGCCAACCGGTCCCAAGCGTCCCCACCTCGAAGCGAACTCCACTAGAGAGGACGTCGCATGCCGTGTAGTAGAATGAAGGGACTAACCTTAGTCGGGGAGTGGCTCAGCCTGGTAGAGCACCTGGTTCGGGACCAGGGGGTCGGAGGTTCAAATCCTCTCTCCCCGACCAACATCCTGAAGCAAATCATTGTATTAGCGTTGATCCCGTTTTCGGGATCTCCACAACTTGGGTCGTTCTAGCCATCGCGTACTATTTGCGTGAGGACAGCGAATCCAGTTGCTCCTTGGCCCAAGTGTCCTCAGGATGCAACTCCATCACCTTGCGGTAGTCCGCCTTGGCCTTTTCGATTTCCCCGTTCGCTTCGTGGGACATGGCGAGCATGTGGTACGCCCACACAGAACCAGGGCTGTTGGCAGCGAAGTTCAGCTCCATAATCGCGACCGCCTCTTTGTTCCTGTCTTTGGCTAAGAGGGACTCCGTCAGCTGATTCAATGGCGTCTCGCCAAAATCGTACTGGCCGGTGCCGTAGTACTGTTTTCGCAGATCGTGATACAACGCAACAGTTTTCTCGAGGCCCTGCTTTTCCATGGCTTCTGCAAGAACCGCTAGGAGCGGCCGAGGTTGCGTGAGCCCGCGATGACAAGTGACGCATTCCACTTGGATCGGTGTCGGCTTGCCGATCTTGCCGACGTAATCGTGGTTTATGGCAGCAACCATTTGCAGCATGATGCGCGCGGTTTTCTTCGTGTCCTTGTCGTCCGCGGGATAGTCGAAGCTCATGTCGACCTTCTGCACGTGACAAAACGGACACCGTACATTTAGAGCGAAAACGAAACTCCGCATAGTGGACTGCAGCTCAGCTTTGGAAATGTCCTTGGACAGTACTTGCAAATTCGTGAATTTATCCGGGAACTGCGCCACACCAGGAGTGATTACCAAGAGAAGGGCCGCGAGCAAAAGCCGTCTCGTGTTGGCGCCCAATCGGACAAAGTGAATCAGCATTGTTTTCCTCCGGTTCGATTCAACCCCAGCCGGGCGTCCGATCTGAGGCTGTTTTATCAGATAGTATTTTGTCTGCAGTGCAGAGAGACGACAATTCACCAAGAATGGGATTACCGCATCGTTTCCGGGGACAAACGACCTAGCGTTGATTGCCAGCCGCAGCGATACGAAGAGATGTCCCCACACATCGGCCATTGGTTTCTCTGTCGTAAGCAGCAAACGAACTTACAGGAAACACGTGGCCTGCAAGATGCACCTTCACGCTTGGAAATCCGGCATTGTCCTCGCCTGAGATTGCCGGCTCGACAACCGTGAGCACTCTTCACCGGCTTGAGCGATGGGCTCCTATGAATGCCTGCCCGTAGTTCAAGCTCATTTCCTGGATCGCCATCTACGAGAAGCAACCGGGCGAGTGTCAATGGAGGATTGATGAAAACTGTTGAAACATTGTTTTGATGCCGCCCACACGCCGCTTGTGCCTCGTGCGCACGAGCGTGCGATAATTTTCACGTGGGTCGTGTCTTGATTTACGGTGACATCGCACTGTTTGGCAGCATGTACATTTACAGCCTCGTCCACCCTCGTCCCGGCTGGCAGTACATCACAGCTATGCTCATTGCAACCGTCGGCTATGCGCTGTGGTTCACGGCCCGAGCGCAACTGGGAAAATCATTCGCTGCCCAGGCTGAGGCGCGGGAACTTGTGACCACCGGCCTCTATTCCAAAGTGCGCAATCCGATCTACATTTTCAGCGGAGTGGGAATCGCAGCCCTGTGCCTAGCAATGCGCTGGTATATCGTCGCCACAGCGTTCGTGATTGTGAGTTCGTTCTGCCAGTGGATGCGAGCCAGAACCGAGGCAGCGGTCCTGGAAGCCAAGTTCGGAGACGCCTACCGCCAATACCGGGCACAGACCTGGTTTTGAGCATGCCTAAGGTCTGACCCATTGGGAAGAAGACACATCGAAAATCCTGCGCGACAATTCGACGAAATCCAGCGAGCTTTGCTGCGCTTCCAGGTTTGATAGGATCACTACTCCAAACTGTCGTTCCGGCAAGAGATACAGCACACTGCTGACACCCTGCTGATCACCGCCGTGACCGGCTTCCTGCAAGCCGCGATACCTTCCAATCGGGCCACCTACGAAGAAGCCGAGGCCATAAATAGTCGGCTTTTTGTCACGAGTCGTCGCCGGTGTGAACATCCGATCCAGAACCGCCTTGGGAACCAACCTCGCCGAGTACAGCGCAGCCACAAAATTGCCCATGTCTCTTGCACTCGAATTGATTCCACTGCCAGGAGGTTTGTTGCTAACGTCCACGAAGAGAGAGTTTTGCAGTTCGCCACTGGCGGTAATTCTGTACCCCCGCGCCCGGTTCGGAATAATCGCGAAAACATCATCGAGTCGTGTCGTTGGCATCTGTGCATGCTCGAAGATCGCCTGATGCATGCAGCGGTCGTAGCTCATCCCGGAAGCGCCCTCGATCACGCAGCCGAGTACGATGTAGCCGTAGCTGGTGTACTTCATCTTGGTTCCAGGTTCAAACTCAAGAGGATCGTTGGCGAATTGAGTCAATGCTTCCTTGATGCTCGAATAGTGCTTGGTGTTAACAGTTTCTTCTTCGTTCCGGTAATCGCGGATACCGCTCTGATGGGAGAGCAGTTCTCTGGTCGTGATCGGCCATGGCTTCTTGGGAAAGTCTGGACAATACGTCTGGATCGGGGCATCGAGGTCCAGCTTTCCTGCGTCGACCAGCTTCATTGCCGCCGTCGCAGTGATGGATTTGGATAACGATGCGATGCGGTAAACCGTATCGGCGGTGGCAGCCACATTGTTCTCAACGTCGGCCAGACCGTAGCCTTGGGTGAGGATGACGTGCCCGCGATCAATCACGGCCACTGACAACCCTGGCACATGGTGATCCGAGACGTAGGCGGTGATTAGGGCATTGATAGCCGGAGCGCTCTGAGACGCCGTCTGTGCGGATGCCTGCAGACAAATTGCCAGCCACAGGACAGCATGCACACAACTCGTTGTTTCTCGGGAAGCCATTGTTCCGCTCCAAAGTTGGATAACGTGATCGCATCACGCGACCTCCCGTTGAGCTTAGCATTCTGCGTCACGGCGATGACAAGTCTGGAATGGCGGATACTTATCAGGTAGTTCGCGCCATTGCGCGCCCGTGCAAGATCCACAGCACGCCGCTCAGCACAGCTCGTGTGTCCCGCCATGAACGACCGCGACCACCGACCCGTCGTTTCGGTCGCAAGACCGGCTCGACTCTTTCCCAGTGAGCATCACCCAGTTCCCGTCGCCCGCGCATGCTCTCTTTCTGCCTGGTTTCCAGCCCATTGAGAATAACGATGCAGATTCACCGCTTGTGGGACCGGTTCTAGTAACCCCGTCCTACGTGACGAACTTGGTGAGCGCCAGCATCGCAAACGCTTTGAAAAACTCCTCCTCCTAACCCCTGTCGCAGAATTGAATGAATCGAATAAGCTACCAGTGAAAGAAACAGGCGGTCTTGAATTTCAAGACCGCCTGCAACAGAAACGGCAAACCTAGAAGTTAAGCTTTGCCGTCAACTGGATCAAGCGCGGGGCAGCGTCGCCGCCGAGGAATGAACCCAGAATGCTGGTTGGGGTGTTGACCATTCTCAAAATCTGGCCGAACTGGCCTGACCCATTGGAAATATCGCGGATCGGCTGGTCGAAGTTGGGGTGGTTGAGAATGTTAAAGAACTGAAAACCGATTCCCAGCTTTCCGCTCTCCCAGTGCGGGATCGAGGTGTACTTCATCACGGTGAAATCCGTGTCGAAGTATCCCGGACCAAAGAACTGGTTACGGGCCTGGTTGCCGAAACCAAAGATGGGAGCGTTGGTGGTGGCAGAAGACGGCAGTATGACGGGCGAAAAGTCAGCTGAGTTCAAACACGGAGTTTTCGCGCCGCCATTGGTGGCAGATGCCGCTCCAACACCGCAGCTTCCTTGAGCCGCACCGTTGTAGCCGGCGAACATAAGCTGGTTTCCACCGTAGCCGAATCCCGCCAGAACGTTACTCACAGCTGCGCCATCAACGACCGTGTAGGGCAAACCGCTCCGTGCAAACGCAGTGCCGGAGAGCTGCCAGCCTTGCATCAGCGCTTTCGGTCCGAAGCGGAAGGGCACTTCGTACACGTAGCTCAGGCTGAAGTACTTCCGGGTGTCGTAGTCGGCGTTGCCATACATCGACCGGATGTTATTGGGTTCGATCGGATTATATATACTTTCGTTGGTTCCGAAGGTGAAGGGGTTGAAGCCGCCGTTGGAGATTTCGTCCATAGCATGGCTCCAAGAGAAGCTTCCCTGTAACTGCAGACCATGGTTGAAGCGATGCTGCACCGATGTGGTCAACCCGTTGTAATTAGAAATTCCGATGGACTGGATCTGATTAATGGAATTGAACCGCGGATCTATCGGTGCCTCCGGAAGCCCAGCGAAACCGTTCGGGCAGGGCCCGGGGCCGCCGTTCACGATCGCCGGGCAGTAGCCGTTGACAGCTTCGTTCTGCACGGTTTCGTGGTAGCCGTGGTTGCCTACGTAGTTCACAGCTATCGATGTGTTGGCGCCGATCCCTTGCTGTAACTGAAGGTTCCACTCGGCGTACGTCGGGTCTTTAACGGTGTTGGCGCTGTTGACGTTTGGCAGCGTTCCCGCGGGAAGGTCGGCAAGCGTTCCTCCGTTAGCGAATACGCTCGTAAACGCCGCGTTGGTCTGGGCCATCGAGGCGAAGACACTGCCGGGGACATTTGCATTTACGCCCGTCCCCCCACCCGCCAGGGCTCCAGCGGAATTAATTGTGAAGCTGTTGAAGCCCGGGGGATTGGTAGCGAGGTTGTCGGAGACTTGCCCAGGGAATGTATCCGCGAACAGCCCGATGCCACCGCGGATCACCGTATTCTTTAATCCGAACGGTGTCCATGCAATGCCGAGCCGCGGCTGCCACATGATTTTGGTGAACGATGTCAAAGCTTGGTGCTGACCGGTCACAATCGCCTGGTTGTAGGGGATGGCGGCGCTGTGGTTCAGACCCTCGAAGTCTGTGGCCAAGCGGGCAAAGCAGTCCGTTTGGCAGACCGGATTTGAGTTGTGGTCCATGCGCAAATCCAAGGTCACTTTCAGACTAGGAGTTGCGCGCCATTCATCTTGTACATACCACCCTATTCCATAAATTCCGATGGGAACATCCGAGGACGTCGCAAAATTCTGCTGTAGCTGGGTACCCCCCGTACCTCCGGCGTAGAAGGAGCTGATATTGAACGGAATCAGCAGCCCGACGGCGCGGTTGCCAAAGTCGTGATCTCCAATGTCGTAGCGGTGAAAGTTCTCGCCCAACTTCAGAGTGTGTTTGGTGCC
>Ga0116219_10002079_pt1 | contig 17538 bp, 10 predicted proteins | sample Sb_taG_4_FD_91019 | JGI IMG/M metagenome (GOLD analysis project Ga0116219, IMG submission 91019) | Peat soil microbial communities from Weissenstadt, Germany - Sb_50d_6_BS metaG | ecosystem: Environmental > Terrestrial > Soil > Wetlands > Peat | place: Germany: Weissenstadt | collected 2010-09-21
CGGCCCATGGCTCATGTCCATCATGAAACCGCGGTACGCCAGGGCGGGCCAGTCATGGATCTCCACTTCTGGGAGGAATTTTTCTCCAGCGGTTTCCTCCACCAGCTGCCGAATGGTCTGCACAGCGTAATATAGGCCGGCGGAAGAGGGCGCGCGAATTTCAGCGCTGCTACTAGAAACGCGCAATGTGTACGATTCCCTGGAATCGGGCCCGGGACGATCATCGGGACCGGGCAACGCATCCACAGCGCCTGTGCGGTGGAACGCGATGCCATGGGCCGCGGTTCTACTTACAACCGGCACGCGCTCCGCGGTGATTTCCGCCAGCGCGGACGCCAGTTCGTCTGCCGCGACGCGGTCTTCTGGTGCAGGATTCGAACTGAGCGAAATCGCAATGCCCTTGAGCGCGAGTTTTCCATTGCCGTATTGAATCTGCTGTGGCCGCGGCACTAGCGGTCTGTGAGCGGCCTGCAAAGGCATCATCAGGATAAATAAGCAAAGGAGAAGCGGCACCATCGATTTGGCTATCCTAAGCCAGCAGTTAAACACGGCACAATCACGATATACTAGCTTCACCGCGCGCCATCCAATAGGCTGAACACTTTCCGAATCTTTCCGACGCACGGTCATCTCGCCGGATTCAGCTTCCACACGTGGTCCTCCGCTCCGGCGGGAATCTCGATGATCAACGGCTGCCGCAGCGCTTCGCTAGTCTGCAACCTGGACGGAGGCGCTTGGTCCACCGAAACCTCGACGAGCGGCACACGCTGCAATTGCTGCCGCAATCTGCCACCGAGCCACAACTGCCAAGACGACGAGTGCTTCTTGAAATAGGCGCAGTACGGTTCGTTTAGGCGAAACGCAAGGCGCCACCCGCCGCCAGCCGGAGACTCGATGCCGGTATGCAAGACGGCAACATATTGGTTCATACTCAACGTTTCATAGCCTCGCGGCAACTGTTCGAACAGCCTGTCTAGAAAATCGGGCTGCAGCGCGATATCGCGGTCGTGCGCCGTGACCATAATCGGGCCATCGGGATGCGTGGGCCAACTCTGCGCGTTCAGAGCCTGCTCATGGCTATGACCGGCGCCGGCGATGGCGCCCGCCATGTCGAGGACTATATCGCGGTCGAGATAGAAATTGAACGCGGTTCCTGCCTCAAACAATCCATACCCCGCTTCTGCCGCAATTCTTCCGGTGTGATTCACGTAAGATCGGGACCACGCGCCCCCTCCCGCTCTGAGTGACAACGCCCGTTCTCCAAAATCCTCCCGAAGATATTCGAGAGATCTCTTCAGGTGAAAAAGTTGCGCCAGCGCCGGAGCCTCGCTGCCGCGCCGTCGATCCGAAAATTCTTCGTACCAGCCGATGGCGCTGGCCTCGCCGTCCAGTTCTGCGTTCCACCACGGGCCGGGAGGAGAATCCAGATCCGGCTGCATGTGCGTCCAGCCGTGGCTTTCAATCTCCAGGACGCCGGCAGATACAGCCGCCAACAGGCCTTGCTTGGTTGAGCTGTAGTCCTGGAGTACGCCATAACGGTCCGTGAATTTCTGAGCCCACGGAACAAGAATCCGCTTTGACTTGCGGTCTACGTAGCCCGTGATGACGTTCGCCGCCATGACCGCTTTGTGCTTTGCCAGTGGCTCAATCAGGTGCTCGCGGATCACCGACTCGCTCAGAGTGGGATACCGCCAATAGGAGAGAAACCCCTTGTCCGCGGTGCCCCAGTCGTCCAAGGCGAGGATGAGTCGATTGGAATAGTCCGCGTCAGGAGTTACCAAATACCCCAGGCTCCAGATCAGAGAACGAAACAGCAACGCTCTCCAATAGGGCGAGACTGTAACGTCAGGCAAATGGGGAACCCCGATCCAAATGGCGGATGTGTCCGGGTTGATCTGCCTCACGGCTAGGACCGGGTGCGTTTGCTGGGAGATCAGGACCTGCGATCCTTGCGGCTCCATCCAAAGCCGCGAGTCAAACTCGCCGGAGGCCGTTCTCTGCCGAGCCAGTCCCTCCGTAATGAAGTGTGGCGGCCCTGTCTCCAGCGCGTCTGTGGAGCTGTACGGTTCCTTGAACTTCAATCCAAGGACGCGTTCGAGCGCCGGATCCTGGCATCTCGATCCGAGCACGAGTACGCTGGTTCCGCCTTGAGCGGCTTCCTCCAGCGCCGTCACGTTCTTGCCTATATACGATGCGCTATCTGCCAGCCAGAGGATGGCGCCATAACGCATAGCTCCGGTCCGCTCGAACAGTTGGGAGGCACCGAGGGCTTGCTGATCGAGCCGCACTATTTCGAAAGGAACCGACCACGCTTTGAGCAGCGCAGCGACCGGTTGAAACGAATCGCGCTCCGATGTGATCACTTGGCTTGCCGGATCCTCCCACTTTTCAACGACCAGAAGCACGCGATAGGGTTTCAGCGCCCACTGCGATCCGGCTTGTTGCGCACCAGCCAAAACCGATACGCCGAGCAGGAGCATCGCCGCCTGGCCGCGAACCGCTGAGAGCAATTGCGTTACGTTCCTTAGCTCCGCCATCTGATCATCGGAAGCGAATTGGATATCGTACGCCAGTGCCCGAGTCAGCACAATCACCATGCGTCGCATTCGCAGGGAGTGGTCCAATATGCTGAACACTTTCCCGTAGACTTGGTTTTCCGCGCGCCATTTTTCTGCTACAATCCGGCAAAACAGGCCGGTGAAAGGGAGTGGTCAATGAGCGGCGACGCAACACCATCCGCACCGGCGGTGGAGCGGGCACTATCCATTCTCGAGCTGTTGTCCGTGACCAAAACCGGCCTCACTCTGCCCGAACTCAGCCGGCGGCTGGGGTTACCCAAGAGTTCGACGTACTGCTTATTGGTCACGCTGGAGCGGCGCGGCTACCTGCTTCGCAACAACAGAACGCATCGATACATGTTCGGCCTCAAGCTTTTCTCGCTTGCCAACCTGGCACTCAGCGGTATCGAACTTCGGGAAAAAGCCGCAAGTTTCCTGCAGCCGCTCATGCAGCGCTCACGTTTGACGGTGCACATGGCGATCATCGAGGACCACGAAGCGGTTCTGATCGAAAAGGTTGAGCCGCCCGGACTTGTCCGATTGGCCACCTGGGTCGGCAAACGCCTGGAACTGCACTGCTCGGCGGTCGGTAAGTGTCTTCTGGCTTATTTGCCGGACGCCGAGTTTCTGCGCCTGGTGCGGGATCGGGGTCTGACCCGCAACAACGAAAACACGATCACGTCGATCCGCAAACTGAAACAGCAAATGACGCAGATCAGACATACTGGCTATGCAATCGAGGACGAGGAAGGCGAGATCGGTTGCCGATGCGTCGGCGCGCCAGTTTTCGACCACTCCGGCAATGTCATCGCTGCAATCAGCGTGGCGGGCACGACGGCACAGATCACAAGTGAAGAGTTCAGCTACTTCGGCCAACTGGTTCGACAAACCGCATCCGATATTTCCCAGGCATTGGGTTTAATTCCGGTCCAGATCGCATCTTCCAGCGAGTGATTGGGCGCACAGGCGAAGCGAGCGGATACGCGTTCAGCCTATTAGACAAATTGTCGAGCCCATCATCAAATTTGATTGACAATACGCTCTGGCTGCCCTAGTATGATCGCTAATCCAAACCGTTCATTGGCGCCGCTCAGTAACATTCGAGGGAGGGGAGCACCTCATGAAATTTAAGGGTCGCGGTTTTCGACAAGGATGTGGCGCGCTAGCGTTGATCGTGTTGTTTTCGGTCTGGTTCGCACGAGCGCAAGAAGTGACGGCCCGGCTGTCGGGTACGGTGAAGGACTCGGCCGGCGGCGTGGTTCCGGATGCGGCTCTGACCGCGACCAATAGCAGTACGGGAGTGGTGACTCGCACCACTTCCGATGCGTCTGGGGACTATCTGTTCCCCGCGCTGGCTCCGGGAACCTATAGGCTTTCGGTGGAAAAGGCAGGCTTCACGACTGGAATTTTATCCGGAATTTCTCTAAACGTGGACCAGAAGGCGAGCCTGGATGTCGTGCTGCAAGTGGGTCAGGTGACACAGTCGGTGAACGTAGAAGCCGCCGCCCCCTTAGTGGACAGCAGCAGCGCCAGTATGGGCACGGTTGTCGACGAACAGCCAATTCTGGATTTGCCGCTCAACCTCCGCCGTACCGGCGCGCTTGCACTGGTAGTGCCGGGCACTGTAGATACGACGAATCGATCGCTCACCTCCGCAACCGGAAATGGGTCGGGATTTAACGACAACAGCTATAGCGGCTCGGGTGGACGGTCTTCAGCCAACTTGATTCTGATCGACGGCATGATCTCAAGGGCTTTGAACAACGGCGGATTCGCGCTGCAACCGATTCCGGAAATGGTGAAGGAATTCAAGATAGAGAACAACACTTACGATGCAGCGAACGGGATCGCCTCCGGTACGACGATGAATCTGATCACCGAATCCGGTACCAATGCTTTCCACGGCTCCGCGTGGGAGTTATTGCGAAATCGGGACATGGACGCGCGCAACTTTTTCGCTACGGACCGGCCGGAATTCATCCGCAATCAATTCGGGGGGGCGGTTGGCGGTCCGATCCGGAAAAACAAGACGTTCTTCTTCGGGAGCTACGAAGGCCTTCGCCAGATTCAGGGTCAAAGCGGCGGTAGCTTCGTTCCGACACCTGCTGAAAGATCAGGGAATTTCAGCTCTGTCCTGACTGGGCAAACGGCGAATCTGTGTGCTTCCAGCGGATCCACCGCTCCGGGCAATCTCAATTTTGACACTGGCCAATTGTTCCTTCCAGCTTCTGAGCACCTGTTCACATGCCCCGTCAATCCGGCGAATCCAGGTGCTGGGACCTCCACCGTCCTCGTCGGGACACCGGTACCGGGCAACATAATTCCCAATATCGATTCAGTGGCCCAAAAGGTTCTCGCGCTGTATCCGGCACCGAATCGGGTTGGGAATCCGAATTTTGTGAACGACTCGCCGCTCCGGCGTCCGGACGATCAATTTGACGTGCGGGTGGATGAAGACCTGTCCGAGAAAGACCGGTTGTTTGCCCGATACCTCTTTGGTAACACCGACCAACTCTTCCCCGGCGACTTCAATCCTTTCAATAACTACCAGCACTTCCGAGGTCAGAACCTGGTGGGTGGGTGGACACGGATCTTCAGCCCAACCCTGATTAACGATCTGCGTATGGGTTATCAGAGGGATTATCTGGACCTCGATTGCCAGGGCTGCCCGCGGCAAAGCGGGCTACTAGGCGGCTTTGGTATTCAAAACCTCGCCGCTCCAACGCCGCAGGCAGAGGCCTATCCGCAGTTTCTGTTTAGTAACTTCGCTGGCGTTGGAGACGGCGGGTATTTTCCCGACGTTTTGAATGATCGAATCGAGAAATTCGAAGATACGGTCACCAAGATCGTGGGCAAGCATACGTTCGTCATGGGTGGCGACTTCAACTTCTGGCAAACACCCGGCGTAGAGGACCCACTACAGGTTAATGGTCAAATTACCTTTAACGGGCAGTACTCGTCCTTGTTCGGTGAGATACCTGGAGTAAGTGCCGTTTCCGACTTAGCCGATCTGGAACTAGGTTACCCGGCGAGCGGATTCTTTACGAAGAATCCATTCATTAACAAGCTGGAAGGCGGGGGCTGGTTTAGTCTATTTGTCCAAGACAACATCAAAGTAAACTCAAGATTAAGTATTGAGGCCGGGCTGCGATGGGAGTATCGGAAGCAAATCCACGACGCGAACGACAAACTTGCTACGATTTACCCACTGGCAAATAACTTCACACCAGGCGATGCGCTGCTGATAACTCCTCTTCCCGCGACCCAAAACGATGCGCTATGCTCGAACCCGTTGTTCCTGAATGCAAACGGAACCTGCCTGATCATGAGTTCGGCAATGAGGACGCAGTTAGGACTGACTGGCAACAAACTCAACGAACTTAGTTACGGCCCGGGCCATGGGAGCTTTGCGCCGCGGCTGGGAATCTCCTGGCGGCCTACAAATTCCGACAAGATCATTATTCACACTGGGGCAGGTCTGTTTAATGACTTACCTATCTCCAACCTGATCAGCTCATACGTTAACAACAATCCCGTCTTCACCCAAACGCCGATGTATAACACGTCCTTCGGTCCACCGCCGCTCACCAACGGCGCGCCTACGACGACAGAAACGATGTTTGGAAATGCCGTTTCGCCTCCGCTATCTCAGCTGCGATCGCAATTGATGCCCCCTCCGTTCTACCACACGCCGACGGTGGTTGAGTGGAGCTTCAGTGTTCAGTCACAGTTGGCACAGGATTGGGCGCTGGAGGTTGGCTATGTTGGAAATGAAGGCTACCACATGGATAATGCTCATCAATGGGGCAATCAGGCCGTGCCTGGAATTACGCCGCTGCAGTCCCGCCGGCCATGGCCCGACTATAACATCTTTCTATATGACACGTTTGATGCCAACTCAAATTACAATGCCCTTGAAGGTAAGGTCACCAAGAGATTTTCACACGGCCTCCAGGCGTTAGTCGCCTATACATTTTCGAAAGTGCTGGATACGAACGGCGGCGATTCAGACTTCGTGAACGGGCCACAAACTGATAATAATCATAGAGCTAACTACGGCCCGGCTGACTTCAGTATTAAGCAGCGATTGGTTTTGAGTCCCATCTGGCAATTGCCCTTTGGTAAAGGCCAGTCGTTTTTGAATCAGGGCGGCGCGACCAATGCGTTGGCCGGAGGATGGGAGCTTGCAGGAATCATTACGTTCCAGACGGGCTTTCCCTATACGGTTCTCTCGAACTTTGATTATTCCAATACCAATTCCTTTTTCCCCAGGCCGGACCGTACCTGCAATGGCGCCGGTCCTCAAACCGTGGCCGAATGGTTCAATGTGAACTGCTTCAATACCGATGGACTGTCGCAGGCGCTGGCGAGCGGAACGCCTCGCTTTGGAAATTCCGGCCGGAATATTCTGACCGGGCCGGGTATTCAGGAATGGGACGTCTCGCTGATTAAGCGGAACCAGGTCACTGAGAAATTGAATCTTGAATTTCGGGCTGAGTTCTTTAACATATTCAATCATCCAAACTTCGGCCTTCCCGGTGCCACTATCGACACGCAATCAGCGGGAGTCATTACAAGCGCCGCCAGCCCGCGCGACATACAGCTTGGCCTGAAGTTGAAGTTCTGATAGCTTGGCCGCTAATCCCATGGCCACAGAAACACAAGCTGGCACGAAGATTGAGGCGACCTCAGCGGAGCGGCCTGCTTCGCCTCCACCTGCCGCGGGCGCGAAGCGGCTTGTCTCGCTCGATGCGTTTCGCGGTTGGACCATGTTTTGGATTGTGGGTGGAGGCGCGATCGTTGGTGGATTGCACGCACTCAACTCAAATCTTTTGATCAACGGTCTGGCTTACGAGTTGAGTCACACGGATTGGCAAGGCCTGCGATTTTACGATTTGATCTGGCCGTCATTCATGCTCATGACGGGCATGTCGCTGCCGTTCTCCTACGCCAAACGATCCCTTACTCAGACTCACTATCAGATCTTCATGCGTGCATTGCGGCGCTTCCTTGTTCTTTTTCTTCTGGGGTCGCTGCGGGAGTCAATCAGCTTCCAGCATCCCTACCTGATCGAACTAAGCAGTGCGCTCCAGCCCATCGCCGTTGCTTATCTGGCGGCCTTCCTCATCGTGCGAAAGTCGTGGCGTGTTCAGGCAGCCGTTGGCGCATCTATCCTTGTCTTCTATGCGCTTCTTCTCGCATTCGTCCCGGCCCCGGGCGTTCCCGCCGGCAGCTACGATAGAAACGCGAACCTGGTTCTTTGGACCGATCTGGCCACCGTGGGCCGCGTGCTGCCCGAGCACTGGGGCACGGTGATCTGCACTCTTCCAACTATCTCCACGACAATTCTCGGCATGCTGCTGGGCGAACTTCTGATGACGAATCGGAGTACTGCGAGCAAAATGAAGATCATCGGCCTAGTCGGGCTATGCGGCGTAGTGATGGGCTGGGCTTTGAATCCTGTGATCCCAATCGTGATGAAGATCTGGACCACCTCCTATGGATTGGCGTCGGCCGGCTTCGCTTGCCTGATGTTTCTCGTCTTTTACTGGCTGATCGATGTGCGCGGCTACCAAAAACTCGCTTTTCCGTTCGTGGTGATCGGCATGAATGCGGTGGCGATCTATATGTCGGAGAGCATCATTCCCTGGAGTAAGACGGTTGCGATCTTTACCCATCCGCTCACGGGAACACTTGGTTCAGTAACTCCGCTCATTCACGCGATTGCAGTTTTTACCGTCGAGTGGTTAGTGCTGTATTGGATGTACAAGCGCAAGATTTTCCTTACAGCGTAATTCATGCGGTCGTTCGCGTCCCGTTTACTCGCGTCCGCCCTGTTACTGGTCTGCCCCCTGCGGGCCCAGACTTCTCCAAAGGCGTCCTTTCTGAAGCCGTACCGCGTGCTTCTGGTCGTGGCAGCGTGGGGTGATCCGTCGAGCCAGGTGATTAGTGACAAAGACGCTTTCCAACCGGTAGCTGCACTGCTTAAGGCCTGGTCTGTTCCCTTCGATATTCTCCGCCTGGACCAGCAGGTGCTTGGGGCATCGTACTTGTTCGATCGTTCCGGCGCCGTGCGCTATGGCACCATTCTATGGCTTGCCGATCAGCCGTCTTACGCCGGGAAGAATCTCGGAGCGCTTACCGAGGCTGTGCAGCAGGGAACCAGCGTCATAGCAGTCGCATCGCGATTCAGCGATGCCACGCTCGAGCAGATACTCGGCCTGCACTATAAGGCTGATTATCGTGCTCCCGATCCGATGGTTCGCGGGCCGGCCCACTTTATCACGCGTGAGTTGACAGATGACCTGAAGCCCGAGCGCGAACAATCGTTCCACATTTGGGCGGAATGCCGTGGCGCTCAGGCGCTGATCAGCCAGGGGCACCACCCGATCGTGACCGTGTCTCAGCCCAGCCCGGAAGCAGCGGCGATCTGGATCGGCGTGCCCGATCTGCGGTGGTTAAATAGCTCACCTTACTGGAGAAGCATTTTCCAGCGTTCTTTGCTATTCGGTCTCGAATACCTGGTTTTGCCCGACGTGGATTATTCCCGAAGCGTGCTTGTGATGATCGACGACTGGGGTGCGGCCGATAAATCCTTCCTCTCATACTGGCGCTATCAAACCGTGACCGAGCAATTGATGCGCGACAAAGTTATACCGGTTTTGGCGCGCCATCATGCGGTTGTCTCCGCCAATGTGGTTACGGGTTTTGTCGATCGCAAGACCCACCGCGTCATCTCTCCATGGAACCAGAAGTTCACAGACGGCTATGGCGTGGAGCAGGATTATTCATCGACGCAGCGCGGCCTGAAGGCGGCAGTGGACGCGGGAGTGCTCGAGATTCAAAGCCATGGCTGGACGCACATGCAGCCCGACCTGGATTCTCCGCCAGGCCCGTGGTGGACGGCGGATTTGGAGGGTGAGGCGTCGGTTGGCGGTTGGTACGAAGAGTTCGAAAACACGCGGCGCGGCATCGAAGCGCCGGCACTGGCTCAGTTGTTCCATCTGAAACGGTCCCTGGATTACTTGCGCCAGGACTTCGGCGCGCGGCCTCTCTCAGTCATCATCGGTGGCGGCGGTTGGTCGAAGTCGTACCAGAATCACAGCGCTCGTGTGGCGGCCCAAGCCGGCTTCGGACTTTTCGATATCAACGAGGACTACTTTTTCCTGGATCACGACCTGGTGCTGGATATGATGGGGATTTCGCCGGGCTCAACCCATCAGTACGATCGCGAGCTGCATCCTGAGAAGTGGCCACCGCATCCAGACGGGCCATTTGTGCTTCTCTTCCACGACCGCGACATCTCGTTGCAACACGATTTCATGGAGCGGACATTCGATGCCTTACCGAAGGACGCAATGACGCTCAGCATGAACCATTACATCGGGATTCTACACGCTCAGGTCACTTCTGCTGAAGAAGACGCCGGTTTTGCCTTTCAGTATGACGATCCGTATGGCGCGTATTTCGGCAATCACCCTTCATCGTGGAGGCTGCTCCTGGCTGATCCGCTTCTGGGCCGCATCAAGCACTCCGCTTCGGCGAATGTGTTCGTAGACGGCCGCGTAGCCGGAGCTCTGAATCCTTCACAATTGGCTGAAGGTCGCGTGCTAATCCAGCTTCCAGCCGGAATCGGGGCCCACAGTTGGAAGCTGGAGCTCAAATAGTATTCAGCCGCCACGGCGCCAAGCCTCCGACCTCGCGAGGCTCGCGTTTATTTGCCGAGCACGGGCCGTAGTTCCATGGTCTTGAAATAGACCTCGGCGCCCTCGGACTGGAACAGAATTCGACCTTTCGTCAACGACGAGCCAGACCCTTCGTTCACCAGCTTGTGATTAACGTAGTAGCGGATGGTGTCGCCGACCGCCCACAGCTCCAGACAGTTCCACTGCCCGTGCGGCTTCTCCACTTCGCCCTGCGGATCACGGTAACCGGCCACGTCTTTCCAAGGACCTTTGCCGAAGCGATCGAAGCGGCCCTTGTCCTTGGTTTCGCCCTTCACGGTAAGACGTGCGCCGTCGACCAGAATGATGTCGCCGGTACCGCCTTCGATCATTTGGAACTCGATAGAGTGCGGCCAGACTTTATCTTCACCGTTCACGTGAAACAGGAAGCCGCTGTCGCGCGCTTTATCCTTGCGCGGCTCGTGCGTCTGCTCGCCCCAGCGAAACACCACGTGTAAGTAGTAATTTTCGTACTCCTTCTCGGTAATGAAGTAGCCGAATTCCGCGCCGGATACATGCACCACGCCGTTCTCGACTTGAAAAACGTGGTCCGGGTCGTTGTTCTTCCCGTGTTCGCGCAGAAACGTGTAGAAGCCGTCGAGATTTTTGCCGTTGAACAGCTTGATTTTGGGGCCGAGCTTGGGATTTGCCGCGCTCGCTAATGGCGCGCACAGCAGCAAAAGGATCAGAATCATCATAAGGGTTTAATGGGCCTCGGGCGCGCGCACCTGCGCGGTTTCGCGCGATTTCTGTGATTGGAGAAAAGCCAGCAAGTCAATGAATTCCGCCCGCGTGATGCTCTCGTCGAGCCCTTCCGGCATGAGAGAAACGCTTGAAGGTTTGATGGAAACGATTTGCTTTCGTGGAATCCGGATCTCTGCGTTCGGGCCTGTTACCAGTGTGAGGGCATCGGCAGTGTCTTCGCCGCGCACGCCGGAGTAGATATCGGTTTTGGTTTCCACGTTGTAAATTTCGAAACCGGGCACGAAGCTGGCACTGGGGAACACAATGGCTTCCAGGATGTCATGGCCGGAGCGGATGGCCCCCACTGCGGTAAGATCAGGCCCGACGTGTCCGCCCTGATTGCCGATGGTATGGCAATGGTAGCAGGCCACCTTCTCACCGAAGAAAACGCGGCGGCCGCGGCCTATGTCACCGCCGGCGCTGAGTAACGGTTCAAGGTGCCGCAACCGCTCGATGCGGGCTTTCTGCAGTTCCTGCAAGCGTGCCAGCAGCGAGAGCGCGGCGCTACGAACGTCCGGCGGATACTTATCCAGGATCTCTGCGAGCCGCTTGGCATCCGGCTCTCCGATGGTCACTTGAGATTTCAGCAACGCGCTGACCATGGCCTTGCCGGCTTCATCGCTGGTAGAGCTCCGAAATGCGTCGAGCAGCCGCGGAAGGATCAGGGTATCGGCGTGTTGTAGATACCCGTTCGCCACCTTCATAAGTTGGCTGTCGGAAAGCCCCGCGTTGCCCAGCACCTGCGCCGCGGCCAGCCGGGTGGCGGCGTCATGGTTCTTGCCGAGCAGTCCGAGAAGGAACTGGAGCGCGGCATCGTTCAGACCAGGCCGCTTTCGAACCAGGATAGCCAGAGCCGTAGTCCGCAATTCAGGTGGGGAGTTCTCGGTCGAAGCGATCTTTTCGAGATGATCATCCAGGCCATCGATCTGGAGGGTGCGCACCAGATTGAGCGCGCGAAGCCGCACCGACAGCGTTGGGTGATCCAACAGTTCGCCGATCCGTCCCGTCCACACGGCCGGAAATTCGGTCAGTTGGCAATGGTCGATCGTATCCAGCAGAAACAGGTCACGCCGGGCACCGGCGTTTTCCTCACCAAGCAGATCAGCGACCGTTCTTTGTACGGCGGGATCAGAGCAGAACGAGATCAGGGCGTCTCGGACAGGCTCAGATTCGGTTCCAGGAAAACCTGGAGAACGCACGCGGCTTTGGAGAAAGGCCAGTACCGATCCAGACCAATCCGGATGGTGCGCCGCCACCCACAAGGCAGCTTTGCGCAAGTCTTTGTCCGTGTCGCTGAGTAGCGGCGTGAGCTGCTGAGCGGTAAGGGGAGTATCGTCCATCTGGTCGAGCGCAATCAGCGCCGTCTTGCGGATTTTCGGATTTGCACTCTTGAGAGCGTCGACGGCGGGGCCTGGATTCTTCAGTTCGATCAGCGCGTACGTCACGGAGTGCTCATTAAAGCGGTCTTCGGCGTGGGCCGCGGCAGCGATCAGAGACGGGACAGCGCGCGCGTCACCGATCTGCCCAAGCGCGGTCGCTGCTTGCCGCCGGGCTGCCGGTTGGTCGTGACTTGCCATCTCCATCAGCCGCTCCACCGCCAGCGCATCTCTCGCCATCCCTACGGCGCGTGCAGCCGCGACCCGCACGCGAAAATTAGCATCATCGAGGGCCGTGCGAACTCCTTCTTCAGCGCGCGATGTACCGATGCGGTAGAGCGCCCAGACCGCCATAGCGCGGGCGTCGTGCGATTCGGCATGCGCGCGAAACTGGATCAGCGCATCGATGGCTGGTTCGCCGGCGGCTACCAGCAACTCCTGGGCGCGGTCGCGCACGAACGGCCGAGCGTCATCCAAATAACGGACTAGTTCGGAAGGCGCCTTTTCAGTGAGCTGCAAACCGCCTCCGCGAGCATCGTGAACCTCACCTGCGCCGATTTTACGGATGCGATAAATGCTGCCTTTGATTTCCGGCTTGGCAACGCGGGAAAGGGGACACCCATGGATGAACCAGGCGCCGGTATCGATCACCAGCAGGCTGCCGTCAGCGTCTTCCATAACGTCGGTGGGATGGAAGTCCGGATCGACAGACGTTAGAAAATCGGAATCGACAGTCCGGAAGGTCGCGCCGTCCCGATACAGAACGTGGCGCTGAATACGATGGGGATTGAACTGCGCACTGAACAGATTGCCCTGATACGCCGGGCCGAAGCTGGCGCTACGATAACGGAGCAGCCCGGCGGGTGCGATGCGGGCAAACTTGGTCATTACCGGCATGAGATCGCCGGTCTGTTTGAACTCCTTGGTCACCGGATATGGTTTCGGATAGACGCCGCCCCAGACCCAATGCATCAGGGCATCGCGCTGGCCATCGCGCGGATCCTGAAAATACGTCATGGTCCCGAAAGTTTCACCAGTAGGCAGGAAAACCAGCTCAACCGGATTATCAAATCCACCCCCAGACACCCATTCGAGACCCGTTCCGTCAGGCCGCACCCTCCAGATCCGCGAGGCCTCGCCTTTGAACTGGCGGCCATCTTTAGTTTGAATATCGAAGCCGTGCCTGCCGTCGGTCAGATAGAGCCAGCCGTCGGGACCGAAGAAGGGGCCGTGGAGGCTGGCGGCGTTGGACGAAAGGTGCCAGCCGTGCACGATCACGTCGCGTTTATCGGCGACTCCATCGCCGTCGGTGTCCTCGAGCCGGATCAGATCAGGGGGCGACGCCACGTAAAGCGCGCCGCGATACCAGACCGCGCCCGCGGGGAGCGTCAGCTTATCGGCGAAAACCGTACTGCGGTCGTAAATGCCGTCGCCATTGGTATCTTCCAGCATGCGGATGACGTAATCCGGCTTGGCAGCCATCTGGTCGGTGGTTAAAGTATTGCCGGAGGATTCGCAGACAAACAAGCGGCCGCGCTCGTCGATCGTGCCCATCATGGGGTAGGAGAGCAGATTCGCTCCGGCGACTTTTTCAACGCGGAAGCCCGGCGGCACATGGATCGCGGCCAACCCGGTGGGCGCAGGGTTGTTGCTGGAACCAGCGCTGAGTAGCGGGATGAGAATGGTCAATGCCGTGACCGGCCCGATGCCCAGACGGAGCGCGCCAGATGTCATAGGTGTTGATGGTAACACCGCCGAACGCCTCGTAGCGGAGGCGTTTCGTGCTAAAAGAAGGGGTATCTTGTCTCGCCTCCGACACCTCGCGGTCGCAATTCTCGCCTGCGCCCGGATCAACGCGGAGCCCCGCGCGCCGGTCATTCTCATTTCTGTGGATACGCTGCGGGCCGACCATCTAAGCTGCTATCAACCCGGCCGGACGCCAACGCCGCACATTGATGCGCTCGCCACGAGCGGTACGCTGTTCTCGCAAGTCAGCGCACCCGTGCCACTAACTCTGCCTTCTCACGTCGCGATGTTCACCTCCATGTACCCATTCGCGAACGGCGTTGAAGACAATGGCGTTCCATTCGGGGCAGGCGAAACCGTCGCGACAGTACTGAAGAATGCCGGTTATCGTACCGCCGCGTTCGTCGGTGGTTTCGTGCTTGACCGGCGTTTCGGATTGAACCGTGGCTTCGATCTATACGACAGCCCGTTCGATCTCCACAAGAAGACCGTCACAGACGTCGGCGACCTCAAGCGGCCGGGTGCTCAGGTGGCCGCGGCAGCCAGACATTGGCTCGATCAGAACGGGAACTCACCGTTTTTCCTATTCCTTCATCTTTATGACCTGCATACCCCGTACGATCTTCCGCCTGGCCCGCAACCGCGCGGGGGAGAAAAAGGCTACGCGGCGGAGCTGACTTACGTGGATGGGGTCGTCGGAGATTTTTTGGCATACCTCGAAGGCCGAGGGCTTCTGAACACCACCCTGGTCGTGTTCACGTCGGATCACGGCGAGGGCTTGGGCGATCACAGCGAGAGTACGCATGGCTATTTCCTTTATGAGAGCACGTTGCGTGTGCCGCTCATCATCCGTTGGCCGCGAGGGTGGAAACGTCCTCCGCAGGACCGCATCGACGAACCGGCAAGTCTACTCGACATCGCCCCCACGATTCTGGATACCCTAGGCCTTCCCCGCGCCAGTGTAATGAAGGGGCGCAGCCTGATTAGGGAGAAGGGCGCCGCAGAGATCTATTCGGAAAGTCTGTACGCGCGAAATCACTTTGGGTGCGCGGCACTGCGCGCCTTGCGTTCAGGCCGTTACAAGTACATTGATGCTCCGAAGCCGGAACTGTACGATGTCTCAAGCGATCCGGACGAATTGCGAAACCTGTACGGCACAGAGCAGCCGAGAGCAGCGGCCATGCGGCACCGCCTCATGGCGCTGATCTCCAGTGAGTCCGTCGCCAGGCCGGCGACTCCCTCGCCCGATACTGTGGCCGCGCTCCGGTCACTCGGCTATTTGAGCGGGTCTACGGCCGCCAGCCGGTTGGCTTCGCGGATCGATCCGAAGGACCGAATCGGTGACTTCGAACTGTATGGCCACGGACTTTCGCTGGCCTCGGCAGGGCGGCTGACGGAGTCGAACAGTCTGCTGCTGAGCCTGGCCGAGAAGCTCCCGGACGTTGTTGATATTCGGATCAGCCTGGGCCTGAACCAGCAGCAATCCGGCCACTATGCTGAAGCGGCACAGGAGTTCCAACGAGCTCTTGAACGCGCGCCGCTGAACTCCCAAGCGCATTTCGATCTTGCCTTGAGCCAGTTCCGTCTCCACCGCTCCGACGAAGCCATCAAGGAACTGCAGGCCGCGTTAGCTATAGAGCCTTGGTACACGCGGGCTGAGGAGCTGCTGTCCGATATCTATTTGGACAAGAAGGACTATGCGCAAGCGCGCGCGCGGCTGGACCACCTGTTGTCGGTAGATCCCGCAAGCTATACGGCACACTACAATCTGGGAGTCCTCGCAGCTATGAACCGGAACTGGAGTGAGGCTCAACAAGAATTGCTTTCCGCGCTTCACACCGATCCCGCCTCCGCCGAGGCGCACAATACGCTGGGAAGCGTGTACCTGCAGAGCGGCGATCTAGAAAAGTCCCGCCGCGAACTTGAGGAGGCGATTCGGCTGCAACCGGAATTCGCCTGGGCCCATTACAACCTCGCACTGGTTTCAAGGAAGCAACAGAAAATTGACGAAGCCACCCGCGAGCTTCGAGAAGCCCTGAAGGCCGATCCACAGTTCCAACCAGCCCGCGCGGAACTCGATCGAATCGAAGGTGCCACGGCGCGATAGGATTTCAAGCGCGGACGCAGGAAAATCACGTGTCCGGGGGAAGGACCCATCCGGATGCAACTCTCGTCCGATCAACGGACACCAATTCGACGTGATGCCAAACCAAACCAAAGCGGGAAGGCTCTGGTGCAAACGCGAGTGGCAGGCGATGATGAAGAGATGCAACGGTTCGTACGGATCGAAGATCTGTTCAAAGGACGGCACTTCGACGGGCAGATCATCATCTTGTGTGTCGCCTGGTACACGAGCTTCAAGCTGAGCCTACGGGATCTGGTAATCATGATGGCGGACCGCGGCATCTCTGTGACACATACAACGATTCTCCGGTGGATCCAGCGCTACCTTCCAGAATTCGAAAAGCGCTGGCGGCGCTACGCTCGGCCCGTGGGTCGATCGTGGAGGATGGACGAGATCTATGTAAAGGTTCACGGACAATGGGTGTACCTGTAACGCGCGGTCGACAAAGCGGGCCAAACGGTCGATTTCTTTCTCAGCCAGAACCGGGACGTAAACGCCGCCAAATCGTTTCTGCGCAGCGCGATGAAGAACACCCGCGTGCCCACGAAGATCACGTTGGACGCCTATGCGGCCTCGCACCGGGCAGTGCGAGAGATGAAGGAAGACGGCGAACTTCCGCGGAGGGTGAAGGTCCGCTCCAGCCAGTACTTGAACAACTTGGTGGAGCAGGACCATCGGAGAGTGAAGCAACGAATCCGGCCCATGCTGGGATTCAAGCGATTCGAAAACGCGGCGGTAACGATTTCCGGGATCGAGTTGGCGGAGAAGATCAAAAAAGGACAATACAAGACAGGCAAGCTGGGCGGTCGAAAGGCGACGATGTCGGAGTTGTGGAACGCGGCACTCGCTGCTTGAGCCCATCGCAGTTTACTCAGCCAATCGGAAGCTCACCCGAACTCCCCTGTCGGCTGAGTTTGCACCAGAGCCCAAGGAGCCTTCATTGGCTTGCTCCGATCCGTGTGCCCGGACTCGTTGAAAGATCTCCTCGACGCATGAACTCGCTATACCTTTGCCCGGTAGTTTTAAGGGTTGGGCTATCGGGGAAGCTGTTGACGCACCACCGGGTATAAACTCCGTGCGAACTCGGATGCCGTCGATGTTGCCGCTTCGTCGCCCACCCGCGTCGACCAGACCACCAGGCGAACCAGCGCGGTGTCGGTGCGTCTGTCACGGATTGCATCCGGGATAAGCCAGAATTTCGCGGCCCATTCCCCCGCGATCACGCGGCGCGGAGTTTGATACCAGTAGAGGACCACCGCGCGCGC